>Ga0075163_10012450_pt1 | contig 11079 bp, 8 predicted proteins | sample JI1023141ADNA_FD_71478 | JGI IMG/M metagenome (GOLD analysis project Ga0075163, IMG submission 71478) | Wastewater effluent complex algal communities from Wisconsin, to seasonally profile nutrient transformation and Carbon sequestration -... | ecosystem: Engineered > WWTP > Effluent > Algae...
GATCCTTCCGCAGACCCCACCCCTCCCCCTGTCCTTGAAGGAGAGGGAAAAAAGCAGAGCGGGCCAGACCTGTTCTCTCCTTCATCCACGCGGGTGAAGGAGAGCGGAGGGTGGGGCAGGCAAGCCGGGGATCGACCCTTCGATCCCCGGTTTTTTACGTTTCGTTCCAGCCCAAAAGGAGAGCGCTCGCATGTCGAGGCAAGCAGCCGATAAGCGAAACAAAGAGCGAGCCCGGCAGCAGAAGCAGCGGGACAAGGCTCAAGTCCGCCAGGACCGTGGGAAAGAGAAGGACGCCAAGGGAGATCTCCCGCCGGGCGTCGATCCCGACATCGCCGGGATCATCCCCGGCCCCCAGCCGCCCGCCGAAGACTGACGCGCCAGACACCGCCGTCCGTCCTTCGCGAGCTCCGCTCATCACCGATCACGATCGCCTCGGGTGCTCCGGCGCCCTTGAGCGATCGTGCTCGTTTTGTGGTCACGCCGCCGCGCTGGATCAGAGGCGCTCCAGCACCCCGAGCGTCACCGCCGTCTCTCGCCGCAACAGCGCCTCTCGAAAGCGCGTCACCTTGTCCTGCTCGCGCTTCAGCATCTCGCCGTCCCCGACGGCCTGGGCCAGCGCGCGCAGGTTCACCGCGTCGTAGAGCAGCGCCTCCACGTCACCGTGCCAGCGCGGCGGTCGGTAGCCGTGGCGCAGCCAGCGACCGAGCTCCTCCTTGCCCGTGCGGATCATCGCCGCGCCGAGGCGCAGATAGGCCCCCGGCTCGCGATCGAGCCGCGTCATCCAGGCCGCGAGCGCCGCGCCGTCGCCCTGCGCGGTGATCGCCCAGTTGGCCGACTCGCCTTGACGGGTCAGCTCCCACGCGAGGAAGTTCTTCTTGAGCGCGTCCACGTCGCCCTTCTCGCGATAGCCGAGCAAGGTGGGCAGTGACCAGAAGCGATCGTGGGCAAAGCGCTTCTCCAGCGCCCGCGCGCCGCTCACGTCGCCTCGATCGAGGAGGATCGCCGCGTCCATCATGGCGATCTTCTCGCGCTTCGGAGAGAAGTCCGGCGTGAGCGCGTCGGGCCCTGGGGGCGTGAAGCCCGCGGCCACGAGCTTCTCCAGATCGGCGGCGTTGAGCTTGCGCACGTCGGCGAGCGCTGCTGCCGTCCAGCGCTGGGCCTCGCTGTGCTCCCCCGCGCCGATCTCGAAGGCCGCCGCGGAGAGCGCCCAGAACAGGCGCGCATAGACGTGGCGATCATCGGCGCTCCCCTCCTTGCTCATCGACGTGGCGGTGGCCCGCGTCACGCCTGGCAAGCTCGCGGGCGTGGCCCAGCGCGGGTTGGCGAGGCAGAGCGCGGGGTCGGGGACGCGATCGCTCACGTCGCCGATCTCGCGCAGCGGATCCGCCTCGGAGCGAAGCTGATCGAACCACACCGGCGGCGTGTCCGTGGCGAGCGAGGCCGCGCCCCGCGGCCCTTCGAGGACCTCGGCGCGCTCGCCGGGCGGGAGCAGATCGGCCCAGAGGAGCAGGCACTCCGCCGGCCTGGGACCAGCGCTCTGCGCCTTCTCTTTCAGGCTCGCGCGGGCTGCGCTCTGGCCACGGCGCGCGTCGATCGCGAGGGCCACGCAGCGCGCCAGCTCCGCGCGCTCGGCGGCCTTCACCCGCACGGGGTGCCCCGCCTTCGCCTCGTCGTCGTAGCGCTCGGCGAGGCTCCGCAGCGCGCTCGCCGCGAGCTCGCTCTTGCCGCCGAGCAGATGCACCTTGCTCGCCAGCCGCAGCTGCTCCTCGCTCCAGCGCTTGTCGCTCTCGCCGCCGATGATCGCGCTGGCCCGCGCGAAATCGCCGAGCGTGTAGTGAATCCCCGCCGCGAGGAAGCGATCTCCGCAGCGCTCTGCCAGCGCCGCCCCTTGCTCGACGAAGCCGTGGCTCGCCAACCGCGTGGCCGCGCCCGCGCACTCGCCCCGCCGCTCGGCCAGCGCCGCGCGAAACGACACCAGGCGCGCGTCGGCGTCGCGCCGACGATCGAGCGCGTACGCGTAGCGATCGAGGGCCTGCGCGCGCCGAAAGGGCGTGGCCGCGGCGAAGGAGGTCGCGCCGAGGCCGGTGTCCAGCGGCGAGCCCGGGTGGGCCTTGGGATCGATCGACGTCGCCACCTCGAGATCCAGCTCGCGCACCCACGCGCCTTCACCCTGAAAGACCGCCAGATCATCGGCGGCCGAGCACGCGGCGATCTCCCCGCCAAGCCCGAAGACCACCAGGAAGGCCACGAGCCCGAGCACCACCCCGCGCGCGAGGACCACGGCCCCGGGCCCGCGCACCGCGGGTGTCCCTTCGAAGGCGAGCTTCAGCCCGCGCGCCTGATCGACCGAGCCCTCCTCACCGACGGGCACCATCGTCCAGCGCGCGCTGGCCGATCGATAGCCCGACTCACCATCACGCGTCTCCTTGCGCAGCACCCCGGAGACCCGCACCGCGTCGCCGGGAGCGAGCGAATAAAGCTGCACGATCTCCCCTGAAAAATGCGGTCGCGCGCCCCCGAGGGCCGTGACGATCCGCGCCTGCGCCTCGGCCGTGAGGCCGGTGAAGCGCGCGCGCCTCCGGATCTCCCGCGAGCCCGTCACCACCTCCACCGGCCCGCGCAGCTCGACCTTCTCGTCACCGACCACGAGGCTGAGCCCGGCGGCGCGGGTGTTGAGCCCCGCGCGAAAGGTCCCGCCCCCGAGCAGGCTGGCCCCGGGATCGTAGGCCACCGTCGCCGCTGCGGCCTCGCTCCCGTCCTCGAAGCGCTGACAGAGCGCCCCCTCGGCCTCGAGCTTGCCAGTGAGCGTGACCCGCGCTCCATCGTTGAGCCGCGCGAGCGACGCGAGCGGCGCGCCCAGCCCCTTGCGCGTCGATCCCGCGAGCCTGCGGGCGATCAGCCGCGGGGCCAGCGCCGCGCCGCCGAGGCCGCCGCCGGCGAGGGCCACGAGCGCCGCCTTCCAGACGAGCTCGCCGTTCTGCAAAAGCCAGGGGAGGGGCAAGAGCTCCATCTCCCGCTCTTAACACGGCGCCCGCCCGGCGGCCTCCGCGCCGGGGTATTGCGATTGAACGCGCGCGGCCCTCGGTCTAGACCATCGCATGGCCGAGAACCCCGAGCCCGAAGGCCCCGAATCCGACACGATGGAGGCGCTCGCGCGCGATCGCGGCCGGCGCACCCGCAGGCTCGCCCTCTTCGGCGGCGTCTTCGCCCTCGCCGTCGGTGGCGGCCTCTTCGGCCTCACCCGCTATCAAGAGGCCCAGTCCACCGCCCACATCGAGGGCGCGTGGGGCGCGCTCTCCCGCTGTCTGGTCGGCAAACCCCTCGACGCCGGTGAGCGCGTCGACACCCGCTTTCGCGCCCTCCAGCTCACCGCCATGGCCTTGCCCGAGCCCCAGCGCGCCCCGGCCGGCGGTCACGCCTGGCCCGGCCGCTGCGCCAGCCTGAGCTACGCCCTCTCCGAGGCCTTGAAGGACGGTGGAAAGGCCGCGAAGGGCGAGAAAGATCTGGCCTTCTGGGCCGAGGCCCTGGCCAAGCAGCTCAAAGAGGGCACCTCGTTCACCGCCGATCTCGGCGAGAACCTCACCCACACCTGGGAAGAGGCCGACAAGGCCAGGCTCCCCGCCACGGCCGGCCCCGAGCAGCCCCCGACCCCGGCCCTCCCGCACCCCCTCGACGCCGACAGCCTCGCTCGGGGCACCCCGCTCACCAAGGCCCCCTTCAGCCTCAAGTCCCTCTATACCGATCTTCACCCGAACCAGAAATTGCACTTTCTCGTCGACGAGAAATCGATCCCCCAATCCCCCTTCCTCTGCACCATCACCGGCCAGAAGGCCCAGTGTGCGACGCTCCCCAAGGCCATCACCGACACCCACCAGGGCGTGCGCCTCCTGGGCACTGCCGACGACGAGGCCGCGCCCCTGATCTTCGCCGGCAAGCGGGGCAACGCGGGTGTCTACCGCGCCGACACCGGAGAGCAGGTGGACCGCATCTTCAGCTACGGTGGCCACGCCGCCAAGGACGGCTTCTCTGCCCTCCTCGGCTGGAACGAGAGCGACGAAGAGCTGCGCCTCATCCGTAAAGCCTCCTCCGACGCCAAGAAGGACACCACCCTCCTCAAGCCTGATTTCCGGATCGGCAATTACTACTACAACGCCCAGGTGCTCTGGGACCACGTGCTCCTCCGCGGCGTCACCAAGAGCAACAGTCGCCGCCTCTTCGCCCAGAGCCTCACCCGTGGTGACAAGCTGGGTGAGCCGGTCGACGTGGGCGAGCTCTCCGAGGCAGGCCTCCACGACGGCGGCCCGGACGAGCCTCCCCACATCTCCGGCTGCCGCACCGCGGAGATCATGGTCGTCCGGGTCAAGGGCTACGACAACGAGTTCGTGAGCTTCCTCGTCAACGGCAAGTGGAGCACACCGGTGCTCGTCCCGGCCACCGGAGGCACCTTGAGCTGCCGAAAGGCCGACGCCGCCATCACCGGCGTCTACCCCTCCGGCCAGGACTCGGCCTGGAAGACCACCGTGGAGCAGCGCCGCTGCACCACCGCCGGCTGCACCTACGACGAGATCCGCATGGAGCAATTGCTCTCTGGACAGCTGGAGTTCTCCCCCAAGGAGAGCCGCGCCGTCGCCGCCGATCTCGACGGCAAGATGCTCGTCGTCTGGTCCGCGGGTGATCGCGGCGGCGTGCGCATGCGTCTGGGCGCCGCCGATCAGATCGCCAAGGCCGAGGACGTGATCGTCTTCGACGACCTGGTGAAGGACGGCAAGGTGCAGAGCCTGAGCACCCTCTTCGACATGCGGATCTTCTCCCGCGAGGGCTACGCCATCCTGGTGATGAGCACCGTCAGCGGCGTCCACGCCGTGCGCATCGCCGCCGACGGCAAGTTCGCCCCGCTCGCCATCGAGTGGGCCAGGTAGACTGGCAGTCTGCGTTACGCGAGCGAAGGCCAGCTCCGCGGCGGCTTGAATCGCCGCGTGGGGAGCGCCCCGTCCACCCTCCGCTCCACCGCCTCATCGCCGCTCCCCGGCAGCCGCCGGAGCCCCTCGCGGATCATCACGATCTTCGCTGGATCGAGGCCCATGAGCCGCGCCGCCTCCGCGTCCACCTGCCCGGGATCGCTCCCGCCCACCAGCAGCCCGGCCTCGACGGGCGTGGCCCCCAATGGCCCTTCGCCCTCCCCGGCCACGACGCCATCGACGATGGTCAGATAGCGCCGCTGCGCCGTATCCGTGAGCTTCCCTTCCCGGTCGGCGAAGAAGAGCACCCGGTTGAGATCGAGGATCGTCCGCCACAAGGTGTCGTTCCCCTCCCAGCTCCCATCGATGATCTTCGGCGGCCCGCCGAGCCTCGCTGCCCGGGCGATGAGCGAGTGATCCCCCGGCAGCGGGAGCCTGCTCAGCTTGTCCTCGATCCGCTCGCCCAGGGTGGGCGCCCGGTCCATCTCGTCGCCCCCCACGCTCGGGTCGCCGGCGGTGAAATGAGGAAGCCAGTACTTCTCGTTGGTCAAGCCGATCACGCTCTTCAGCGAGAGCGTCACCCCCGTCTTCTTGTGGGTCTTCATCTTGGGGAGGTTGATGATCACGTCGGCGTCGAGCACCGTTTGCGGCGCCGAGTACTCATGTCGCCCGCGGGTGTGGTGGGGCACCGGCGTCTCGTAGTGGCTGCGGTGAAAGCGCAGCTTCTCCCCCGGGGAGGCCCCGGGCAGCGCAAAGCAGCTCTGCTCGCCGACGTCCACCACCCGATATCCCCGGGGATCGCCGGGCAGCGGCGTGCGCAGCAAGAGCCCCAGGTTGAACGAGCGGCCATATCGGCGGAGATCGTCGAGGCAGAGGTGGGGGGCCACCCGGAAATAGCGCAGGTCGATGAAATCGACGTCGTGCCCCGCCCTCTTCAGGTGATCGATGGCGGCGAAGATGCCGAGCGGCCCGGCCACCTTCTCGATCTCGCAGCCCTCCACCGGCGTGTCCACCACCCGCACTCGCCCCGTCGGCCCGGCGGCCTTGAGCGCATAATCGAGGATGGGCCGGAGCAGCGACCCATGGGTGCTGGAGGCGGCGAGCTTCTGCCCGGTGATCTTCTCGTGCAGGTTCTTCGACGAGACGAGGTTGGGCTTGATGATCACCCGATTGCCCCGCTCGATCAGGTCGCCGAGGGGGTTCCAGTCCGGCGTCCCCGCGCGCCCCTGGTCGAGGCCCAGCGCCCGGAACAGGGCCTCCACCGCCTCGTATACCGGGCTGGGCGGCCCGAAGGGCGCTCGCTCCACATAGCCCATCCCCGGGCGGGAGACGACGGCGACGCGGGCGGGGCTCATCCGCTCTTCTCGGGCGAGGCCTCGGCGCGCGCGCGGATGATCGGCGGAGCGGCCTTCTGGAAATCCACCGAGAGGCGAGAGACGCTGGCCAGGCGCTTGCCAGTGCGGACCATCGCCACCTCGTCGACGAACTCCACGTCGATCCGCATCCGCTCTCCCAGGTAGCTCCGGAAGGTCTGGAGCACCTCCTCGAGCACGTCGTCGGAGAAGCGCCCTCCCTTCACCACCCGGAAGGTCATCGCGTCTCGCTCCTCCTGCACCACCTGGAAGCGCTTGATGGCGTGATCGAACTCCTTGAGATAGTGGGCGAAGAAGGTGCCAGGCAGGTAGCGCCCGTCCGCGCCCTGGATGATCGACTGCACCCTCCCCTCGATGGCCCCGAGGCGCGGCGCGCCCCGCCCGCAGGCGCAGGTGCCCTCGGCCATGGCCTCGGCCAGATCGCCGATGCGATAGCGGACGAAGGGCATACAGTAGTTGTTGAGATCGGTGATCACCACCTCTCCGATCTCCCCGGGCAGGACGGGCCTCCCGTCGCGCAGCACCTCGACGATGTAGCTCTCGGCGACGACGTGGTGCCCCTGGTGGGCCTGGCACTCGTAGGCGATGCCCGAGAACTCCCGGCTCCCGTATTTATCGAAGACCTCGCAGCCAAAGGCCTCCTCGATCAGGCGCCGGCTCGCGAGCGGGAGCGTCTGGGCGCTGGACATGATGGCCCGCGGCTTGACGTCGAGGCCGCCGCGGATCTTCAGATAGTGAGCCACGAAGTCGAGGGCCTCGGCGTAGCCATCCATCAGGACGGGCTGCACCTCGCAGAGGGTCTTGATCATCTTCGCCAGATTGGCGTCGTTCATCTCGAAGATGGGGATGAAGGTGCGATTGGAGAGGAGGGCGTCGGCCCGCTCCTTGGTCGCCTGGCTCCGCGACATGCCGATGGTCTGGTGCCAGAGCCGCACCGTGGGGTCGCCGAAGCGATAGCCCGTCCACTCCTGGGCGCGCAGGGTGGCCGCCCAGCGCATCTCCAGCTGGGCCCGGTCGGCGTAGCAGACGAAGGGCTCGCCGGTGGAGCCGCTGGTGGTCACCCGCAGCACATCGGCCTTGTCGTGGTTCTCCGACATGATGTCGAAGTAGAGGTGAGCGCGGATGTCAGCCTTGGTGAGGAAAGGCAGCTTGTGGAGGTCGGCCCGGCCCCGGACGTCCTCCGGGCGGATGCCGGCGGCCTGCATCCTCGCGCGATAATAAGGCACGTTGCGGTAGGCGTGGCGCACCAGGCGGCGCAATTTCTCGTCCTGGAGCTCGCCCGTGCGGGCGGCGTCGAGCCACTGGGTCTTCTGGAGAGACTCGTAATAGGACTCGACGTTCCTGGTGATCATCCAGTGGGTCTCGTTGAACGAGGCCATGTAGGCGCGCCAGCGCAGCTCGGCCGCGGGGCTGCGCGGCTGACGCTGGTCCTCCACGGGGTGCCGGCGGAGGAACTGGTCCTCGGCGCGGGAGAGGGGCGCCTCGACCCGATATTCGAGCACGGCCTTGCCGATGTCCACGAGCGAGCGGGCCGAGGCGCGGAAGGCGCCCATGCCCTCGAGGAAGGAGGTGCCCTGCCTCCGCTGCTCGAAGATGGTCTCGACCTGCTTGTAGGAATAACCCTTGGCGTGGGCCGCCACCATGATGAAAGACTGCCAGTAGGCGTAGTGGCCTTTGTGATCGAGGAGATCGAGGAACACCTCCCGGGCGCAGATCACGAACCCGCTCTTGTTGTCCTGGAGGTCCATGGAGAAGACCCCGTTGAGCAGGGCGTTGAGGCCCCGGCTCAGGTGGAAGCGCCGGTCCTTCCTCCGGCCCACGGCGCTCCGCCAGCCCTGGACGATATCGACGCTGTGCTCGTACAGCTCGCGGCGGAGGCGGAGCAGGTCCTCCGGCTGGTACTGCAAGTCGGCGTCGAGGGTGGCGACCAGCGTGCCGCGGGCGGCGAGGGCGCCGCTCTTCCAGCCGGCGGCGATACCCTGGTTGCGGGGATGGAACACACCGTTGACGCGGGGCCCGTGCTCGACCATCAGCGCGCGGATCACGGTCGCCGTGCCGTCGGTGGAGCCGTCGTCGACCAGCACCAGCTCGCCCAGCACGCCCCCCACCTCGAAGGTGCGCAGCACCCGCCTCGTCAGCTCGGGCAGGTTCAGCTCTTCATTGAGGCAGGGCACGATCACCGAGAGCTCGATCGCGCGCGGCGGGGCAGCGGGTTGATCCATGGGCAGGCGCGTTTTGCTCCCGCGGGCGACGCTCGTCCACCGGGAAAGAAAGGGAGGTCAGCGCCGCCGCTGGGTGCTGGGCTCGCGCAGGGCGCTGCTCGGCGGCGTCTCCTCCCCGCTGCGGTTGCTCCGCGGCGGAGGGCGCTCCGACGGCACGGCCTCGCGCAGCAGGTAGGCGATGGCCTGCACCTCGTCCTGAAAGACCGCGATGTCGTGCCCGCCCTCGCGGATGTGGCGGTTGATCTGGAGCGAGCCCACCGCGGTGCGCACCAGCACGGCGACCCGGGGAAAGCCGCGCACCAGGACATCGCGCGCCCGGGCCGCCGAGCGCTCGAAGCCAGGCTCGTTGTTCATGGGCGAAGAGCGCATGTCGACGAGGAGGGCGTAGCGCTGCCGGCCGAGGCGATCGAGCGCCCGCGCGGCCTCGTCGTGGAGCCGCTCCATCTCCCGGAGCGAGGGGTAAGGCTCCGACGTGCGGGTGTAGCGGACGAGCGGCGCGTGAGCGTCGGTGTGGACGTTGATCCACGGGGTCTCGATCACGGCCGGCATGTGCGCGCATCCTAGCGAATGTGCGCGCTCGGCGCGACCACCAAGGGCCCAGCGTGCTAGCGTCGGGCCCACCTTCATGCGCGCATTTCCCCTCTTCGCCGGCTCCGTTGCGCTCCTCCTCGCCGCCTCGCTCGTCCCCCGCGACGCCCGGGCCTGAGGCCTCTCTCCCCCCGTCGGTCCGGCGGGGGTGGTCTCGTGCAGCGGCGACGAGCCGTCGAAGGAGGGATCCGCCCCGCGCCCCTTCGTGGGCAATCGCTATCACGTCGGCGTCTCCACCGGCGCCTTCCGCTCCGACCTCTCCTTCCTCGGCAGCGCGGGCTTCGAGGCCAGCATCCGTCGCCGGGCGGTGACGGCGTCGTTCGACTATCGGCTCGACCCTGCCATCACCCTCTCGGGCGCGCTCGGCGCCGGCACCGGCGGCCTGCTCATCGCGCGGGGCCAGCGCTACGACATCCTCCCGGGCGTGCTCATCGCCGGCTCGTTCTCACGCCGCCTCGTCGAGGGCCGCGGCGCCGCTCCCTTCGTCCTCTTCAGCGCCACGGCCGGCGTGTCGATCGCCAGCATCCAGCCCGCCGCGAGCGAGGCCGATCCCTTCCCGCGCGCCGGGGGCTTCCACGCCGTCGATCTCCGCGCCGGCCTCACCGTGGGAAAGACCTTCGGCGGCGTGCTCAGCCCCTACGGCGCCGCGCGCCTCTTTGGCGGCCCCATCTTCTGGCAGCGCGAGGGCAGGACGATCACCGGCGGCGATCAGTACCACTACCAGCTCGCCGCCGGCCTGGTCGCATCGCTCCCCGGCAGCGTCGATCTCTTCGCCGAGGGCGTGCCCCTCGGCGAGCGGGCCTTCGTCATCGGCGGAGGCGTGGGCTTCTAGCGAATGCTTTGAGCTCCAACGATCGTCCTCGGAGGGTGCTCCACAGGCGTAGCGAGCGGTTCGAGGCTAGGGAGGCAGCGCGAGGCGTACACTGTACGTTGAGCGCTGAAGACCGACGCGTCGAACCGCGCAGTAGCCTGGGGAGCACCCTCTCAGAGGCAGGTGCAGCCGCACGTGTTGTCGGGCAAGCAGATGCCGATGCCCAGCTTGCCCTGGATGATGCAGGTGGCGACGCAGGTGGCGACGCAGGCGTTGGCGTCGCAGGGCGGGGGAGGGGGCTCGGAGCAGGTGCCGCCCTGGCAGGTGGAGCCGTTGCCGCAGTCGGCGTCGGAGCAGCAGGCTTGCGCGCAGGTGCAGGCGTTGCCGCTCTTCTGGTAGTTGCCGGTGCAGGTGAAATCGCACTGCCCGGCGGCCGAGCACTGGGTCGCCCCGTGCAGGGGAGGGGCAGGGCAGGGCGCGCAGCTCACCGAGCCGGAGCAGCCCGTCTGCGGCGTGTTGCCCGCGCAGATGCCGCCGCAGAAATGCTGGCCAGCGGGGCAATCCATCCCCGAGCCCGTGCTGGTGGTGGACGTGGTGCTCGTGGTGGACGTCGTGCTCGTGGTGGACGTCGCGCTGGTGGTCGAGGTGGTGCTGTCCCCGCCGGTGCCCGTGCCGTCGCTGGTGGTCGGGTTGGGGTAGCCGCCGTCCCCGCTGGTGGTGTCGCCGCTGCTCCCGCCCGCGCCTCCTGCGCCTACTTCTCCGAGCACCCCGCTGCCCTTCGCGCAGGCTGCCAAGCCAAAGCCAGCGCACACCGCCATCGTCAAGAAAAAGCCGATCTTCGTCACGACACTGCCTCCAACGTTGCCGACTATATCGCCCTTTCGCCGACGCATGGCGACGATCCTGCCCCACCCCACGGCGAAAGATTCCATCGCGGGATGGCGCGGTGCGAAATTTCGAGAGGCTCTGGAGGCGGCCCACCGCGCGCCTTTGATCTCGACCTTTGCTCACCGAGGCGACATCGTGCGCCGTCGGCGGCTCTCCTGCCGAGCCACCGTGGAGCCTTCATGAAGCCGCTCGTCGATCCCGACATCGAACAGTACGCGCACGACCACACCCGCCCTCGC
>Ga0075163_10012451_pt1 | contig 11078 bp, 6 predicted proteins | sample JI1023141ADNA_FD_71478 | JGI IMG/M metagenome (GOLD analysis project Ga0075163, IMG submission 71478) | Wastewater effluent complex algal communities from Wisconsin, to seasonally profile nutrient transformation and Carbon sequestration -... | ecosystem: Engineered > WWTP > Effluent > Algae...
ATCCATCGGCGATGTGTTGGCGATGAATGTCGACGATGCAGTTGATTTTTTCTCGTCGATGACGCTCATTCACCATCCACTCAAGCTGATGCGCGATGTGGGCTTGGGATATCTCACGCTAGGTCAGCCGAGCCCGACACTCTCCGGCGGCGAGGCGCAACGCATCAAGCTCGTGACCGAACTAGCGAAGGTCAAAGAAACGTTCCGTCTCACCGACAGCGCTGCGCCCGCAAGCACGACAAAACTCACGGCGAAAGCGAAGAAGCTCGCAGCTGCAGCCGAAGAGAAACGTGCGCTGAGCACAGAGAAAACACCGGGCCAACGCAAGCTCAATCCACACACACTTTATGTGCTCGATGAACCCACGGTTGGCCTGCACATGGCTGACGTGGAAAAGCTCATCCATGTACTGCATCGCCTCGTTGACGCAGGCAACACGGTGATCTTGATTGAACACAATCTCGATCTGATCGCCGAAGCCGACTGGATTATCGACATGGGTCCGGAAGGCGGTACGGGCGGCGGCAACGTCGTAGTAGCAGGCGATGTGCCCACGGTGCTGAAGGCGCGCGCAAAGTCACACACTGGAGCGGTGTTGGCGGAGTTTTTGTGAGCAGAAGCTGAAGCCGCGTGCTCAGCGCCCGTGAAAGTGATTTGGCTTGGACAATGCCATTGTCATGCCTACAATGGCCGACTTGTCGGCTAAGAGCTTCCGGGCGTGCGGGAGGTACACATGAGCACCGAATTTTCATCGTCCGCTGCGTCGCATAGCGTCACGACTTCCAGGGTCGGCAGGTTATTCGCTGTGTTGTGTGCTGCGGCCATCGCGCCCGCGTCCGCCACGCCCGACATCGAAGCGATCGTGCCATCGGGCATTAGTTCAGTACGGTGCGATGTGAATCGCGATTGGACATTGAACTACGTCGCCGACGTCTTGAAACTCGACGCACTTACGCTCGCGCGAGTGAAGCTTACGCGCAGCCTGTCAAATGTTGACCTGTGCACGATGGCCGATGCGCGAATACAGCGCACGATGGTGAGGGCACTGCAACCCAAACCAGATCACCCTGGCGAGCTAGCCACATTTCGCGAAGGACAACGCAAGGGCAGTGACGGCAGCGTAGATCCACAAGGCCTGAGTAACGCGATCAACGCGCGTGACCAAATGGTTGTGGAGCAGGAAATGCTCGCGCGTGCGACTCAAAGCCAACGCGCACCGTTTGCGCCGTTAGACGCGGGCATCAATTCCGCCTCGTGGACCAGCCTCGGGCCGGGCAACATCGGCGGTCGCGTACGCACGATTGCGACCGTGCCGGGGCAACCCAACACTCTTTACGCGGGATCAGTCGGCGGCGGCATTTGGAAAACGACTAACGGCGGCGCAGCTTGGAATCCAGTGCATTCGTTTGGCGCCACGATTAGTGTGTCGTCGATTGTGATTAACCCGCTTGATCCGGCCATCATGTACGTCGGCACTGGCGAGGGCTTCTACAACTACGACGCTATTCGTGGCGCGGGCGTGTACAAAACCACCAACGGCGGATCGTCGTGGTACCAACTCAGCAGCGCCTCGCCGGCCAGCAGCGGTGACTGGTCATATGTAAATCGGCTGACGATGCATCCGACCAATCCGGCCATCCTGTTCGCGGCAACTGGCGGTGGCATTTACCGCACGACGGACAGCGGCGTTACATGGACCAAGCAAAGCAGCACGCGCGTACTCGACGTGAAAATCGACGCCACAAATCCGCTGCGCGTCGTCGCTGGCCGCGCCGATGGCCGCATAGAGCGCAGCATCGATGGCGGCGCGACGTTCACCAACGTGTTTGTGCCCGCGACAGCAGCACCGCCGACGGGCAATGGATGGGGACGCGTTGAGGTAGCGTGGGCACGATCGACCGGTCGTTTGTACGCGGCCGTCACCACCTCCGGCGCCACGGGAGCCTCGCAAGATGGTCGTGTGTATTTTTCGACAGACGGTGGTGCGACGTGGACGCCGGGCGCAACGCCTTTTCACATGAACGGCCAAGGTTGGTACAACAACGCGATATGGGTTGATCCGACCAACGAAAATCTGGTGATAGTCGGTGGACTGGACAACTACCGCAGCAACGATGGCGGCCTGACGTTTATCAAGGTCAGCCGGTGGAACTGCGCACCCATTCAGGCGCATGCCGACAATCACGCGATTGTCGAGTCGAGCGATTTCAACGCAACGACTGCGCGCACCGTCTATTGGGGCAACGACGGCGGCATTTACAAAGCCGCCAATATCGACGCCCTGTCCGCTCAAACGAGCGGCTGTCCGGCGGGCGGCTGGACCAACCTCAACAACGGTCTCGGTGTCACGCAGTTCCTCGGCGTTGGTGCGAACGCCAACGTCGTCTACGGTGGTACGCAAGACAACGGTTCGCTGAAATGGTCTGGCACCGGCACCAACTGGTCTACGGTGTACGGCGGCGACGGCGGCGCTTCGACGGTTGATCCGCTTGATGCGAACTATCTCTACGGCGAGTATGTGTATCTCGCGATTCATCGTGCCACCACCGGCAACTTTGCCGCCTCCATTTGTAACGGCATCGCCGACGCCTACGCCGGCTGCATCACCAACAGCGTGGCGGGCACACAAAAGGCCAATTTCATTTCGCCTATCGCACTGGATCCAAACAATTCTTCTCGCCTTTACGGCGGCGCTCAGCGACTCTGGGTGAGCACCAATGTGAAGGCCCCTACGCCAACGTGGAGCGTCGCCCGTGTAGCCTCCCCTAGCAGTAGCTATATCAGCGCCGTCACTGTGGCACCGACCAATTCGGAAGTGGTGTACGTCGGTCACAATGATGGTCGCGTTTACAAATCAACCAACGCCGTCAGCGGTTCACCCAGCACCTGGTCCGACATTACCTGCGCGGCTTCGAGTCCCGCGTACCCCGTGTCGCGTGCCGTGGTGCGTATTTTGGTTGACCCTAACAACGCCAACATCGTGTACGTTGGGCACGGTGGTTACAGCAGCAACAATTTCTGGAAACTCGACACCACGGGCGCAGCGGTGTGCAGCAACATCGGCACCGCGTTGCCCCCGAGCCCAGTGCGCGGTATCGCGCGACACCCCACCAACGCGACGTGGCTATACGCCGGCACTGAAGTGGGCCTCTTCGCGAGCGAAAATCTCGGCGCGACGTGGAGGGCGGCCACCGACGGCCCGGCCAACGTTTCGGTCGAGGACATGGTGTGGCAACCGGGCAATCAGCTCGTTGTCGCGACACACGGGCGCGGGGTCTTTCGCGCGACCGTGGGCACTGCACCCGCGTGCTCGTTTTCAGTAACTCCTGTGCCAGTAGGCGCGCCGGCCAGCGGCGGTTTGGTCTCCGTTGACGTGTCCGCAGTGCTCTTCAGTTGTGTCTGGGGTGTCTCATCCTCGACGCCGTGGATTACTCCTGCTTTCAGCGGCGGCAGCGGATCCGCGCGTCTCGGACTGACCATCGCAGCCAACCCCGGCACACCGCGCGCTGCGACGATCACGGTCGCCGGAACGCCCGTGCTTGTCGAACAAACCGGCGCACCGCTGCAATGCTCGCTCGACATCGACGGCGACACCGCGTTCAATCCCGCCATCGACGGGGTGCTCTTAGTGCGCTACGCGATGGGCTTTCGCGGTACCGCACTCATCAACGGCCTAACCTTCAGCGGCACAGCCACGCGCACGTTAGCGAACGACATCGTGACCTACATGCAAAGCAAAAATTTCGACATCGACGGCGACGGTTCGCTCAACGCCACCGACGTGCTGCTTGCGCTGCGTGGCCTCAACGGCATCACCGGCGACGCGCTACTCGCCAACGCGTTGAGCGCTGGGCGCACGCGAAGCCCCGCGCAAATTCAAACGATTGTCGCGCAGTGTTTGAAGTAACTACTGGGCGATCGCGCTGATCGCCGCCACACGCACCACATGTGGTGCGCTGCCACCGCAACCGAATCGCAACCAGATCTAATATGCCTTTGGGCTTTAACGGCTAGTGAGCGGCATTTGTAGGCGATTATGAGCTGTAGTCGACCACGCAAAAAAGTTCGTGTAAAGACCGCTTAGATGCTGTGTAGCCATATGCATCCGTTTTGGAGCCATTAGCATACAATGAGTCCATATTGGCACCAATATAGAAGTAAGCGACCATGCCCAATCTCTCCATCAAAGACGTACCCGACGCACTCGCCGAAGCGCTCCGCCAGCGCGCCGCGCGAAATCATCGCTCGCTACAAGGCGAGCTAATGTCCATCATCGAAGCCGCTGCGGCCTCGTCCGGACTTGCCAACGGCGCTGGTGACGCGATTTTCGCGGCGCAGGACAATCAGCTACGACGCGGAACGGTCGTGCGCGTTGACGCGCGTGGTCGCGCAGTCGTTCGACGCGGCACGAAAACGGTTCAAGAAATCGCCACGCAACTTCGCGCCCAGTTTCCTAACGTCCCCAACGCGACGCCAAGCAGCGTCGACATCATCCGCGCCGCGCGAGATTCGCGATGACCTACCCGCCGGTAACTCCATCGCGCGCACTCTATGTCGCCGAGCCTCCGGCGAGCTATCGTGTGTTGCCACCGTTGGTCGTCGACTGCAGCATGATCGCTACGCTCTTATATCAGGAAGACCAATGCGAGGAAGCAGAGCGTCGCCTTACGGACCGTGAGCTCCACGCGCCCGATTTACTCGACTACGAGTTCGCCAACGTGGCAATGAACAAAATTCGCAGACAGCAGAGCGGTTCGGTGGCCGCTGCGCTCGCGTTCTATATCGAATACCCAATCACACTACATCCCATTGACGTGACAGACACGGTCGAGCTGGCCGCGCGCTACAACCTCTCGGCCTACGATGCGGCCTATTTGTGGTTGGCCGAGGCCCTCAAGGCGCCACTCGCGACCTTCGATGCAAAGCTTGGCGAAGCTGCCCGTGTGCACTTGGCCTCATTGATTTGAAGCGGCGCACCGCACGCACGAGCAACGGCGAGAGCGGCTCACCCATGACAAAATCGTCTCGCGATGAAACTTAACGAAACTCCCCATGAAAGAACTGCCGGATGACTGAATGGGAGTTCGTTGGCGACGCCAAAGAATGGATCGCGCTCGCGTTGGTGCACAACACGCAATTGCAATTCTCGGGTGCCAAGCTTGAGCAACGCGGCAGCGGGAGCAACAAGCGTCGCGACCTGACGCTACTGGACAAAAATGGTCAAGCTGTCGTCACGGGCGAAGTCAAAATGCCGTACGCGCCCGACGGCACGAGTCCCTTCCGCAGTGATGTGGTCACCGACGCTCGCAAGAAAGCGGAGCGCGCGGGCGTCAAATACTTCTTCACCTGGAACGTGAACCAATGCGTGCTGTGGGAAACGGCCACCGCGGGCGCGGGACTGCAAGACCGCGAGTACGAAAAATGGCTCGTCACTAACGTCACCAAACCCGACCAACTCACCGGCTCGGTTGAAGACGAAATTCGCCAGTGGCTCGTCAAGTTTCTCTACGCGCTTGACCGCGCGCTGCGCGGCGAACAGGTGCTGGGAACGCGCACACCCGACGCCAAGTTCGTGGACGCCCTTGAGGCGGCGCTCGCCTTCCCGATCGCCGCCACGTTTGACCAACTCGCAATTCGATACAAAACGCCGTCGGTTAAACGCGATCTCGACAAGTGGATGCTTTCGCTAGGTTGGCAGATTGTTGACGACGCGGAAGGCAAGCGAACGCTGCTCCGAAACGCCGCGAAATTTGCCTGTTACCTGCTGGTCAACAAGTTAGTTTTTCACGAAGCGCTGCTCAAAAAATACAAGGGCCGCTTTGATCCGCTCAAAGCACCGCCGGAAGTCACCACCGGGGACGATCTCGCATTTCGTCTGCAATACGCGTTCGACGAAGCCAAGCGCGTCACGGGCGATTACGAAACGATATTTGGCGACGACCCGATTGCCATTGCCAACGCCATTCCGTTCTACGCGAACGAGGCCGTTCCCGGCTGGCGCGCGCTCGTGCAGCAAATTCACGATTTCGATTTTTCAAAGCTCGACTACGAAGTCATCGGCAGCATTTTCGAGCGCCTGATTGGCCCGGAAGAACGACACAAATACGGCCAGTTCTACACCCGCGTCGAAGTCGTCGATCTCATAAACAGTTTCTGCATCCGCAAGCCCGACGCCAAGGTGATGGACCCGGCCTGTGGTGGTGGCACGTTCCTCGTCCGCGCGTACGCACGTAAGCGCGCATTGGGCGGCGCGCGAGCCCACAAGGATTTGCTCACCGACATATACGGCGTCGATATTTCCAAATTCGCTGCGCACCTCACCACGATGAACCTTGCCACGCGCGATCTCGTCGAGGACGAAAACTATCCGCGCATTGGGCGTGAAGACTTTTTCAACGTCATTCCCTTGCAAGCGTTCGTACAACTGCCGCAAAAACTCGTTTCAAAAGGCCTCGGCACCAACACCTTACAGCCAGTCGCCGTGCCGCTGCTCGACGCTGTGATCGGCAACCCGCCGTACGTGCGCCAAGAAGACATTCCGAAAGCCAAAGGCGGCAAGAAAAAACCCGAAGCTGGCAGCAAAGAGTTTTATGCCGGACTCGTGAAAAAACTCGCTGGCGCCGACTTGTCCGGCCGCTCGGATTTGCATTGCTACTTTTGGCCGCATGCGTCCACGTTTCTGCAAGACGACGGCATGCTCGGGTTCGTCACCTCGTCACAATGGCTCGACGTTGAATATGGCTTTCGTCTGCAACGCTGGCTGCTGCAAAACTTTGAAGTGCTCGCCATTCTCGAAAGCCCGGTCGAGCCGTGGTTCGTCGGCGCTCGCGTAGCCACCGCGGTCACGATTGCGCGCAAGTGCAAAGACGAGGCCACGCGCAACGCCAACACCGTGCGTTTCGTGCAATTGCGACAGCCGTTGGCGACGCTGCTCGAAAACGACGGTACGACGACTGGGGCCGTTCGCGCCGCCGATTTTCTGCGCGACGAAATTCTTGGCTTGACCGAGAACGCTGCCGACAATCGCTACCGTGCACGGCTCATCAATCAGGGCGATTTGTGGAAACGCGGTGTTGATCTCGGCAAGCTCATGCGCTCGGCGGACGCCGACGATGAGGACGACGCCGCGCGCGAAGAAGAAAAGCGCGAAGCCTCCGGCACGCAAGATTATTTCGGCGGCAAGTGGGGCGTGTATCTGCGCGCGCCGGATTTGTGGTTCGAGTTGCTGGATAAATACGGCGAACGCTTTGTGCCGCTCGGCCAATTGGCGGAAATTCGGCGAGGCATAACCAGCGGTAAGGATTCGTTCTTCTTTCCAAAAGACACTACCGCCGATTGCCTACAAAAGCTCGCCGATCCCGTTGCGTTTGAGCACGAATACGGCGTGCCACGCGTGGACGTGGACTCAGGTCGCGTGAAACTCGTTCTCGCAGGCGAGAAGCGCGGCGAGCTGCATGCGATTGAGTCGGAGTATTTAGAGCCTGAAGTTCACAGCCTGATGGATGTGCATCGTTACACGATCGGCGAAGAGGAGTGCACGAAACTTGTCACACTCTTCCCATCGTCGAGCTCCTTAGCGCCGCTAGCCAAGAAGTACGTGAAATGGGGCGAGAAGGAGTCAATCCATCAGACTGCAACGAATTCAGCGCGTGAAGGCGAAGGCAGGCGATGGTACGACCTCACTGCCCACAAACGAGCCGCAGTCATTCTGCCGAAAATTCAACAGTACCGATTCATTGCCCCCGTAAACCCACTACTCCGGTATCAGAGCTCGTCACTGCTGGGACTTTACGATGTGCCGATTGAACAGATTGAGCTGTTTGCGGGGCTGCTGAATAGCTCGGTTGTTGTGCTTGCGCGAATGCTTTTCGCGCGCGGACTAGGAAACGAGGGTAACTCACAGCTAGACGTCTACAGCGCGAAAATGATGCTCGTGCCCGACGTTTCGCGGAAGACACCGGCCGCTGCCAAAATAGTCGCAGCCTTTCGAAAACTCGCCGCTCGCGACGCTTTGTCTTTCATTCCCGAGCGTCGCATGCGTCAAATGGCGTACACGCGTGCCGGCCGAGAAGAAGAACTCAAGAAACTCTCGAACGAGAGCGAGCTTGATATGCCGGACCGCCGCGCGCTGGACGAGGCGGTGCTGGAACTAATCGGTGTCAAGCGACATTCCGAGCGCGATGAACTACTGAACGAGTTGTACGACTATCTGCGCCGATTCTTCGAAGCTACGCGACAAAAAGAAGAGCAGGCGATTGGCAACAAGAACACAACGCAACGCAAGGGCGCCGCGCTTCCGCAAGACGTGGCGACCGAAGTTCTGCACTTCGTGACGGACCATGAGCCTCGATTGCTGCGCAACTACAACGATTTGGTGGCGGAGTGGATGGCCGGCGACGACAACTGGATCGCGCTTGAAATCGTGCCGCAAACCGAGGCGTCGGTGAAAGAGGACATGCTGGAACTGGGCGTGGAATACAAACGCGGCAAAAAAGTGGTGAAGTTCGTCGCCGCGCCGTCGCACACGCACGCGCAAGTACTCGCGCTCGCGGGCACCTGGGGCATCATGAATTTCGTGAAGCTGCCGCGCACCGAGGAGCGCGCGCTAGCGTTTCTGAAACACGCGTCGGCATATTTCAGCGAACGCACGGCGCGCTTGCAGGAACTGGTAAGCGAGCGCGTGCTAGACACAGAGGCGCAAGACAAAATCATGGCGTTACTGGCCGAACGATTCCGCGCGCAGCTCATTCGCGCCGGGATGCGCCGCGAGCAGAGCGCGCTGGCTGCGCCGCCGGTTCATCATTAAGCCATCGGCCAATCGTCGCAACGACGCATTACTGCGAGGTATACGCTCGTCAGTTTGGCTAACAGCTTTATAGCGCCAGCGACAATCCCGTGGGCTTTCTAGGTGTTTTTCTTAGATAGTTGACTTAGTAATTAATATGCCTGTAACCACCGCCAGTTGGTCGGTAGAGGCGTAAAGTTATAAGCTGCACTGACTGTGTAGTTTGCTGTCTCCACTGCGTCACATTCGCCCGACAACATCCCGGCTTTTCGTGGATGTGCGGACATGTTTGGATTGAGAAACGCTTCGGTCTTCGTCATCGCTGCAACGTTCGTGCTGGCGTGGCATTCGCCGGTCGCAGCGCGAGACTTCGTGGTGGGCCAGAGCGTTGATCTCTCGGGGCTCTCCAACGTGGGCAAAGACTTTTCGAATGGCGCGCGCACTTACTTCGACTCGGTCAACGCGCGCGGCGGCGTGCAGGGTCGCAAAATTTCATTCGTGCAACTAGACGATTCTGGTCGCGCAGCAGAGGCGAGAGCCAACACACAAAAATTACTTCGCGAAAACGGCGTCGATGTCATGCTTGGTTCAACCACAGCGGAATCGCTGCTGGCCGTGTTAGCAGCTGCTGCGGCGGTTACGCCGCGCGTCGCCGTTCTGGGTGCTCCCACCGGCATCGAACTCGATGCGGCAATGCTCGGCGCTGCGTTTCCGACGCGGGCGAGCTACCGCGAAGAAGCGCGCGCGCTGCTTGATAGTTTGCGCATGTTTCACGACGGCCCCATTGCGATCGTTCAAGGCGAAGGGCCTGACGCACCTGTGACGCACGCCGCCAGCCGCGCTGAGGCGCTGGCGCGAGGCGCGTCAATCGCGTTCGATGGCAGCGCAGCGCAGTGGCAAGCGCGCAGCACGCGCGAAGCCAAAGCAGGCGCAGTCGTTATCAGCGGCGACGCTCTGGGCGTTGCGCCTGTGGCCCAACACACGCGCAGGGTTTCGCCACAATCGTGGCTCCTGTCGTTTTCAACAGTCGATTACCGCAATCTCTTTGAGCTCGCTGGCGCGGCGGCGTCCGGCATGTTCATCGCGCAAGTGGTGCCTCCGCCTGGCAAAACGATTCACGCGTTCCAGCGCGAACATCGTGCCCTTATGAAGCAATTTCGCGACGAACCTCCGTCGCAACACACTCTCGAAGGTTACGTCGCTGCGCGCGTGCTGACGGCCGCCTTCGCACAGGTCGAAGGCGACCCGACGCCCGCGAAAGTGGCCAGGGCTTTGCGTGCATTACCCGCAACGGAGTTCGGACCGCTGCGCGTATCGCTACAGCGTCCGTCGAGCGTAGGACGTGCCTATGTTGACGTCACGGCGATTTCGAGCAAAGGCGCCTTGCTCGAATAGCGGCTAACTGTGCGACGCGACGCGAGCTGCCTCAATCGGGCGCGAGTCCCACACGCATGTCACGAAGTGTCTTTTCAAACTTCCGATGCGTACGAACACCCATCACGGCGATCACCACTAGGGAAATTACGCCCCCACTGACTGAAGCTATCGTCACCCACATGTCACACTCCTGCAATATGCTCTATGTTTTGAGCGCCGTTCAGAACGATTGAGCGAAGCGTAAGAGGCCAAAGTGACAGCACGAAGACAGGGCGACGCGCAACCGTTGGCCGCAGTGGACCTAGGATCAAACAGTTTTAGGCTGTTGATCGCTCGCGAAGAGGGTGGACAGATTGTGCCGATCAGCACGCATCGCGAAGGCGTGCGGTTGGCAGCGGGTCTAGATCGAGATAGCGCGCTGTCGCAAGCGAAGATTGAAGAAGCGTGCGAAGCGCTCATGCGTTTCCGCGAACGGCTGGCATCAATTCCGGCTAGCCGCGTCCGAGCGGTGGCAACCAGCACGTATCGAGTTGCGACCAACCGTGACGCACTACTTCGCGCGTCGGTTGACGCGCTTGGTTTGCCCATCGACATCATTTCCGGCCCGGAAGAGGCGCGGCTTATTTATCTCGGATGTGCACACACGCTGCCGTGGAGCGAGCAAGAGCGCCTCATTGTTGACATTGGCGGCGGATCGACAGAGTTCATCGTAGGTCGGCGCTACGAACCGGAATTAACCGAATCGTTTCAGCTTGGCGCGGTGACGTTGTCGCAGCATTTCTTTCCGGGTGCAACGGTAACGGCCAGCGCATTTCGTAAGGCCGAAGTGTTCGTTCGGACGCGCCTTGAAGTTTTGCAGGCGCGTTACAAACAGGGCTGGGATGTCGCCTATGGTTCCTCCGGCACCATCCGAGCG
>Ga0075163_10012452_pt1 | contig 11077 bp, 8 predicted proteins | sample JI1023141ADNA_FD_71478 | JGI IMG/M metagenome (GOLD analysis project Ga0075163, IMG submission 71478) | Wastewater effluent complex algal communities from Wisconsin, to seasonally profile nutrient transformation and Carbon sequestration -... | ecosystem: Engineered > WWTP > Effluent > Algae...
CTATCCTTTACTATTTGTTTGCGGGTTTCCGCCATTGCAGTTCTTTGTGCCCTCTCTACATTTGCAGAATTTAACTTATTAAGATCTACGAGATTGTCTTCAAACAATACAATGTATTGATTTTGGATCAATTGTCCGGGCGGAGTTAACAATGGAGCAACATATTGCTCAGTAGTTTCGTGCTTACATGCTGAAACAAAAAGTAAAACACAGAATAAAAATTTGGAATTAGTCAAGATTGAAGTCATTTTCATCTGAATATTTTTTTATTAATCGACGAAAATACGGTAATTAACTAAATTGACAAACAATTCTTAAGAAATTTTGTAATCTATTCCTAACTCTCTTAAATGCACTAAATTAACTGCTAGCGGACTATCAACAATGGCTCTGTCTTTTGTGCATTTCCCTGTTGAAGCCTGATGTAATAATTGCCCGGTGCGTATCCTTCATTTTCCAAACTGAACCGATGGGTTCCGTTTTGCAATTTGCCGGAAAATAAAATTTTAGTCAGTCGGCCTAATGGATCTATCAACTGTAACTGAGCTACACCATCTGTTCCAGTTGCAATTTGAATATTTGTAAAAGAAGTCATTGGATTTGGACTGGCAATTACTTTAAGTGCGTCTTCTGCCTCTTTAAGATTCTTTGTATCGGTAGTGCTGCATTCATTCTTAATCAATGGAAGCGCCTGGAAGTTCTTGAGTAAAATTCGCTGCAGACTATCTTCCTTGACACAGAACCAATCTTTAAGTACGGATGCGTAAACAGACCGGAAATCATACTGCATGGGCAGATTATCATTTTCTGTTACTGTAGTCGGGATAATTGGATTAGCTCCCGTAACACCTCCCCTGGCTTTCGACCCAAAGACAAACAGTGGCGCGGCTGCTCCGTGGTCCGTACCTACACTGTCATTGGATTTTATCCTTCTTCCAAATTCAGAAAAAGTCATGCCCATGACACGATGTGCCACATTCATGAGTTCAATGTCACGTTGAAATGAAAAGACTGCATCACTTAAAAGTTTTAAAAGATTGGCATGTGCACCGGTGGCATTATTTCCCGCCACTACCTGGTCAGAATGCGTATCAAAACCATATAAATTGACGAGATACAGTCTGGTCTTTAGTCCGCCATTGATGAGACGCGCTATCACTTTTAGCGTGTCCGCAAGATAATTTCCTGCAGGATAAATTCCTAGATTATTTCCTTTAAGAAAACCTTTCACCAAAGTATCTGCATAAGTTTTGGATTGTCGGCTGATGGTGCGCACATAATTTAATTCGTGACCAAGCGGGGTTGCCGGAGCGGGATCGCTAAGTCCTGTTGGCCAGGCCCCGAAGATATCCGGATTGGATACATTCATAGACATTTGAGCATTTGGTCCCTGAAACAATAAAGGAAGATTAGCCCCTACCTGAATGGCTAATGGATCAGGATTTGCAGCATTTGGATAGTCTAATGGAAAACCTGGAAATTCTTCATTCAGATATCTCCCGAGCCAACCAGAATCCAGGTATTGATTGGCTTCGCTGGCACTTGCCCAAATGTCTGTTGCCCTGAAGTGTGAAAAATTTGGATTTGGGTAGCCTACAGATTGTACGATGTTTACTTTCCCTTCATTAAAAAGAGTCTGCATGCCGGTCATGGCAGGATGAAGTGCTGTATTGGCAAATCCGTTAAGTTTCAACAATTGATTTTGTGGTAACAAAACATTTTTTCGGGCAGCATCCAGTCTACTGTAATTATCTACAGGCACTACCGTATTCAATCCATCATTACCTCCTCCGAGATAAATAAGCACCATCACATGATCTGTTTCCAATCCAGGATTCAGGACAGATTGCAGCCAAGCATTATTGCTGTGTGCCTGCAGCGGAATACCATTGATCATGGAAGGCACTACAACACTTGCGGCGGCGGCGGATTTTATAAACTTACGACGTTTCATGTTTCTTGATTTAGGATAGATGATATTCTGCTTGGCTAATGATTTCTTTAAAGAGGGCATTTAATCTCAGGGTCACTGCATTTTTCAAGGCAGGATCTGTTGGATTTCCGGTATATTCTAACCAGATGTCTGTCCAATAGCTGTCTCCGGGAAGTCCCTGTATTAAAAAGGATTTTAAATACTGAATGGAGGCATCTGATAGCGTGTAGTTATACAATATTGCTACCGAATCTTTCACCAACTGCAAGGCATCTTGTGGTTTTGAAAAGCTAGATGCCAGAATTATTGGATCTACTTTTAAGGAAATTCCATTAAACTCGACCCCTTTGCTTCTGGTAATATTTTCGGCCACCCTGTTGCGGTTGGCAAGGGTATCGGCATTGATCCAGATCTCATGAAACTGTGGAGACTGATACCAGGCTTGCCAGCCGGAAACCACCGGAGGATCCGCTATGTTTAATCCCTGATATGCAGACAAAGAGGCTATAAGTCCCCAGGATAAATATTGATTTATTAGGTTGCTTTGGTCCGGGAATTTTATAGAAAATTCTTTGGTCATGCCGATGGAATAATCCAATGGACTTTTAATGATACATCCTACACTGAGCATATCGTAAAAATGCTCTGACTTAAACAAAGTCTCCACTACTTTTTTATTGTCGTATCCTGATGACTTATACAGGTCTGCAAGTGGTCTGATGACATTCATCTCCACATCATTTGGAATTTCGTAATACACGAAAAACTGGTATAATTTACGCACCATGTGTCGTGCAGTTTCTATATTGTCAGTAAGCATGGTAATCAGCTCATCCAATTCCTGTTCTCCTGCCGGACCAAATTTTCCGGTGATGGTTTTATTGTTGTAAAATGAAGAAAATCTTTTAGTAGAAAGATCATGTTGGTTGAAATCGAAATAATAGGATATCGGTGTGGTCAATGGATTTATCCGGTAACCTGTGAGGACTTTTGCAGCAGCTTTCACATCATCTTCTGTCCAGGTAGCATCCGGTCCTTTTCCAATGGTAAAAAGTTCCTGCAATTCGCGTGCGTAATTTTCATCCGGTGCAGCCTTGCTGTTTAGCTGGCCATTGAGATAACGGAGCATGGCCGGATCAACGGATACCAACTTCACCATGGTTTTAAAATTACCCAATGCATTTTCTCTGAGTAATTTATAATAATAATACATCGCCTGTGCGATCTGAACCGTATCTGCCTCTAATGCAAAGTGATTAAACCAGAAAAGGGTCAATTTTTCTGTGATGGTCATTTTCTGGTGGATCATATTTCCGGCCCACCAGGCTTTAAATACATCCGTTCGAGCCTGATAATATTGCGGTGGAATTGGGGTTACTGCAGGTGCATTGATAAAAGTCTGCCCGTAAGGTGTGGTTGGATCCGGTTCTGCCGTGGTGCTGTACACGTTCAATGGTGGGGATGGAATTGGATCTTTTGCCCCGGCGGTATCCAGCAATCTGTCTACTGCTGCATTCATACCCAGAGATAACAACTGGTCCACTTCCGATTTCCTAACCCCGAAGGTGGCTCTTCTCAACAGATGCACAACCTGTGAAGTGGTCCAGGGTCCTGTATAAGGATTGATTCCCGATTGCGGATCAGGCCGCATACTTTGATTCAATCCACCAAACATCCTTACAAATTCTGATCTTTTCATGACATAATATTCTGAGATGATGATTCGATTCTACTTTTAACAAAATAATGAGTGGAAATATTATTTCTATTCTTCGATTTGCTCAAATCGATAAGCTAAATCAAGTTTAAAAATACAATCAAAAAGGATATCCTGAACTTCTTATTGCACTTTAAGAAAAATTTAATATTCGACCCAAACCTGATTCAAAAAATAACTACATTAAATAGGTCAGATAAATTTTATGGGGAAAAGGTAGAAATTAGAGAATTAGAGAATTAGAGAATTAGAGAATTAGAGAATTAGAGAATTAGAGAATTAGAGAATTAGAGAATTTGAAAATTAGCTAATGAATGACTGAACGATTTCCCGACGTTTTAGTCGGGATGAAGCACAACAGTGCTTCAAGTGATGGAACCCTGCCTGACTGCGTCTAGCAGGCAGGCACGAAAGCGGCTAACGAGGAAATTAGAAAATTTGAAAATTTGAAAATTAACTAATGAATGACTGAACGATTTTCGCAAAGTGAAATGGCTTGCGACAGCAAGACAATTGAGGGGACAATGAAAGCTGAATTTCTTTGACTTGGAATAGAAATTCTAATGCATAACATGGGTTAAAACAGTTTTAGCGTTAAGAAATGAAAACAGCCTTGATTTTTTTTGGTTCTTTTTTGTATCAAAACAAAAAAGAACAATGCTAATAGAATTTAGAACAACTTTTGTGAATAACGGGGACCGCAAAACTGGCTTCTCCCCAAATTTTTAACTTGACACCAATAAATTAGGATCTTCCCAAAGAAAAAAATCCCTTGCAAACCGGCGCTATAAAAGATAATTATACACGACAGCATGCAAGGGAAAATAATTCTCACAAAAGAGAATTTATAAAATAAAAAACCTAAATATTATTTAATAAATTTTCTCATTTGCTCATTTACGCCCTCCACACAACTGTGCCAGCGCTTCCAAAAGATATCATAAGATCCGGGACCATGCACGGATTCATAATCTTCTTTAAACTTAATGTCTTCATCATACTCTGCATACTTTTCAAAATTAAAAATAACTGCAGCATCCTGTCCACTTCTGTTCCACAATTCATTATAAAATACTCTGGAAGAAAAGTTGTATTTTTTTGCATCCCAAACTGCTTTGTTCATTTTCATGAGTTCGGCGAATTCATATCTCATTCCTGGCTTGATGTCTACAATCCATACATCAATATGACTTGGATTATAATTTGGTGGTGTGTAGGAAAGTTTATCCTGTAATTTCCAAAAATGGGATTCGCCATATTCTTCCACGTAAACATCTACATTTTTATCCCAGTCTGCATCATGCTTGGCATCACCTCCTGGTGCATGATCCATATCTGTAAAAGTCATAGGACCCATACTCCAGACATACCAGCCGTCACTCTTAAATCCCTCCGTAATCTGAGAGAGTGTAGCTCTGTTAGGTCCTGAACTGTGAAACATGGCATTGTGTGCTTTAACGCCATCTTCAAATTTTTTCTCCATACCACGTTTTGGTTTTACCAACATGTTGTTGAACATCTGGTAAGCAGGCATGTCGGTCTTGGCTTGTGCAAAGGAATGGTTGTACACAAATCCGCAAACCAACAACCACAATAAAAACTTTTTCATTTTTGTTTGATTTTAGTGAATAATGCCCAAGGTAGTCTTTATAGTTGACCAAGAGATTAATAAATTTAAAACCTCAGTACTACCTTATGTAGTGAAATAGATAAATATGAACAAAGTCCGAAAGTAAAACAATCAGGATTTTAAAAAATCAATCAATCCTTTAAAATAGGATTTCTGATCGTCCCACATACACATGTGTGATCCATTGGCACATAAATGAAATGCAGCGCCATTTATTTGTTTGGACATCCATTCCATGTATGCAGGATCCATGGTATCAAATTTTGCACCGATGACCAATGTTTTAACTTTAATACTGGATAGATCTTTGCTTCTATCCCAGTTGGTCAATTTGCCTGAAATGCCAAATTCACTTGGTCCCTGCATGATCACGTATTGTTGTTGGTTCAATTTTGCGAATGCGCGATTCACGGGTTCAGGCCATTGATCCAAAGGAATTCTGCAAATAAATTTTTCATAAAAATGTGGCATCAGCAGACCCATGTATTGAGGATTCGAAAAGTCTCCTCTGTGTTCAATAGCACGGATGGTATCGAGCACTGGAGCAGGTAGTTTTTTAGCCAATACTTCATCTGCATATTTTCCATAAGCTTTTGCATCTGCCATCATATCGGAAATGATCAGACCTTTGAGGTGTTGTTGGTACTTAAGTGCGTATTCTATGGCCAGAATTCCACCCCAGGAATGCCCCAACAAATACAAATTGCTGCTGTCCAATTTTAATGCTTGCCGAACTTGTTCCAATTCGTCCACAAATCTTGAAAGATCCCACAGACTTGTATCCGTTGGTTTATCACTGTTGCAAGTTCCCAATTGATCATAATAAATAAATTCGATTCCTTCTTGTGGAAGAAAACTCTCCATGCATTCAAAATATTCATGCCCGGTGCCAGGACCACCATGCAGCAGCAATAGTTTTATTTTTGGATTGTTCCCAATTCTTTTGGTCCAAACTTTAAAAACTCCTTTTGGTGTTTGAATGGGGATCACCTTGATGCCTCCATTCAATACCCCCGTATCCGGTGATTCAAAATAAGTTTGCGGAATACATTTTTCCTGCACACAAGGCTGAGTACAGGAAGTGATAAAAAGCAAGCACAACAGTAAATATAAAAGACGCATGACACCTGGATTTGACTTAAACGAAGATAAGCTAATTATATCAAATGGTCAAGACACAAATAAGAAATTTAACTAATCTTCGTGCTTTGTCTTGCGAGTAGTTTCCATTTTCTTTTGTGTTTCACCCAGGTCTGACACACATGTAATTTTAGCGATATGCTCTTACCATTGAGGACAATGTCATGTGTTGCAGTGTACCGCGCAATAGCCAATTTATCCTTTATTTGAATATGCATACTGTCTACCTGAATGACCTTATAAATCAGGTATCCGGAATTATTATTTCTAATGAGTTCTTCCTTGTTTTCTATCCAGCCATTCGAGTGACCATAACTCAGGTCTTTATGTAGAAGCAATTGTAGTGTTGAAGAATCTTTCGTTAACAAGGCTTGATTCAAACTCTGCACCGATTGAAGAAGAATTTCGTTTTTTTGAGCGCTTAACTGAGAGAGAAAGAATAATAAAAAAAATATTTTGAAGTAGGCTGGGATGGATTGCATAAGCATGTTTGTTTTGACCTAGTAAAGCTATTAAAAATTATAAATAGCATGACAATTGAGTCCACTCTTTATAATTAGTGGTTTCTTAAATTTTATTAGATTCTATATCTATTAATTACATATTATATAAATAAATATATTATGCTGTCATTATTTTAATTACCTTCGCGATACAAGTTTTACAAGTGTATGGGTAGACTCTTAACTTTATTATTGATCGTGGGATTTTGTGAATGGTCCTATGGTCAGTCAGGAACAGTTGCCTCTGGTGGATTGGTTTCCAATGGGACATTCACTCTATCCTATTCTCTGGGACAAGTTTTCGATAGTGAATCTACATCCAATTTATACCGTGAAAATGAAGGAATTCAACAACCATTCATTATTGGTGTAACGGATTCAAAGGACATAGTATCTTTTGATGGAGTAGAATTGAAGCGAACCGGAAATATTATTGAACTAATAGCTCCGACTGAATATAATTATTTCATAGTGAACTATGATGGAAAACTTTTGAAAAGTGGCACATCAGATCCTATCTCCAATAGTATTGACTTTACGAATTATATACCGGGATTGTACTATCTGAGTATAATGATAAAAGATACCAATTTAAAAACTTTTAAAATAATAATTTTATGAGATCATTTTTATTTATTGCATTTCTATTCACTCAATTTTGCAATTATCTCTTATGTCAAACACCATATGCCATAGGATATCAAGCAATAATTAGAAAAAACGACAATACCATAGTTGTTAACCAAAAGATTGGAATCGAAATTTCAATTTTAGAAAAATCAATCAATGGGAATGCAGTATTCACAGAAATTCAATCCCTCACAACAAGCGCAAGTGGCTTAATTACTGCGAATATAGGAGAAGGCACTAAAGTCTTTGGAGAATTAAACAAAATAAATTGGGGTAACGGACCATTTTTCATCAAGACTCGAATTGATCCTCAAGGCGGGAATAATTATACCATTGAAAGTAAAAGTCAATTACTTAGTGTTCCCTATTCTTTTTTTGCAGAGCAGGCAAGAACCCTAACAAAACATTTTATTGGTGAGTACTTTCAGGGCGGAATTATTTTTGATGTGTACAATGGCCCGGATGGCAACGAGCATGGTTTGATAGTAAGTCTAAATGACGTTTCTAATGGAACCGCATGGAGCAATGTAGGTGCCAATTTGATTGGGAATGGCGCACAAAGCCTTTGGAATGGGCAAGAGAATTCGAATGCTATTACTAAGCAAACCGGACATACAGCCAGTGCAGCTCAAATTTGTAATGACTATGATTATAATGGATTTTCAGATTGGTATTTGCCAGCGATTGATGAACTCAATTTATTAAGAAATGCAAGGTATTTCATTAATAAAACAGCGGATAACGATGGTGATCCTTTGACTAATCCATTAAATTATTTTGACTATTATTGGTCATCCACAGAAGCAAAATCCAATACAGCCTTTGTAATTCAATTCGGCACAGGAGACATTGCCACCGTCGGCAAGAATACCGCATTATATCACATCAGAGCAGTTCGAAAATTTTAATTCTTTCGAAAATAAATCATAATTACACAGTCAAAATAATTAATGTAATAATTTGTATTTAATATTTAAATACCAGTCATTATTTTCTAAGAAGTCTTCTGAACTGTAAAACCCTTTCAAAACTCAAAACCGCTTCGTGCAAATGGTAAAGCGATTTTGGGATTTCCTCCAGCCTGGATGTATTTGGGTTAATTCTATACGGAATCATGGCATAGAAAACTTCCAAATCATATTCTCTCCTTAACCGCTCATGCTGATGTAAATCCAAAACTGCGGTCAACAAATCATCAGACCAAAAATGTTTTTCTGCAAGAATAAAATGCAGAAAAGCCTCGAGATCTATTTGCGGCCCCAATTTTCTTATGGCGGTAATGCAAACCTGATTAAATATTTCAAAGTTCATACAGGAGGACAATTTTGCCACTTCCAAATCTTCCGTAAAAGCATGGTTATCGATCAGCCAGTTGGCGAGAAATTTGGCAGATTCGACATCTTTGTATTTTCTGACAGATTCCAATATAGATTGAAGCAAATCTTCACCGGCTAATTTTTGCAAAATTTTTTTTGCATCCTGTCTCTCGGTAATCCAGGTGGGTGGAATAATTTCCAAATATTGTGCTAGCGTATATTCTTTTTGCTTTTTCTTTAATGGAGGTATTGGCTCTTGCAGAGAAGATGGTTTAAGCAGTAAAGATTCAAGCCAGAGTTTTGACTGTATGCTAATAGGATTCTGTTTATCCTTAAAGATATGGGGATACAGCAGAAGTACATTTTTTGGCTTAACCGATTTCAGCAATTGTTCCGTTTGTTCTTCCGTTAAAACCGGCCATGCATGCAAAGCATATTCAAGGATCGCCGCTTGTTCTTTTTCGGAAAAATCGCTAACATGTTCTAAAAAGAAATGAAATGCTTCATGGTTCTTACTTTCTAAAAATCGGCGGTACATAAACAGTCTCTTTGCAGATTCTTTGCACCATAAAGGTTTCTCCCATTTTGTTGAATCTAACCAGTGCCAGTCCGGATTTTGGCGACAAAGAAATTGTCCGGCTTCACCGAGAATGGGAAAAGCATAATCTGCCAATTCGGGATGAATGCCAAGATAATCCAGCACTTTGACCAAAAAATTGACCGGAAAGATCTGGGATTTTCTTTGGGTCAGCAGGCAAAATTCATAAAAAAGTGCCTGATGATCCTGTTGCAATATCTGATTAAAAAAATGTTCCCAGGTGGCTTGTACCCTTGCTTTTGGAAACTGATCCTGGTCTTTGCCATGATATTGGATGTATTGTGCTGAGTGAACTAAAAGGAAGCGATGGGCAAGATTTTGAGCCAAACCGACAGGATCCTGAGTACCATGCAGGGCCTCAGTTTTCAAATCCTCCAAATTGTTATCCAAATCTTTAATCATTATTAACAAAATTAAGGCTTTCAGCGTCCTTCAGGGTTTTATCTTTGCGGCGGATTAAAAACACATCTAATTAATTCTAATTTATGGCAAATATCGGTCGCGTAAGTCAAATCATCGGTCCTGTGGTGGACGTTTCATTTTCCGGAGAAGGTTCTCATCTACCTGAAATATATCATGCACTTCGCATTAAACGTGAAGGTAAGGAAGATCTTATTCTCGAAGTTCAGCAACATCTTGGTGAAGACAGCGTCCGGGCAGTTGCCATGGATTCTACGGATGGACTTACCCGTGGTGCAGAGGCCATTGACTTGAAAGAGACCATCTCTATGCCGGTGGGTGAAGAAATCAAAGGCCGTTTGTTTAATGTGGTTGGCGAGCCTATTGATGGTCTTGGACCGGTAAGCCGCGCACATACTTACTCTATACACCAAAAACCGCCTACCTATGAGGATTTGTCCACAGAGACAGAAGTTCTTTTCACAGGTATTAAAGTTATTGACTTGATTGAGCCATATTCCAAAGGTGGTAAAATTGGATTGTTCGGTGGAGCCGGTGTTGGTAAAACCGTATTGATCCAGGAATTGATCAACAACATTGCTAAGGGTTATGGTGGTCTATCTGTATTTGCAGGAGTAGGAGAAAGAACCCGTGAGGGAAATGACTTGCTTCGTGAGATGATAGAGGCCGGAATCATAAAATACGGAGATAAATTCAAGCATTCCATGGAAGAAGGAGGCTGGGATCTCGCATCCGTAGATAAAAAAGAATTATTGGATTCCAAAGCGACTTTCATCTTTGGACAAATGAACGAGCCACCGGGTGCCCGTGCAAGGGTTGCCCTTTCTGGTCTTACTGTTGCGGAATATTTCCGTGACGGAGACATGACAGATCCTGCCGGAGGAAAAGACATTCTTTTCTTTATCGACAACATCTTCCGATTTACGCAAGCAGGTTCTGAGGTTTCCGCCCTATTGGGTCGTATGCCTTCTGCAGTAGGTTACCAGCCTACGCTTGCTACAGAGATGGGTCTGATGCAAGAGCGAATCACCTCTACCAAAAGAGGATCCATAACTTCTGTACAGGCCGTATACGTTCCTGCGGATGACTTGACTGACCCGGCACCGGCAACTACATTTGCCCACCTGGATGCAACCACTGTATTGAGCCGTAAAATTGCAGCTTTGGGTATTTATCCTGCTGTGGATCCA
>Ga0075163_10012453_pt1 | contig 11076 bp, 9 predicted proteins | sample JI1023141ADNA_FD_71478 | JGI IMG/M metagenome (GOLD analysis project Ga0075163, IMG submission 71478) | Wastewater effluent complex algal communities from Wisconsin, to seasonally profile nutrient transformation and Carbon sequestration -... | ecosystem: Engineered > WWTP > Effluent > Algae...
GTCGGCCAAACAATTTCCGAAAGGGGGAAAACAATGAGTGGCGCTTTCACCAAATCGATGGCGCGGAACATATTTTACGGGGGGACCGTCTTCTTCTTCCTGTTGTTCCTTGCGCTGTCATTCGATACCCATTCGCAACTTCCGAAACGTGACATGCGGCAGAACATTACGCCGCAGATCGCCGAAGGCAAGAAGCTATGGGAAGTCAATAACTGTATCGGTTGCCACACCCTGATGGGCGAAGGTGCCTACTTTGCCCCCGAACTGGGCAACGTCATCGTTCGCTACGGCGACGAAGGCGTCAAGGCATTCATCCAGAGCCGTCCGAAAGAGGGTATCCCGGGTCGCCGCAGCATGCCGCAGTTCAACTTCACCGACGAGCAGCTGAATGCCATCGTGGCCTTCCTGAAGCACGTCAATTCGATCAATGACAACAATTGGCCGCCCAACGACCAAGGCTGATCGAGAGGAGATACTGAACATGCAATATAAATCTCAAGCGGTTGCAAAACCCTACTTCATTGCGGCAATCGGCCTGTTTGTCGGTCAGATCCTGTTCGGCCTGATTCTTGGCCTGCAGTATGTGCTTGGCGACTTCCTTTTCCCCGCCATTCCTTTCAACGTGGCCCGCATGGTCCACACCAACCTGCTGATCGTGTGGCTGCTGTTTGGCTTCATGGGCGGTGCGTACTACATGATCCCGGAAGAATCCGAGACCGAACTGTTCAGCCCGAAACTGGCGCTGGCCCTGTTCTGGATCTTCCTGGTCGCTGGCGCGCTGACCATCGTCGGCTACCTGGCCGTGCCGTATGCCACCCTGGCAGAACTGACCGGCAACAACCTGCTCGAAACGATGGGCCGCGAGTTCCTCGAACAGCCGCTGCCGACCAAACTCGGCATCGTCGTCGTGGCACTGGCCTTCCTGTTCAACATCACCATGACGGTGCTGAAGGGCAAGAAAACCGCCATTTCGCTGGTGCTGCTGATCGGTCTGTGGGGCCTCGCCGTCTTCTTCCTGTTCTCCTTCTACAACCCGGTGAACGTCGTTCTCGACAAGTTCTTCTGGTGGTGGACGGTGCACCTCTGGGTGGAAGGCGTGTGGGAACTGATCCTCGGTTCGTTCCTGGCCTTCGTGCTGATCAAGACGACCGGTGTTGACCGTGAAGTGATCGAGAAGTGGCTGTACGTCATCGTCACCCTGACGCTGATCACCGGCATCATCGGTACGGGTCACCACTACTTCTGGATCGGCACGCCGGAATACTGGCAGTGGTGGGGTTCCATCTTCTCCGCTCTGGAACCGATCCCGTTCTTCGCCATGACCGTCTTCGCCTTCAACATGGTGAACCGTCGCCGTCGCGAACACCCGAACAAGGCCGCCGTGCTGTGGGCCCTGGGCACCGGGGTGATGGCCTTCCTGGGCGCTGGCGTGTGGGGCTTCCTGCACACCCTGGCTCCGGTCAACTACTACACGCACGGTTCGCAGATCACCGCCGCTCACGGCCACATGGCTTTCTATGGCGCCTACGCCATGGTCAACCTGATGATGATCTCCTACGCCATGCCCATCCTGCGCGGCCGTGCTGCCAACAGCAACAAGTCGCAAGTGCTGGAAATGTGGTCGTTCTGGCTGATGACGGTCGCCATCGTGTTCATCACGCTGTTCCTGACCGCCGCCGGCATCCTGCAAGTCTGGCTGCAACGCGTTTCCGAGTCCCCGCTGCCGTTCATGGTGGTGCAGGACAAGATCTCGCTGTTCTACTGGATGCGCGAATGGGCGGGCGTTGCCTTCCTGATCGGCCTGATCGTGTATATCGCCAGCTTCTTTGTTGGCGGTGACGAGAAAGAAGCCGCTTAAGCCTTCCTCCGAGTAGCACCAAAAGCGCGGGTCGAAAGATCCGCGCTTTTTTTATGCGCCGGATTCAGCGCGCCTCGTCCACCACCTGGATCATCTTCTCTTCCAGTTCGCGGGCGATGCGCTCCAGCCGCGGTGCCCGGGACAGTGCCCCGAACATCGAGAGCGGCCGGAGCATGCCAATCTTGGTCGCCCCGTCTTCGGTAAAAACACTGATCCGGCACGGCAGGGCCATGCTCAAACGGACGTCGACAGCGAGCAGCCTTTCTGTCAGGCGAAGGCTGTCGATTTCAAAGACCTTGGCCTCTTCGTCAAAATCGCTGCCCTTGTCCCCCGCTGCCGCGGCCAGGTCATGGCCCTGCAGCAGGCTGAAACCCAGACGCAGGATCACCTCCTCCAGGTCGACACAGGCTTCGTAAAATGACTTGTCGCTCTCGACGATATAAACCATGGCTATTCCTTGAACTTGATTTGATGCCGGACTTCGGCCGCCATTGTTCCAGAAATGCCGCACTTGCGCAGGCGGCGCTGCGAACCCGGGCGCTTTTTGATTTTGGGCATTTTTTCGGGCCGACCGTAGCATTCCCTCAGCAATGCCCAGCTTCTTAGGGCAGATCAAGTTCCGGGCTGTGCTCCGCCGCTATCATCGCCCGCATGACGACACTTGCCGTAACCCCCGTTTCCAGACGCCTGCCCGGCGACCTGGCAATCTGGTTTTTCATCCTGGCCGAAATGCTGGCCTTTGCCGTCTTCTTTTCGACCTACGCCTTTGCCCGGGCGAAGAACGTCGAGATGTTCAATCTCTACCAGCAGACGCTGGACCGCAATCTTGGCGCACTGAACACCCTGCTGCTGATCACCGGTTCGTGGTTCGTCGTGCTTGCCGTGCAGGCTGCCCACCGCGACGACAACCCGGCGATTTCGCGCAACATCCTGCTCGGCTGGCTTTGCGGCGCGGGCTTCCTGATCGTCAAGGTGATCGAATACACAGAAAAGTTCGGCGCCGGCATTTCGCTGTCGACCAATACCTTCTACATGTTCTACATCTCGCTGACCTTTTTTCATTTCATGCACGTCATCCTCGGCATGGTCATCCTGACCGTGCTCTGGTTCCAGTCACGCCAGGGCATGTACGGCAGCCACGGCGCCAATGGTCTGGAAAGCGGCGCCGCCTACTGGCACATGGTCGACCTGTTGTGGATCGTCCTTTTCCCGCTCGTTTATGTGATGCGCTGATGATCGCCGCCCTCAAAAACCCCGCTCACCGCGCCTGGCTGGTCCTCGTTGTTGCCACCGCGATCACCTGGTATCTCGGCGAAGTCGGCGCCGCCGGCACCGGCGCCATCGTCGCCATGCTGGCCATCGCCTTCGTCAAGGGGCGACTGGTCGTCCTCGATTTCATGGAGCTGCGCGAGGCGCCGAAGATGTGGCGCGTGCTGCTCGAGGGCTGGCTTATACTCGTTTCCAGCCTGATTCTGCTTGCTTACTGGATCTCCCTCAAATGACCGAACTGCCCTTCTACGAACCTTCCGGCAACGAAATCTCGCTGTTCGAACACGCCTTCAGCCAGCGCCTCCCGCTGTTGATCAAGGGCCCAACCGGCTGCGGCAAGACGCGCTTCGTCGCCCACATGGCAGCCCGCCTGAAATTGCCGCTGTACACCGTCGCCTGCCACGACGACCTGACCGCCGCCGACCTCGTCGGCCGTCACCTGATTTCCGACAAGGGCACCTACTGGTGCGACGGCCCGCTGACCCGCGCCGTGCGCGAAGGCGGCATCTGCTACCTCGACGAAGTGGTCGAGGCGCGCAAGGACACCACCGTCGTCCTCCACCCGCTGGCCGACGACCGCCGCATCCTGCCCATCGACCGCACCGGCGAAACGCTGGAAGCGCCGCCCAACTTCATGCTCGTCGTCTCCTACAACCCGGGCTACCAGAACCTGTTGAAGGGCCTGAAACCATCGACCCGCCAGCGTTTCGTCTCGATGCGCTTCGACTTCCCGGGCGCCGACCGCGAGCAATCGATCCTGATCGGCGAAACAGGCTGCGACGCCGACCTCGCCACCCGCCTGGTCGGCATCGCCAAGGCCTTCCGCGCGCTCAAGGACCGCGACCTCGAAGAAGTCGCCAGCACCCGCCTGCTGGTCTATGCCGCAACGCTGATCAAGTCCGGCTTCGACGTCACCGCCGCCTGCCGCGCCGCGCTGGTCGAAAGCCTGACCGACGACGAGGAAACCGTCGACGCGTTGATGGAAATCGTCAATGCAACCTTCGGACGATAGTTTCGGTTTCGAGGAAGAAAAGGCCGGGCAAAACCTGGCCGTCCTCGCCGAAGCCCTCTATCTGATCAACCTGCTGCTCTTGCCCGGGCTGGCCTTCCTGATCCTGGCCGGCCTCTGGTTCAAATTCAGGGACAGCGCGCCCCTGCTCGCCCGCCAGCACCTACGGCAAACCACCTTCGTCAGCCTGATCGGCGGCCTGCTCATCGTCGTTCTCTCCGGCCTCATCCTCGGCCTTGGCGGTCTGCACTGGGAATGGACCTGGGTGACGCTGATTCTTTACTTCACCTGCATTCACTCGACGCTGGTGCTGTTTGGCATGTACGCACTGATCAAGGCGATGAACGGACAAATGTGGCGCTTCCCGATCATCGGGCCGGCAATCCCACAGCCCAAGAGTGCTTCCTTCGCGGCGCAGTCAAGCGGAAAAAATGCTCAAAATTGAAATCCCCGTAGCGGGCCGGGAAAGCTGACATGGAAGAATTCATCGGCAAACTCTGGCACAACTGGGTCACCAAGGCCGCCGGCGCCCATTACCCGCAGGCAGCGGTCAAGCTGGCCGAAGTCGAAAAGACCGCCGGCATCCTGTTCCGCGCCTTCGGCGGCGATGCCGGCCTGAAGGTCGCCGCCGCCACAGCCGAAACCCACGGCGCCCATCGCCGCTGGCTGCAGCGCCTGGCCGGCAGCGGCGAGCGCGTCGCCCAGGCCCGGCGCGATGCCGAAACGCTGCGCCTGCCACCGGAAATCGCCGTCTTTCCAGACAAGACGCTGAACCGCGACCTCTATCTCTGGCTGGCCGCGCAGGCCGCCTGCGACGTTGCTCCGGGGCAAGCCTGGTTCCGGCGCAATCAACTCGCCAGCCAGGCGGCGCTGGAACGCTACCCCGGCCTCCGGCCGCGCTACGAAAGACTGGTCGAGGCCCATATCGCCGCCCGCATCGCCCCGGAGCAGCTGGCGCCGGACGAGGCCGAACAGGAAAAGGCGCTGCGCCAGGCCTTGCGCTATCCGGCGACGGTCGACGGCCTGCCGCCGCTGCATTCCAAAAAATCCCGCCCGCCGCAACCGGTGCTGCTCTGGCTGATCGGCAGCGAGGCCCCGGAAGCCAGCCGGGTTGCCGATCCCGGCGAACAACAGCCGCCCGAAGGTAGCGGCAGCGCCGAGGCAGCCAAGGAGGCCCACAAGGCGGAGCAGGTCGAGACGCCAGACAACAAGAACCCGATGCTCGCCATGTTCCGCGCCGAAAGCCTGCCGACCTGGGCCGAGTATGTCCGCGTCAATCGCGCCTTCGACGAGGACGAGGATCCCAACGCAAAAGATGCTGCCAAGGACCTCGACAAGCTGTCGCTGATCCGCGATGGCGAGACGGCGAAATCCCGTGTCAAGTTCGACCTCGACCTGCCCTCGGCGGCCGAGGACGACACACCGATCGGCCCGGGCATCGCCCTGCCCGAATGGGATTACCGCAAGGCGACCCTGCAGGAACGGCATTGCCTGCTCCAGCCGATGATCGCCCACGACGCCGGGCAGGCCGGGCTGCCACCTGAGTTGGCAGCCACCGCCAAGAAGCTGCGCGGCCAGTTCGCCGCCCTCGCCCCGCAACGTCGCTGGCTGAAGGCCCAGCCGGACGGCTCTGAGCTCGATGTCGACGCCTGCGTGCGCAACCATGCCGACCGCGCCTCGGGCCACACACCGGAATCCGGCGGCTATCTCGCCCAGGCGCGCTGCGAACGCGACCTCGCCTGCCTGCTGCTGGCCGACCTGTCGATGTCCACCGACGCGCCGATTTCCGATTCGCACCGCATCGTCGACGTCATCCGCGACTCGCTGCTGCTTTTTTCCGAGGCGCTGACCGCCACCGGCGACCGCTTCGGCATCTACGGCTTTTCATCGCTGCGCCGTCAGAACATTCGCTTCCATTTGCTCAAGGATTTTTCGGGAAAATACGATGCCAGCGTCCGCGGCCGCATCATGGCCATCAAGCCCGGCTACTATACGCGCATGGGGGCTGCCATCCGCCAGTCGGCGGCCATCCTCGCCGAGCAGCCGGCCAGCCGACGGCTGCTGCTGATCATCACCGACGGCAAGCCGAACGATCTCGACATCTACGATTCGCGCTATGGCGTCGAGGATACCCGAATGGCCGTCCACGAAGCCCGGCGCATGGGCCTGACGCCTTTCTGCGTAACCATCGACCGCGAAGCCGGCGCTTACCTGCCCTATCTTTTCGGGCCGGCCGGCTTCTGCGTGATCCGCAAACCGGAGGAACTGCCGAGCCGGCTACCCCTTCTCTACGTCCAACTTACGCGGCATTGAGTAGTCCCGAAGAAGTATTGCCAAAGAACTACACGAGTGCCACCATCGTCCGTCTTCGTTTTGGCATCCATCGATCATGCAAGGCAACCACCCGATCAACATCGAAGCGCTCCTAACCCACATTCCGCTGTTCAATGGTCTGGCCCCCGAGGAAATCACCCGCATCGCCCGAGGCACGCGTGAAATCCATGCCAACAAAGGCGAAATCCTTTTTCACAAGGGCGACTCCTGCAACGGTTTCCACCTGCTGGTCTACGGGCAGGTCAAGCTGGCCTTCACCTCATCGCAGGGCAGCGAAAAAGTCGTCGAGATCATTAGCCAGGGCCAGAGCTTCGGCGAGGCCGTGATGTTCATGGAAAAGCCCTACATCGTCTTTGCCCAGGCACTGACCGACTCGCTGCTGCTGCACATTTCCAAGGCAGCCGTGTTCGAGGAGCTGCAGCGCGACCACAACCTGTGTCGCAAGATGCTGGCCGGCATGGCCATGCGCCTGCACCAGCTGATGAACGACGTCGAGTCCTACTCCCTGCATTCCGGCAAGCAGCGCATCATCGGCTACCTGCTGCGCGAACTGCCGGAAGCCGACCACGAGGGTATCAACGTTGCAGTCACCCTGCCGACCAACAAGGGCGTCATCGCCTCGCGCCTTAACCTGACCCAGGAACACTTCTCGCGCATCCTGCACGAATTGACCGAACTTGGTCTGATTGTCGTCGAAGGCCGGAAAATCCATATTCCGAGCGCCGCAAAACTGCGCAAGCACGAAGGCTGAGGACACACGCGCCATCGGCAAGCAAACCAAAGGCTAATAAAAAGGGGCGATCGAAATCGCCCCTTTTTTTGGCCCGACCGTAGCATTTAGTCGGTGATCAGCTTGCCCTTGGTCAGCAGATCCTGAATGATCGCCTGGTCGTTCAAGGTGCTGTTCGCGGTCAGATCAACCCCGGTCAGCACGATCTTCTGTGTCACCGACCCCGCCACACCGTCCGGATGAACGTTGATCACTGTGTCGCTACCGGACTTCGCGAAGTCGAGGTAGTTGTCCAGCGTCGCTGCCGTCGTCGCCGTTCCGGACAGCAGGTCACGCAGGTCGAGAACATCGCCGCCGGCTGCCTTGGAAGCAGTGTTGAAATCGATGATGGTGTCGATCGCCGGCGTTGCCGCAGATCCCTGGTCAGCCAGCGTCCAGGCGAAAGTTTCCGAACCCAGCCCGCCAGACAGCTTGTCGTTGCCAGCGCCACCGCTGATCCAGTCTGATCCGTCACCGCCATTCAGAATGTCATTGCCGCCACCGCCGCTGATGGTGTCCTTGCCGGCGCTGCCGTTCACCTTCTCGGCATCGCCATCGCCGCTATAGGTGCCACCCGTGCGGATTTCGTACACGCCGTTGGTGCCGGTCTCGACGATGTCCTGGTTGCTTGCCAGGACAGGCACATCTGTCGGCGAGAACAAGGCGTAATCGTCGTTCCCGATGATCTTGTAGGTCGAATCGGCGGCGCCGTTCTGCTTGACTTCGATCCGCAGACTGGCGTGGCCACCTTGATCCCAATACAGGATTTCGATGGCTTGCATGCCCTCGGCGATTGTCACCCCGGTGTAGGTCTGCGTCGCGGTAGATTGGATGAAATCCGCCTGGGCGACGTTCTGGCCTCCGATCAGAACACGGTAGCCATCGTCCGCCGTGATGCGAAGATCGTAGACACCACCAGCCGGGATATAGATATAGCCAACCATGCGGACAATCGCATCGGTGGTGTCGCCCAGTCCGCTCGTCGCCGCCAGCCCATCTGCGTTACCGGAAGTAACCTTCAGGAAGGTATGGAGGTTGTTGGTACCGCCAACCGTCGCGGTTGCACCGATCGTACCGGTGGCAACCCTGCCGTTCTGGCCCAGATCGTTGGAGAAGAGCGGCGTGGTCGAACCAGCCGGCAGGCCGAACTCGATCTTGTTGGCCGAGAAGGTTGCATCGGCGGCCAACGGATTGGACAGGACGGCATTGTTGATCAGATTGGCGTTGCCATTGCGCCCTTCGATGATGGCCTCGACGTCGGCCAGGCGATCCACGTTGTTCGCCGTCCCGGCATCGGCCGTACCATCGTCGGCGTGCAGGCGTACCGCCGTCGCGCCTTGATAGGCCGGATCGGCGACAGTGCCATCGCGATTGTCGTTGTAGCCGAAGTACTCGCCGCTCAAGCCCATGTTCAGACCGGTGATGGTCGTCCCCGAGGCCAACAGGTTAATGACCTGCGGCGGATTCACCGTGATCGTCAGTGTCGCCGACGCAGTATCGCCGTCGAAATCACGCAGGGTATAACCAACGCTCTCGTTGTAGGTCGTAGCCGTGGTGGCCACCGGCGTATAGGTGTACTGACCATTGTCCATGTCGACCACGAGCTTGCCGCCGCTCACGGTCTGCACCGTCCAGGTATTCGTCGTGGCGTTGTAGGTACCACGATTGGTGCCGGTCACTACCCCGCCATTGCTGTACGTCGTGCCATCCAGAGAGAAGGACGCCATGTCGCCGCCATCCGCGCCCAGCGCCGATCCAGCACCCAAAGAGCCCTGGGTCAGGTCGCCACCGGCTGGCACGACGATGGAATCACGCAGAATCGGCGGCAGATCGGCGATGTTCGCGACCACAACCGACCCCGTATCCGTCGCGGTCGTCCCGTTGTACGCGACCGGGTCCATATTCGCCGTCGTTGCGCCGGTGCCCATGCCGAAAGCCATGGAATTGATCTGGTTGGTTTGCAGGAAGTTGGTCCAGATCGCCTCTTCCCCAGACTGAATACCGGTTTGGTTGGGCAGGGTACCGGGGTAGTTCCAGGGTGCAGAATTCCAGTCGACGCTGCCATTCGGGGCGCCATCGGTCAGGAAATACGAGACATTCTGCGCCCCTGCAATTTTTCCGGAGGAGTTGAAAGCACTCATGGCCGTCAGCAACGCGGCGTCGTAGTTCGTGGTGCCGCCACTACCCAGTCCATTGACATAGGTCTTCGCGTCAGCCACCGACACCCAAACGTTCTGGTAAGCATTGGCCGAACTGGAGAAGGTCACGACGCGCACCATCACATCGCCCAGATTGTCGTACTGATCCAGCATCTGGGTTACGGACTGCTTCATGATATCCAGACGGCTGCCCGGCCCGGCCCCCATGCTGCCCGAAATATCGAGAACCAGCATGAGGTTGGTATCCACTGACGGCAAGGTAACGACCTGGGTACTAGCAAGCGCGGTAGGCGCATCGTCTTCGACGGTGACCGCCAGCGTGCCCGTCGCCGTAGCGACACCATCGCTTGCACTGACCGTCAGGTTGAACGACGACAAATTTTCACCGTTGGCTGCGGGATGATCGATCGCCTTGGACAACGAAACCGTGTAGTTGCCGTTGCTGTCGATCGTGGCCCGGAAAACTTCCGTGCCACCGGCGGTACCGATCAGCGGCGAACCGCTCGTACCGTTTCCGGACCAGGATACCGCCACACCTCCGGCAGTAATCCCTGCCGGCCCGGACAAGGTAACCGTCAGGGCGCTATCCGGATCAACCACGCTGATCGTACCCGTCTGTGTCGCGAGATTGGTCGTATCGCTCGGATTGCCCGTCGAATCGGCCAAGCCGTTCAAGAGCCCCTCTTCCGAGACGGAAACCGACGCAACGCCAACGACCGGAGAATCATTGGTGCCGTTGATGGTAATCGTCAGTGTTGCCGTACTGGTGTCACCATCATTGTCGGTAATGGTGTAGGTATAGCTGTCGGTCAGCGTCTGGCCGTTGTTCAGTGCATTGACCGCCGGGTTCGCGTTGTTGAGTGTGTAGGTGTAGCTGCCATCCGTGTTCAGGACCAGGCTGCCGTAGGTCAGCGTCGTGCTGGCCGCCGTCACCGGATTGGCCCGTACATCCGCACCAATGCTGTCATTCGCCGCAAAGACATTGCCGCTTGCCATGAGCACACCATCTTCGGCGACGCTTGCCGTGTCATTGACCGCCGTCGGCGTGCTGTCGACGATCTGAATGCTCAGCGTGCCGTTCGAGGTGGCACCGCCGGCGTCCAGTACGCTCAGCGCAATGTTGTCGACACTTTCCGTTGCTGCCGGCTGATTTTGTGCAGCGAGCAGGGTGTACGTGTAGCTCAGGGCGCCCGTGCCGGCGTTGTAGCCGGTCAGCACCAGGCTGCCTTCGCCGGTGTTGATGGTCACCGGCGTCGTGCCCAGGGCAGCAAGTTGCGCTGCCGTCAGGGTCGTGCCACCCACCGTCACACTGATCAGACCGTCCGGGGCCGATACGGAGATCGTGCCCGTGGTCGCTTCCGTGGTGTTTCCGACCGTCAGCAGGCCGACTTCGTTGACCGTGGCCTGACCCGTCGCGCCAGCGTTGCCGTCAACCGGAACAATGGTCGGCACGCCGTCGGTGTGACCATTGATGGTAATTGTCAGGGTTGCTGTAGTAGAGCTACCGTCGCCGTCCGTCAGAGTGTAAGTATAGGAATCACTGAGTGCTTGACCCGTTTTCAGCGCATTGACCGCCGGATTCGCGTTGTTCAGCGTGTAGGTGTAGCTGCCGTCGCTGTTCAGCACCAGATTGCCGTAGGTCAGCGCCAGGCTGGCCGGGGTCACCGGCGTGGCGTTG
>Ga0075163_10012455_pt1 | contig 11075 bp, 6 predicted proteins | sample JI1023141ADNA_FD_71478 | JGI IMG/M metagenome (GOLD analysis project Ga0075163, IMG submission 71478) | Wastewater effluent complex algal communities from Wisconsin, to seasonally profile nutrient transformation and Carbon sequestration -... | ecosystem: Engineered > WWTP > Effluent > Algae...
CTTTTTGTCTGTCAACTCCTGTAATCTGTTCCAATTCATCCATGCTGAGATTGAGGATCTGTTGTTTAAACTCATCATAACCTTCGGTTCTGTTTTCAATGAAGCCCTGGTCTTCCAATCCTTCTGTAATAATGTAGTACAACATCATATTGAGCAGGGCTACGTTGGTACCCGGCTTGAGTTGCAAGTGGTGGGTTGCATAACGGGCCATCTCTGTCCTGCGGGGGTCGATCACTATGGTGGTCTTTCCTTTTAAGGCAAATTGTTTGAGTTTGGCTCCTGTCACCGGGTGGGCATCGGTTGGATTGGCACCAATGATCATGATGGCATCGGTGTACTTCAGATCGATGATAGAATTGGTAGCAGCACCGGTACCAAAGGCTCTTTGCATGCCGAGGGCGGTGGGTGAATGACATACCCTGGCACACGAATCGATGTTGTTGGTACCAATTACCGCACGAATGAATTTTTGCATGAGGTAATTTTCTTCATTGGTACAACGGGCCGAAGAGATGGCACCAATGGCATCGGGGCCATGTTGGGTTTTGATTCTATTGAGCTCTGTGGCGATGTAATCATAGGCTTCATCCCAACTTACGGCTTCCAATACCCCATTTTTTCGGACCATCGGGGTATTGAGTCGATCAGGGTGGTTGTAAAATGAAAAGGCGTACCTTCCTTTCAAACAGGTATGGCCTTGGTTGACGGCTGCATCATACGGTGCCTGAATTGACTTTACCTTATCATCGATCACGGCTACTTCGAGGTTGCATCCTACGCCGCAGTAGGTACAAACGGTTCTGATTTTTTTATCTGCAACTACTGCCTTCGACTCAAAAATATCTGAAATCGCAGAGGTGGGACAGGCCTGGGCGCACGCTCCACAGCTCACGCAGCTACTGTCGGCAAAGCTGGTCTCAAAATCTTTTACAATGTGGGCGTCAAAGCCTCTGCCCGCCATGTTGAGCACCATCTGACCCTGCACCTCATCGCAGGCGCGCACACATCTGCCACAATTGATACACTTTGAAAAATCGGTAGTCATGTAGGCATGGCTCAGGTCTTTGGTTCTGTCGAGGTGGTTTTTACCTTCGGGATACCTAACCTTACGAATACCTACCCTTGCCGCTACCGTTTGCAGCTCACAGTTGTTGTTGACCTCGCATGTAAGACAGTCGAGGGGGTGATCGGTCAATACCAGCTCAATGATGTTTTTGCGCAGCTTGCTGATGCGTTGGCTGTCGGTATAGATATACGATGAAGGTATCACCGGTGTGTGGCAGGATGCCTGCACTTTTCGGGGACCCCCGGCTGCCAGGGCTACATCGACACTACACACCCTACAGGCACCAAAGGGCTCAAGGTTGGGAGCATCGCACAAGGTAGGCACATAGTCGGTGCCCAAATGCCTGCGCACAAAAGACAGGATGGTATCTCCTTCCTGAAAGGCGTAAGCTACGTCGTTGATAAAAGCTGTTTTTTCCATTCTCTGTTATGCTTTAAAATACGGCTTCAACTCTTCTGAAAAATAGGTCAGGGCATTTTTTATGGGCAGGGGCAGGCCTCCACCTAAGGCGCAAAGAGAACCTACTTCCATGGTTTCCAATAAGTCATCCAGCAGTGCTCTGTCCATTTTGTAAGCTGAATGACGGGATTGTTCGATCATTTCATAACCCCGGGTAGAACCCAACCTGCAGGGAAAACATTTGCCACAACTTTCGTGGGCCGTAAACCTAAACAGGTGTTCGATGTATTCAATCATTGGGAAATGGTCGGGTATACAAACTACCGATGCGTGTCCCAATAAAAATCCGTTAGAGGAGAAGGACTCAAAGTCGATGGTCAACTCATTTATTTTATGCGCGGGTACCAAACCACCAAGTGGTCCCCCGATGTGCATGGCTTTTACGTTGTGTTTGAATCCTTGTCCCAATTCATTGACCACTGTAGCCAGAGGGGTGCCCATGTCTACCTCATAGATGCCCGGTCTGTTGAAGTGGCCATCTAGGGAAACGAGTTTGGTGCCCTTTGATCTTTCAGTACCTATGGCTGCGTAGGCGCTACCTCCATTTTCAACAATCCATGGCAGGCAGGCGAGGGTTTCAACGTTGTTGACCACAGTGGGCTGGTTAAACAAACCTTGCTGTACCGGATAGGGGGGGCGCACCCTAACTTCGGGTCTTTGGCCCTCGATCGAGGAAAGCAAGGCGGTTTCTTCACCACAGATGTAGGCTCCCTGCGCTTTGATCACTTTAAAGTCGAATGAAAAACCGGAACCCATGATGTTTTCTCCGATCCAACCTAAGGACCTGGCTTCATTGATTGCATTTTGGATGATGGTTACAGAATCTGGATATTCGGCCCGGATGTAGACCACACCATACCGGGCTTTGGCTGCATATCCGGCGATTAGCATGCCCAGGATGAGGGCATGGGGTCTTTGTTCCATGATGTAACGATCGGAATAGGCACCGGGATCACCCTCATCGGCATTGCAAACAATAAATTTGGTATCCGCTGTTTGGGATGCGCAGGCTTCTAGCTTAAAAGCGATGGGAAAGCCCGCTCCACCCCTTCCCCTGAGAGAAGAAGTTTTGATTTCAGAGAGGATCTCACCTCTTTCGAGCACCCGGGCCATGGTTTTGTAGTATTGAGCTACATCCCCTGTTGGTGCTGTAAGAATGCCAGCGCCGAGGGCATCCACATGATAAGTTTCGCCACTTGGCAACTTATTTTTTTTGATTTCTACAATGTTACCGATATCATTTCCGGAATAATTGACCTGGTCGGCATGGAAGGCATTGTTTTCGTGGCACCTGCCCAGGCAGCACATTTCCCCGATTTCATCATCGGCGTATTGGCTGAGCAATTGGTCTTTTAGTTTTTGTTGGGTTCCGGCGGTGAGGCAGGCACTGCCATTGCAGACATACACTTTTTTACCCCTGTTTTCAGGTCTGAGGAAGTCGTAAAAACTGACAGCTCCGTAAACAGATGATTTTCCCACCAAAAATTCTTCGCGGAGTTTTTCCAGGTCTTCCATAGAAGGAGAGCCCTCTGCTTCTGCCGCTTTGGCATAGGCTTCAAATAGGTTATTGTCCAGGCCCTGGCGGCCTGATAAGTGGCTAAGGTTTTTAGACATTCTCTTACGATTTGAATAGGGAGGTTAAGCCCTTGTGAATGTAGATTCAAATTTAAGGGAAATTTTGGAGAATATCAATTACGGATTACGAATTGAGAATTACGGATTATGAATTACGGGGGAGGCAGATCTGAATTGGTGTTGGGGTTGCTGCGAATGGCGTTTCGCAATTCCTTCCCTATCTCGATCTGTTTAGGATCTCGATTTGCGGCTAAGCTGCAACCGGTCAGTCTTGAATTACGATTGATTCAATTACGAATTATTCAATTACGGATTACGATTTATTCAATTGCGAAGGGTGGAAAAAAAAGAATGAGTTGTGCTAAGCCCAACTCATTCATTAATGGGTTTACAATCCCATATCATCGGCGCTGGGTCCGTAGACGCCGGGGATGGGGATGTCATTGAGTCTGAGGTAAACGCCGAGTTGGGCGCGGTGGTGGATCATCTGACCAAAGGAGTGGCGGATGGTTTCGAGGCGGGTGAGGGTCATGTAAATTTCAGCACCATTTCTGAGGGTCCAGTTTTCGAGGAGGATTTCGTCTTTGGCTGCTTCGAGGTCGCGGATGGCCTTGTCGACGTTTTCATTGAAGTATGAGATATATTCTTCTCCGGTGCTGCAGGCCTTTGGATTGTAAGGGTTGATTCCAAAGTCATGCTCATCCGTTGTGAGAGCGCCACTGATCCAGGTGGGAATGTCTGCCAGGTGGGTAGCCAGGTCTTTGAGCGACATGCTCTTGCGATGGGGCTTGTAATCTGCTTTGTCAGCAGGGCAAAGGGCCAGGATTTTTTCAGTACCGATTCGTTCGTGTTTGAGTTCGTGGATAAAACTTTCAATAAAGGTGATCATGTGTATAAATTTTTGATAACACAAAGATCAATTGGGTGAGTGTCAACAGTATGTCAGCAGGACTTATGGCTGTTGATAATTTTTTTTGCCAGGTCTGTCATTTCATCTATTAGAGACTGTGGTTCAATCACTTGTATATTTCCTGCAAACATCATCATCCATCTGGCAAAGCCGTTGACGGACTGTGTGAGGAAGACAAGTCGGGTAATTTCACCCATGGGAACCTCTTCTACGAAGCCGGAATAAAATTTTTGATCGCCCAAAAAACGGACCGATGCGGTTTTCATTTCTACGACCACCTTGGTGAGGTCTTTTTCTTCCCGAGAGAAGTTGTCCATCCAGCCCTGAATGGGAGGGTGGTTAATGCTGTGAGGTTGCAAGGTAGCTCTCAATTCCTGGATGCGATCACATCGAAAATGGCGATAATCATTGCGCAGGTGGCAAAAAGCAACCATATACCAATGACCGGACATAAAAAAAAGTCCAGCGGGCTCTACCGTCCTGGTGTTTTCCTCTTCTTTGTACTGGGCCTTGTATTTCATGAAGGCACATTTGCTGTCACGGATGCATTCCATTAAGAGGGGTAAAAATTTCTCTTTCTTTTCCGGTAAGTAAGGAGAGGGCAAAACCGAAATTCTGGAAGAGAGGTATTCCATTGTCTCCTTTTCTGAATTCCTCAAAACGGCTTTAATCTTAAACATCGCACTCTGGTAGTCAGCCGCGGTCTTAACATCCGTAAGGGTCTCCGCCAATTTGCCTCCCGCCATTAAGGCTGCCGCTTCTGACTGGGTAAATTGTACTGGAGGCAGGCGATAACCGTCGGCCAGGCTATACCCCACCCCTGCCTCTCCAATGATGGGTACCCCCGACTCTTCCAAACTCTGGATGTCGCGATAAACGGTGCGCAAGCTGATCCCAAAACGATCGGCAATGTCTTTGGCCCTCACAATCTTTCCTGATTGGAGCTGGATGAGGATGGATTGGAGTCGATCAAGTCGAAGCATGGTCAAAGATAGGGAAAATAGGGGTTAGGGGTTAGGGGCTAGGGGTTATGTTGTCTCATAAAATGCCTTGACAAGGTTCTACCCTAAACCCTAAAACATGTGGATAACTTATTTTTAATAATAATGGGTAGTCATTTAGCTTAGCTGCGCAAGATCAAGCGGAGGCAGGCTCTGCTGGGGAGCAACCTGCCAAGGAATAGTCTTGCTCGGGTAAAAAGTGTTATACTTTGGGGCACTAAAACTTTTTTTGGTGCCCACCTTTTTGAGAATATTTTTTGGCCGACAATACCTCCAAAAACCCTTATCTTTTTAGGTCTTCAAATTTATACAGCCGTTTTGTTGTCTCATAAAATGCCTTGACAGGGTTATTCCCTATGGTATTGGCCTCAAAACGATGCTGACTTTCACAAAAATGGGGATGCCGTAGAGGACCGCTGACCCTTCTTTGTTATTGAGTGGGTTAAAAAAGATGTTTCAATCGAGAAATTCTCTTGGCGAAGTACCCATCATTTTTTTGAAGGCTCTGTTGAAGGTTGACTTTGAGTTAAATCCACTGTCGAGGGCTACGGCTAGCAGTGTAAGATGGCTGTTTTGGGGGTCTTTGATTTTGCGCAAAAATTCATCGATGCGATATTGATTGACAAAGTCGTTGAAGTTTTTGTCAAAGCCCTGGTTGATGGCGGCTGAGAGCACTGATGTATTGGTTTTTAATCTGAGTGCCAAATCGCCCAGGCTGAGATTGGGATCTAGAAATATTTTATCCTGTTCAAATAAAACGAGGATTTGCGACTTGAGGATTGTCCACTCCGGATTGGCCGATGGGTTCGATGGATTTTGGCTGGTGATAGGGTCAACCGACTGGGCAGACTCCTCTTGTGGGTGGTATTGTAACCTAATCTCTGTGTGCTGGTAGTAAGCCCGAATGGCAACATAAACAATGATGCCAACCGTAAACAAATGCCACCACCAGTCCTGTTCAAAGGGTAAATCACCTAGCACCAGGTCAATCAGGTGCCAAATGAGCCGAAAGACTTCTCCAGCAATGATGAGGTAGATAAAGTTGCGCACCCAGATCAGGCCGATACTGTCGGTTTCTGAATAAAAATTGACCAGCCAGGTGCGATAGCCTTTGTACAATTTTAAAGACAGGTAAAAATAAATTCCATACGAAATCCAGATCAATAGGTATTCCAGCCCATTGATGTTGTAGGCATATCGGAATTTTTCCACCTTGTTTACTACTTCACTGCCCATCAAAAAAACAGCGAGGTTGGAAAAAAAATAAATGGCATAAGGCAGGTAGTGCCAAGCCATTTTTTTATCCAGTTTAAAATCGCGATTGGTAAGAGCCTTTAAATAAAAATAAATGGTTGGGGCAAAAGCAATGTGAAAATAACGTGGAAAGCCATTGAGTTCTTCCCACAACACATTGATACCGGCAAAACCAAAGGTATAATCCTGGATTTCCATGCCCAGAAAAAACATAATAAACCCCATAAGGGTGTCGGGCAGTCGCTCTTCCTTATATCCACGGATCCAAAATAAAACAGCGTACAACAAGGCGGTAAAATAGCCAAACTGGAGGGGGGTGGTAAATATTGACATCGTCTGAAAGTGGCTGGCTTACTATTTTTTAATTACTTCTCCGTTGCCTACGATGCCTGAAAGGGGGTGAATGGCTCCGGGTCCTAGTTGGACCACATTGCCATTACCTCTGCCATTGGCTTGCAGGGAAAGCAGCGAATTTACATAAATGTTGCCATTCCCCGCCATTTTTACGCTGGCGAGGCGTGCCTGGAGTTTACCGGCGAAAATATTTCCGTTGCCCTCATGTTTGATTTCCAACTCATCAATACTACCCTGTAAAACAAGATTGCCATTGCCCTTTAATTCAGCCCTGAAGTACCTGCCTAATATGCCTTTAATGTCTACATTTTGGTTGCCAATGCTCCGAATGACAGAGGCCTCGGGCATTGTAATCTGGATCCATATTTTACTATCCTCTACATACAGTCGGTTGTTTTTATTGTCTTTCAACTCAATTATGAGTTGGTTTTCAGCATTGTCTTTTTCTACCTTCAGCAAGGGAAATAAATTTTCCGGTATGTCGATCTTTACGGACCATTCTTGTCCAATTTCTACTTTGATTTCGCCATCCAGATTGCGGAATTCGATTTTGTCAAAATTTTTGAAGGGATAGTTATTCTGTATGATAACTGCACCTCCCCTGAGGGGTAAAGATTGAGTGGCAATACACCATGGAAGGAGGCAAAAAGCCAGGCTCCACAAAAATGAGATTATCCCAGGGTTATTCATAATTTTAATTGTTTTTGGGTAATTGATTAAAAATAAGGTCAACTTCGGTAGAGCCATCAGCATCAAAAGTAAGGATGCGATTATCGGCATCCGGAAACTCAAATTCACCATTGCGAACCAGCTTCATTTCAGTATAGAGATAGCCGGTATAAAATTCAAGTTTTGTAGTATACAGGCTGTCCGGAATAACCACATTCAGCTGATGATCCTTCTGCCATGACAAAGGCTTGTCACCCCCTCTGATCGCCATAGATGCAATTTTTTTCCCATCAACAGATTTGACATGGATCAATACAACTTGTTTGCGGATGTCCTGCACACCTGCATGACAGAGTAAGCAAACAATAGCCAAAGCTGTAGCAATCCATAAAAGCGGTTTTCCCCATCGAAATGATCGAATCCAATCGTAAAAAGTTGGCAACCATTGATCCATTCCAAATTTGCCGGAACCCAGCACAAGCAGGTAGAGGGATACCCACAAAAAACCCAAGGCCGGCAGCATATTCCAGGTACCTGCCTCCCATTGTTGCATAAAAATGGCTACCGACATGGTACAAAGGGTGAGGAAGGCAAACGGTCGGGTAAGAAGTCCTAATATAAGAAAAACGCCACCGACAGCCTCTGTAAAAGCCGCCATCCAGGCTAAAAATTGAGGAAAATGAGCGAATACCCCCCCATAATCTGCCACATCTAAGGGAAACCAATAGGCTACTTCCATAAAATTCAGGTTTTTTTCTGGGGGAGACCATGGCATACCGAATTTAGAAGACCCAAAATCAAGGGTAAGCAATAAACCACAGACCACCCTGGGAATGGTTAATAAAAGATCTGCCATGGTTTTGTGAAAATTGACGTGTGAATTCATGATATTTTTTTTTGAATGTGGATTTAAAATCGATGGGGCAAAGATGAAAGAGAAGCATGGGGCAGACGCTTCAGATCAAGATTTGGGAGGTGTCAGATTATGATTTGGGTAAAATGTATAGAGGTCGGGGCCTAAATGTGCAAAAAAACTCTATTTTTGGTTGTTGGTGAGGTCTTGTCAGGCGGTTGGCCACAAAGCTTTGTTCTCAGTTACTCATTTTAATTTGGTAATGATCCATCTTGGTCTGCTCAAAAAATTTAGCTTCTTTATTGGTATTCTGAGTCTGTTGACGTGGACAAAGGTGGTAGGGCAGCAAAAAAACCTCATCCTGGACCACTATACTGACAGGGAAGGCCTAACCACCCTGCAAGCCCTGACCATTACCCATGACAATGAAGGGTATATATGGGTAGGAACCGAAAATGGTCTGGTAAGATACGACGGGCATCGATTTAAGTATTTTAAATACAACAGTGCAGATAGTACCACCATTAGAAACAATTACATCAAACATTTTAGTCTCGACAAGTACAATCGACTGTGGTTGATTTCTAATGAAAATTTTGGCTATTTTGACATCAAAGAACTAAAGTACAAACGACTTAAAACCTCTGTTGAGCCCCCGCGAAATGTTTTCAAATATAGATATGATGCCCTGAATGACATTACCTATCTCATCTGTCAAAATGGTATTTACACCATCACCGGTAAAAAGGCGGAACTGAAAAAACTAAAGCTGGAAGGAATGGAAGAAAGGCCTTTTACCGACTTTATTGTGCTGGAAGATCGGTACATAGGCAGCAGTATTTTTGGCTTGTACATTTTTGACAAGAAGGGGCATCAGTTGAAAAGATACTTTCGACCCGGTGTGACCTTGAAGAATGAAAGAGAAAACGACTTTTTGAATTTGCATTACGAAGAGGCCGATGACATGCTGTACATAGGATGTTGGTCAAATGGCTTGTACACCCTCGACCTGGCATCCGGGCAGATGAAAAAGTATTTGTACAATAACAAGCCCAACATTCAAAATGGCATCATTACCATTTTTCAGTACAATTTATTTGGATTTGAAAACTCGTTGCTACTGGGCACGATGGACGGTATCAAGGTTTTTAACAAGACCGAAAAAAATATTCGCCCAATTACTGACTATCTTTTTCCCAATAAAGAAGAGTTGGAAGGTGCAGCTCTGCATTTTTGGCAGGACCAAAACAGCAGCCTTTGGATAGGCACCTTAAATGGCATTTATAAGCTCGATCCCAAAAAGCAGTTATTTGACAGAATAGCCATTCCTATGGTTGATGGTTGGGTGGTCAACAGGATGTATGTGGATCAGCAAACAAAAAGAGACAGCCTACTCTGGGTGCACTATGAATATGCCACCCTACACCTATACGATCTTATTCACCAAAAGCCCAGGCCTCTGCCCGCAAAGCTTGAAAAATACAATCAGATTGAAAGTGTAAACAATGATTTTTACATCGACCGCAAAGGCAGAGTTTGGTTGGCCAGTTCCATGAATGGAATCGTGGTTTACGATAAAAGCTCAGATCAAATCAACTTACCCCACATCGAACATTCTTTAGGCAAAGATTTAAAATTTTTAGAGATCTATGAAGATAGAGAAGGCACCCTGTATTTTTCCTGCATTTATGGTTTATTCAGGTACAGTGAATCAAAAAACGCCATTGAAGAGGTCACTGAATTTAATTCGTATGTCTCAAAAAACAAGCTCGGTCTTTATGTAAGGGACCTTTGTTTCGATTCTAAAAATCGGATGTGGGCAATTGCCATGGATTTAGATAGTCCACTGCATTACTTGTATTGTCAAGATCCATTTACTAAGTCATTTCATGGCTTTAATCAGAAAGACCATGCTGATTTGAATCAACTGCCTTCATTTGAAAATATCATTTGTATTGAAGGCGACAGGATTTTAATCAATTCGTACTCAGGTTATGGCATAGGGAGCTTGCGAAAAAACCAATTGGATTTTAAAAGCTATACCCACATAGGAAAAACACCCATGATTGCCAATAAAATGGCAGCAATGGATAATCAGAAAAATGTTTGGATGTGCTCTGATAACGGGGTCTACCTCCTCAACAACAAACAAAACAGACTTTCCATCTTTAACAGAAACAACTCTGTCATAGAACGGACGCTGAATTCACGTATTTTTTATTCTTCGCAATCAGATAGGCTTTATCTAAATCAAAAAAATTATCTTTTGACCTGTAAGACGGATCAATTTAATTTTGTGGGAAAGGATCAAATCAGGTTGACCGATGTATCCATATCGCAAATGCCCGGCTTAAAACCCTCTAACTTTAGTAAGTTGATTTTAAGCCCCGAGCAAAATTCGATTCAGCTTCACTTTTCAAACCTCAATCTCACCAACAGTCAAAATAACTTTTATGAGTACCGATTGAATGGCGACAGTACCTGGACCGGTATTGAGGGAAGCGAGTTGCATTTCAACAATATGGGCTATGGTGATTATTTGCTGGAAGTAAGAGGATATAACTCATTTGGCGTTTTGAGCAGTAAAAATTACAAGGCCGTATTTAGCATTTTACCCCCTTACTACAACACCTGGTGGTTTCAGACCCTAGTATTTTTGCTCATTCTGGTAGCGGTTTATTCCTTTTTTAAATTCAGGGAAATTCAATATAAAAAATTGACCCGGATCCGGCTCAACATTGCCCGCGACCTTCATGATGATTTGGGAAGTAACCTATCGAGTATCAAAATTTTAAGTGAACTTTCTGCTTCTGCCAATGCAGGGTCTGACAAAGAAGTATTGAAACACATAGCTGAAAAATCGAGGTCAATGATGGGCTCCATTTCTGACATTGTGTGGAGCATCAATCCCGGCAAAGACACGTTGGAGGAGTT
>Ga0075163_10012457_pt1 | contig 11075 bp, 8 predicted proteins | sample JI1023141ADNA_FD_71478 | JGI IMG/M metagenome (GOLD analysis project Ga0075163, IMG submission 71478) | Wastewater effluent complex algal communities from Wisconsin, to seasonally profile nutrient transformation and Carbon sequestration -... | ecosystem: Engineered > WWTP > Effluent > Algae...
AAAATAGCAAAATTAAGTAACAACGTTGTTATTAACTTTGAAATGATAAAGAAATGATAAAGAAATAATAAAAAGGAGAGTCTATGTTAAAACTTCGTACCAAATCTATAGTGATATTATTTTTTTTAGCACTTATTCAAATTGCTTGTGCCCAAGGCCCTAGAGATGAAGAAACTAAACTTTTAATAACTGCAAAGTTAAAACAAGATTTTCCTTCCACTTGGGTAGTAGGTAAAAAAGTAGAAGGGATTTTAGGCAATATTGTTTCAAATACAGTAAAAGCTACTAATGTAGAAGTTGAGTCTATTGAGATTAAACAACGTGGTGAATTTAATGAGCAAGAAAAATATTGGCCAGTAAAAGCTCAAGTAAAAGGTTCTTTTCAAAGAGAAGTAGTTGGTAATGCTGTAGATAAGAAAATTCCTTTTGATCAAGAAGGGAATTTTAGGTTTTCTAAAGATGATTATGATAATTGGAAAGTAATTATTGCAGATTAGTAAATAGGTGAAAAAGCCAATGAGTCTAGACTCATTGGCTTTTTTATATAAGTTTATCCTGCTTGTTTGCCTTCAATGGCACAAAGCAATATTGCTGCTGCGATACCTAAACGACGATCTAGCCAGTTATTAGTATCTTGAGAAAAATCTAAGTTAATTTTAACTACAAAAGGGTTAAAGTTTTGTTTAAACTCACAGACAGGAGCATTATTTATTGTTCCTAGATAGGTTTGTGGAATTAAATTAGTGACAAAACGTCGTATTAATCCTAGCACTAAACTTTCTTCTTGAATCATGCCTATTTCTTGATCATTAGTGTTTAATATGCTCCATTTGTCTTGCACTATAGAGGCCATACCTTGTCGTTTTAGTGCTCCTACTTTTTGATTAGTACGAGGGTCAAAAACATCATAAACAGCAGAAAAATCTATAATATTTCTTGCTTTTATTAATAAGACCTCTGTTTGCATATCTTCGCCAGTGTAAATACGAATATCTTCTCTTAACTTAAAAGCCTTTTGTTTAGAATAAAAAACTACTTGTCCATTTTGGTCATAAATATGAAAAGCACTACCTAGAAATGAAAAAATCTTTTTTCTTACTAAGTAGTTTTTAAGGAAAAAGGCAGGATGCATATTAGAGTTAGAAGTAGACATAGGATATTGACCTTGAGGGATTTGTGGTTGCATTTAAGTTTTTCCTTTCTTAATAAAAATGCTCAAAATAAACATCTTAGGTAAACATAGTTTTAGAAGAATCTACGATAAATATTAAACCCTATTACTAATGCACGAGAAAACTCTTTACGGTCTGTAATACTACCAAACCCTACATTATATTGACTTGTGGTTGTGCTTTGAGTGTTAGAAACAGTTAAGGTAAATGTATGTCGGTAAGTACGTTTCTGTAACCCAAATGCTACTGAAGAGACTGAACCAGGGGTTTTATAACCTACACGAGGAACAAATTCTAATACAAAACTACCAGTAGGGCGGAAATTAATTTGTCCTCCAAAGCCAAAAGACCCAGTGGTATTAGTTTTTCCAGGATTACTATTAGGGATAGGATTATTATTAAAGGAAACTGTTGGGGCAAAAAATACTCCACCATAACGAGAAATAGAGCGTCCTACTGTACCAGAAATATTAGTAGTAAAATGCTCATTAAAATTATCTCTACCTTCAACGCTTGCATAAATTGCTGCACTAACAGGAACGGTCTTTCCTTGTTGTAGCAAATGTGCTCCGCCACCTATCTCAATTGTGCGGAAAGGTGATGAAGGGGTACGGAAAATTTTTGCATATACACTATTAGTAATACCATAAGTAAAACCAAAGGCAGAGATAGAGAAACTATCAAATCCAAAAAGATCAGACGCAGATCTAGCAAAAGGAGATTGTGAAAATCTATGAGTAAAATGAACATTAAATGCGCCTTTTTCATAACGCTTTGGAGTAGGAAGATTAACTAGTTCATAAGCATAGTAATCTTCTGGATTTACTGGTGCAGGAGGCTCTTCAGCTTCCTGTGGCTTATCTGCTTCAGCTACTTCAGCTAACTTAGTAGCTTCTTCTGTAACTTTTGCTTCTTCTGTTGTAATAGGTGTAGCAGTTAATGCCGCTGTAGCATCTGTTACTGCTGTAGCACTTTGTGCTAGGGTGTTAATTTTTACTAATTGCCCATTAACTTCCACTAAAACTTCATTATTACCAGTAAAAATTACATTTACTCCATTAACTGTAGCGCGTTTAGTAGAGGTAGGAAGGGTTGAGCTATCATTAGTACTAGCATTTTTTTCATCTTTATTAATTATGGTTTTTTCTGGGATATTAGGTTCTTCTGCCAAAGCAAAATTATAGGCTGTTAACAAAATCAAACAGATTAATGAGAATCGTAAAATTTTATTAAATGACATAGTATTTCTCCTTCTTAGCTATCATAAAAATATATATTGGTTTTTCTTAAATCAGCAAGCATTGATTAGGTACAAATTAAGAGACAAAACAAAAGCTTAAAGTTTTGTTTTGTTAATAACAATACTTGACTAAATAGGAGTTAGTTTTAATAAAAACATTTTTAAATTTTTTTAATAATATCACTAAAGGTTCTTTGATGTGCCAAAAATGGCAGACTTGCCACAAATGGCAATCGTTATTTGCCAGAAATGGCAGGAAAAAAGCTTTAATCCTAATGTTAAAAAATAATTAGTTAAGATACTAGCCCATAACTCTTTATTTTGCAATAAATACATAATAAATAAAAACTCAACAGTAGATATATCCTAATTGGCATCAGGTTTGCTCCTTTGGTCGGACAGAAAAAACAGTCAAATCAACTCATTAAAGGAGATAAAACAATGTCAATCAATTCTATTTCTAATAATTTTTCTGCTAATTATTCTAACTTTTCTAATAACTCAGCTAATGATTCTCAAAAAAATAATCCTCTAAATAATAATTGTGCTCCTGATGGAAGTATTGCAGGTAAAGCACAATATAGCGAAGCTATGGCCAAGGAAATGGCTATGCAAGGGAAGATTTGCCCTTCTTCTAATGATGTTCACACACTGCCTTATAACCCTAATGGCTCTAATGGCTGTAAACCTGAAACTCCTAAATATCCACAAACAGATTGTAAACCTCATTATGATAGTTATAACTGTAATCCTTATGCTCAAATGATGAAAATGAAGATGCAAGAACAATGTCAGCCTAAAGAATGTCAACCTAAGGAATGTCAGCCTCAAGAACCCCAAAAAGAATGTCAACCTCAAGAATCAAAAATGGATAAGGCCAAAGACTGTTCCACAAACCCAGTAGAAAAGCCTATAGAAAAACCTGTTGAGTCACCTTATAAAGAGTTAAATAAAACCTTAAAGAATTTAAATAAAACCCTAGATACTCTCTCTTCTTTAATTAATAAAGAAAATAAACTTATTTCCAAATTAGATAATATTACTAAAAAATTAGATGACATTATTTCTAAATTAAGTAATTCTAAAACACCAGCTACACCTACTGAACCCGTTCCTATAAGTGATAAAAACTCTATTGAAGGAAAAATAGGGCAACTTATTAATGACATTAAATCTTTAATTGATGAAATAAAAACCTCACTAAAAGGTGATCCTAAGAAAAATATAGCTAAACCAACTCCTACGCCTGATAAAAATGTTAAAGAGCCAAATGATCTTAACCAAGAAGCCTTAAATCTAGCAGTGGAAAGTTTAGAGTTAGCTTTGTCTGTGCTTAAGAAATTTGCTGAATCTCAATCTCCTGATAAACCTGTAACTATACAAGCTAATATGTGGAGTAAAATGGACATGAAAGCTTAGTTAGTAAGGCCGTTAACATAAAACCAAAAGGTATTACACATTCTAGTGTAATACCTTTTTATTTTTTATCTTCTGCTTTTACTTCCTAAAAAATACTTGCTTATTGAAAATACTTGATTATTAACTGATCTGTATATAAAAAAACACTTAATCTAAATAAATTAGATTTAGCAATGAAAATTTATAATTTGGCTATGAAAAGGTATGGTACTACCGTAATAGTATTTATAAAGATAAAAAATATAGGAATAAATAATTAAGAAGAAATTTTCTTTGACCTTTCTGGTTGTCTATCATCCCTTAAAGCGGTTAATATATAAACTTTGATACTAAACTAACACAGACTAGTTAAGTAGATAAGTTGTTCTTAGCAATAAAGAATTTCCTAATTTACTAAAATCCCATCATCTTAATTGGAGTTGTCTAAATGAAGGTTTGCAGCTTGTGCGGCAAACAATGGTCAGATAATACAAAGTTTTGTCCAGCAGATGGAACTACCGTTGTGGACATTATGCCTAGAGACAATTCTATTCGTCCTTCGTTTCGTGTTAAAGAAAAAGAAAAAAAACCAGAAAAAATAGATCCTTGGGCAAACTTAATAGGCAAAACTCTAAATAGAACTTATCAAATAGAAGAAAAACTTGGCCAAGGTGGAATGGGTGCAGTTTTTCGTGCACGCCATTTAGGTATTGGCGATGCAGTAGCATTAAAAATTATTTCTGAAGAACATACTAAAGACTCTGTAATGCTTGCTAGATTCCGCCGAGAAGCTCAAGCCGTTCGTCGTTTAGCTCACCCAAATGCAGTAACTGTCCATGATTTTAATAGTACAGAAGAAGGTCTGTATTTTATGGTTATGGAATTTGTAAAAGGCCAAAATGTTGAACAATACCTTTCAGAACAAGGTGGAATAGTTTCCCCTCAACGTGCCTTAGAAATCCTACAACCTGTAGCTAATGCTTTAGATATAGCACATAGCTTAGGAATTATTCATCGTGATATTAAACCTGCTAATTTAATGCTATGCCAAGATAGTGCTGGACGAGAACAAATAAAAGTCCTAGATTTTGGTACCGCTAGACTTACTTCTACTAATGAACCTGAAGCCGTTTCACTTACTCACCAAGGTCAAATTTTTGGTACACCCTTTTATATGGCCCCAGAATCAGTACTTGGTGAACCAATAACTCATAGTATTGATATTTATTCTTTAGGTATAGTGCTTTATAAAATGCTTACAGGGACTTTACCTTTCCAGTCAGATAAAAGTATGCAAGTGATGATGGCTCATGCACATACAGCCCCAGATTTACCTTCAGCAAGGTATAATAAATTACCTGTTAAATATGATTCAGTGATATTAAAAGCTATAGAAAAGACACCTGTTAAACGCTATCAAACTACAAATGAACTGGTTAATGCTTTAGCTCTTTTAGTTAATGAAGATAATAAACCTCTAGTAATTACTTCTAGTGTTACAGAAGAAGAACCTTCTTCAAGCAATATAATTTCACGAGTAAAACAAGCTGCATCAAAAGAACCAGATTTTAATTGTTATATTAGTAGAGAGCAGGAATTAAAACGGCTACAAGAATGCTTTTCACAAGCTTGTGAAGGTAGAGCTAACCCTGTTTTTGTTATTGGCAGTCCAGGTTTAGGAAAAACACAACTACTAACTAGATTTCGTGATTGGGCTAATGAACAAGGTAGTTTAGTCCTAATGGGTAAATTTTTTGATTATGGAGGAAGTGTAAGCGAACCCTTAAGAGTGTTTAAAAACCTTTTAATGGGGTTGGTTTCTACAGGAATACTTAATAGTATTCCTGTGACATTATTTGGTAGTACTGATAAAAAAGACGATAAAGCAGAGATTTCCGAGTCTAGCAGTGAAAAATGGCAAGCTTTTGCTAATTTAGCTAATACTTTTATTTCTTTAGCTCGTAATCGTACTGTAGTGCTTATATTAGACGATATACAATGGGCAGACTCTCTTAGCTTAGAATTTATTGGGTATCTACTACGTAGTGTTGAAAGCTTACGTTTTTGTTTTGTTGCAGGTTCTCACACCGAAGAATCAAAGGCTAAAGGGCATCCTTTTCGTGAATGGTTAATTAAACAAGCTCAATATAGCCATTATGAAAAAATAGAACTACAACCCTTTGATAAAAGAGGGATTAAAACCTTATTAGATAAAATTTTCTATTTTGTTGAAGTTAGCCAAAAAGATATAGAAGTCCTATATCAACTCACTAGCGGCAATCCTCTATATTTAACAGAAGTTATTAGGCTTTTAATAGATAATCAACATATAGTTTTTCAAAATGGGGTTTGGTATGGTAGCGGTTTTGATGAAGTAAAACTTCCAGATACAGTAGCTAATGTAGTGCGTTATAAAATGGAATCCTGTCCAGAACTCTTAAGAGAAACCCTTAATGCTGCTGCTGTGATTGGAGATACTTTTAACTTTGATATCTTACAAATGATATTGGAGATTAGCGAAGATCAATTAGAAAATATGTTGTCTTTAGGTATTAAAGAATTACTTTTACAAGATGAAGATAAAATAGAAGATCACTATCAGTTTTATAACCCAACTATTCGCCGTGCTATTTATGATGATATCCCAAAACGACATAAAAAACGCTTACATTCTAGAGCTGCATTAGCTATTGCTAGATTAAATGTTGGTAAATCACAGTTAACTAATAGCGCTTTAGCCTATCATTTTCATTCAGCAAGTGAATGGGAAGCTGCTGCTAGACATAGTTTAGCTGGTGTTGAACAAGCTTTTAGCAAACAAGCTATGGATCAAGTTGTAACTCTTTCTCGCTATGCTGAAGAGTCTTTAACCCGTTTAGCTGAAGAGTCAGACACAGATGTTAATGAATATAGACGTCGTATTAGTCAAGTAAGAATTAAACGAGCAATTGCCTTAATGCGCTTAGGTAATTTTAAAGATGCTCAAAATGAAGCTGACTCAATACAACAATTTGTTGATAAATTAACTCCAGAATTACAAGCAAGACTTTATTTAGTTTTAACAGAGCTATGTTTTTGGGCTGGTCGTAATGCAGAAGGGGTTAATATTGGCTCTAGAGGTTTAATATTAGCTCGTCAAGCAAATGATGATGAATGTGTGCGTTATATAATGTTTTTCTTGGCTTGGTGTAGAGTAAGAATTACTCCAATTGAAGAAAGCATTCCATTATTTCAACAGATTGTAGACCTTGCTAGACAAGCAGGAGATGCTTCTTTAGAGGCTCGTGCGCTTTGTACCTTAGCAAATTTAATTCATATTACTGGACAATGGCGTAAAGCACATAGTTATTTTGAACAATCTTACCAACTAGCTCAATCTATTAGTGATAAATTTGTTGAAAGCCAAATACTTTTATTCTCTACTTGGACATTAGAATTTGAAGGCAATTATGGCAAGCTTAAACATTTTTTTGAAGAAGGTATAAAAATTGCGCAAGCATATGGCTGGCGTAATTGGGAAGGTTATCAATATTATGTGCTTGGTCGTAGTTATGTCCGTCGTTTACATACAGATTTTGCACTAGCAGAAGAAATGTTATCTCGTAGCCTTTCTATTATGAAAGAAACCCATGATTTAATGGGGCAATTTATTGTTGCAAAAGAACTTGCCAAACTAGAATTACATAGTGAGCCAACAGCAAAACTATCAGAAAAATTACGTGAAATTATTAATGGTTTAAATAAACATCAAGAAATGGTTTCTAAATGTGAAACCTTGCTTACTTTAGCAGACACAGAAGAGGCTCTAGGTAATAGTGAAGGGGCTGTTATTCACTATCTTAATGCATTAAAAATAGCAGAGATAATTCCTTTTTTAGAAGTTCAATGGCGAATTCATTTTCACTTAGCAAAATCTTTGAAAAAACAAAGCGTTGAATCAGGTGCTGTTGAACATATGATAAGAGCAATAGAAGTTATTAACCGCTTAAAACAAGAATTTGATGATCCAGAACTAATAGCTGCTTTCTTAGAAAATAAAGAAGAAGTCTATAGCGCTTATGCAAATATGTTTAGTTAAAGATATTTGTAGCTTAAGATCAAGGCTTTTACCACAAGCCTAATGTTTCTAAGTGTTTATAGCTTAAGGCTTATTATTTGGTGTTTTCTTTAGGTTTTGTAATATTAATACTGGATTTTCTATTTTAGCTATTTTTCCCTCTTCTCCTACAGCCCAACCTACCTTATTTACCAAACTTAGACTATGAAATCCTTCTAGAGAGAAGTTTTGCCAAGATTTTCCATTATCTAAAGAATAATCTGAACCATTTGGCCCTAAACTAATTAAAGCGTTTTCCTTAAAATTAGGAATATAAAAAACACAAGATCTATATCCATTAGGGGTAGCATCTTTTACTAGTTCCCAAGTTTTTCCACCATCATTAGTAATAGCAGCATTATTAAGTTTTTCTTCAGGGTTTTTATAGTCACCACCTACTGCAACCCCATTATTAGCATCCTTAAAAGCTAATGAGAAAATCCCTGTAGAGTCACTACCGCTAATAATAGGAGTCTCAGCTACTGCCCAAGTTTTACCTCTATCCGTTGAGCGAAAAACTCTTGCTGCTTTACCTCCTGTACCAATCCAAACATTAGTTTTTCCTTCTACTGTGATACTAGTACCACTAGCAGCAAAAGCAGATTCACCAATAATTGCAGGAGGGATGTTTGTTTCTTGTTGCCAAGTTTTTCCACCATCACTAGTAGTAATAATAAGAAAATGCCCATCAACAGGGTCACTAAAGGCAATACCATTATTTTTATCCCAAAAAGCAATTCCATCAAAAAATGCTTTTGGATTAGTATTTTTATAACTTAACTGCCAAGATTTGCCACCATCAACAGTTTTATAAATTCTAGATTTATCACCCTCACCAATACTAAGCAAAAAGGCTAGCTTTTCATCAAATGCTTGTAAGTCTCGAAAGTCTAATTCTTCAGCTCCTAAAACAGTTTTAGTTATCCAAGTTTTTCCACCATCAGTAGTGCGTGTAAAAGTCCCTTGTGTACCACTTGCCCAAGCTATTTTGTTATTTATTGCACTAACTGCACGTAAACGAGCTTTAGTATTACTGTTTTGTTTTTGCCAAATAAAACTATCAGCAAAACTATTTGTAAAGAAAGAACATATTACAACTAAAAAAATAATTAATTTATATAAAGGCTTCATAGTATTTTTATTTATTACCAGTGTTTTCTTTAGCTTCTAAATATTTTTGATAGCCAGGGGATCTTGTTCCAAAAAATCTATCTAAATAGCCTGTAAACCCTGAATAATTGCCAGTAAACTTTGCATGATGGAAATCATGGTAACTAGTGCCTTCATAAAAAGGGAATAATCTAGATGGATTCCAAGGGAAATCATAACCACAATGACCTTCTGCACCTATCCATTGACGAAACAATACCCAAATCCAAAGTGTTACCACATGTGAACCTAATAAGGCTGGACCCAATAACACATTTGTAATTGTAACTAAAAACTCTATTGGATGCATATAATTAGCAACAATTGCCCAAGGTACTGTTGCTCGATGATGTACAGAGTGAACCCATCTATAAAGAAATTTTCCATGAAAAGCTCTATGAAACCAATAATAAATAAAATCATCTAAATAAACAAAAAACACAACTTGCCCTAAAATTACATACCAAGCAGGTAATTCTCCTGTATGAATACCACTATGCCTTAGTAATGGCCAACTTATAGTTACTACCAAAAGTGCTACCAAGTGATTAAAAAAAGAATATTTTATTGCTGGCAAAATAATTTTTTCTGATAGCCTTTTATGAACTTGTATACGGTATTTTTCTGCCCAAATAGGTTGTTTCCAAGCAATCCAAGTTAATGGAATTGTAAATAAAAAAAATCCTCCTACCCCAATTAACCAAGTTGTTAATGGAAAGAGAATAAATAACCTATCTTGGTAAATTCCAATCATCTCATTTATATTCATAGAATTATAGAAAACTGCTAGTGATTTTTAATTAATCAAAGAGATTTTAGATGGTAAGAGCATAATGCAGTGGTATAACCAATTTCAAGTTTAATTTTAATGTAAATAGAAAATAACTTAGGTCTGTTATTTTAAGCTTTAACAGACCTAGGAAAAGTATTAGAAGTGAGAAGGTAAGTTATTTTTTTAACTTATCCTTAAACTGTTTGCGAAACTTCATAACTTTAGGCGCAACTACCGCTAAACAGTAAGGTTGATAGGCATTATATTTGAAATACTCTTGATGGTAATCTTCAGCAGGATAAAATGTTGTAGTAGGTGAAACTTCTGTAATAATTGGGCTATCCCAAATACGCTCTTTGTTAAGTTCTTCTATAACTTCTTGAGCAATTTGTTTTTGCTTTTCATTATGATAGAAAATTACTGACCGATATTGAGTGCCTACATCAGCTCCTTGACGATTTAAGGTTGTAGGATCATGAGCGGTAAAAAATATTTGTATAATTTCCTTAAAAGATACTATTTCAGGATCAAAAGCCACTTGGACAACCTCAGCATGTCCAGTTGTACCATTACAAACCTGTCTATAATCAGGGTTTGGAATATGCCCACCTTCATAACCTGAGATAGCACTTTTTACACCTTGAAGTTCTTGGAACACTGCTTCAACACACCAGAAACAGCCACCACCAAGCGTTGCTACTTCCATTTGATTTTGTTGACTCATAAATTTAAATACCTAATATAAAATATTTGTTGGAATGGCTTAACACTAACATTTTTGTTTACTTCTAGGGGAGTCTTTTGGCCAGATTTTTAGCAAGTGGATTTTATTTGTAAGAATTTATAGTAAAAGAGACTCAGCGATAAAGTTATTTGACTTAATGAGAAAACCGAAAGGAGAACTTATGTATCGCTAAGTCCTATCTATATAATGATTTATTTTTACTATTTATTGCAAGGTAATAATGTCATTTATTTAACAACTTAGGGAAATTATAAGGCTAAATCAACGCTTTTAAGGATTTCTTCTAGTAATTTATTATTTTACAAAAGTATTTCCCTCATAAGTACTGTCAATGTAATTAGCGATTATTAGAAGAGTAGAATAGAAACATTATTTAAAAAGTTTTTAATCTAGATTTCTTTAGATTGAATACAACATAACACAAATAATTTAGCGTTCAACCCTAGGAATGAAAAAAAGAAATTATTTAAGTTACTTGATCTGATAATAAGCTTAAATAACCA
>Ga0075163_10012458_pt1 | contig 11075 bp, 12 predicted proteins | sample JI1023141ADNA_FD_71478 | JGI IMG/M metagenome (GOLD analysis project Ga0075163, IMG submission 71478) | Wastewater effluent complex algal communities from Wisconsin, to seasonally profile nutrient transformation and Carbon sequestration -... | ecosystem: Engineered > WWTP > Effluent > Algae...
TCACGCCGTAAGGTTAAGGTCGGGGCCACGGCCGGTCCAGACCGGGGACACCGGTTTCGACGCGTTTGCACCGGCCGGGGGCATGGTTACGTTCTCCCCCATGAACCGCTATGCAGCGCAGCGCGACGTCCGCGCAGTTCGCCCCGGTACCGCGGGGTTGGTGAGCGATCGCCTCTGGGTCACGTACCGGTGGATGTCCCTCGGCTTGGGCTTGACCGGTGTCGTGGCCTGGCTGGTTTCCTCCTCGCCGGAGGCCATCGACCTCATCTTCGGCAATCGCATGGTCTTCTGGGGCCTGCTCATCGCCCAGCTGGCCATCGTGTGGACCTTCAGCTCCGTGGCCCAGCGCGCCGGAACTGCCCTCACGGCGGCGATGTTCTTCCTCTACGCGGCCATCACCGGCCTCACCATGTCGGTGATCTTCCTCATCTACACGGGTAGCTCCATCTTCCTCACGTTCGCCGTGTGTGCCGGTGGGTTCGCCGGCCTGTCGCTCTTCGGCGCGGTGACCCGGCGCGATCTGTCCGGCGTGGGGCGCTTCGCGATCTTCGCCCTCTTCGGGCTCATCATCGCGTCGTTGGTCAACATTTTCCTGGGAAGCGCGCTGCTCACGTGGCTCACCACCTTCGCGGGCGTTCTCATCTTCGGCGCGCTCACCGCCTACGACACCAACAAGCTCCGGAACCTGTTCGAGAGCGAGGGCGGAGGCGGCCGCAACCTGCCGCTCTACGGCGCGCTCGTGCTCTACCTCGACTTCATCAATCTGTTCCTGTTCCTGCTCCGCATCTTCGGTCGCTCGCGCGACAACTAGGGGGTGTCCGGTCCCTAGTCACTTGCATGTCGGGTTGCTCGGCGACGTGCAGGTGACCTTGGTTCCCCTGACGCAGCAGAGCTCGCTGGCGGAGCAGTTGCTCGCACACTTGCTGCAGTTGTCCGTGGTGCAGTCACCGGAGCAGGTTCGCGTTCCGCAGCACACGTCCGCCGGGTCGAGCTTGCTGCACGTATCGGCAGCGCCATCGCTGGCGTCACGGGCGCTACCCCCAGCACCACCGTCGCCGCCGTCGGCCGCCCCCGCGTCGTCGAGGGGAAACTTGAGGTCCGGCACCGCGGAGCAGCTGCAGAGGACGAGCGACAGAGTGAGTGCGCGCTTGATCATCAGAACTTTCCTTCCAGGCCCACCGTGGCCGACGCCGGCGCCGCGGGTTGCGCCCCCGAGGTCGCTCGCTTGCCCGGCGCGGTGATCACCAGGAACACGCCGGTGCCGGCGAGCCCCAGCCCGGCTACCCCGAGCGCCGCAGCGAAGGGGCCGAGAAACGAGGCTCGGTTCCGCTGGCTCATGAGCTGCGCCTCGCGATCGCGCGGGCAGACGCCCGACGGACAGGTGGCGTTCATGTCCGCGATGGTCGTCTCGCGCACCACGACGGCGACGATGGAGGCGATGCCGGCGGCGATCCCGGCGGCGCCCAGCGCATAGCCCAAGGTCTGGCGCGACGAATCGTGCGCCGCTTCCGGCGCGACGAGCGGAGCTGGCATGGGTGCCTGCGGCGCGGGCGACTCGAAGCCCATGGTCACCGTGGTGCGGGCTCCCTCGGCCACGCGCACACGCCGCTCCGTGGGCTTCTGGCCTTCGCGTTCGAGCACCAGCAGGTGCTCACCAGGATCCAGCCCCACCGGCGGTGTGCCCTGTTCGAGCAGCAAGCCGTCCTGTCCATCGACGCGGAGGAGCGCGCGCTTGCCGTCGGCCAGGCGAACTTCGACGGTGGGTATCCGCGCATCGAGCGCGGCAACGCGGTCCTTGGCGGCGGCGTCGATGCTCGCGTCGTCGCTGGAAGGGCGTGCTCCGTCGGTCACCTTGGAGAAGAGCGCGCGGGCCTCCACCAGGCGGCCCAGGTTCTCGAAGCAGGTGGCGATGCGGTATCGCACCGCGGCAGTGTCGCGCACCGCCTTCACGCGCAAGAACTTCTCCAGGGCCGGGGCGTACGCGTGGGCCTGCTCGTCGCGCAGCCCATCGGCGAACACCACGCGAGCGCGCATCAGCTCGTCCGCCCCCTGGGCCCGGGCGGGCAGGGTCGCGCACAGGAAACACACCGACAACGTAGACAGGGCCACCCACCGCATGGGTTCGCCCGATGCGAAGGGCATGCCGGCACGTTTTGTCGACGAATTCGCCGCGCTGCTCCCAATACCGGGGTGTCAACCACATGACGACGTCAACCGAGCGGCGCCCGCCCACCCACAGCCTTTCGACGCGCTGTGCCATCATGTGCCCGGAAAATCGTGAAATTCGTGACATCGGGATCCGGGCACGCTTCCTCAAGCTGCTGAATTCACTCGCATAGGCAACTGGTCCGACACGTGCAGGAAAGGATCTCCGTGAAAGCGTCACGACGTCATGAGCTCCGTAAACGCGCCCTCCTTCGAACCCAAGCGTCTCCGCCGGGAGACACGCCGCCGCCCTCGGAGGTAGTCGCAGCGTGCGCCGAATCGTTGGAGACGGCGCCGTCGGAACGGGAGCCGGCACCAGCGGTCGTACTTGCGATGGCGCCGCCGCCCCCGGAGGCCGCGGAAGAGCTGGCAATCATGGCGCCCGCCGCCGATCTCCCGCCACGCGAAGCGGCGATCGCCCCGCGCGCAGCGGTGGCGATCATCGATGTGGCAGAGCGCGCGAGCTCGCCCCCGGAGATGGAGGAGAGCGAGCGGCTGTTCTTCGCGACGGAGCGACCGGTGGTTGCGTCGGAAGCGCCGGAGGCCACCGAGATCCCCGCGCGCATCTCGCGCATCGCGTCGCCCGAGGCCGCGCGACGCCGCAAGAAGGCGAGCACCTACGTGGCGGTGGTCTTCGCCGGCTGCGCCATCCTCGTGGCCTTCGCCGCCGCTCGCGGCCTCTTGCGCGGCGCCGAAGGGAGCGCCAGCGCGCAGCCGGCCACCTCGCGCATGGAGCCCAAGGGCGGAAGCCAAGGCACGCCGACGCCCCCCGCCACACCGGTGGCTGCGCTACCGGCAACGGCGACCGCGACCGCGACCGCGAATGCCGCGCCCGAGCCGACGACGGCGCCGGTGGCAGCCGTCGCGCCAACCGCAGAGCCCGCTGCGGCTAGCACGGCGAGCACGCCGGATCCCGTCGCCGCCAAGGCGAAGAAGAAGGCTGCGCAGCAAGCACTCGAGCGCGGCAAGCTGGCGCTGGCGGTGGAAGAAGGCGAAGCCGCCGTCGCCCTCGATCCCGAGGACGGCGAGTCGTGGCTCATTCTCGGCGCGGCCTACCAGGAGAAGGGCGACCCCAAGAAGGCGCGAGAAGCGTTCACGAGCTGCATCAAGCTCGGAAAGCGCGGGCCAAAGGGCGAGTGCGGCGCGATGCTGCGCTGAGGAGACCGCCGGCGGCGGCGAAAAAAGGTGGCACTCCGGGAGATGTTGCTACCCTCGGACCATGCGTTGGGCTTTCTCCATTCCGGTCGTGGTTCTGGTGGCATGGGCCGCGGCGTGCAGTTCCTCCGGCACGGCGGTTCCTGCCGACTGTCAATCGCTGTCGAAGCGGTGCGCGCTGTGCCCAGCCGGCGATCTCAAGACCGGCTGCGAGACCACGGTGAAGAACGGCAACGCCGAGGCGTGCAAGACGGAGGCAGCCAACAAGGACCTCACCGACATCTGCATCGACAGCTCGCCGGATGGCGGCAGCTCCAGCGGCTCCAGCGGCTCCATCACCGATCCCTGCGGCGTCCTCGGGCCGCTGTGCTCGAAGTGCTCCGATGGAACCGTGAAGCAGAAGTGCGAGGACACGGTGCGCGCCACCGAGCCCGCCGGGTGCCGAACCTTCCTCGAGGATCCGGTCACCAAGTCCACCTGCAAGTAGCAGGCGATCAGGCTTCGGGCTTGGCGGCGTTCGCGAGGAGCGGAAAGCCCAGTGCCTCGCGCTGCGCGAAGTAGGCTTCGGCGACGCCCTTGGCGATGGTCCGCACGCGACCGATGAAGCGCGCGCGCTCGGTGACGCCGATGGCGCCGCGGGCGTCGAGCACGTTGAACTGGTGTGCCGCCTTGCAGACGAAGTCGTAGGCCGGAAGCACCAGCTTCTTCAGGGGGTCGGCCTCGAGCGAGAGCAATCGCTTGGCTTCCTTTTCGTACTGATCGAACGCCGCGAAGTGCGCGGGCACGTCGGCCTGCTCGAAGTTGTAGGTGCTCCACTCCCATTCCGCGCGCTTGGCGACCTCGCCGTAGCGCACGCCCTTGGACCACCACACGTCGTACACGGTCTCTGCATCCTGCAGGTACGTGGCGATGCGCTCGAGGCCGTAGGTCAGCTCGCCGGCGACCGGCTTGCAGTCCATGCCGCCCACCTGCTGGAAGTAAGTGAACTGGCTGATCTCGAGGCCGTCGAGCCAGACCTGCCAGCCGAGGCCCCAGGCGCCGAGCGTAGGGGACTCCCAGTCGTCCTCCACGAAGCGCACGTCGTGGTCCTCGGGCTTGGTGCCGATGGCGAGGAGCGACTCCAGGTACAGATCCTGGATGTCGATGGGGGCCGGCTTGAGGATCACCTGGAACTGGTGAAACTGCTGGAGGCGGATGGGGTTGTCGCCGTAGCGACCATCGGCCGGGCGGCGCGAGGGCTCGACGAACGCCACGTTCCACGGCTCGGGACCGATGGCCCGCAGGAAGGTGGCGGGGTTGTAGGTGCCGGCGCCGACCTCGGAGTTGTACGGCTGCACGAGGAGACACCCGCGCTTCGTCCAAAAGTTCTGGAGCTCGAGGATCAGGTCCTGGAAGTACATGGCAGCGCGTCTCTTACCACGAATTGCCTCGTGGTTGCGCGGTGCAGCAGGGGCACACAAGGCTTGCGGCACGGAGCGCCATTCCCTGCTATCTTCCGGGAATGCGCGTACGGCTGCTCCTGTTCGTGGGCCTCCTCGCCGGTGGTTGCGGCATCACCATCAACGGCACGAGCGCGGGGCCGGGCGCCGGTGACGCCGGACCGGTTCCCACCGGGAGCAACACCACGCCGATCCCGGTTCCCAAGGACGGGGGCGAGCTCGACGATGCCGCCGCCGTGGACCCCGATGGCGGAACGAACCTCCCCGACGCCGACATCCCCGACGACGATGGTGGCGCGGACGCAGCGCCGGCTCCGCTCACCGCGTGCGGCGACGTACTCTACCCGGAGGCGAGCGCTCAGGCTGCGCTCAACGGCCACTGCTACTGGGTCACCACCACGGCGTATACCGGCGGCAACGTGTACAAGGCGTGCATGGCGCACGCCGGGCATCCGGTGAACATCGACAGCAACGCCGAGAACTCCGTGGTCTACCAGCTGGCAAAGGGCAAAGCCGCGGACATGTTCATCGGCCTCCGCTACACGGGGTTCAGCAGCGGCTGGCAGTGGTACACGAATCAGGCTTCGCGTTACTGGCGCCTCTATCGGGGAAATGGCAACGACTTCAATGGCGGCTGCGCGGTCATGCGCCAGGACGGGAACGGCGACTGGTTCACCAAGACCTGTCAGGCCACGCTGAACGTGATCTGCGAGACCGAGAACCCCTGAGGCCTCGGCAGCGGGGTCGATCGTGGTAGATCTCCCGCCATGAGCCCGGAAGAAGCCCGTTTCGTCGATCTCGAGATGCGCTACATGCACCTGGAACGCACCGTGGAAGAGCTCTCCGACGTGGTGGCGGCGCAGAGTCGCATGGTGGAGGCGTTGGTGCGCGAGCTCTCGCAGGTCACGAGCCGCATGAAGGGCGTTCTCGACGCCAACGCGACGCCGGGGACCGAGAAGCCGCCGCACTACTGACGAGCCTGCGTTTGACCTTCCGGCGCCGACGCTTCGTGCTTACGCTGGAAGAGTGAAGAGCGAAAAGGACAAGCACAAGGAAGGGCTCCGGGCGATCGCCGAGTCCCTCAAGCGCATCGAGGACATCCTGAGCATGCTTCCGGGCGAGGTCGCCAAGGACATGCGGGCCAAGCTCGGGCAGATCCGCGGCGTGGTGCTGGAACAACGTCCCCCGGCCTTGGTGCTGGTGGGGCGTCGCGGCGCCGGCAAATCGTCGCTGGTGAACGCGCTCTTCGGCGCGAAGGTGGCCGACGTCGGGCACGTCAAAGCCGAGACCGCGCGCGGCAAGTGGTACGAGTACGAGAACGATCGCGGTGCCCTTGCCATCCTCGACACGCGCGGCCTGCAGGAAGGCTCGCTGCCGGAGGGCGCCGAGAAAGACAAGTCGGCGCTGGAGGCGGTGCTCTTCGAGGTGCGCAAGCAGGCGCCGGATGTCATCCTGTTCCTCGCCAAGGCCACCGAGGTGGACGCGGCCATCGATTCCGATCTCGAGGATCTCGAGAGCATCATGCAGGAGATCGAGCGGGCGCATAAGTTCAAGCCGCCGATCATCGGGGTCGTTACCCACTGCGACGTGCTGGAGCCCAAGAACACACCGCTCCACGACGAGGCCAAGGCCGACGCCGGCGATCTCCGAGAGAAGCACGTTCATGTTGCGCAGGCGGAGCGCCATCTCGAACAGAAGCTGCGGGCGCGCGGCGCCATCGGCGCGAAGCTCGAGGCGGTGCGCGGCATCTCTTCGTATCTTTCGTTCCGGGAAGACGGTACCCAGCGCAGCGACGAACGGTGGCGCATCGAAGACCTGGCGCAGCTGCTTTTTCGCCACATCCCTGACGCCGGGCGCGGGATGTTCGTGCGCATTGCCCGGGTGCGCGGTCTCCAGGAGCAACTCGCTTCGGACATCACGCGTACCACCGCCGCCATCTGCGCGGGCATCGCGGCGGTGCCCATTCCGGTGGCCGACATCATTCCCATCACCTCGCTCCAGGTGTCGCTCATCGCCATCATCGCGTGGCTCGGCGGCCGGGCGCTCGATCCGAAGGCGGCCGGCGAGTTCCTGGGCGCCATGGGCGTGAACGTGGGCGTGGCCTTCGCCTTCCGCGAGGGCGCGCGGGCGCTCATCAAGTTCGTCTTCCCGGGCGCCGGCTCGGCGATCTCGAGCGTCGTGGCGTTCGCCGGAACGATGGCCATCGGCCGGGCGGCGCGCACCTACTTCCTGCAGAACTCCACTATCGAAGAGGCGAAGAAAGCCTTCGAGGACGAGCGCGCCACCGCGAAGCCCGAGGAGGAGGAAGCGGAAGCCAGCGCTGTCAAGGCGCCCGACGAGAAGGACGCACCGAAGCCCTGAGCGCGGTGCGAGCGCTCAGCGAACGGCGCCCGCGTCCGGCGTTGCGTCCACGAAGTCGGAGCTCGAGAACAACTGCGAGCTGCCGCCGAACACTTCGCCCTGGTACTTGCACGTCAACTTGCCGCCGGCGCCTTCGTAGCCGTCGAAGGCGGTGGCCTTACCCGCGTCGGTGAGGCACTTGCGCACCGCCGGTGACGCGCTTCCGGCGTACACGGCCTTGGTGGCGTGGCCGTCGGCACCGATGGTGACGGTGAGGAGCCCGTCGACGCGACCGTCGTAGTGGTTCTGGACATAGCAGCCGACCACCGGCTTGCAGGCGCCGCGACTCCAGTCGGGCTTCGCGGGCGGAGGCTTCACGGCGCGTGGGGCCTCTTCGGCCGTCGTGGGGTCGGCGTTCTTCGGGGTGAACGCGATGGGTGACGGCGGTGGCGGCACGGCGCGGCTGCGGACGACGATGACCATGGCGCTCAAGATGCCTCCCCCCAAGAGGACCGCGAGCGCAGCCAGCCATACCAGGATCTGCCGATTGCGTTGCCGGCGCCGCGGCGCGAGCGCGGCTTCCTTCTCGGCCTCGGCGCGACGCAACTTCTCTTCGAGCACCCCGATGTGGTGCTGGGCGGCCTCGAGCTCGTCGCGGTAGGTCATGGGAACCGTTCGATGATCGGGGCCCGAGGCGGGGCTGTCAAGGCGGGCACTTGACGGACCGAACGGTCGTGCTATTTTCACAGCATGTCGAAGGGTGAAGAGACGCGCTCGCACGTGCTGCGGGAAGCCCTGGCGCTCGCCAGCGAAGTGGGGCTCGAGGGCGTGAGCATCGGTAAGCTCGCCGAACGCGTGGGGCTCTCCAAGAGCGGCCTCTTTGCGCACTTCGATTCGAAAGAGAGCCTGCAGGTTCAGATCCTGGCAGAGGCCATCGCCCGCTTCGCCGACATGGTAGTGGCGCCGGCCATCAAGAAGCCGCGCGGTGAGCCCCGGGTCCGGGCGCTCTTCGAGAACTGGCTCAAGTGGGCGGTGGCGGACTTCATGCCGGGCGGATGCATCTTCATCGCCGCGGCGGTGGAGCTCGACGACAAGCCCGGTCCCGCCCGAGATCTGCTGGTCGGCAGCCAGCGAGACTGGCTGGAGGTGCTGGCCGAGGCCGCGCGCATCGCCATCCGGGAGGGGCATTTCCGCAGCAACCTCGACGTGGGCCAGTTCGCCCACGAGGCCTACTCCATCGCGTATGGCCACCACTTCGTGAGCCGCTTGCTCCGGGAGCCCAAGGCGCTCCAGCGGACGCGCAAGGGCTTCGATCGGCTCATCGACGACGCACGCGCTTCTTCCGGCGCGTCCGCCTGAGGCTTCCCTTCTCGCTCGCCGTTCCCCATATCTCTCTCGCCCACCGCCTTCCTCGGAGAGCTCCCATGCCCACTTCCGCCAGCGCACAAATTAGCACGACCGTTCGCTCTGTTCCTATGACCTTCCGGGTGGCACGCCTGGGTTTCGGACTGCTCCAGAGCCCCGCGCCGGAGATGGCGGCCCAGCTGGCGGAGCACCTCTTTCTCACCCCCAAACGGGTACGGCGGCCGGACTGGGAGCGCGAGCTGCTCGCAGGTGCAGACGAGCTTCGAGTGCGCTGGGGAAGACACCGCATCCGTGCGTGGTCGTGGGGCAGTGGTGGTCCCACCGTGCTCCTCGTTCATGGATGGGAAGGGCGCGGCAGCCAGCTGGGTGCGTTCGTGAAGCCGCTGGTGGCCGCCGGGTACCGGGTGGTGTGCTTCGATGCGCCGGGGCACGGCGAGGCGCGACGCGCGCGCATCTCCATCCCGGAGATCGCCGACATCATCCGGCTGGTGGCGCGGAAGGTGGGCGGCGTCTACGCCATCGTCGCGCACTCCATGGGCGGCGCCTGCACGGCCCTGGCGGCCACCTACGCGGCGCGCGCGGGCGAGCAGCTGGCGGAACGCTACGTGATGGTGGCGCCCCCTTCGAATCCGGAGACCTATACCGAGAAGTTCGCCAGCTTCCTCGCCATCGAGCGGCCGATCCTGGACCGGATGCGCGCCAACATGGAGCACCGCTTGCGGTTCTCGTTCGGCGACGTGGACGGGCCGGCCATCGTGACGTCTCGCACGGAGCCGGCGCTGTTCGTGCACGACACCGGCGATCGCGAGATCGACCACGCCGAAGGGAAGTCGCTGGCGGACGCATGGCCGGGTGCGCGCTTCATGAGCACGAGCGGCCTGGGGCATCGGCGCATCCTGCGCAGCCCGGAGGTCATCGAGGAAGCGGTGGGCTTCATCGAGGCGGGGCGCGCTCGGCCGCAGCCGGAAGGCGGCATCGGGTTGGTATCGGCGCTCGAGCGCGAGCTCTATTGCCCGGACGAACGCTGAAGCGGGGCCTTCGACACTTTTCGCGTCGAAGGCCCCGAGGGGAAGCTCCGGGAGGAGCTACGTGACCGCCACCACGACGCCGGCGCCGATGGTGCGGCTGCCTTCGCGAAGTGCGAAGCGCATACCCGGCTCGAGGGCCACCGGGTATTGCAGCTCGAAGCGGACCTGGGTTCGCCCGCCGGGGTCGGCCAGCTGCTTCTCGCCCACGAGGTGAACGGTGCCCGTCACGTCGGTGGCGCCGAAGAAGAACTGGGGGCGATAGCCGGTGGCGAAGGGCTTCTTGCGGCCACCCTCGCGTGCGCTGAGCACGTAGAGCTCCGCCTCGCCCTGCCGGTAGGCGACGACGCTGCCGGGCACGACCAGCACCTGGCCGCGCACGATCTCGTCGCGCCCGACGCCACGCAGCAAGAGGCCCACGTTCTCGCCGGCCCTCGCCTCCTTGCGCTCCTTGTGGAACGACTGGATGCTCGTGACGACGATGGCGCGCGGATCCCCACCGAGCCCGAGAAGCTCGACCGTGCTGCCCGGCACGAGGGTGCCACGCTCCACGCGCCCGGTCACCACCGTGCCGCGGCCGGCGATGGTGAACACGTCCTCGATGGTCATCATGAAGGGCGAGGTCACGTCGCGAACCGGGTCGGGGATGTGGGTGTCCATGGCGTGCACCAAAGCAACGATGGCGGCGACGGCCGGGGAGTCCTTCTCTCCGGCATCGATGGCGTTCACGGCCTGGAGCGCCGAGCCCCGAATGATGACCGGATTGGCGTAGCCGTTCGCGGTCAGCAACTCCTCGGTCTCCATGCAGACCAGCTCGAGGAGCTCCGGGTCGGCGATGTCCGTTTTGTTCACGAACACCACCAGGTGCTTCACGCCCACCTGACGCGCCAGGAGCACGTGCTCGCGCGTCTGCGCCTCCGGCCCCTGCGAGCCGTCGACGAGAAGCACGGCACCGTCCATCTGGGACGCGCCCGTGATCATGTTCTTCACGTAGTCGGCGTGCCCAGGGCAGTCGATGTGCGCGTAGTGCCGCACCGCGGACTCGTACTCCACGTGCGCCAGGTTGATGGTGATGCCGCGGGCGCGCTCTTCCGGAGCGGAGTCGATGTCGGCGAGCCCGCGCCCGACGCCGCCGTGCACACTGGCCATCACCTTGGTGATGGCGCTGGTGAGGGTCGTCTTCCCGTGATCGACGTGACCGATGGTTCCGACGTTTACGTGCAACTTGACCATGATGGTTCTCCTGAAAATCGGAGGGAAACCCCCTCCGAGCTTGACCACGGGTGGTGCATGTTGCTGCGACTCCACCTCGTGAAAACTCACGAAAAAGCCCTCGAAGCGCGGTGCGTCGAGGGCTTGGCGGAGGTGGCGACCTACCGGGTGGTGGGTTCGCTATCTCGAGGCTCGCTCGCGCACGCGCGCTGACGCATCGGACCGTGAGCGGTCGGATGAGCGTTCGGAGCGTGCGCGTTCGGAGCGGAACATGGTGGGGAATGTGACACATTTCTTCGCGAGCGCAAGGGGTGTCGAGACAGACGAGGACTTG
>Ga0075163_10012459_pt1 | contig 11074 bp, 9 predicted proteins | sample JI1023141ADNA_FD_71478 | JGI IMG/M metagenome (GOLD analysis project Ga0075163, IMG submission 71478) | Wastewater effluent complex algal communities from Wisconsin, to seasonally profile nutrient transformation and Carbon sequestration -... | ecosystem: Engineered > WWTP > Effluent > Algae...
TGGAGCAGGCCATGGACGCGCTGCGCTGCCCGCCGCCCGACGAGCCCGTCACCCACCTCTCCGGTGGTGAGAAGCGCCGCGTCGCGTTGTGCAAGCTGCTGCTGTCCAAGCCGGACCTGCTGCTGCTCGACGAGCCCACCAACCACCTCGACGCCGAGAGCGTGCTGTGGCTCGAGCAGCACCTCGCCGACTACAAGGGCGCGATCCTGGCGGTCACCCACGACCGCTACTTCCTGGACAACGTGGCCGAGTGGATCCTGGAGCTCGACCGTGGCCGCGCCTACCCCTACGAGGGCAACTACTCCACCTACCTGGAGAAGAAGGCCGAACGCCTGGAGGTGCAGGGCAAGAAGGACCAGAAGCTGCAGAAGCGGCTGAAGGAAGAACTGGCCTGGGTGCGTTCGGGCGCCAAGGCCCGGCAGGCCAAGAACAAGGCCCGGCTGGATCGCTACGAGGAGATGGCGGCGGAGGCGGAGAAGACCCGCAAGCTCGACTTCGAGGAGATCCAGATCCCGGCCCCGCCACGGCTGGGCAACCTCGTGGTCGAGGTGAGCCACCTCGACAAGGGTTTCGAGGGCCGCACCCTCATCAAGGATCTGTCCTTCACGCTGCCCCGCAACGGCATCGTCGGCGTCATCGGCCCCAACGGCGTCGGCAAGACCACCCTGTTCAAGACCATCGTCGGCCTCGAGCAGCCCGACAGCGGTGAGGTCAAGGTCGGCGAGACGGTCAAATTGAGCTACGTCGACCAGAGCCGTGCCGGTATCGACCCGAAGAAGAACGTCTGGCAGGTGGTCTCCGACGGGCTGGACTACATCGAGGTCGGACAGAACGAGATCCCGTCCCGCGCCTACGTGTCGGCGTTCGGGTTCAAGGGCCCCGACCAGCAGAAGCCCGCGGGCGTGCTGTCCGGTGGTGAGCGCAACCGGCTGAACCTGGCGCTGACCCTCAAAGAGGGCGGCAACCTGATCCTGCTCGACGAGCCCACCAACGACCTCGACGTGGAGACGCTGTCCTCGCTGGAGAACGCGCTGGAGAGCTTCCCCGGGTGCGCCGTCGTGATCAGCCACGACCGCTGGTTCCTGGATCGCACCTGCACGCACATCTTGGCGTGGGAGGGCGATGACGACAACGAGGCCAAGTGGTTCTGGTTCGAGGGCAACTTCGGCGCCTACGAGGAGAACAAGATCGCGCGCCTGGGCGCCGATGCGGCCCGCCCGCACCGGGTGACCCACCGCAAGCTGACGCGCGACTGATCCTGCGGGAGTGCCCGCACGTGACGCCGGTGTTTCACTAAGGTTGCAGTCGTGTCCGGAACCGCCGAGCAGTTGCACATGAGTCAGGACGCGATGACGCGGCTGACTTACGCCTACGTCGAGACCCACCACGGTCCGCACGGTGGCGCACCGGCGCCCGATAGCGCGGTCACCGCGCCGATCGAGCGTGGCCCCGCGACGAAGGTGACACCGGAGCTGCTGGCCGCCCACACCGCGGTCGGTCACCGTCGGCTGCCGGGGGAAACCCTGGTGGCGGTGTATCCGGCGGACGAGCCGGGTGGCTTCGGTCCGGCCATTCAGGTCGTCACCGACTACAGCGCGATGCTGATGGATTCGGTGACCGTTCTGCTGCACCGTCTCGGTGTCGGCTACGCGTGGGTGATGAATCCGGTGCTGCGGGCACGGCGGGGTTCCGACGGTGAGCTGCTGGCACTCGCACCGGCCTCGGATCCGGACGCCCCCGACGGGTTCGACGAGATGTGGATCCACGTCCGGCTGTCCTCGACCGCCGATCCCGCGGCGGTGACCGAGATGGTGGAGCTGTTGCCCTCGGTGCTGGCCGACGCCCGCCAGGTCGCCGCCGATTCGGCGGCGCTGAACGCGACGCTCATCGGGTTGGCCAACGCGCTGGACTCCGATCACGCCGGGCACTTCGCGGGCCCGGACCGCCGCGATGTGGCCGCGCTGCTGCACTGGCTCGGTGACGGGCATTTCGTGCTGCTGGGATATCAGCGGTGCGCGGTGCACAACGGCCAGGCCACCGTCGACGCGGCCAGCAGGCTGGGTGTTCTCAAATTGCGCACCGATGTGCTGCCGCAGCTGACCGAGGCCGAGGATCTGCTGGTGCTGGCGCAGGCCACCATGCCCAGCTTCCTTCGCTACGGGGCCTACCCCTACATCGTCGTGGTTCGGGAGAACCCGGCCGGCCCGGCGTCCAACCAGGCCATCGAGCACCGCTTCGTCGGACTGTTCACGGTGGCCGCGATGAATGCCAACGTGCTGGAGATCCCGCTGATCTCGCGACGGGTGGACGAGACGCTGGCGCAGTCGCATTCCGATCCCAGCCACCCCGGGCAGTTGATGCTCGATGTCATCCAGACCATCCCGCGCTCCGAGTTGTTCGCGCTGCACACCCCGGATCTGCTCGAGATGGCAAGAGCGGTAGTTGATCTGGGCTCGCTGCGCCGCACTCTGCTGTTCCTGCGCGCCGACCAGCTGGGCCACTTCGTCTCGGCGCTGGTGTACCTGCCACGTGACCGCTACACCACCGCGGTCCGGTTGGCGATACAGGACATCCTGGTCCGCGAGCTGGGCGGAGTCAGCATCGATTACGCCGCCAGGGTGAGTGAATCACCTTGGGCGGTGGTGCATTTCACGGTCAAAATGCCCGACGGGTCGCAGCGGTCGGATGTCGACACCTCGTCGGACAACGAGGTCAGGATCCAGCACCTGCTCACCGAGGCCGCCCGGACCTGGGCGGACCGCTTGATCGGCTCGGTCAAGACCGAGTCGATCAGCCTGGCCGATGCCGAGTACTACGCCGGCGCGTTCCCCGAGATCTACAAGCAGGCCTTCGACCCGCAGGCGGCCATCGAAGACATCGCGATCATCGAAGAGCTGCAGGACAACTCGGTCCAACTGGTGTTTCGCGACGGCGGCGCTGAACGCGTCGACCTGCTGACCTGGTATTTGGGTGGACGGTCGGCTTCGCTGTCCGAACTCCTACCGATGTTGCAGTGCATGGGTGTGGTGGTGCTCGAAGAGCGACCGTTCAGCGTCACCCGACCAGACGGTCTGGTGGTGTGGATCTATCAGTTCATGGTGTCCCCGCACCCGTCCATCCCCGCCATCTCCGACGCCGATATCGATGACGTGGCCAAGCGGTTCGCCGATACGGTGACCGCGATCTGGCACGGCCGGGCCGAGATCGACCATTTCAACGAACTGGTGTTGCGCGCCGGGCTGACCTGGCAGCAGGTCACCATCCTGCGCGGTTACGCAAAGTACCTGCGCCAAGCCGGATTTCCGTACAGCCAGGCCTTTGTCGAGGGCGTGCTCAACGGTAATCCCGGGACCGCGCGGTCCTTGGTGCAGCTGTTCGAGGCGCTGTTCACCCCGGAGGCCGACGTCGTCGACGCCGGCCGGAAGCTCGACGCCCAGGCTGCTGCCGCCGCCGTCGCCGCCGATATCGACGCCTTGGTCAGCCTGGACACCGATCGGGTGCTGCGGGCCTTCGCCGGGCTGATCCAGGCGACCCTGCGCACCAACTATTTCGTGGATAGCCCGGACTCGGCACGCGCCCAGAATGTGTTGTCCTACAAGCTCAATCCTGGGCTCATCGACGAATTGCCATTGCCGCGGCCGCGATTCGAGATCTTCGTGTACTCACCCCGCGTCGAGGGTGTGCACCTGCGATTCGGGTTCGTCGCCCGCGGTGGTCTGCGCTGGTCGGACCGCCGTGAGGACTTCCGCACCGAGATCCTGGGCCTGGTCAAGGCGCAGGCCGTGAAGAACGCCGTGATCGTCCCGGTCGGCGCGAAGGGTGGCTTCGTGGTCAAGTCACCGCCGATGCCCACCGGTGACGCCGCGGCCGACCGCGACGCCACCCGCGCCGAAGGCGTGGCCTGCTATCGGCTGTTCATCTCCGGGCTGCTCGACCTGACCGACAATGTCGACAAGTCCAGCGGGGCGGTGGTGACTCCCGCGCGCGTCGTGCGTCGTGACGGGGACGACGCCTACCTGGTGGTGGCCGCCGACAAGGGCACCGCCACCTTCTCCGATATCGCCAACGACGTGGCCCAGTCCTACGGTTTCTGGCTGGGAGACGCCTTCGCCTCCGGCGGGTCGGTGGGATATGACCACAAGGCCATGGGCATCACCGCCAAGGGTGCCTGGGAATCGGTGAAACGGCATTTCCGCGAGATCGGGGTCGACACCCAGTCCCAGGACTTCACCGTTGTCGGTGTCGGCGATATGAGCGGCGACGTGTTCGGCAACGGCATGCTGCTGTCCCCGCACATCCGGCTGATCGCGGCCTTCGACCACCGCGACATCTTCCTGGACCCCAACCCGGATGCCGCGACGTCCTTCGCCGAACGTGAACGCATGTTCGCCCTGCCGCGATCCAGTTGGGCCGACTATGACCGCGCCCTGATCAGCGAGGGCGGCGGCGTCTACAGCCGGCAGCAGAAATCGATCCCGATCAGCCCACAGGTGCGCCACGCCCTGGGCCTGCCCGACGGTGTCGAGGAGATGACCCCGCCCGCGCTGATGAAGGCGGTGCTGCTGGCCCCGGTCGACCTGTTCTGGAACGGCGGTATCGGGACCTACGTGAAGGCCGAGACCGAGGCGGACGCCGATGTCGGCGACCGCGCCAATGACGCCATCCGGGTCAACGGAAACCAGTTGCGGGTCAAGATGATCGGTGAGGGCGGCAACCTCGGCATCACCCAGCGCGGCCGCATCGAATTCGACCTGTCCGGCGGCCGGATCAACACCGACGCGCTGGACAACTCCGCGGGTGTGGACTGTTCCGACCACGAGGTCAACATCAAGATCCTGATCGACTCGCTGGTGACGGCGGGCAAGGTGAGTGCCGACGAGCGGACCCCGCTGCTGATGTCGATGACCGATGACGTGGGCCGGCTGGTGCTCGCCGACAACATCGACCAGAACGACCTGATGGGGACCAGCCGCGCCAACGCACCCAGCCTGCTGCAGGTGCACTCCCGCCAGATCAAGGAGTTCGTCACCGAGCGGGGGCTCAATCGCGAGCTGGAGGCGCTGCCGTCGGAGAAGGAGATCCTGCGCCGCCACGAGCTCGGGATCGGTTTGACCTCACCGGAACTGGCGACGCTGATGGCCCACGTCAAGTTGGCGCTCAAGGACGAACTGCTGCGCACCGACCTGCCCGACCAGGAGGTGTTCGCGGCGCGCCTGCCGCAGTATTTCCCGATCCAGCTGCGGGACCGGTTCACCGCCGAGATCCGATCCCATCAGCTGCGGCGCGAGATCGCCACCACGATGCTGGTCAACGACCTGGTGGACACCAGCGGCATCACCTACGCCTACCGGATGACCGAGGACACCGGAGTCGGCCCGGTCGACGCGGTGCGCAGCTATGTCGCCACCGACGCCATCTTCGGCATCGGGGAGATCTGGGAGGGCATCAAGGCTGCCGGACGATCCGGGATTCCGTGCGCGGTGACCGATCGGATGACGTTGGATCTGCGCCGGGTCATCGACCGGGCCGGTCGCTGGCTGATCAATTACCGCCCGCAGCCGCTGGCGGTCGGCGCCGAGATCAACCGGTTCGCGGAGAAGGTCGCCCTGCTGTCGCCGCAGATGTCGAAGTGGCTGCGTGGTGACGACAAGGCGATCGTGGCCAAGGAGTCCGGCGAGTTCGAAGCCCAGGGTGTGCCCAAGGAATTGGCTTACACCGTGGCCACCGGTCTCTACCGTTACAGCCTGCTCGACGTCATCGACATCGCCGATATCGCCGACCGGGACGCCGCCGAGGTCGCCGATGCGTACTTCGCGTTGATGGACCATCTCGGTATCGATGGTCTGCTCACCGCGATCTCGCAGCTGGATCGCGATGACCGGTGGCATTCGTTGGCACGCTTGGCGATCCGCGACGACATCTACGGTTCGCTGCGAGCGTTGTGCTTCGACGTGCTCGCCGTGGGCGAGCCGGACGAGACCGGCGAGCAGAAGATCGAGGAGTGGGAGCTGACCAACAGTTCCCGCGTCGACCGTGCACAACGGACGTTGAACGAGATTCACACCGAGGGGCAGCGGGACCTCGCGACACTGTCGGTCGCGGCCCGCCAGATCCGCAGCATGACGCGAACGACAGGAACGGGAACAAGTGGCTGAGCGTTTCACCACACCGGTGCCGGTGCGCTGGTCGGATATCGACATGTACCAGCACGTCAATCACGCCACCATGGTCACGATTCTCGAAGAGGCGCGGGTGCCGTTTCTGCACGAGCCGTTCGTGAACGACATCGACACGATCGGCCTGCTGATCGCCGAAGTCAACGTCAAGTACAAGGGGCAGGTGCGGTTGATGGATTCGCCGCTGCAGGTGACCATCTGGGTGAGCCGGCTGCGGACGGTGGACTTCAACCTCGGCTACGAGGTGCGGTCGGTGCACGCCGACCCGGACTCCAAGCCGGCGGTCATCGGGGAGACGCAGCTGGTGGCGTTCAACATTGCCGAGCAGAAGCTGGTGCGGCTGCTGCCGCATCACCGCGAGTATCTCCAGCGCTTCCAGCGGTGAGCAGTCCCGAACGCGGCCTGTGGCTCGATGACGCAGCGCACCGAAAAGACTTGTCCACCTTTGTCGATCGGGCCCTGCGGCTCGACGACGCTGCGGTGATCCGGTTCCGTGAACGCCCGGGCGCCGGGCAGCTGGTCGCCTGGGTGGCCACCGGTTTCGACGTGCTGGCCAGCCGGGTGGTGGCCGGACGGATGCGACCGGCCGATCTGTCGGTGGGTGCGGACAGTCTCGTGGGTGCCCTGTCCGCTATGGACGAATCCGGTTTCGTGGAGCCGGGTTTCGCGATGGACTCGGCGTGGCGGGGTGTGTTGCCGCCCGATACCGGGTTTGCCCACCTCGACGATGTGCCGGCCTGGGCGATCCTGGAATTGGTGGAGCGGGGGACCGCGCTGGCGCGCGAACACGGCAGCGCGCACGGGCCGCCGGCGTCGCTGCTGGATCAGGAGGTGCTCGCGGTGAGCGCGGGCGAGACCAGTGTGGGCATCCCGATGCGCTGTGTGTTCGCGTTGACGGCGATGGGTTTCCTGCCGCAGGACGCCGACGCGCTGTCCTCGGACGAGATCGTGCGGGTGCGGGTGCACCCGGCGTGGTTGCGGGTCGACGCGCGGTTCGGCACGGTGTACCGGCGCCTGGGGGACCCGGCGATGGTCCTACGCTGACACCAACCAAGCCGCGGTATCGGGCGGCAACAGCCCGTCTTTCAGCGGCCCACTGGTCAGCAGCACCTCGCCGGCCGGAAGCGTGACGGGCACGGCACCCGCGTTGAACGCACACACCAATCCACCCGGCCGCCGGAACGTCGAGTCGCCCAGCCATTCGACGGTGTCGCCGGCGAATTCGGCACGCCCGGTGCGTAACGCGATGGCCCGCCGGTAGAGCGTCAGCGTCGAATCGGGGTCGTCCCGCTGGGCCTCGACGGTCAGCGCCTTCCAGTCCGCGGGTATCGGCAACCAGGTGTCCGGTGTCGAGGAGAACCCGAACGGCGGCGCAGATCCGCTCCACGGCAAGGGAACCCGGCACCCGTCGCGGCCACGCTCGGCCCGCCCAGAGCGCTCCCAGACCGGATCCTGCAGCACGTCGTCGGGCAGCTCGACATTGGGCAGCCCCAGTTCGGCTCCGTTGTAGATGAACACGGTGCCCGGCAGGGCCAGTTTGACCAGTGCCATCGCGCGCGCCCGCCGCAGCCCGGCGGCACCGTTGCCGTACCGGCTGACCTCGCGCGGCACATCGTGGTTCGACAGCGTCCAGGTCGGTGCCGCCCCGGCGAGCGCCGCCGCATCGAGCGAGTTGTCGATGGCCGCCCGGATGCCGGCGGCGTCGTAGTCGGTCTGCACCAAGTGGAAGTTGAAGCCCAGGTGCAGTTCGTCGGGGCGCAGATATTTGGCGAACTGTTCGTTGCCGTGCACCCAGATCTCGCCGACGGTGACAGCGTCCGGGTAGTCGTCGAGCACGGTGCGGATGAACCGGTGGATGTCGTGCACGGCGTCGTTGTCGAAGCGTGGGTCATCGGCTTTGTTGCGCAGCAGCTCGTTCTCGGTCAGATCCATATCCGGCAGCGTCGCCGGTTTGGCCATCCCGTGCGCCACATCGATGCGGAACCCGTCCACCCCGCGGTCCAGCCAGAACCGCAGCGTCTTCTCGATATCGTCGAAGACCTCGGGGTGCTCCCAGTTCAGGTCGGGCTGGGCGGCGTCGAACAGGTGCAGGTACCACTGCCCGTCGGGCACCCGGGTCCAGGCCGGCCCGCCGAAGATCGACACCCAGTTGTTCGGGGGCTCCGAACCGTCCGGGCCGCCGCCATCCCGGAAGATGAACCGGTCCCGGCGCGTCGGGTCGGCGAGCGCCGCCACGAACCAGGGGTGCGCGCTGCTGACATGGTTGGGAACCAGGTCCATGGTGACCCGGATTCCGCGCGAGTGCGCGGCCGCGAGCAGTCGGTCCAGCGCCGCGAGATCACCGAACAGGGGATCGATATCGCGGGGATCGGACACGTCGTAGCCGTGGTCGGCCATCGGCGACACCATCACCGGATTGAGCCACAACGCCTGGACCCCGAGGTCGCTCAGATGGTCCAGCCGCTCGGTGATGCCGTCCAGGTCGCCGACGCCGTCGCCGTTGCTGTCGGCGAACGAGCGGGGATAGACCTGATAGAACACCGCCCGCGACCACCACTGGGGGCGAGCGGAGCGACCGGGGATGGGCGGCGCCATCAGAACGCCGAGTTCACCATCGAATCGGCAGCCATCTGCAGATAGTCCAGCAGCGCCCGGCGGTGCGCGTCGTCGAGGGTGTCCGAGTCGATGGACGCGACCGCGGTGTGCATGCAGCGCAACCAGGCGTCCCGCTCCAGGTAGCCGATCCGAAACGGTGCGTGGCGCATCCGCAGCCGCGGGTGTCCGCGCTGGTCGGAGTAGGTGCGCGGGCCACCCCAGTACTGCTCCAGGAACAACCGGAGCCGCTCCTCGGCGCCGTCGATATCGTCCTCGGGGTACAGCGGCAGCAGGATCTCGTCCTCGCGCACCAGCTCGTAGAACCGCGCCACGATCGCGGCGAACGTGGCGTGGCCTCCGACTTCGTCATAGAACGAGCGTTGCGGCTGGGTCACCGCACCCATTGTTCCCGATCGGCTGTGATGCCGACCGGGTGGGATGCCCCCGGATCCGGCGGCGATTAGCGCAGCTAACAGCAGTTTCACCGGAAGTTCACCGGACTGACCAGCGAACACCCACGAAATTGTCGTGCGAGCGACCCCAAATCGTGGTGGACTGTCTTTCCGGAGGACGAATGTCGCAGCGCAAAAAGAGCCCTGCCCGACGACAGGGCTACCGATTCCCCACGGCCGTGGCCGATTCTGCCGGCGCGCACTGCTCACAAGTCGCCGAGGTTCCACCCGCCGCCCACCAGGGTTCGGTCTGGGGGCGGCGCCGGGTGCTGTTGCTCAATTCCACCTACGAACCGCTCACCGCGCTGCCGATGCGCCGGGCTGTAATCATGCTGATGTGCGGTAAGGCCGACGTCGTGCATGACGACCCGTCCGGGCCGGTCATCCATTCGGCGCACCGCACCATCGTGGTGCCCTCGGTGATCCGGTTGCGCACCTTCGTCCGGGTGCCGTATCGCGCCCGCATCCCGATGACCCGCGCCGCGCTCATGCACCGCGACCGGTTCCGCTGCGCGTATTGCGGGCAGAAGGCCGACACCGTGGACCATGTGGTGCCGCGCAGTCGCGGTGGTGAGCACTCCTGGGAGAACTGCGTCGCGGCGTGCTCGTCGTGCAACCACCGCAAGGCCGACCGGACGCTGGCCGAGCTCGGCTGGTCGCTGCATGCGGTGCCGATGCCGCCCAAGGGACAGCACTGGCGGCTGTTGTCGTCGGTGAAGGAATTGGACCCGGCCTGGGTCAGATATCTGGGCGAGGGCGCGGCGTGATCTGCGCTGCGATACGGTTTGCATCGTGAGTACAGCACTTGCCCATGCCCTGATGGGTGGGGTCCCGATCGTCGTCTTCCTGGTCTTGGCCGCGTTGGCCTACCGGCACAAGGGACCGCACCCGGAGTCATATAAGCTCGGCACCGAGTGGACCCACGATCCGATCCTGTGGGCTGCCGACGAGCCGGCCGACCATGGCCACGGCGGCCACGGCGATCACCTGACGGTGGGAGGTGGCGCAAGTGGCAAGTGGTAGCCATACCAACGAGATCGCCAGGACGACGACCGACGTCGACCTGCCCTACGGTTACGCGCTGACCTCCAGCGGCCGGATCTCGGGTGTCACCGAGCCCGGCGAGCTGTCGGTGCACTACCCGTTCTCGGTCAAGGACCTGGTCGCCCTCGACAATGCGCTGAAGTTCGGTTCGCGCTATGCGAAGGCCCGGTTCGCGGTGTACATCGGCGATCTCGGTGCCGACACCGCGGCCACCGCCCGCGAGATCCTGGCCAAGGTCCCGACCCCGGACAATGCCGTGCTGTTCGCGATCTCGCCGAACCAGAAGGCCATCGAGGTCGTCTACGGCGCCGATGTGAAGGGCCGCGGTATCGAGACCGCCGCACCGCTGGGCATCTCGGCCGCGCTGGGCTCGCTGCGCGACGGCAACCTGATCGACGCTCTGGTCAGCGCCGTCAACGTCACGTCCGCGGCAGTCTCGCCGCACTGACAGCTGTGCATAACGGCCCCGGTACCGCGCGTCGGTACCGGGGCTGATTGCGTCAGAGGGCAGGAAGCGTCATCGCCGCGCGGATCTCCACGTACCGCATCAGGAATGTCCGCTCGTCGAGCCGCTTGCGTCGCATCCAGTGCGTGACTTCCTCATTGCACTTGCTGGCGTTGCACGCCGCGCACGCGGGCACCACATTCTCCATCGTGTACCGGCCGCCGCGGGAGATCGCCATGACGCAGTCGCGCTGCATGGGCTTGTCGGTCACCCCGCAGTAGGCGCAGCCGCCCCAGGCCTCCCGGATCGCAGCCCACTGCGCGTCGGTGAGGTCGTTGACGACGGCCTTGACCCGGCGGGTG
>Ga0075163_10012460_pt1 | contig 11073 bp, 11 predicted proteins | sample JI1023141ADNA_FD_71478 | JGI IMG/M metagenome (GOLD analysis project Ga0075163, IMG submission 71478) | Wastewater effluent complex algal communities from Wisconsin, to seasonally profile nutrient transformation and Carbon sequestration -... | ecosystem: Engineered > WWTP > Effluent > Algae...
AGTGTTACTTTACGCTGAAATACGGTTTCAAAGCCAGCATAAGGCATGGGTGAACGCTCCAAAGCGCGCTCGATGGATTCCCGACCGGGGGTATCCAGAGGACAGCTCAGAAATGCCACATCAATGACCTCGCCACCGCGGATTTGGGTGAATTCGACCTGGCAGCGGGTCTGTTCGGGAATTTGCGCGGTGTTCCAATTGGCACGGGCGGCGGCGTTCAGGGCCGCCTTGTATTTTGAAGCCAGCCCGTTATCCGTTCCACCCTGCCCTGATTTGGCCGCTTGGCTCGGGCTTGGATCTGGCCGACCGGAATTACCCGCCAATTCATCGAGTTTCTGCGCTTCGATATCGGCTTGCAACAGGGCACGCTGTTTTCGGACTGCTTCCAGTTGCTGCTTTAGCATTCTTTGCCGGTTTTCCTCAGCTTGGTCCTTTTTGACATCCTCGGTCAATTCGACCTGGGCCTGCTTTTGTTTACGTTCCTGTTCAGCAAGCGCTTCACTAGGCAATACGGCATTGCGGTCGATTTCTTCTTGTACCGTCTGATCCGGAGTATCTATCCATTGCTGGGCAGTCTCCTGCAAAGGAATTGCACTGGTCTGCGGCCGCGGCTCGGGTAACGGTTGGCGTTTCTCGGCGCTGGCCTGTTGCTTTTCTGCGGCCTTGATGGCGGCTTTGGCACGGGATAAATCATCCGCAGAAAACGACAGCGTGGCGCGTACCGGTTCGCCTTCGCTGGCTTGATCATCAAACGGAAACACCCAATAGGAAGCCAGTACAATCAATACCAGAAAACCTGCGTGTAAAGCCAGCGCATACAGCAGGGCGGGCCAGTCTTGCCGGGATTCGCGCGCCATCATTCAGTCGGCCGGGTTGCTCATCAACCCGACTTGCGCGACACCGGCCTGTTGCAGCAGCACCATGGCCTGATAAACGGTATCGTAGCTGGCCTGTTTGTCGCCGGCCACGAAAACGGCAACTTCCGGATTTTTGGCGACATAGGCCGAAATCCTGGCGGTCAATGCCGCGGCATCGACCTTCTGACGCGGCTGGTCCTGCATCGACAGGCTGTAACTGCCGTCGCGGCCGACCACGACCACCACCGGTTCTTTTTTCTGCGCCAGGGATTTAGCCGTGGATTTCGGCAGGTTGATGTCAACGCCGAGATTCAGCAAAGGCGCGGTCACCATGAAGATGATCAGCAGCACCAGCATGACATCGATGTACGGCACGACGTTGATTTCGGATTTGAGTTTCCGTTTTTTCCGGCTGCGGGCGAAACTGGCTGCACTCATGGTCTGCGGCTTCAGTTACGGTCGGAACCGGTCTGGCGTTGCAGGATCGAAGAGAACTCCTCGGCGAAGCTTTCATAGCGCACGGAAACGCGCTCCGAGCGCGAGGCATAGCGGTTGTACGCCCAAACCGCCGGTATCGCCGCGAACAGGCCCATCGCGGTGGCGATCAGGGCCTCGGAGATGCCGGGCGCCACCGAGGCGATGGTGGCTTGTTTGTTGTTGGCCAAGCCGTGGAAGGAGACCATGATGCCGAATACGGTGCCGACCAGACCGACATACGGCGCGGTCGAACCGACATTGGCCAACAGCTCGAGATTGTGCTCGAGGGAGTCGATCTCGCGCGCCAAGGTGGCGCGCATGGCACGCTGCGCGCCTTCGACCTGGGTTCTGGCATCGACCTGGGTCTGCTGCAGTCGCAAGCGCAGGAATTCCCGGTAGCCGGCTTCGAAAATGGCCTCCATGCCATGCACTTCCCGGGATTGATCGGTGGCATCGCGGTACAGCTGGTTGAGATCGATGCCGGACCAGAAACGGCTTTCGAAGCCGTCGGCTTCGGCCGTAGCGGCATGAAACGCCTTCGATTTGCCGAAGATGATGAACCAGCTCAGCACCGAAGCGGCCACCAGCAGCAGCATCACGATCTGCACCGGAAGACTGGCATGCAGGATCAGTTCCAGATAGTTCAAACCGCCGGACGATGTGGCGGTTTCAACGGATTGGACGGCGGCGGTTGCGGTCATGCAGGAACTCCGGCTTGGATAAGGGACAGCAAGGGCTCCGGTATGGGCCTCGGTTTGAAACGGGTCGCAGACAGGCAGGCGATCTGCGAGGTTCCGGTCAGCAGCAGGTCTTGATCCCGCCGCAGCTCGTGCCAGACCGTGAAACTGGCGCGCCGGCATTCCGAAAGTGTAATGCGAACGGTCAACAGATCATCCAGTCTGGCCGGCCTGAGGAAGTCGAGGTTCATGTTTCGTACAGCGAAAACCATGTCGATGCTCTCGCTCAGATGGCCCTGTTCGTAGCCGCAACTGCGCAGCCATTCGGTCCGGGCGCGCTCCAGGAACTGCAGATAGCGTGCATGGTAGACCACGCCGCCGGCATCGGTGTCTTCCCAGTAAACCCGCACCGGCCATTCGAAGGCGCTCATGAAAACAGATCCGCATCGGTGCCGCCCGGCGGTTTCAGGCCGAAATGGCGGTAGGCTTTGGCGGTGGCCATGCGGCCACGCGCTGTCCGCATGATGAAACCCTGTTGGATCAGGAACGGCTCGACCACATCCTCCAGTGTGCCGCGCTCTTCGCTGAGCGCCGCGGCCAGCGATTCGACCCCGACCGGACCGCCGTCGAAGTTATCCATGATCATCCGCAGCAGACGCCGGTCGGAATCATCGAAGCCCTCGGGGTCGACCTTCAGCATGGCCATGGCAGAAACCGCCACCTGCGCGTCGATGCTGCCGTTGCCCTTGACCTGCGCGTAATCGCGGACCCGCCGCAGCAGACGGTTGGCGATGCGCGGCGTACCGCGCGAACGCCGGGCGATCTCATGCGCGCCGGATTCGTCACAGGCGATGGCCAGAATACCGGCGGAACGCCGGACGATCCGGCTGAGCTCCTCGATCGAATAGAACTCCAGCCGTTGCACGATGCCGAAACGGTCGCGCAACGGACCGGTCAGCAGGCCGGCACGGGTGGTCGCTCCGATCAGCGTGAACGGCGGCAGGTCGAGTTTGATCGAACGGGCGGCAGGGCCCTCGCCGATCATGATGTCGATCTGGAAATCCTCCATCGCCGGATACAGTACTTCTTCGATGACCGGCGACAGGCGGTGGATTTCATCGATGAACAGCACGTCATGCGGCTGCAGGTTGGTCAGGATGGCGGCCAGGTCGCCGGCGCGTTCGATGACCGGACCGGAAGTCTGCCGCAGCGACACCCCCATCTCATTGGCGATGACATGGCTGAGCGTGGTCTTGCCGAGACCCGGCGGCCCGAAGATCAGCACATGATCCAACGCCTCGCCGCGCCGTCGCGAGGCTTCGATGTAGATCTTCATCTGTTCGCGCACCGCCGTCTGGCCGAGGTATTCATCCAGCTTCTTGGGCCGTATGCTGATTTCTACCAGCTCATCCTCGCCGTTGGCGGCACCGCTGACTACCCGCGTCTCGTCCATTCAAGCGTTTCCTGCAGTTCTGCCGCCTTCTAAATTACCACTTTCGTGCCCAATTCAACCAAACGCTCGCCGGGAATGCCGAAGAACTCGGTGGCCGGAGTGGCGTTCCGGGACATGAACAGGAACAGCTTGTCGCGCCAAAGCACCATGCCCTGGTCGGCCTTGGCGCTCAGCGCTTCGCGGCTGGCGAAATAGGTGGTATCCATGGTGTCGAAATCGAGCCCGGCCTTTTTGAGCGCGGCCAGCGCTTTCGGCACATCGGGGTCTTCCATGAATCCGAAACGCAGCGTGCAGCGTATGAAGCCGTTGCCCAGATCGCTGATGGAATAGCGTTCGTCGTTGTCGGCGCGCGGCACGCTCAGGGTGTCGACGCTGAGCAGGATGTTGTGTTCGTGCAGCACCTTGTTGTGCTTGAGGTTATGTAGCAGCGACGGCGGCAGGTAATCGTTCGACGGCGTCATGAAGATTGCGGTGCCGGGTACGCGCAGTGGTGGATCGACCATGATGCTCTTGACGAAATGCTCGATGCGCAGACTGTCGCGGTTGATCTGGGCACGTACCAGATCGCGGCCATGGCGCCAGGTGCGCATGACGGTGAACACGATGAGGCCCAGCAACACCGGAACCCAAGCGCCGTGCAGGAACTTGATGGCATTGGCCGAGAACAGGGCGATATCAATCACCAGATAGGCGAGCCCCAGCACCCAGATTATCCAGGGCTTGATGCGCCAGCCCTGCGAGGCCAGGATGATCACCAGCACGGTATCGATCAGCATGCTGCCGGTTACCGATACGCCATAGGCGGCGGCCATCGCCGAAGAATTCTGGAAGCCCAGAACCAGCCCGATGACGGTGATGAACAGGATGTAGTTGACCCATGGCACATAGATCTGGCCGATGGTGTGCGCGGAAGTGTGCTTGAGCTGCAGTCTCGGCAGGTAGCCGAGCTGCATGGCCTGGCGCGCCAACGAGAACGCACCGGAAATGACGGCCTGGGAAGCGATGACGGTGGCGAATGTGGCCAGGACGATCATCGGAATCAGCAGCGCCTCCGGCACCAGGTTGTAGAAGGGATTATTGATGGCGGCGGGATCGGAGAGCACCAGCGCGCCCTGCCCGAAATAATTCAGCACCAATGACGGCAGCACGATGTAAAGCCAGGCGTTGCGGATCGGCATGCGTCCGAAGTGGCCCATGTCAGCGTACAGCGCTTCGCCGCCGGTGACGCACAGTACCACCGCACCGAGCACCAGCCAGGCGGCCTTGCCATTGGTTATGAAAAAACTGACGGCATGCCAGGGATTCAACGCCTGCAGGACGACGGGGTTTTCGATGATCTGCAGTAGCCCGAGGACTGCGATGCAGAAGAACCAGACGGTGGTGATCGGCCCGAACACCTTGCCGACCCTCTCGGTTCCGAAACGTTGGAACGAAAACAGTGCGACCAGGACCACCAGAACTATGGGAATGATGTATTTATGCAATTTAGGAGTCAGAAGCTCCAGGCCTTCAACCGCCGACAGCACCGACATGGCGGGGGTGATTACCGCGTCGCCGAAGAAGAATGCGGTGCCGAGTATCCCCAGGATGCCGACGGCGTAAGTCAACGGCGACGCGATCGGCAGGGCGCGGTGCACCACCGTCATCAGCGACAGGATGCCGCCCTCGCCGCGGTTGTCGGCGCGGGTGATGACCATCACGTATTTCACCGTGACCACCAGGATCATGGCCCAGAACACCAAGGAAAGGATTCCGAGGATGTTGGCCTGGCTGGCGGCCAATCCGTAGTGCTCGCCGAAGGCTTCCCTGAGGGTATACAGCGGACTGGTACCGATATCGCCGAAAACCACGCCGATGGCACCGAACATCAACGCGTTCTTTGAGGCTTTCGAACCGGCATGGGCATTTGTGGACATATCAGCCTCTGAATGCGGATTTCAGCGCCATCCGGATCAGATCCTCGGGGCTGTCTTTGGGTTGAGCGTCTTTCAGCATGCGGGCGATCTCCGCCGGCTTGTATCCGAGCTGTTGCAGGGCGATGCCGGCTTCGCCAATGGCGTCTCCGGGCATCCCGTTCCGGATTCCGTCGATCAACGGGGAAATCATGGCCTGGCTGCGCTCGCGCAGTTCGACAATCATGCGCTCGGCGGTTTTCTTGCCGATGCCGGGGATTTTAGTCAGCGCGGCGACATCGCCTGCCTGCAGCATGCGCGCGAACTCGTTGACGCTGCTGCCGGAAAGCACGGCAAGGGCGATCTTGGCGCCGATGCCGGACACCTTCTGGACATCGCGGAACAGCCGGCGTTCGGCTTCGGTCGCGAACCCGTACAGGGCCACGGCATCTTCACGGACTGCGTAATGGGTGACCAAGGTCAAGGCCTCGCCGGCTGCCGGCAGATCGTAATAGGTCGACATCGGCACTTCCAGCTCGTAGCCGACGCCGCCGACCTCGAGCATGATCCAGGGGGCCTGTTTGCTGACCAGTATCCCGCGCAGTCGGCCGATCATTTCCGGCTCCAGACCTGGCGCGCCGAGATGCCGATGCGTCCGGCGGTTGCGCGCACGTGGGCATGGGTGACCGCGACCGCCAGCGCATCGGCGGCGTCGGCCTGGATTTTTCCGTTCAGATTGAGAAGCAGAGCCATCATGTATTGTACCTGCTGCTTGTCGGCGCCGCCTTTGCCGACCACCGCCAGCTTCACTTCCTTGGCGGCATATTCGTGGATGGGCAGGTCACGCAGGACAGCAGCGCACATCGCCGCCCCACGTGCCTGGCCGAGTTTGAGCGCCGAATCCGGATTGCGCGCCATGAACACTTTTTCAATCGCCACTTCCTGAGGCGCAAAACGGGTTATCAGGGCATCCAGTTCATCTAGCAGGACTTTCAGCCTAAGCGCGAAATTCTCGGCGAGCAGCAGTGTGATCGGCTGGTGATGGACATGGGTGATCCGGCCTGAGGCATCGACATCGATGATGCCGACGCCGGTCCGCTGCGAACCCGGATCGATGCCGAGAATGCGAATGCTCACGTATCAGGAATCGAGTTCGGCGTTGGAATACACGTTCTGGACGTCATCGAGGTCTTCCAGCATCTCCAGCAGTTTGATGACCTGTTCGGCGGTTTCGCCGCTGATCCTGATGTCGTTATCGGCACGCATGGTGACTCCGGACTGTTCGGGCTTGAGCCCTGCCGAAACCATAGCACGGTTGACCTGCTCGAATTGGTCCGGCGAACAGATGACATCGATGGCGCCGTCCTCGGGATATACCACCACATCGTCCGCGCCGGCTTCGATGGCGGCTTCGGTGACGTTATCCTCATCGGAACCCGGCGGAAAGCTGATCACGCCGCATTTCCTGAACATGAAGGCGACCGAGCCATCGGTACCGAGGTTGCCGCCATGCTTGCTGAACGCATGCCGGACATCGCCGACGGTACGGACCTTGTTGTCGGTCATGCAGTCGACGATGACCGCCACACCACCGGGAGCGTAGCCTTCATAGCGCAGTTCTTCGTAATCGACGCCTTCCAGCTCGCCGGTGGCCTTCTTGATGGCGCGCTCGATGACGTCCTTGGCCATGTTGGCTGAAAGCGCCTTGTCCATGGCCAACCGCAGGCGCGGATTGGCTCCGGGATCGCCGCCGCCTTGGCGGGCGGCGACATTGATTTCGCGGATGAGTTTGGTGAAAATCTTGCCGCGGCGGGCGTCCTGCGCGCCCTTGCGTCCGGCAATTGCCATTAATCGGCCCATGCAGCACTCTCGGGTTATCGGTTGCGGTAATTATAGGCTTTTATGGAAACTTGAACACCCCACCTCTGCTGTCAATATCTGTGTTGCGCTTGCAGCTCCTGCAATTTCAACGAATAAAGCTCGCGCTCATCTGGGGTTGTGGCATTTTCCCTGGCAATGATAAGGTGCTTTCTTGCGTTGCTTGCGTCCTCAAGGCCTAGGTAGGCGGCCGACAGCCAGAAATGGAACTCGGCGTTGTATCCGGCACGGCGGATTTCCTGCTCGAAATAATCGCGTGCCGACCGGTAATCCCTGGATTTCATGGCCACCATGCCGAGGTCGAAATAGTGAAACGGTGGGGTCGCCACCATCTGCTTCAGCAGCCGCTGCAGGCGCTCGTACTCGGCTTTGTCGCCGCGCTTCAGCACCACGTGCGAAAGATTGTCCATGGCCGCGTAGTACGATGGATCCAATTCCAGCACGTGGCGCAGCACCTGCTCGGCTTCCCGCAGGTTGCCGTGCCGCTGGTAGATGACGCCGAGCGTATTGTAGGAAGCGAGGAATGACGGATCGTTGACGATGGCGCGCTTTGCCCAGCGGTAGGCGCTGCTCAGGCGATCTTCCTGCATTTCCTCGACTGCGCGGTTATTCATGTACATCGACAGCACTGCACGCTCGCTGACCACGAGGGCACGCTGACCGCCCGCGTCTTTCGGAGTCAAGAAGTCAATGACCATCGATTGGTTGTCGTCGTCGTTGGCCGAATCGAATACGCCCGCTTTGCCGAGCACCAGGTTCAGGTGGCTGCTGTAGTAGATGGTGCTTTCGTCGCGACTGATGTTTTCGGGCGTGTATACGCTCTGGTAGCGCACTTTCAGCCCGAGTTCCTTGGCGAACGCCGCAGTCATCAGCACCAGCGAAAGGCAGTTGCCGCTTTTGGCTTGGAACGCCTCGATCGCGGTTCGGGTATAGCTGGAATCGTACTCCAGCTGCAGCTGCGTCCTGTCGTACAGGGCATTGAACAGCGACTGCGTCGCGTTGTGGCTCTGTCTGTCGGCCAGCACTTCATTGCCAAGATAGGCGCGCATTGCGGGATTGAGCTCGAAAACAGAATCCGGCACATAGTCATCGCGCCCGACCCCGAACAAGCTGTCGTGGAACAGCTGCGTCTGCACAGTACGGACTTCCGGCACCTGCGCGCAGCCGAATGCCATCGCCATGATCATGATGCATGCGCATCGGCTTATTGTCTGCAGGCCCGTCATTTCCAACCTCGGACTTCGCGCGGAGTCGGCCACCCTGCCATTCTATCGGGAGGATGCCGCGGGTGTCCATCCGGTGCCGACGCCTTGGCGTCTTATTTCAGCAGCAAAATCGCCTGTTCCAGGACCTGCTTGGAAACCAATTGCCCGCTATGGCTGGCCGCAACCGTGACATGCCGGTCCAACCCGGCGATTCGGGTTTCGGACAGCGCTACGCTGCCGTCGTTGCCTTCGTCGAAACGGTGCAGCAGACGGCCCATGCCCAACGGCTCGGTGCCGGCGATGACCGAAACCGACAAGCCCTCCGGAACCGCATCCAGTCCATTACCGAGCAGTCCGGCGCTTTCCCCTGCCAGACGCCCGAGCGCGGTGCCGGCATAGCGGCGCACTACACGGCTACCGGCCAGCGGCGTTCCGACGCAGACAATGCGCCCGGAATACCCTTTATAGCCGGCCAACGCCTTGACCGCGATCAGACCGCCCAGGCTGTGCGCCAATACGTGGCTTTCCGGTTGCTGCATGACCAGTTCACGCAGCCTGCGCATCGCCGTTTCCGGCGATTGCGCGAGCGAACGGTAGGAAAAAAACACCGGATCGAAACCGGCCTTACGCAGACCGCGCGCCCAGTATGCCAAAACCGGCGCGCGCATCCACAGGCCATGCACCAGAATCACGCGCTGTGCCATGCGGATTACTTCGGTTCGCGCACTTTCACATGCAGCTCGGCCAGCTGCGGGTCCGGAATCGCCGACGGTGCGTTGGTCAGCAGGCACTGCGCCGAAGCCGTTTTCGGGAACGCGATGACATCGCGGATGGAATCAGTGCCGGCCATCAGCGCCGCTATGCGGTCGATGCCGAAGGCGATGCCGCCATGCGGCGGAGCGCCGTATTGCAGTGCTTCAAGCAGGAATCCGAATTTCAACTGGGCCTCGTCCTTGCTGATGCCGAGCAGGTCGAACACCGTACTCTGCATTGATGTGCGGTGGATACGCACCGAACCGCCACCGATTTCGTTGCCGTTGAGCACCATGTCGTAGCCGCGGCTGACCGCGGTCTTGGCGTTGGTTACCAGATCATCGACGTCATCGACTTTCGGCGCCGTGAACGGATGGTGCAGGGCCATGTAGCGCTGCGATTCTTCATCCCATTCGAACATCGGAAAATCGGTGACCCACAACGGCGCCCAACCTTCCTTGACCAGATGCAGGTCCTTGGCGGCCTTCAGGCGCAAGGCGCCCATGAAGTCGCACACGGTTTTATACAACCCCGCCCCGAAGAACAGGATGTCACCATTGTTGGCTTTGGTTGCCTGCAGGATGGATGTCAATGTGGCGTCATCGAGGAACTTTGCGATCGGCGAATTGACGCCTTCACGGCCTTTGGCCAGGTCTTCGACCTTCATCCAGGCAAGGCCTTTGGCCCCGTAACGCGCGCAATAGGCGCCGAGATCGTCGATCTGCTTGCGGCTGAGTACCGAACCGCCAGGCACCCGCAACGCGGCCACGCGGCCATCGGCGTTGCCGGCCCAGTCGGTAAAGACCTTAAATTCGGAATCCTTCACCCATTCCGCGATATCGGTCAATTCCATTTCGATGCGCAGATCGGGTTTATCGGAACCGAAACGACGCATCGCTTCGGCATAGGTCAAGCGTGGAAACGGTTCGGCCAGATTCACGCCCTGCACTTCCTTGAAGATTGAGCGAATCATGCCTTCGACGAAATCCTGGATATCCTGTTCAGTGATGAAGGCGAACTCCATGTCGAGCTGGGTAAATTCCGGCTGGCGATCGGCGCGCAGGTCCTCGTCGCGGAAACAACGTGCGATTTGGTAATAGCGGTCCATGCCGGCCATCATCAGCAGCTGCTTGAAAAGCTGCGGCGATTGCGGCAATGCGAAGAATTCACCCGGATGCACCCGGCTCGGCACCAGGTAATCGCGGGCTCCCTCGGGCGTGGCTTTGGTCAGGATCGGGGTTTCGATGTCCTGGAATCCGGCAGCATCGAGATAGCGACGCAGCGCCTGCACCAGCGCCGTGCGCTTGCGCATGGTCTTTTGCATTTCCGGGCGGCGAAGATCGAGATAGCGGTAACGCAGACGGATGTCTTCGCCGGGATTCTCATGGCTGTAAAACGGCAGATTGGCCGATGGATTCAGAATTTCAATGCGTTCGGCCAGCACTTCCACGGCGCCGCTGGCAAGCTTGGCATTGGCGTTATGGCGGGCGCGCACCGTTCCGGTCACCCGCAGGCAGAATTCATAACCGACTTTTTCGGCATCGGCATAGGCGGGGTTATCCGGTTCGGCCACCACCTGTACGATGCCCTCATGGTCGCGCAGGTCGATGAAGCAGACGCCGCCTAGGTTCCGCGAGACATCCGCCCAGCCACACAAGCTGACGGTTTGACCGATATGAGACTCGTTGATGACACCGCAAAAATGGCTACGCATGGGCTTCCCGTAATTTGAATGACGCTAACCCGTCATTTTAAGGGACTGCCGGTTTTTTTGCTTGCATGTCAAGGGCATCCGTTCATGGACATCGGCGCTACGGCAACCGCCGCCGGCCGGAACCGAACGTACCGCGTGCCTTGCCGGTGCTAATACCCCGCATAAGG
>Ga0075163_10012461_pt1 | contig 11072 bp, 9 predicted proteins | sample JI1023141ADNA_FD_71478 | JGI IMG/M metagenome (GOLD analysis project Ga0075163, IMG submission 71478) | Wastewater effluent complex algal communities from Wisconsin, to seasonally profile nutrient transformation and Carbon sequestration -... | ecosystem: Engineered > WWTP > Effluent > Algae...
CAGCTTTCCTTCGGCATCGATCTTGACCATGGCCGGCTGCTCGTTGACCACGGCCCCGGGGTTGTCCTGGAGGATCGCCTCGATGATCTGGCGGGTGTCTTCGTTGGTCTGCAGTGCAATGAATACGGTGGACATCAGGATTCCTTACAGAGCCACGCCGGCCTTGGCCATGCGGGCGTTAAATTGCTGGACGACCTCACCCACCAGCTCATCGGTACGATCGCCCAGGGCGATGCGGGCCACCGGCACCAGCGCGGCAGCGGCGCGGTCGCGCCATTCGGTGATCCACTTGGTCAGGATGGCCTTGTTTTCGGCGGATTCGGCGGCCCCGGTCTTGACGGTCGCGTCGACCCACTTCTTGGTTTCGGCAAACCAGTCGGTCATGAACTGGGTCAGCATCGCCACCGAGGTGCCGCCCTTGGCCGAGAGCACATCGTCGATGATGGTTTCGTACACCAGCGGATAGAGCAGGCCGTCGAGCACGACGTTCTGGACGACGAACAGCTCGAACGGGTCCTTGAGGACCATGCTGTCTTCGACGAAGCGGCGCAGCCCCTGCCAGGTGTCGTCTTCCATCCACGCCCGCTTGGCTTCGTCGAGCACATCGACACCGCCCAGCAGCAGGCCCACCCGGGTGATGTACTGGGCGATGCCCAGCTGGTCCATCGAGTGGTAGATGTGCGGCTGCGAGAAGCCGGTGCCGTAGCCGTAGGCGCAGACCGCCGCGTTGTTCATGTTGGAGCCCCAGGCCACGTGGCGCAGCGGCACCAGCAGCTTGAGCACGGTGTCACGCACTTCGTCGGGCAGGTTGGCGGCCAGACCGCGGCTTTCGACAAAGTCGAAGTTGGCCTCGGCGGTGTCCTGCTGCTTGGCCCGGGCCATGGTGTAGGCGCCGTAGTAGAACTGGCGCGGGTCCTTGAAGGAATACCAGTCGGCCATCTTGATGACCGTGCGGGCCCGGTCGTAGATCATGTGGTCCGGGTCCCAGGTCGGCCGGTAGTGGTAGTTGGCCTCCTGCTGCATGTCCAGGGTGCCTTCCTGGTAACGCGTGGCAGGCTTGTCCGCGCCGATACGGCGGGCAATGTTGTCGAAGGTGTGTCGCAGCGGCTTGATGGCTATCGTTTGCAGGTCGATTTGCATGTACTTCTCCTCCTTGTTATGTCGAATCCGGGCTTGTGCCGGAGTTATCAGCGGAAGCGCTGGTGGGTCGCCTCGTGCAGCGTCCAGTTGAAGTCGCCGCCCTCTTCCTCCTCCGGGCGCGAACCTTCGAGAAGGACCACACGGTTCATCCGGCAGAAGTCTTCGTAGGCTGCCTCGGGGAGCAGCATCTCGACGAAGATCGTCGGATCGGAAATGGAAAATTCGAACTCCACCAGCCCGTCCGGTCGCTTCTCAACGAGTCGGACATACTTGCGATTCATGTCTACCGGTTGCTCTGTCGGCTCGCTCATTACTTCCTCTGTCTGGTCTGGGAACTGCATCTACTCCATATCAAGCGACGTGCCAGGTGAAGCAACAAATTGATTTGGAACAAGAATTTATTTCGTGGCGAAAATTCCCGCAAAAAACCCCTCTGTCGGCTCAACCAATTGATGAATTGCTGCGGCGCAACTTGATGTTCTGGTTAATAGGCTCATAAGTAGAACTTTGTTCCGCGAACGCTGCTGCGTGGCAGCAAACCGCCTTGCCGCGAGGCCTGCGCGCACGCCCCTGCCCCACCTCGACGTGCGGCATGCCTCAGCCCCACCGGCAAGCCTCCCTTTTAATGCATTTTTCATTCCACCGCCCCATGCCGGGCCGCGGCAGATACAAAAGCTGGGCGCGAAAAAAAGGCCGTCACGAAAACGTGACGGCCTAAAAAACCAGGGAGCCCGACAGGAGGGAGGGATCTGCCGGCTTGACGCTCCTGGTCGCAAAGCTAAAAAACCCAGCTGCGCTGCAAACTCGCGCTCAAGGTTTGAGCGCCTTCTCCGGACACGGCGCCGCTACGCCGCCGAAGGCCTTGATCATCTTGCCCTGGACCCGCAGGCGGATCTCGCTGCGCGGATAGACCCGACAGGCCAGCACGATGCCCTGGGCGATCTCCTCGGCGCTCACGTAGGAGCGGCTCATCTTGCGCGCCTCGTACTCGCCGGCCGTGATCTGCACCTTGCACACCCCGCAGCCACCGCCACGACAACCAACGGGGATGCCGCGCCGCCCCAGCGCCTCCATGCCCCGCAGCAGGTCCTGATCGGCGGCGCAAAAGTACTCTTCAGCGCTGTTCTCGATGTGAACCAAAAACCTGTCTGCCATTTTTCTCCTCCCTCACGTGCGACACACCTGTCGGCGCCTCTGCCGTGACGATATTTTCTCAACGTTTTCTCGAGATTTTGTATTATTATCGTAGATATTGCAATAACACAAGCTTATTTATTCATAAGCCTGAGCTATGCACCAGATCCTCGAAGCGCTTCTGTGTGCGTGGTATAAGGACAATCTACCGCTGCCCCGGCCGCTCTTGCCGGCAATCACAACTTCTACCGAGCAGCGGAGAAGACCGGAGGAGAAAACGTGAGCACCACCCGATACCCGCCGGATAGCGACCTGCGCAATCTCGTTCGCTTCTGCGCCGACAAGGGGCTGATCTGGCTCGACGAGAACCGCATGCCCCTGATGCACACCGCCGCCCTGTCGGCCCTGCGCAAGGAGCTCATCGAGTCGGTCGGCATCGACCAGGCCCGCCGGATCCTCACCCGCATGGGCTACGCCTCGGGCGTCCGCGACGCCGAGCTCGCCAAGAAGGTGCGCTTCGGGCGCAGCGAGCAGGACACCTTTTTCGCCGGCCCCCAGCTGCACATGCTCGAGGGCAGCGTGATCGTCACCCCGGTCAAGATCGAGATGGATCTGCCGAGCGGGCATTTCAACGGCGAGTTCCTGTGGGACAACTCCTACGAGGCCGAGGTCCACGTCCGCGAATACGGCCAGACCCACGACCCCGTCTGCTGGATGCAGATCGGCTACGCCTCGGGTTACACCTCGGCCTTCATGGGGCGCTTCATCCTGTTCAAGGAAGTCGAGTGCGCCGCCACCGGACGCACCCAGTGCCGCATCCTCGGCAAGCCGGTCGAGGAATGGCCCGACGCCCATGAACTCACCCCCTACTACGAAGCCGACTCCATCCTCAACCACATGCTCGAACTGCGCGGCCAGGTGGACGCCCTGCGCGCTTCCATCGAGAGCAGCCGGCAACCCCAGAACCTCATCGGCTCATCGCCGGGTTTTCGCCGCGCCTACTCGCTCATCGACAAGGCCGCGGCCACCCAGGTCACCGTCCTGCTGCTGGGCGAGACCGGCGTCGGCAAGGAGCGCTTCGCGCGCACCCTCCACGACATGAGCCGGCGTTCCGCCAACCCCTTCGTCGCCGTCAACTGCGCCGCCCTGCCCCACGAGCTGATCGAATCCGAACTCTTCGGCGTCGAGAAAGGCGCCTTCACCGGCGCCCACGCATCGCGGATGGGCAAGTTCGAGCGCGCCGAGGGCGGCACCCTCTTCCTCGACGAAGTCGGCGAGCTCCCGCTGTCCGCCCAGGCCAAGCTGCTCCGCGTGCTCCAGGAGGGCGAGATCGAACGCCTCGGCGACGAACGGGTCCGCAAGATCAACGTGCGCCTTGTCGCCGCCACCAACGTCGACCTCCAGGCCGCCGTGAAGGCCGGGCGGTTCCGCAGCGACCTGTTCTACCGGCTCAATGTTTACCCGGTCACGATCCCGCCCCTGCGCGAGCGCGTCACCGACATCGCGCCGATGGTCGAGGCCATGCTGCACCGCTTCAGCGCCCTCCACGACAAGCACGTCGCCGGCATCACCGACAAGGCCATGCGCGCCCTCAAGTCCTACGCCTGGCCGGGCAACATCCGCGAGCTCGAGAACATCATCGAGCGGGGGATCATCCTCACCCCCCAGAACGACTGGATCGAAGTCGAGCATCTCTTCGCCGAGCCCTACGACCACGACGACGTCGAGCACATCGTCGACGCCACCGGCAACCTCACGGACGCCGAGGTCGTGCTCGGCAAGCTGTGCTCGCGGGTGATCGAATCGGGGGTCGGCCTGGATGCCCTCGAGGAGGCCCTGATCCAGCACGCGGTGCGCGAATCCGGTGGCAACCTGTCGGGCGCGGCGCGCCTCCTGCGCATCACCCGCCCCCAGCTCAACTACCGCCTCAAGAAGCAGAGCGGCGGTCAATGAGCCGGCCTTTCGACAAGCGGGCGGCACCGCTCCGCGAGACTGTTGCTGCAGTGCAACAATTCATGCTGAAAGCTTCAATTATTTGATCTTCGATCATTCATGCACCAGAGCGGTGTGCTATCTTTTTCTGGTGAGATCTCGATGAGTCGCTGATCGACGTCATCTCTAAACAAACTTCTAAGACCCAAGTGCGGAGGAACGGATACATGGCAACCAAAAACGAACAGCAACTCAACGAAATCCAGAAGAAGAACCTCGAAGCCGCCATGCGTCTGGCCCAGCTCTCCATCGAGAACTCCCAGCGCATCATGGAACTGCAGGTCGGCACCGCCAAGTCCCTGTTTGAAGAGGGCGTCGCCAACGCCAAGGCCCTCTCCTCCGTCAAGGACCCGGCCGAAGCCATGAACCTGCGTACCGCCTACGCCCAGAGCACCACTGAAAAGATGCTGTCCTGCGCCCGCGAGATCGCCGAGATCACCGCCAAGACCCAGGCCGAAGTCGGCAAGATGGTCAGCGAGCAGCTCACCGGCGGCGGCGCCGACATGTTCGAATCGATCCAGAAGATGTTCAAGGGCATGCCCGTTGGCGACCACAACGCCCTCGGCACCATCCAGGGCGCCATGGACACCGCTCGCGCCGCTTACGAGCAGATGACCAAGGCCTCCACCGAAGCCTTCCAGGCCTTCACCAAGATGGGCGCCAAGAAGTAATCGGCTTCCCTTGCTGCACCCAAAACGGCGCCTCCGGGCGCCGTTTTTTTTGATCCCCGCCCGCGAGGCAGATGGATCAACGCCGCTCCCCACCGGCGTCGCGCCTTAATCAAACCGTCACCTGCAGCCCTCATCATCGCGCCCCATTCGAAGCCCACCGGAGATCTGCAGCATGTCCATGACGCCCCGCACCGTCGAGAGCACCTCGCCCATGAATGACGGCGACAGCACCAACCCGTCCGCCAACACCCACATCGACGACATCATCGCCGCGCGCATGAGCCGCCGTGGCGTGCTCAAGGGCGGCATCGCCGTCACCGCCACCACCCTCCTCGGCGGCAGCCTCAGCGCCTGTGGCGGCAGCTCCAGCAGCAAGGAAAGCGCCCTCGCCCTCAACTTCGACGCCGTCGCCAAGAACAAGAACGACATCGTCACCGTGCCGGCCGGCTACGAGGTCAGCATCCTTCACGCCCTCGGCGATCCGCTCACCAGCACCGACGCCGTCTGGGCCGACAACGGCAGCGAATCCGCCGACTCCTACAACAACCGCATCGGCGACGGCCACGACGGCATGCACTACTTCGGCCTGTCCGATGCCGGCGCCTTCCAGGCCAACCGCTCCGACCGCGGCCTGATCTGCGTGAATCACGAATACGTCGTCGGCCCCTTCGCGCTGCACCCCGCCGGCCGCACCGTGGTGAGCAACGTGCGCACCGTGGCCTCCGAAGTCGACAAGGAGATCAACGCCCACGGCGTCAGCGTCGCCGAGATCCGCCGCGGCGCCAGCGGCACCGCAATGAGCATGGTGAAGGGCTCCACCTACAACCGCCGCATCACCTCCGCCACCCCGATGGCCTTCAGCGGCCCGGCCCGCGGCAGCAACCTGCTGCAGACCAAGTACTCCGCCGACGGCACCGCCACCCGCGGCACCAACAACAACTGCGGCAACGGCTACACCCCGTGGGGCACCTACCTCACCTGCGAAGAGAACTTCACCAACGTCATCGCCCGCGCCGCCGGCGACAACGCCCTGCGCAGCGCCAAGGAAGTCGTCGGCCTCAACCGCTACGGCATGACCCAGGGCCGCCGCAGCCCCTACCTGTGGGACACCGCCGGCAGCGACGACCTCTACGCCCGCTGGAGCGCCTCCGTCACCGGCGCCAGCGCAGCCGCCGACTACCGCAACATCTTCAACACCTTCGGCTGGATCGTCGAGATCGCCCCCTTCGCCCCCACCTCCACCCCGCTCAAGCACAGCGCCCTCGGCCGCTTCGCCCACGAAGGCTGCTGGCCCTGCAAGGCCGTGGCCGGCAAGCCCGTCGTCTTCTACATGGGTGACGACTCGCGCAACGAATACATCTACAAGTTCGTCTCGAAAGCCCTGTGGGACGCCGCCGACGTGGGCAAGGGCCATGTCGCCGGCCAGAAGTACATGAGCGAAGGCACCCTCTACGTCGCCAGGTTCAACGCTGACGGCTCCGGCACCTGGGTCGAGCTCACCCACGGCAAGAACGGCCTCGACGCCGGCAACGCCGCCTACGCCTTCGCCGATCAGGCCGACGTGGTCATCCATGCCCGTCTGGCCGGTGACGCTGTCGGCGCCACCAAGATGGACCGCCCCGAGTGGGGCGCGGTGAACCCGATCAACGGCGAGGTCTACATGACCCTCACCAACAACAGCAACCGCGTCGCCCCCACGGCCACCCCCACCGGCAGCCAGCTCAAGCCCGACACCGCCAACCCCCGTTACTACGAAGACTTCAAGAACGGCACCACCAGCCAGAAGGGCAACCCCAACGGCCACATCATCCGCTGGCGCGAAACCGGCAACGACCCGGCTGCCACCACCTTCGCCTGGGACATCTACCTCTTCGCCGCCGAAGCCGGTGCCGCCGCCGACGTGAACCTCTCCGGCCTCACCGACGTCAATGACTTCTCCAGCCCCGACGGCCTGTGGTTCGACCAGAACGGCATGCTGTGGATCCAGACCGACGACGGCGCCTACACCGACGTCACCAACTGCATGATGCTGGCCGCCATCCCCGGCAAGGTCGGCGACGGTGCCGCTGCCGTGGCCGCCGGCGGCACCCCCACCATCAAGGGCGCCAACGCCACCCCCACCACCGTGCGGCGCTTCCTGGTCGGCCCCAAGGAATGCGAAATCACCGGCGTCGCCATGACCCCCGACCGCAAGACCCTGTTCATCAACGTCCAGCACCCGGGCGAGGACGGCAGCCTTGGCGCCATGACCAGCCACTGGCCGGCCAGCCAGACCGACGCCGCCTCCACCAAGCGTCCGCGCTCGGCCACCGTCGTCATCACCCGCAGCAACGGCGGCGAGATCGCCATCTGACGCCCCCGCCGGTGGCCCCAGCGCCACCGGCCCATCGAGCATCCCAAGGGGTTCCGGTTCCTTCCGTTCCCTTTTCCAGCCCGGCCCGCAACGGCCGGGCTCTTTTTTGCCCCGAAGATCCCGCCCGGCGCGCGGCCCCGATCGCCAGGGCGCCTGCGGCCGCCGCCGGGGTGTCGGAAGGCACCGCGCCCAACGCAGCCCCATCGCAGCCCCATCGCCGCCCCACGCCGTTGCCGCATTGCAACACCCGATTCGCTATCATGGCTCCATCCCCACCCGAGCCCCGGTTGCCATGCCCTCCGCCGACCTCAACGCGCCCCACCCCACCGGCACCGCCCCCCACACGCCCATCGAAGACATCCAGGCCCTCATCACCGGCGGCCTCTTCGTGGCCCTCTCCATCCTCATGCTGCGCGAGAGCCGCCTGCTCACCGGCGGCACCACCGGGCTGTCCTTCCTCTTCCACTACCTGTCCGGCTGGCGCCTCGGGCTCGTGCTGTTCCTGGTCAACCTGCCCTTCTACGCCTTCGGGCTGGCTGCGCTGGGCAAGCGCTTCACCTTCAAGACCTTCTGCGCGGTGGGCACCCTCTCGCTGTTCACCGAGCTCATCCCAGGCCTCATTCACTTCGACCGCCTCGACCCGGTCTTTGCCGCGGTGATGGGCGGGCTGCTGGCCGGCATCGGCATCCTCATCCTGATGCGCCACGGCGCCAGCCTCGGCGGCTCCGGCGTGCTCGCCATCTACCTCCAGAAAACCCGCGGCTGGCGCGCCGGCACCGTGCAGATGAGCCTCGACGTGTTCATCCTCAGCCTCGGCCTGCTGGTCATCAGCCCCGGCCAGGTGGGCCTGTCGATCCTCAGCGCGGCGGCCCTCAACCTGGTGATCGGCATCAACCACCGGCCCGACCGCTACTTCGGCTTCTAGCCCGGGCGGGGGCAGCGCAACACTGGCGCAACCGCCATGCAACCGTGGCGCAACATCCGGCGGCTATCGTGCCGGCGTCCCTTCACTCGACGCCGGCACGATAGCCCGTGTCGCCTTCCCCATGGCGCACCACCGCCGCTCGACTCTGTCTCGCCTGCTGCGCGGCATCGCCGTACTCACTGCAGCCCTGCTGCTCTCCGCCTGTGCGCCACGTCAGCTCGTCGTCACGCAGCTCGCCGACGCGCTGGCGGCCCAGGGCCAGGCCAGCGAGACCGATCTCGAACTCGCCCGCGACGCCGCCCCCTACCACCTCAAGCTCTCCGAAGCGGTGCTGCGCGCCCAGCCCGGGCATGCCGGCCTCGCCGCCGCCACCGCCGCCGGCTTCACCCAGTACGCCTACGCCTTCGTCGCCTTCGAGGCCGACCGCCTCGACGCCACCGACGCCCGCGCTGCCGAGCAGCTGCGCCGCCGCGCCGCCCGGCTCTACCAGCGCGGGCGCGACCACGCCCTCACCGCCCTCGAAGCCCGCCAGCCGGGCTTCGCTGCCACCCTCGCCCAGCCGGGCGCCGCCCTGCGCCTCGAGGCCGATGACATCCCCCTCGCCTACTGGGGCGCCGCAGCCTGGGGCGGGCTGATCTCCCTCTCCAAGGACGCCCCCGACACCGTCGCCGACCTGCCCCTGGCGATCCGCCTCGCCGAGCTCGCCTGGCGCACCGACCCCGGCTTTGGCGACGGCATGCTCGCCAGCCTGATGGGCAGCTTCGAGGTGGCCCGCCCCGGCGGCAGCCCGGCCCGCGCCGCCGAGTTGTTCGACGATGCCATCCGCCTCTCCGGCGGGCGCAGCGCCGGCGCCTGGGTGGCCAAGGCCGAAGGCATCGCCCAGCCGGCCGGCGACAAGGCCGCCTTCGTCGCCCTGCTGCAGCAGGCCCTCGCCGTAACGGACGCCGCCGCCAGCCCCCACGCCCTCGCCAACGAAGTCATGCGCCGCCGCGCCCGCTGGCTGCTCGGCAACGCCGACGACCTCTTCTGAACCCGCCCTCCAGGACTCCACCATGCTCCGCATCGGCTCCTTCTTCACCGCCCACCGCATCAGCCTGCTCGGCCTGCTGTTCAGCCTGGCGGTCGGCCTCTTCGCCGCCGGAAAGGCCCAGGCCGCGCCGGGCCAGCTCCGCATCGGCACCCTCGCCCCCAAGAACTCGCTCTACCACCGCCAGCTGATGGAGGTGGGCGAAGCCTGGCGCAGCGCCCAGGGCGAAGGCGCCAAATACCTGGTCTACCCCGACGGCAGCCAGGGCGGAGAGACCGACATGGCCCGCCGCATGCGCATCGGCCAGCTCCAGGGCGCGCTGTTGTCGGTGGTCGGCCTGCGCGAGATCGAGCCCTCCATCGCCGCGCTGCAGAACATGCCCTTGCTCTTCCGCAGCTGGGACGAAGTGGACTACGTGCGCGAGAAGATGCGCCCGGCGATGGAGAAGAAGTTTCTCGACAAGGGCTTCGTGGTGCTCGCCTGGGGCGACGCCGGCTGGGTACGCTTCTTCTCGAAGGAGCCCGCGGTGCGCCCCGACGACTACCGCAGGATGAAGTTCTTCGCCTGGGCCGGCGAGAGCGAGCAGCAGGACATCATGAAGAGCCTCGGCTACACCCCGGTGCCCCTCGAGACCAGCGACATCCTGCCCGCCATCCAGACCGGCATGATCAGCGCCGTCCCGGCCACCCCCTACTTCGCCCTGGCCAGCCAGGTGTATGCCACTGCCGGCCACATGCTCGACATCAACTGGGCTCCCATCGTCGGCGCGCTGGTGGTCACCAAGAAGAGCTGGGACGAGATGAGCCCTGCCGCCCGCGACGCCCTCAAGGCCGCCGGCACCCGCGCCGGCCTGCAGATGCGCACCCAGGCCCGCAAGGAGGTGGACGAAGCCGTCGACGCCATGAAGAAGCGCGGCCTGCAGGTGCACACCCCGAACCCCGAGCAGATGAAGGAATGGAACGCCCTCGCCGACCAGCTCTACCCCCGCATCCGCGGCAAGATGGTGCCCGCCGAAACCTTCGACGAGGTGATGAAGCTGCTCAAGGACTACCGCGCCGGCAAGCGCTGAACCCCGCATGGGCGACTCCACCCAAGAGACTTGATGCACTCCCCCCCTGCCAAGGGGGGCCAGGGGGGTCAGGTTCAGCCCCGACCTCACCATGCATTCATGGCTGCATTGAGCCCTCAGCCTGTGCCAACCCCTCCCCGGCCCTCCCCTTGTCAGGGGAGGGAGCACGCCACCATACATCCCCCAATGCGCCGCCTCCCCTTCGACGAAGCCATCGCCTCCCTCGCGCTGGCGTTGATGACCCTGATCCCGCTCGTCGAGATCGCCCTGCGGCCGCTGCACGGCCGGGGCATCGACAACGCCCCGCTGCTGGTCCAGCACCTGGGCCTGGCGCTGGCCATGTTCGGCGCGATCCTGGCCGAGCGTGGCGGCCACCTCACCACCCTCGGCGGCGGCCTTGCGGCCTCCCGCAGCCCGCGGGTTCAGCATGCCTCGCGCATCTTCGCCAACGCTAGCGCAGCGCTGCTGGCCGGCATGCTCGCCGCCGCCAGCTGGGCCTTCGTCACCAGCGAGCTCGACGCCGGCCGCGAGCTGGCCTACGGCCTGCCCGTGTGGGCGGTGCAGGCGCTGATGCCTGTCGGCTTCGCGATCCTCGCCGTGCGCCTCGGCGCCCGCGGGGCCGGGCGGGCCTGGGTGGGTGCGCTCCGCGGCGCGGGCCTCGCCACGGCAGGCTTTCTGTTCGCCCGGCATTTCGACGGCGCCAGCCTGCCGCTACTGCCCTTCGTGCTGTGGCTGGTGGCGGTGCTGCTGGCCGGCGCGCC
>Ga0075163_10012462_pt1 | contig 11072 bp, 9 predicted proteins | sample JI1023141ADNA_FD_71478 | JGI IMG/M metagenome (GOLD analysis project Ga0075163, IMG submission 71478) | Wastewater effluent complex algal communities from Wisconsin, to seasonally profile nutrient transformation and Carbon sequestration -... | ecosystem: Engineered > WWTP > Effluent > Algae...
CTTCGATACCGGCCCGTCACCGATCGCCACGTTCCTCTACGCCGGGTGCGGCGAGGCGGCGATCATGAACGGCCTCGACAAGGCGCGCACCTACTGGGCCGGCGGCTTCGACGGCAACACGTTCCTCCAGGCGCTGCCGGCCAAGCCGGTGGCCGCGGTCGCGCGCGCCGCGGGCAACATCGTCGACACGCGTCGCGATCGGTTGTTCGCGCTGGCAGAGCGTCTCGAACACTGACAGGCTGGTCGCCATGAGGATCGTGCTGGGGATCTGCGTGCTGGCCGCGTGCGGTACGGATTCGGTCGATCTGACCGGCGTGTATCGCGTCGACAGCGCGGTCGGCTCCGACACCTGCGAGGCCGACGAGGTGATCGAGTTCTCGCCGTTCATCCGGTTCACCGAGCAGGAGCTGTTCGGGCAGCCGTTCTTCGCCTACGACGGCTGCGCCGATGACGCCGCCACGGAGTGCTCGTCGATCAGCGGGCTGCTCGGTGGATTCTTCGAGCCGATCGACGGCGGCTGGCTCGGCCGCGCGAGCTCGTCGTCGGGCGGCGGCGACAGCACGTGCTTGCTCGGCGTCACCCGGCAGACCGCGATCCTGACGGGAGCCACGCTGACGATCGAAGCGACCAGTCGCCAGGACGAGGTGGCGGGCCTGTCGGTCGACGCGTGCAGCCCGGAAGAAGCCGAGCGCCGCGAGGACGAGATGCCCTGCACCAGCCACCAGCTCGTGGGCGCGACCAAGCTCTAGGGGGCGCCAGTTCAACCGCCGCTCGACGTGGCTCGACTGCCAAGCTGCGGCTGTCGCGCCCGACATGCTCCGCGTTCGACGTCTCGGCGTCTATCAACGCGCCAACGAGCTCCTCGCGACAACATCGTCGACAGTCCAGGTCCTGTCCTGTTCCGGGGATGGTTCCATGGCCATGTCGCCGTTGCTGTTGCCGTCGCCGTCAAGGTTCACGACCACGACTACGACGACGCCCAGATCGGGACCTAGTCCAGGTTCTGAGTAGAAATCCTCGACGGAGGTTCGCATCGGCGAAGGCCGTCTCATATGATGCGGCGTGGCCTCGAAGCGACTGGCGGTGTTCGACCCGTCGGGGCGACTGCTGTCCGAGCTGTCTGCCCTCGCGGATGCGGCGCGCGTGACGCTGGTCAGCTGCACCAAGGACACGCTCCCCACCAACGTCGCCGCGATCTTGATCGCGCCGCTGGTCGCCGCCGATCTCGGACCGGCACCGGTCAACGGCCCACCGCGCTGGATCGTCGGTGATGGCGCAAATGCTGCGCGGGTCGCCGGTGCCGCAGCGCAGGCCGGCGCGTCGGGTGTGCTGCTGTCGCCGATCTCGGAGAAGGCGCTCGACGCCGTGGCGCACATGGATCCGCAGTCGCCCGATGTCGATCTCGCGCGGGCACGCGGGCTGATCGCGACGTCGCTGATCGATCTCACCGGTGCCGCCAACGAGACCTTGTCGGCGGTCGCCGAGGGCTTCGCGGCCAACGACTGCATCGTGTGGTGGCGTGACGGCAACCAGATGACGCCCACCGCGGCGCGCGAGTTTCCGAGCGAGGACTACCGCGCCCAGATCGCCGGCGCGGCGCGGATCGCGGCCGCCGCGTCGGGCACCGTGATCACGTCGGGGCACAACCCGCGCTCGGTGATCGCCGACGCGCTGCGCTCGGGGCGCGCCGAGGTGGCGGGGCTGGTCGCGGTGGTGTCCGATTCGGGCCGCCGGTTCTCGGCGAGCGAGCGCACCGATCTCAAGGCGATCGCGGCGCGGCTCACCCGTGAGCTGACCTGGCTGACCAGCCACCGCCGGCTCGTCCAGGAGGGCGAGCGCCTGATGGCCGCGAGCCTCCACGATCCGCTGACCGGCGCGATGACGCGCGGCGCGTTCGAGCAGACGATCGCGCACGAGGTCGCCGCGGCGCAGCGGCGCAACGAGAGTCTCACCCTCGTGGTGTTCGACATCGCCGGGCTCCGCCGGATCAACCTCCAGCACGGTCACAAGGCGGGCGACGAGGCGCTCGCGCAGACCGCGAACCGGATCCGCGCGATGGTGCGCGGCAACGATCCGATCGGCCGGCTCGGCGGTGACGAGATCGCGGTGCTCCTGGTCGGCGCCAGCGCGGATCAAGCCGCGCTGGTCGTCCGCAAGATCCTGCACAAGACGCAGACCGAGACCATCAAGGTCGACGGTGACGAGATCAAGGTCGAGATCCGTGCGATCGCCTCCGAGATCGGAGTCGGCGAGCGCAGCGGCGAGGCGGCGTTCGCGCGGTGCTACGCGGCTCTGCGGTCGGCCCCGATCGGCGACATCCGGATCGTCGCCAGCGACGAGCGCACCAGCGACTCCGATCACTCGGCGGATTCGGGCTCGCTGTCGGCGGGCACCGTCGTTGGTGGCACGTATCGCGTCGTCCACGAGCTGTCGCGCGGCGCGATGGGCGTGGTGTATCGCGGCGAGGATCTCGGGCTCGGCCGGCAGGTCGCGATCAAGGTGCTGCGCAGCGATCTCGCGAGCGACCGCGACCTGGTCTCGCGGTTCCGCGCCGAGGCCGGCATCCTGGCCTCGCTCCACCACCCGAACTTGGTCCAGGTCTACGCGCTCGGCGAGCACTCCGGCGAGGTCTACTTCGTGATGGAGCTGGTCGAGGGCCAGCCGCTGTCCGAGGTGCTGCGCTCGCAGCTCGAGAAGAAGGAGTGGTTCCCGATCGGGGCGATCGCGCAGATCACGATCGAGATCAGCGACGCGCTCGATGCGATGCACGCGCTCGGCGTCATCCATCGCGACGTCAAGCCGGCCAACATCCTGCTCGATCGCGAGAAGGATCGCGCCGTCCTCGTCGATGTCGGCGTGGCGGTGAAGGCCGGCGATCAACGCGACGCCGCCGGCACGCCCGGCTTCGCGGCACCCGAATCGTTCCTCGAGCACACCGACGGGCCGATGACCGACGTCTACGGGCTCGCCGCCACCGTGTACTGCATGCTGACCGGGCGGCCGCCGTTCGGCTCGGGGCCGGCGCCGCAGGTGGTGCAGCGCCAGCTCCACGACGCGCTGACGCCGCCGTCGCAGCTCCGCCCGAACCTGTCGGAGGCGGTTGACGACGTGCTCGCGAAGGCGCTGAACCCGGCGCCGAAGAAGCGCTGGGCCTCGGCGTCCACCTTCGCGGTCGCGCTCGGGCGCGCGCTCGAGCGCCTGCCCGTCGAGCCGCCGCCTCCGCCGACGCCGGACGAGGACGCGGTCAAGCAGGCCGAGGCGATCATGACGCCGACCGCCGGCCTCGACGCGCAGGACATCGCGCACATGTCCGAGCGCGGCTTCGCGGTCGCGCCGATCCAGCGCAGCGTCGTCGGTCAGGTCCGAGCGGCGCACCTCCGCGTGCTCACCAAGTTGCTGCAGCACCACGTCGGCGAATCCGGCATGGCGCGCGTGATCAACGAGGTCCCGCAGCTCGCCCTGGCGTTCTCGTCGACGCTCGCGCCGCTCGCGTGGATCGAGCTCGCCGATCTGATCGCCGCGATGGAGCACGCACGCGCGCTGATGCCGAACCAGCCGATCCCGCGCAAGGTCGGTCGCGGCACGATGAGCGCGACGTTCGCGCGGCTGTTCGGCGCCGATCCATTGACGGTGCCGGCCGAGACCGTGGTCGCGGCGCTGCCGAGCTTCTGGGATCGCTACCACGCGTGGGGTGGGATCGACGTCCAGGTCGAGACCGGGCGTGCCGAGGTCAGCCTCGACGGCTACTCCGGCTCGGTCGAGATCTGCGCGCTCGTCGGTGCGGAGCTCGAGCGGATCGTCGAGCTCACCGGCGCCGCCGCGGTCGGTGCCGCGCACATCTCGTGCGCGTGCAACGGGGACGCGCGCTGCGGGTACCGGCTGAGCTGGACCACGTCCGCCTGAACGTTCCCGTCGTGCGTGACACGTGCACGAGCACGCACGTACACGTGGCTCGCCAGCACACGCCGATCGGGGACAGGAAGCCAACCTCTCGACGCATGCTGGTCGTTCTCCCGCAGATCGATCGCAGCCCCGAAAGCAATGGCCTGGAACGCATCTCGGCGTGCGGACCAGGCGGGCACGACCACGTGCACGCGCACGTGCACGACCACGAGCACGGGTGTTAAGACTCGGTCGATGCGCACCCCGTTCGTCGTCGGCAACTGGAAGCTCCACAAGACGATCGCCGAGGGGCTCGCCCTGGTGACCGAGCTCAAGAACGCGCTCGCGGTCCTCAAGGGCGTTCACATCGGCGTCGCGCCGACGTTCGTGTCGATCAACCCGATCGCGAAGCGGCTCGAGGGCTCGTCGATCCACACCTGCGCCCAGGACTGCCACTGGGAGACGTTCGGACCGTGGACCGGCGAGGTCTCTCCGCCGCTGCTCGCCGACGCCGGCGCGACGTGGATCATCGTCGGTCACAGCGAGCGCCGGCAGTTCCTCGGCGACACCAACGAGATCGTCGGCAAGAAGGTGCCGATGGTGCTCGCGGCGAACCTCGGCGCGATCGTGTGTTGTGGGGAGCAGCTCGCGGATCGCGACGGCGGCCGCACGCTCGACGTGGTCGACGCCCAGCTCGACACCGCGCTGGCGAGCGTCACCGCCGCGCACGCGCCGAAGCTGGTGATCGCCTACGAGCCGGTGTGGGCGATCGGCACCGGCCGCACCGCCACCCCCGCGCAGGCGCAGGAGGTCCACGCGCACATCCGCAAGAAGCTGCATTCCAAGCTCGGCGCCGACGCTGCCGAGTCGATCCGGATCCAGTACGGCGGGTCGGTCAAACCGGCCAATGCAGAGGCTCTGATCTCCCAACCGGACATCGATGGCTTCCTCGTGGGAGGGGCCTCCCTCGAAGCCTCCGATTTCATTGCCATCGTTCGTGCTGCCCGACCGTCCTGACAGCTTGCAGCCCGTCTGGGCGTGGGTTAGAAGCTAGGTCGCCTCATGTCGACGCTGATCACCGTTCTGCACGTCATCGTGTGCTTGTTCCTGATGCTCACGGTGCTCCTGCAGTCCGGCAAGGGCGGTGGCATGGGGGCCGCGTTCGGCGGTGGCAACGCCGCCACCGTGTTCGGCGGCTCGGGCGCCTCGGGCTTCCTCAAGCGCCTCACTGCGATCGCCGGCACGATCTTCATGATCACGTCGATGGTCCTCGCGTTCCTGTCGAGCCGGAACTCGGCCGACGCGCTCGACTCCTACGGCAAGGAGCAGAACGACATCGCGAAGGAGAAGGCCGACGCGAAGGCGCGTGCCCTCAAGGCCGCGAAGACGGGCGCGGGCTCGGGCTCGGCGGGCGCCGGCTCTGGCTCCGCCGCCAACTCGGGCATGAACCCGCTGACCCCGCTCGGCGCCGGCTCGGCCGACATCGAAGCCCCGATCCCCACGCCGGAGATGCCGGCGATGGGCAGCGGAAGCGCCGAAGCGCCGGCCACGGGCAGCGGCAGCGCCGCGACGCCGGCAGCAGGCAGTGGCTCGGCGGCGAAGCCCGCGGCAGGCAGTGGCTCGGCGGCGAAGCCCGCGACGCCGGCGGCTGGTAGCGCGGGGGCTGGCAGCGCCGCGAAGCCCACGACGCCTGCGGCTGGTAGCGCCGCGAAGCCCACGACGCCGCCTGCGGCTGGTAGCGCTGCGAAGCCTGCAACGCCTGCGGCTGGTAGCGCCGCGAAGCCGGCCACGCCGCCCGCGACTCCCGCGCCTGCACCGGCTGGCAGCGGCTCCTCGAACTAGCTGGTACGGTCGAGCCGATGCGGTTCGCCAAGTACCACGGCCTCGGCAACGACTTCCTCGTCGTCGATCTTCGCTCCGCCACGCCCGAGCTGAGCGCCGCGTTTCAGGACTCCGCGCACGTGATCGCGCTGTGTGATCGCCAGTTCGGGGTCGGCGGCGACGGCGTGCTCGCCGTGTTGCCGCCGGTCACCACCGGTGCCGACGCCCGCATGCGCGTGCTCAACAGCGACGGCAGCGAAGCCGAGATGTGTGGCAACGGCATCCGCTGCGTCGCGAAGTGGCTGTACGACAACGGCCTCGCGAAGCCCGAGTTGTTGATCGACACCGGCGCCGGTGCGCTCGCGTGTGCGATCGAGGCCGTCGATGGCACCGCGCAGACCGTCACGGTCAAGATGGGCGCGCCGCGGCTGACCCGCGAACAGATTCCCGTCGCCGGTCCGGCGAGCGAGCGCTGCATCGAGCAGCCGTTCGACGTCACCGGCAAGCCGCTGACGTGCGTCTCGATGGGCAACCCGCACGCGATCACGTTCGTCGACTCGCGCGACGAGGCGTGGAAGCTCGCCACCACGATCGGCCCTGCGATCGAAACCCACGCGCAGTTTCCGCGCCGCACCAACGTCGAGTTCGCGGCGCCGAAATCCCGCGGCGAGATCGATCTGGTGGTCTGGGAGCGCGGCTGTGGGATCACGCTCGCGTGCGGCACCGGGGCGTGCGCCACCACCGTCGCGGCGGTGCTGACCGGTCGCGCCGACGCCGGCTCGCCCGTCAAGGTGAACCTGCCGGGCGGCACGCTCGAGATCACCGTGCTCGCGGAGTTCGCGAACGTGCTGATGAAGGGCCCGGCGGTGCACGTGTTCGACGGTGACGTCGAGCCCACGCTCGTCGAGCGCCGCCCGCGCTAACCGAGCTTCGCCTGGATCGCCTTCGTGAACGCGGGCAGATCGGCCGGCTTGCGCGACGTGATCATCAAGCGCTTCCAGGAGCTCGGCCACGGGCGGGCTAGAGAATCACCCGTGCGCAGCCGTCATGAAGTTCCGCGAGGCCTCACCGATGCGAACACGGGAGCCACCTGCGAGAAGCCGTCCTACCAAGATGTTTTGGTGACGTCCATGTCGCCGTTGCCGTCGCCGTCAAGGTCCGTCACGGTTCACGACCACGACCACGTACGTCCAATCAGCAACGGCCCCTAATAGTAGTTCGGCGGCGGCGGTTGCGGGCCGTACGTGCCGGGCTGCGGCTGCGGCTGCGGCTGCGGCGTGGGACGGCGCGGCTGCGGCTGCGGCGGGCGAGGGCCGTACGGGTTCGGGTTCATCGGTGCGCTCGGCGTGCCGCCGTAGGGCGCGCCACCGTACGGATCACCGTCCTCGGTGGGCGCACGGTTGGACGTCTCGTTCGCCGAGTTGCGCCAGCCGTTCCAGTCGCCGACGCGGTCGCGGCGATCGCTCCACCACCGCCCGGAGTACTGTCGGCCCGAGCGGTCGAACACGAGATAGCCGGAGCCGGTCAGCGGCGGGTTGTTCGGCTCCTGCCACTTGAACTCGAGGACGTTGCCTCGCAGGCTGCCCGAGAAGTAGCCGACCACTTCCTGGCCCTGGCGCTGATAGACCCAGACGCCCTGCAACGAGCCCGTCTCGAGCCCGCCCCGCGAGTTGTCGGCCTCGATCTTCACAGCCCCGAACGTCGAGCGCCAGACGCCGAGCGCACGCGACGACTCCATCTCCTGGGGCGGAGGAGGACTGCCACCCGCCTGGCTCTGGCCGTACTGCGCCTGGTTGGCCTGACTCGGGTTCTGGCTGTTCTGCGCGGACCCGATGAGCGCGATGGCTGCACCGAGAACCGCGACGATCCGAACGACGTTGCCGGAGGACATGTCGGCCGAGTATAGCCCTCTCGTCGTGTCGCGCCGAACCTGTGGTAGGGTGCCGACGCGATCCGTGCGGCATTCCACATCAAGTGGCAGCCAAGCGGATGCGGGCCCATAGCTCAGCGGTTAGAGCGGCCGGCTCATAACCGGTGGGTCCCTGGTTCAAACCCAGGTGGGCCCACGGTTGAAATGAAAAGAAGGTAAAAGAATCACGTGCGCGATCAGTTGATGTCCCTGCTCCTGCTGCAAACGTCCGATGTGAAGGTCCGCGAGCTCGAGACCGCGGCAACCCAGCTCCCCGCCCGGCTCGACCCCCTGCGTCGCGATCTCGCGAAGCTCCAAGGCATGCTCGACGGCGAGAAAGCGAAGCTCGCCGAAACCGAGTCGTGGAGGAAGAGCCAGCAAGAGCTGCTCGAGCGCGAGCGCGAGGCGCTCAAGTCCGCGCAGAGCAAGCTCAACGCGTCGAAGAACACCAAGGAATACGGCGCTGCGAACCGCGAGGTCGAGAACAAGCGCAAGTCGATCACGGATCGCGAGGCGGAGCTCAAGAAGGTCTCCGAGGTGGCGACCACCTCGAACACCCAGCTCGCCACCCGCGACAAGGATGTCGAGGGCGTGCGCACGCAGCTCGCCGAGAGCGAGGCGGGGATCGCCGATCAGCTGTCGTCGCTCACCAACGCACTCGCCGAGGCGCGGGTCGCGCGCGACGACGCCCGCGGCAAGGTCGACAAGGAGTGGCTCAAGATCTACGACTCGCTCGTCGGCAAGCGCGGCTACGCCGTCGCCCCGGTGATCAAGGGCGTCTGCCAGGGCTGCCACATGGCCCTGCCGCCGCAGCTCAACAACATCCTCGCGCAGATGAAGAGCATCGAGACCTGTCCGCGCTGCAAGCGCCTGGTCTATCGCAAGGAGCTGCTCGAGAAGATCATGGGCCCCGAGGACGTCGCGCCGGCACCGGCGGTCGCCGAAGAGTCCAAGGGCTGATCACTCGAACGAGCGCTCGCGAATCTTCGCGGTGATCTGCTGCGGCGCGACGGACGTGCCGCCGAAATAGAACGCACCCGCCCACGCGAGCGGCGCGACCGGCATCTCCGCACAGCGCCGTGACAGCGTCGCGGACGCGGCGATGCCTCGCCCACGGACCTCGCCGCTGATCTGGAACACGTAGCGCGTCTGCTCCCGCGCGATGCGATAGCGCAGCGGAGCCTCGGCCGCGAGATCGTCGGCGTCGAGCGCGACCATCGGTAGCTCGTTGCCGAACGTCAGGTGCTCGCCAGCGTTGTTCGCGTACGCGGTGATCTCGAGGACGTTCGGCTCGAGATCGACCCGCCAGCGCCAGCCGAACATCGCGCCATCCTGGGCGAGATCGACCCCGCCGCAGTCCGACAGCCCGGGCAGCTTGTTCCAGTCGTACTGGTCCTCCGGCTGTGCTGGCGCGGTCAGCCGGTAGCTCGCGCTGGCATCGAGCGCGAGCTCGTAGTCGCGCCCCTCCACGTCGGTGACGCCGTCGATCGGGCTCCGGAGCTCGAGCCGGTCCACGGTCGCGGTGTGGTCACCGGGAGCGATGGTGTAGGTCGCCCACGGCTGCTCCACGACGGCAGCATCCGGGTCGGGACCGACCGGTCCGCTCGCAGTGCACGCCGAGAGCACGAGCCACGAAAAGCGCATGCTCATCGAGTCGGCCAGATCCGCCGAACCGAGAGGGGCAATCCCACGGATCGCTACGGCCGCAGCGCGGCGATGCCCGGCAGGTCGAGGCCCTGGACGAACTCCAGGCTCGCCCCTCCACCCGTCGACACGTGGCTCACCTTGTCGGCGAGCCCGGCCTGGGCGACCGCCGCGGCGGAGTCACCACCGCCGACCACGGTGAGCGCCAGCTTGTTGTCGGCGAGCGTCTTCGCGACGGCGTTGGTCCCAGCGGCGAACCGCGGCTTCTCGAACACGCCCATCGGGCCGTTCCAGAACACCGTCCGCGCGTCGGTCAGCACCTTCTTGAAGGTCTCGACGGTGGCGGGCCCGATGTCGAGTGCCATCACGTCGGCGCTGAGCGGCGCCGACAGCGACACCACCTTCGCGTTGTCGCCGTCATCGAGGCCACCCGCGACGACGACGTCGACGGGCAGGTACACGGTGACCTTCTTCTCCGTTGCCCGGCGCAGGAAGTCGCGCGCGTTCGGCAGCTTCTCCTTCTCCACCTTGCTCTTGCCGAGCTCCTTGCCCTGCGCGGCGAGGAACGTGTTCGCCATCGCGCCGCCGATCACGATCGAGTTGACGCGCTCGAGCAGCGCATCGAGGACCTCGATCTTGTCGGACACCTTCGCGCCACCGAGCACCGCGGTGTACGGCCGATCGACGTCGCCGAGGAGCTTCGAGAGGAACTCGATCTCCTTCGCCATCACGAAGCCCGCACCCTTCTCGGCGACGAACTTCGCCATCCCGGCGGTCGAGGCGTGCGCGCGGTGGGCGGTGCCGAACGCGTCGTTGATGTAGACGTCGCAGTACGAGGCGAGCGTCTTCGCGAGCTGCTCGTCGTTCTCTTCCTCGCCGGGATCGAACCGGAGGTTCTCGAGCAGCGCGATCTGACCGTCGCGCAGATCGTTGACCACCTTGCGGGCGCCGTCGCCGACGACCTCGTCGGCGAGCACGACGTCCACCGAGAGCAACTCCGCGAGCCGAGCCGCGACGGGCTCGAGCGAGAGCTCCGGCTTGACCTGACCGTCGGGGCGGCCGAGGTGCGAGCCGAGCACGATCCGCGCGCCCTTCTCGATCAGGTGCTTGATCGTCGGCAGCGTCGCGACGATGCGGGCGTCGTCGGTGATCTTCTTCGTCGCCTTGTCGAGGGGCACGTTGAAGTCGACGCGCACGAACACCCGCTTGCCGCCCGTCGCGATCTCCTCGACGTGCTTGATCCCTCCGGGCAGCCCCATTACAGCTTCTCCGCGACGAAGCGCGCGAGATCGAACAGGCGCTGCGAGTACCCCATCTCGTTGTCGTACCAGGCGAGCACCTTGGTGATGTCGCCGAGCGAGGTGGTGAGCGGCGCGTCGACGGTCGCGCTGTGGCGATCGCCGTTGAAGTCGCACGACACCAGCGGCTCGTCCGACACCGTCAGGATGCCCTTGAGCGGACCGGCGGCGGCCTTGCGGAACGCCTCGTTGACCGCCTTCGCATCGGCGGCCTTCTCGAGGCGCACCGTCAGATCGACGAGCGAGACGTTCGGCGTCGGGACGCGGATCGCCTGACCGTCGAGCTTGCCCGCCATCGCCGGCAACACTTCCTTGAGCGCCTTCGCGGCGCCCGTGGTGGTCGGGATCATCGACAGCCCGGCGGCGCGCGCGCGGCGGAGATCCTTGTGCGGCAGATCGAGGACGTTCTGGTCGTTGGTGTACGAGTGGATCGTCGTCATCAGGCCGTTGATGATGCCGAACGACTCGTGGAGGACCTTCGCGACGGGTGCGAGGCAGTTGGTCGTGCACGACGCGTT
>Ga0075163_10012463_pt1 | contig 11072 bp, 10 predicted proteins | sample JI1023141ADNA_FD_71478 | JGI IMG/M metagenome (GOLD analysis project Ga0075163, IMG submission 71478) | Wastewater effluent complex algal communities from Wisconsin, to seasonally profile nutrient transformation and Carbon sequestration -... | ecosystem: Engineered > WWTP > Effluent > Algae...
CTACACACGGCAATTGAGATAACATGAAGAAGTTACAAGGAATTGGTGTCGCGTTGGTTACACCAATGAATGAACAAAAAGAAATTGATTTCAAATCCCTAAAAAGACTTTTGGGTCATACTGCCAAAGGTGTAGATTACTATGTAGTGATGGGTACAACAGGAGAATCAGCTACCTTGAGTAAAGAAGAAAAGAAGAAAGTACTCAGTTTTGTTATTGAGAATAATCCCAAAAAGCTCCCAATAGTATATGGCATTGGGGGTAACAATACCCAAAGCGTGTTGGAAGAAATAAAATCCACCTACCTCGAAGGAGTTGATGCGTTGCTTTCAGTAAGTCCCTACTACAACAAACCCTCGCAGGAAGGAATTTATCAACACTTTAAAGCGGTGGCCGAGGCATCGCCTCTGCCGGTAATCCTTTATAATGTACCGGGTCGCACCGCATCAAACCTAACCGCTGAAACTACTCTGCGTTTGGCCAATCTGAAAAACATAATTGGGATAAAGGAGGCATCCGGAAATCTGGAGCAGTGCATGAAGATTGTAAAGGAAAAGCCTAAAGACTTTATGCTGATCTCGGGGGATGATCTGCTGACCCTTCCTGTTTACGCCATTGGCGGAGTTGGTGTTATTTCTGTATTGGCGAATGCGTTGCCAAAGGTCTTTTTGAAAATCAAAGAACACGCGCTGACCGGAAACCTTGCAAAAGCTCAGGCTGAGCAATTCAAAATTCTGGATATCAATGGCCCAATGTATGAGGAGGGAAATCCGGTAGGTGTAAAGTATCTGTTAAGTTTAATGGGTATCTGTCAATCATTTGTAAGGTTACCGTTGGTGGTTGCCTCTGCATCATTACAAAAAAAGATCGCAGGTATTTATCAAAAGCTCTAAAACGTAAAAAGGGGCTGAATCTGAGATTCAGCCCCTTTGTTGTTGTGGTCGATTAATTATTGACCCTCTTTATTTTTCAGTTCCTGTACTTCCTGGCGGATAGCCTGAGCTGCATTCTTAAGATCCTGCATGCCCTTTCTGATACGAGTACCGGCAGCACTATTTCCTTTGTTGTAGAACTTATCAGCATCTCCTTCCAGTGATGCAATCAGAGTCTTTAGTTCTTCAAATTTTTTCATTTTTATCGGATGTTTAAATTTTAAAATTGATTTCCTAATGCCAATTTAAGCAAAAACCTTTAAAAAAAAGCTAAAAACCCATTTTTTTAGGCTTTCGTGACGTTAACCAGCTCCTCTTTCCGGTAAAAACCGCTATCCAGCTTCGTTTTTAGGGCAGAAAACGCATTTAGGGTCTCTTCCACATCTGATAAAGTATGTGCGGCCGTTGGGATAATTCTGAACATAATTACGTCTTTTGGCACCACCGGGTAGATCACCACGGAGCAAAAAATGCTATTATTTTCCCTCAAATCCATAGCCATATTAGCCGCCTCACCAACACCGCCTTTGAAAAGTACTGGAGTTGGAGGAGTTTGAGTTGGGTTGATGTTAAAGCCACGATCTTTCAACCCGCTCTTTATTGCGGCCATGATCTTCTTCAAATCAGCTCTTAACTCAGGATGCTTCTTAACCAATTCAAGACGCTTGAGCGCTCCAATAACCATGGGCATCGGTAACGACTTCGCATAAATCTGTGAACGCACGGTGTATCTTAAATACTTCAGGATATTTTTATCGCCCGCCACGAATGCACCAATGCCGGCCATCGATTTGGCAAACGTTGAGAAATACAAATCAATCTGATCCTGTACGCCCTGCTCCTCACCTACTCCGGCTCCGGTAGCGCCCATTGTTCCAAAGCCATGAGCATCATCTACAAAAAGACGGAAATTATATTTCTTCTTAAGTTCAACAATTCCTTTTAAGTCACCCATGTTACCCGACATTCCAAAAACACCTTCAGTAATCACGAGTATACCGCCACCAGTTTCATCTGCCAGCTTTGTAGCGCGCTGAAGTTGTTTCTCCAGGTTCTCCATATTGTTGTGCGGATACACGAATCGCTTCCCCATGTGTAACCGAACCCCATCTATTATACAGGCATGCGATTCCGAATCATAAACAATAACATCCTTACGGTCAACAAGGGCATCAATGATTGAAAAAACACCTTGATATCCATAATTCAGAAGCATGGCATCTTCCTTCTTCACAAAATCAGCCAATTGCTTCTCTAATTCAAGGTGATATACTGAATTACCAGACATCATACGTGCGCCCATGGGTGAAGCCAAACCAAATTTCGCAGTTGCATCCGCATCCGCCTTTCTAACTTCGGGATGATTGGCAAGACCGAGGTAGTTATTCAAACTCCAGTTAAGAACCTCTTTTCCATTAAATTTCATTCGCGGACCAATTTCGCCTTCCAACTTCGGAAAGAAGAAGTAATCATCTGGTAGGTGTGAATACTTGGCCAGCGGGCCGGCCTCCATGCGCAACTTTGAAAATAAGTCAACCATTGTATTAGATTGTTTTTGTGTGTTTTTAGTACCGCTGAGTTCTCAATCTTAGTGACTGAGTATCAGCTAAAATTGCGGCAAAAATAGAAAAATTAATGCAGAGTGCCTAAATAGGTTCAAAGAAGGAGATTTTTAAGGTTTGCCTAGAATCGTTAGCATTGCAATCGATATAAATAGAGATGGGAAATATCAAGAAGCTTTTAGTTGCAAACCGGGGGGAGATCGCCCTGCGTATCATGCGTAGCGTGCGGGAACTAGGTATCCAGACAGTAGCTGTTTTTAGTGAGGCCGATCGCAATGCTCTTCATGTGCGCTTTGCGGATGAGGCTGTTTGTATTGGTCCGCCTCCCTCTGCCCAATCCTACCTGGTAATGGATAAGATTATCCAGGCAGCCTTACGAACAAAGTCGGATGCTATCCATCCTGGTTATGGGTTCTTATCTGAGAATGAAGACTTCGCAGCCAAGGTAAGAGAAGCCGGGTTGATCTTTATCGGGCCTTCGCCTGAATCAATTGAATTGATGGGAAGCAAGCTGGCAGCTAAAGCAGCCGTGGCCAAATTCAATGTGCCATTGGTTCCAGGTACTTCCGAACCGATCTCCGATATTAAAGCAGCAAAAAAGATTTCAAAAGAAATTGGCTATCCGATATTAATCAAAGCGAGCGCAGGTGGAGGTGGCAAGGGAATGCGCATCGTAGAAACTGAAGCTGACTTTGAAAATCAAATGGAGCGGGCTGTAAGTGAAGCAACTTCCGCTTTTGGCGATGGTTCTGTATTTATCGAGAAATACGTAACACAACCCCGGCATATTGAATTCCAGATCTTTGGCGATCAGCACGGCAATGTGGTTCATCTATTTGAACGTGAGTGTTCAATCCAACGCAGACATCAAAAGGTAATTGAAGAAGCACCTTCCTCCATCCTCACCCCTGCCCTCAGAAAACAAATGGGTGAAGCTGCTGTAAATGTTGCCAAGGCGGCAAAGTATTACAATGCAGGCACCGTTGAATTTATTGTTGATGAGAAAAAGAATTTCTATTTCCTGGAAATGAACACCCGGCTACAAGTGGAACATCCGGTTACAGAACTTATTACAGGGTTGGATCTTGTGAAACTTCAGATCAAAATTGCCGAGGGTGAGAAACTTCCATTTAAACAAGAAGACCTGACTTTGCGGGGGCATGCCATCGAAGTGCGGGTTTATGCCGAAGATCCTGCCAATAATTTTTTACCCGACATTGGAACACTAAAAACCTATAAGCGCCCACAAGGGCATGGCATTCGGGTGGATGATGGATTTGAGCAAGGGATGACCGTTCCGTTTTACTACGACCCCATGATTGCAAAAATGATTTGTCATGATGAAACGAGAGAGCGGGCCATCGAGAAAACAATCCGGGCAATCGATGAGTATGAAATTACCGGACTTGAGACTACCCTCGGCTTCTGCCGGTTTGTAATGACTCATGAAGCATTTCGCTCAGGTAATTTTGATACCAAATTTGTGGAGAAGTATTTCACACCGGAAGTTTTAAAAAGTATTCCTGTTGAAGAAGAGGAAATACTTGCCACCCTGTTAGCCGTTCAGGGCAAAGAAGAAAAGAAATCTGTAATACCAGGCGCACATGGCGAAACTGTTAATGTAAGTCAGTGGAAGAAAAACCGGGTGTAATGGCAGAAATAAAACCGATACGAGCCTGGCGCTATAACGATTCATTGACTCAGCACATAGATACTCTCACCTCACCGTTGTTCGATGTAGTTTCCGAAAAGCAACGGAAATCATTATATCAAAATCCACTCAATTCAATTCACTTATCTGTACCTCAAGGTCCGGAAGCACCCACAAAGGCCAGTCACTTACTTAATCAGTGGAAAAAAGAGGGAATCATTAAACAAGATAAACTGCCGGCCATTTATGTTTATTATCAATATTTCAAACTAGCAGGTTCAAGTAAAGATTACTGTCGCAAAGGATTCATCTGCCATATCCGGGCTTACGATTGGGAAGAAAATGTAATTCTTCGACATGAAAACACAATCCCTAAAGCTGTTAACGATCGGGTTGACTTACTGGAAAAAACTGAACTTCATGTTAGCCCCACACATGGTTTATATACCGATGCATCATTTTCATTGGAGAAGTATATGGACGAGGTAATCCAAAGCCCACTCTATGTAAGCGAAGATTATCAGGGTGTGCGCGATGTGCTAAGCGTTATCCAGGATGCCCATGTGATTCAACTATTTATTGATACATTAAAAAATAAATCAATCATCCTGGCAGATGGGCATCACCGGTATGAAGGATCATTATTATATAAGCAACGCAGAAAAGCACAAAACCCTGATCACACAGGTAACGAAGGATATAATTTTCATCTGATGTATTTTACGAATACCGAGGCTGATGATTTGAGAATTTTACCAACCCATCGTTTGATACAAGGTCTTGCAAACTTTGATGAAAAGCAGATTATCGAAAAGCTCGGTATTGACTTTGAGGCAAAAGAAATTGAAGATGCTGATACACTGCACGAAATTATTCTCGGTAAAAAATGGGCTTTTGGAATTCTCTTTAAAGATCGAACGCTAAAGGTAAAACTCAAGCCCGAGTCATTCCTTAAAATGAAATGGCACTTTCCGGATGAAATAAAAGCACTGGACCTTACGGTACTACACTACTTTATTATTGAGAAAATTCTGGGCATTTCAGGCAAAGATCAACGCGCATCTGAAAACATTTCCTTCGACCGCAGTTTTTCAGATTGCCTAACGAAAGTAATTAAAGAAGAAGTACAAATGGCTATTATCACTCCAGAGATATCCATCGAGGATGTTAAACGGGTTTGTGCCAGCGGGTTTACGATGCCTCAAAAATCAACCTACTTTTATCCAAAAGTAATTTGTGGATTTTTATTTAGCTCCATTAAAGAAGATGAATTTCAATCGCCCGATTATTCTCTATTCTGATTTTAGGTAACTTTATACTATGAATAAAACTCTTTTAAATAGAATTACACTTAACTCCCAGGTTGGGCACGGGACAATGGGATGATCGAGTTAAACAAACAATGTGTCAAAATTATCATTCATTGAATTTCAAACGCCCGCTTATTCTCGCTTCTAGTTCTCCACGCAGGCAGTACCTGATGCGGGAAGCTGGGTTTCATTTTACAGTTAAGGTGCCTGACATTGACGAATCTTTTCCCTCCGAAATGCCGGTACATAAAGTGCCTAAATACCTGGCAGAAAAGAAAGCACGAGTGTTTGAATCTCACTTGACGGATGAAATTGTCATCTCCTCTGATACGGTAGTCATCTTGAATAATGAGATCCTCAATAAACCTTTACATCGCCAGGAGGCCATTGAGATGTTGAGTCGGTTGAGTGGACATACCCACACGGTAATTACTGCGGTGTGTCTGCTATCAAAAGAAAAGATGGATTGTTTCGATGACCATACGGAGGTAACCTTCAAGAAACTTACTTTAGAAGAAATTAATTTTTATGTTGACAATTACAAACCCTATGATAAAGCGGGGGCTTATGGGGCCCAGGACTGCATGCCTACCGGAGTTAATCCTTGTTCGAATGAAGAAATTCAGTTCCTGAAACAAATCGGCAAATCAGAACTAATCGAAAAGACATTCACCGTCACGCAGACAGGGATTGGATTAGTCGCGATAGAAAAAATCAACGGGTCCTACTTTACTGTGATGGGAATGCCCATCCATCAGGCGTATTCGCATCTTCTAAATTTCTGAAGTAAGTTATTTCAATACGCTTAGAAGCGATTGCGTTGAAATAGTTGTGGCACATTTAAAGTGCCCTTGCGGGCAAGCCTTATAGCCATGCGAACCGCACGGCCGGCATGATAATTTTTCGGATGTCTGTACAATAAATGATTGCGTTGATAACGGGCCAAAACCAAAAGCCGGGATGGTGGAACAATACACTGCCGTAACCGGGGCATTCATGGCGGAGGCCAGGTGCATGGGAGCTGAATCATTTACAAAATTCATCGTTGCTCCTTTCATGAGTGCTGCGGACTCAAGAAAACTCAATTGACCCGCCAGGGTTACCACCTGATCACTCCCTACTTCGTTCTTAATAGAATCACACACTGATTTATCCGCAGGCGCCCCTAACAAATAAACCTGATCAACTTGATTTGTTATTGACTTAATTAAATCAATCCATTGGGCTGCCGGAAACTGCTTGGTAAACCAAACCGAAGTAGGTGCCACACAGAGATACCTTCCCGTTTGGAATTTCTTTACCCGTTCAAAATCCTGATCGGAAGGATAAAGCCTGGGCAACTCATGTGTCGAATCCGTTAGTGATTCAATTAGTTTTTGATTGCGGTCAATCTCGTGCACGCTGGTCCCAAATTCGTGTTGTACACTTCGACTGAATGAAAAAGACCATGGATTTTTTTTAAACCCTATCTTCTGAGAAGCTCCCGAATAGGCTGTAATTAGTCCTGAGCTTGCATACCGATGCGCATTGATCACCACATCATAGCGATTGCTACGGACCCGGCCTGCCATCTTAAATAAATTCCTGATCTTACCCTGCTTCTTATTCCATACTAATACTTCGCGAAGATGCGGATGGCCAATCAATAACGATTCATTTCCCTTCCTGAGCAAAAAATCAATCGCTGCATCCGGAAATACTTTATGTAGTTTTTCTATTAAAGCCGTAGCTAAAATAACATCTCCAATAAAGGCGGTTTGAATAACCAAAAAAGATTTCGGAGCACCTGCCACAACTCAATACTTGGTTTTGTAATACTCAAGGGCTTTGACAACAATTTCCATAGCTACATTCTTGCCTTGAAAGTCAGGAACGGTAACCACTTTATTTTCCAACTTCTTATAACTCTCAAAAAACTCTTTCAACTCGAGCTTAAAATGCGAGGCAAGTTCGCTGATGTCACTCAAGTGTTTTGTATTGGCATCATTCTCTGCCACAGCCAGGATTTTATCATCTGCAAGACCCTGGTCTATCATCCGCATTACGCCCACCACGCGGGCAGGCACCATACACAATGGTTGAATTGGTTCACGGCATAGAATCATGATATCCAATGGATCATTGTCGTCACCCAGTGATTTGGGAATAAATCCATAATTAGCCGGATAAAATACGGATGAATAAAGTACCCGATCTAACTTTAAAAGACCAGTCTCCTTATCTACCTCATACTTGGTACGCATACCCGTTGAGATTTCAATAATTCCATTTAGAAACTCAGGTGGATTTGAGCCAGCGGGAGCTTCGTGCCAGGGGTGCTTGATCATAGTATTAATTTTACACGAAGATACAATTTCATTACACGGATATTCAAAATAAAAAAACCCATCTGGGTTACAGATGGGCTTATGTTAGGCGAGGTTAAGTTTACTTCTTCTCCTCTTCCTTCTCTTTATCTTTTTCCTTGTCCTCCTCTTTCTTCAAGCTGATCTTGTCCCCATCTTTCAATCGTTTTGAAACAACCAGGAATGGACCGGTTATCACTTCAGAAGCTTCCGTTAGTCCTGATATAATCTCAATGTTATCGTAGTCACTGATGCCGGTTTTCACCTCAACCATTTTGGCTACTCCATTCTCATTGACAAAAACTACTACCTTATCTTCTTTCTTCTCCTGCTTTGGCTTGCTCGAGTCCGTTACCTGTGGACGGTCGTCATCGTTGTCGTTATTTCCCTCATTTCCTTCTCCAACAGGCTTGTCATCCGGATTGCGGGTGGTTACTGCTGCCAGCAGTACTGATAACACATTTTCTTTGCGGGTCGTTATGATATCTACACTCGCTGTCATACCCGGACGGAATGGATAACGGTTGCCGGCTTTGATCAAGTCTTCATAGGATGATTGCAGAATAATAATCCGAACCTCAAACTCTGTGATCGCATCAGCCGACTGCTTATCGCGGGCGGTGTTGGCAATGTTGGTAACCAATCCTTTAAATTGCTTTCCGCTATTCCCATAGGCATCTACATCTATGATTACCGAATCTCCATAATGCACCCGTACAATATCGTTCTCATTTACATTAACCCGTACTTCCATCTTATTCAGATCGGCAATCCGCAGCATTTCTGTTCCTGCCATCTGGGCGGTTCCTACAACGCGTTCACCCTTCTTCACATTCAGCTTTGAAACAACTCCGGTCATAGGAGCTACTACGGTAGTTCTCCGAACGTTTTCACGCGATTCCTTAACGGACGCTTCCGTACTATTAACAATAAATTTAGCTGCCTCTAAAGATTGTTCTGCCGATTTTAAGTCATTCGTGGCAATCTTGAAATTCTGCTGCGCCAATTGCCAATCAGATTCAGAAATTACTTTTTCATTCCACAATTTTTCCTGACGCTTGTAATCCTGCTCGGCACGCATGTAGGTTGCCTGAGCCCGTGACAAGGAAGCCTTAGAAGATTCCATGTTGGCACGTTGCTGATTTAAGCCGGCTTCAGAGCGCTCTAATTGGCTGAGCCAAACATCGGGTCTGATTTTCACCAGCACATCACCGATTCTTACCGAGTCACCGTCTTCCACCCGCAGGTCTGTAATTTCACCAGACACTTCCGGAGCCAGTTTTACTTCGATTACAGGTTGCACCGTTCCGGAAGCACTTACCTTTTCAGTAATTGATACTTTCTTGGCTTTGGCTACTTCAACTTCGATTGTCTTGGCTTTACCAATCCAGCCTTGCGATTTACCAATAATCAGGAAAAGTATTAGAAATACGACTACACCAATACCAATGTAGAGTAACTTGTTAGATTTCTTTTTTTGTTTTGCCATTTGAAATTATCTTGAAAAGTTGGAGTTAAAAACCGAGCGGTAATCCTTGATAGAAGTCGAGTACTTTTTTGCGGAAAATAAAATCATATTTTGCTCGTAGCAAGTCAGATTCAGCCTGAAATAGATTATTCTCAGCTACCTGATAATCAACAAAATTCACAGCACCTAAGTTATATCGTTGCTTAGCCATGCGAAAAGCCTCATCACGGGCTTTTACTTGCTTTTCTGTTGACTGATACGTTTTTATAGCTGCAAGAGCATTGTTATAGGCTGTCTCAACTGTTTGACGCAGCGTGTTACTTGTTTCGCGAAATGTAATGTCCGCTAATGACTGACTGATGGCTGCACGTTGCATGGCAGATCTGGTTGATAGTCCATTAAAAATTGGAATCTGTAAACTAATGCCGACACTTCTTCCTCGGTTATCGCGATATTGATCTCCAAGTGAGGGCACGAGAAATTGTCCTGTTGGAGTAGTAACATCACGCAAAACCGGTGTACCAGAACCTTGCACATATCCAACATTAGATGTCTGGGTTGAAAAGCCTCCATCTGCAAAAAATTGTTGACGCTGATCCGAATAGATGGTTGAGTAGGACGCATTCACACTCAATCGTGGATAGAGATTCCCTTTAGCAGCGCGATATCCAAACATAGAGCTCCTTTTTCTTAATTCGGCAGCCTTGATTTCAGGCATTGTCATGGTGGCAATATCAAAAATCTCATCGACCGTTTTAGTAATATCTAATTGATTTTGCAAGTCTAACTGAGGAAGTTCAACATCCATGGATGTTGAAGAGGGTAACTGAAGAGCCTGCTTTAATTGTAATATTGATAAGTTTAAAGAGTTCTCTCGTTGAATAACATTCAACTCATTGGTTGCTAATTGAGCATCCAGATTAAGCATATCAGCAATTGGTACAGACCCTGCATCAACAAGTTTTTTAGTTCTTTCTAATTGTTCCAGCGTTGAATTTACCTGGAGTTGAGCAACATTATAAAGTTCCTTATTGAATACTACATTCAGGTATAGCGTTATTACATTCAGGATGACATCATTTCTAGCCTTAATCAAATCTTCGTTGACGGCTTCCAAATCCACTTCACCTTGTTTCATATTATAGAATAATCTGAACCCATTCCATAACAGCAAGGAACTATTAGCTCCAAGGTTTGACGACCTCACCTGGTTAGTAGTGAAAATATTGGTGGTTGGATCAATCGTACGTCCCCAATTCCAACCATAATTACCATTGGCATTAAGAGTAGGGAGCATCGCCATTTTTGTTTGTAAGGCGTTAATCTCATTCGATTCCACATTGTAGGTGCTACGCTTAATAGTAAGATTATTTGAAATGGCATAGTCAATTATCTCCCGTAATGTCCAGACTTTCTTTTCTTGTGTGTAGCCTATTGCCGACACCAGCAAAAATGCACTCAGTAGTATTACTCTTTTCATCATAGGTTATAAAACAATATCCGGTATATAGATCACTTCTTTTACCCAGCTTAGACTCCTTAAATAATCAAATGTTACAGGTTTAATCCCTGAATCCATCTCAATCACCTGGCAAGCAAGGTCATTTTTTCCTTTACGCGAAACAGACATGGTAGCAATATTGCAATCATCATGGGCCAAGATGCTCGCTATAAACGCAATGCTTCCTTTTTTATCTTCGGCAAAAATAATCAACGTATGCAGACTGGCAGAAAAATCGGCCTTAAAGCCATTAACTTCTGCGATGTTAATAACGCCACCCCCTTTGCTTTCACCCAATACCTC
>Ga0075163_10012464_pt1 | contig 11072 bp, 11 predicted proteins | sample JI1023141ADNA_FD_71478 | JGI IMG/M metagenome (GOLD analysis project Ga0075163, IMG submission 71478) | Wastewater effluent complex algal communities from Wisconsin, to seasonally profile nutrient transformation and Carbon sequestration -... | ecosystem: Engineered > WWTP > Effluent > Algae...
AGCATCGACTCCTCCACGAATTTCGACATCACCTACTACCAAGGCTTGAGCCACAATTACGGTAACATTAACTTTGAAAGAACCATGGAGAACGCCGTCTATTCCAAAGTCACCTGGAAAGACTCCTTCCAAAACGATTGGTTCGTGGGATACAATTTTTCCAAGGCCATCCAAGACATCGAACGCGCCAATTACACCGACGAATTGAACAACCACAAACAAACGAACTACAGCCTCTACTACGGTTGGAAGAAAAACTTTGGCGATGGATTCACGTTCTCTTTGTACTCCGGCGTGACCACTTGCCTATACAATGAAGACAGCCAAAGCGCGACCATGCCGATCGGCGGATGGGCCCTTTCCTACCGCTTTTTACGCGGCAACTTCTCGTTGGAATCGTTTCAAAAAGTAGAAGGCAGCGGAGAAACTTCCGGAATTTACGGCAGCCAAACACGCAAAGAAGTGAAACTAAGCGGAGTCATCGAAGTAACCAAAAAACTATCGTTGTTTTCGGATTGTTTGATCTCCAAAGCGGTGGCGAACTTTTCCGCCGAAGCCCTTCCCCAGGAAAGCCCCATCTTAACCGCAAGCATCGGCGCCGAATACAAAGTCGCGAAGAACCTCTCGGCTCGCGCCATCTTCTCCCAACGTTCCTACATGGGAACATCGCTTGGCAACCAACTTCCCGAAGGACCTTCCGGAAGCTTCGCCGTCAACTACCTCGCGTTCTAATAGGTTTTCTCGGATTTAAGCAGATCGATCTGCGTTTGTAACGAACGGTACTGACGGTTCAACTTGTGAACGTACGAAAAAATCAACGCCCAAAACACCACGTAACCGAGCATAAAATACATCATGGGATCATCCTTCCTTGACTTCGTTGAGTCGGTTTTTCAGTTTTTCCAATCGGTACCGTTGCCGGAACAGCAGCCCGAAGAGCACGAAAAAAGAAAGCATCGTTAAGGTCAACGTGGCCTTCATCGAATCTGGAAGCCCGCCTTGCCCGGGCTTCGCGTTGATGACCGTCGGGTGGATGCCGCGCCATAGTTTCACCGAATAGTGGATGAGCGGGACATCGATGAAAGCGATGATCGTGAGGATGGCGCTGACCAAGTTTCGCTTGGCCGTGCCTTCGAAGGCATTACGAATGAACAGATATGCTGAATAGAGCAACCACAGTAGGAACGTCGTCGTCAGACGGGGCTCCCAAGTCCACCATGTTCCCCAAATGGGACGGGCCCAGATCGGGCCGGTCAATAAAACGGCGGTGCAGAAGATCCAACCGACTTCGGCCGCGCTGGAACCGATTTCGTCCCACATCGTCTTTTTTTCGAGCAGGTACATGATTCCCGCCAGGAAGGCGATGAAGAACCCGAGGTACATCGTGATGGCGCTGGAAACGTGGATGTAGAAAATTTTCTGGACGATTCCCTGGGTAGCCTCTTCCGGTGTGAAGAAAAAAATCGTCACCAGGGAAGAGAGGACGGCCATGGCCGTCAAAAGTAATAATTTCATGCGAGCTCCTCTTTGGCGAAATCATACAGCAGCATCGAGGAAAAGAACAAGATGAGGTTGATTCCCAAAAGGAAAAAAAGCGACCGGGGTTCGAATGCCGCCGCGTTGGCAATGCTGGCTTTCACCGAAGCCATGAGCAACGGCAGCACCATCGGAAAATAGATCACCGGCAGCAGCAACTCCTTCAGCCTTGCGTGGGATAACAGTTCCGACACCAGGATTCCGCTGGAACAAAAACCGAAACCGGATAGGAAAAAAACCAGAAAAACCCGCGCCTGCGAAACGCCGAATCCCCAGTGAAAAAACATGGAAAACAGGAAGAACATGATCCCCGACAGGAACGTCAGCAGCAAGACGGAAAAAAGCATGAGCGCGAGAAAAACCGCGGTGTTCCCGCACCCCGTCATCATCACGCCGCTTAGGAACATTCCTTGTTGGAGCTTTTGGTACAGGTTCGAAATCACCATGGTCACCACGTACGTATGAATAAGCCAAAGGATACTCGGAGCGAGGACATTCACCGACACTTCGGTATCGCTGAATGCGAAATAGAAAATAAAGAGATCCACCAGAAGGAACAGTAAAACCGCGAGAAAAACCTCTTTGGTCCTGATCTCGGCCTTGACCAACAATTGGAAAATTCCGATGATCTGCCTAAGCATGTCGCTCCACCAGGGTTCCGCCACTCAAAGAAAAATTCCGGTGGATCCACGTTTCCTTCGACAAGTCCTCGTGGGCCGAGAATACGATCGTCGAATTCGTGGTCCCCAATATCTCCAAAAGTTTCGCCTTGGAGACAGTGTCCAAACCGGACATCGGTTCGTCCAAGATCAGCATCGGTGGCTCGTGCATAAGCGCGCGAATCAGCGAGGCCTTTTGCCGCTCGCCTTTGGAAAAACTTCGAACCTCGACGTGCAAGTGGTTTTTCAGCGCGAACGTTTCCGCCCATGCGTTTATTTTTTCATCGGCGTTTCGCACCCGGTATAGTCGCGCGTAGAATATCAAATTGTCCCAAAGGGATAGGTCCGCGTACAGAAACGATTCATCGAGAACCAAACCGAGGCGCCCCCTGAACGAGCGGATGTCGTCCCAAATATTCATAGAATCGTACGTTATGGAGCCGGTGGTAGGCTTGACCATTCCCGCGATCATTTTCAACAACGTCGTTTTTCCCGCGCCGTTAGGCCCGGAAAGCAAAACCTTCTGGCCCGAAGGGATGGTGCAGTCGATGGACTGCAAAACTTTTTTGGATAGAAATTTTTTCGAAACGTTCTCGAGCGCGATCATGCCCGGGTTCTTCTTATTTCGAAGATATAATCCCGCAGACGGGCGGTTTCGTAAACGTAGTCGCTTTCCGTGCATTTTTTCTCGGCGTAATCACGCTCGATTCTGACGAGGGAATTCAACGCCACCTCTACCAGCTGCTCCCGGTCCATGGCTTTGCTTCGGTCTTTTTTCAGAAAGAACGCCAAACCTAGCGCTAACACCAGGCCGAAACCGGACCACAGGCCGTAACGATAGTTGTCTTCCACCCGAGGCAGGCCCTTGACTTCGACGAAAAAAGTCTTCGACGGCGCGATCGGCCCACCAGAATAAACCTGGGACATCTTCCCTTGGTAAGGAAGATCCGGTCCACGCTGCAGGTCCTTCGCGACGACCTTCAGGCGAGGGTCGTTGATGAATAGATTGAATGCATTCTTGACCGCGTTTGAGCTGAAATCGAAACTCAGGTTCTTCGACGAATAGGGAAGCGTATAGGTGAACTTAATCGGGTAGCCGATTCCTTGCGTAGGATAGATCGGGGCGCGAAAGACAAGCGCGGGCTTTTTGTCATCCACCTCGAAAAGACTCTGCATGCTATCGGCAAACTCCACGTTGAATGCGCCGGTTGGAAGCGGGATCGTAATCAACTCGGAAAGCGGCGCCATCGGGGTATACGCTTCTCGCCCCTTGTTCTGAATATTGAACGTGTGGTGCACCTTGAGCATGTCGTTGCGACCGAGTTCGACGTAAACGGACTCCGTAATAGCGACATCCCGCAAACGAATCGTCACCGGATAGATCGAAATCGTTTCCGCCGTCAATGCGGGAGTCTTTTCGCCGAACTGAAACGGTCCCTTGAAATAAGGCACGCCCATGTGGTCGACGGTAATGATGTAGGAATAAGCCGCGTCTTGGTTCAATCCCTTAAAAATATAACGGCCCTTGGCGTCGGTGAAAGCTTCGGCCCCGGAATTTTCAACTTTACCTTTGAAAATTCGAAGGCGAACGGGCTGGCCTCCCACCGCTTTTTTAGGCTCGTAGGCATCTTGCAAAACTCCGCTCAATTCTGCGGCAAAAATGGACCCGCTCAAGAGCAGGAGGGAAGCGAAGACCTTCTTCATTTGTTCACCGAGCTTGTGCGGGACGCTACTTCGACCGTGATTTCGCCTTGGATTTTTGTCCATTGTTTCTCCACGTCTTCCAGGATTTTCATCACCTCGACCGCGCGAAGCTCGTACTTATCGCGTAGCTCTTTATAGTCTTGCAGGGATAGCTTGCCGGTCTCGTAATCGAAATCGAGTTCTTTCAAGGCCAGGATCAAGCTGGCCTTTTCATCCTTCAAATTACCGCGGGAATGCTCGGGCACGTCGGTGAACATGACGCCATACCCCGCGTCCTTGTAAAGATAGGGCAGGGCGAGCAGGAAAACGACAAATCCGAGCACAATGATGGCGATGAATAGCTGCATAAATTACTCCTGTTTCGATCCGTACATTTCTTCGTGAAGTTTATCCAAATACGCTTGATCTTCCCGCTTTACCAAAGGCACGGCCGGTGTCGATGGCGCCAATGATTCTTTTTTTTTCGAACGGTAGACCGCCATCGCGAATAACCCGCCGGCGGACAGGATTGCCAGGCTCGGAAAAATCCAGGCGGCGCGGCTCAGGCTTTCAACCATAGCTCACCTTCCGACCGGCGGGCCACATGACCACCACCGACCCGAGGATCAAGAACAACCCGCCGATCCAAATGAACTGTACCAGCGGATTCACGACCGCCTTGATGAAAATCGTCTGGTCATTGGGATCGAAGGTTAAAAATGCGAAGTAAAGATCTTCTACGATGGAACGCTTGATCGCCACTTCGGTGCTCGGCTGCGGTTCTTCCCCGGGAATCGCGCTATTAAAGAGAACCCTCGCCGGGGCCATGCTGGCGTATGGCTTACCGTATTTCCATATGGAGAGGTTGGCGGAAATGACGCTCTTGTGCGCATCGGATGTCGGCACCAACGAATCGTAACGGATCAAATATTTATCGAACGCCTTCGTTTCATTAGGGCTCATTTTCAATTCTTGCTCGACCTTGAAGGCGTTGCCGGTAAAACCTAAGAACAAGAGCACGATGCCGATGTGCACGATGTACCCACCGTACCGACGTCGGTTGGAGGCCAAAAGGCGGATGAACGCCGTCAACGTATCTTCCTTGAAGATACGGATACGCATGCTGACGCCTTCTTTGTATTCCGTGAAGATCGTCGCCAAAACGAACGCACACAGCGAAATCGACAGGTTCGCGTACACGGTGGTCACGATGTCTCCGGATTTTCTCCAGTAGATCAGCGCGAGGACCGAGAACGGAATCATCGCCAAGACTGGAATGAAGAAATGTTTCTTGAGCTGCTCGGTGGTGGATTTTTTCCAACCCACGATGGGCCCGAATCCCGTCAAGAAGAGTAACAAAAGTCCGATCGGTACCATGACCGCATTGAAATACGGCGGCCCCACCGTAATCTTCGTTCCGCGCACCAATTCCGACAACACCGGGAACAAGGTTCCCCACAGGATGGCGAACGCCGATCCGATCAGCACTAAATTATTGAAGAGGAACGCCGATTCCCGCGAAACCAAAGAATCAAGCACCTGCTTGGAGCGGAGCGAAGGCAGGCGATAGATCAGGAATCCGATCGACACCACGATCGCGATGGCGATGAACACGAAGAAGTACTGGCCGATGTCCGATTTAGCGAACGAGTGCACCGAAGAAACGATTCCTGATCGCGTGAGGAACGTTCCGGTCATCGTCATGAGGAAAGAAAGGATGACGAGCGCCATGTTCCAGGTGCGGAGCATGTTTCGTTTTTCCTGGATGATCGCCGAATGCAAGAACGCGGTCGCGGTCAGCCAAGGAATGAACGCGGCGTTTTCCACCGGATCCCAAGCCCAGTATCCGCCCCAACCCAACACTTCGTAAGCCCAAGAGGCGCCGAGTAAATTTCCGATCGATAGAAAAAACCAAGCGACCAGGGTCCAGATACGCACTTCGATCAGCCAGTAGTTGTCCAACCGATTCGACATGAGGGCTGCCATGCCGTAGGCGAACGGAATCGTCATGCCGACGTAGCCCAAATAGAGGGATGGCGGGTGGATCATCATGTAATAATTTTGCAGCAAAGGGTTCAGACCACGCCCATCCATCACTTCGAAAGGAATGGTCTTGAACGGATTGGCGGTAAAGACCAATAGAATGAGAAAAAACATGGCGACGCCCATCAGCGTGGCTACGATGTAAGGCAGCAGCTCTTTGCTTCGGTTACGTACCCGCATCATGGCGACGGACGAATAGATGGTAAGAATCGCCAACCAGAACAATAACGAACCGTTCTGTCCGCCCCACAGCGCGGCCACCTTATAAAAAATCGGCATGGTGGAGTTCGTATATTGGTGGACGTATTCGACGTGAAATCTGCCGGTGAGCAAACAATATTCGAGGCATGCGATCGCGGCTAGCACGAGGAAGGTCATTCCCCACACGGCGTTCCGGCCGCTCTGCACCAGGTAAAACCGGTTGGTACGCGCACCGACGACGGAAATCACCAACCCGTAGAACGCGACGACCAACGCCGCATGGATGAATATATTTCCCAGTGTCTCCGCCATCATGCCCTCGGTTTCGATTGCATGGTTGGCGTCAGCTTTTCTTCGTACCGTGACGCGCACTTGGCGAGTACTTCGGTCGCGCGAAACGAGGCGTCGCCGTCGTATTTACCGGTCACCACGACGTCGGCGGTATCCTTGAACGTGTCGGGCATGGCGCCCTCATAAAACACGTGGATGATCTGGTTGTTGTTTTCGACCTTAAATTCCCAGCGCATGTCTTTTTCGCTCTTCACGATGGATTCGGGAACCACCTTACCCGCGACCTTCAACGCGTTGGGCGAGTACTTGGCTTTGTCGGCCATCAATTCGTCGACGGTAACGTAGTACTGCGTCGACTTAGGAAGGGTGGTCATCACCACGATGAAAATTCCGATCGCGATGAAGGTTAAGCCGATGATCCATTTCGTCTGTTTCAATTTCATTTTTTCATCCGTTCACGTTTTCGCCGAACTTGTTCGACCAGTTTTGGGAAACATTCTACCACTTTTTCAATTTCTTGCTCGGTTGTGCTCCATCCCAACGAAAACCGAATCGACCCCTTCGCTTCCGCGTCGGAGTATCCCATCGCGCGCAGCACGTGCGATGTCTCGAGCGACCCCGACGAACACGCCGCACCGGTGGAACAATCGATGCCGGCGAGATCGGCGGCGATCATCAAAGACTCGCCGTCAAGGTCGTCGAACATCATGTGCGACGTATTGGGAAGCCTCAACAGGCCTTGCCCGGTGACCTTACACCCCTCGATTTCGTCTAGTAGTTGCTGCTCTAAATGATTTCGGAGTTCGGTGATCTTGGTGAATTCCTGTTCTCGGGTCTCGAGCAATACGCGCGCTGCCGCGCCCAGGCCGATGATGCCCAGGACATTTTCGGTGCCAGGTCGGCGACCTTTTTCTTGCGGGCCACCTTCCCAAATATTTTCGAACGTCGTGCGCTTTCGGCGAATCAAGGCGCCCACGCCCTGGGGTGCCCCGAGCTTGTGGCCCGACAACGACAGCATGTCGACGTTGGAATTTTTCATCGAAAAGGCGATTTTCCCCGCGGCTTGTACCGCGTCGGTGTGCAAGAGGGCTTTTCCTTTTTCGAGGGAAAATACGGGATAAATGATCCCCGTTTCGTTGTTGGCGTATTGGACGGAAATAAACTCCATGGGGGTGGAAAGCGAGGTATCCATCGTGCCATCTTGAGAGACGGTAAAAGATCGAAGCGTGGCTCCACTTTTCACCGCGACGTCCGCCGCGGCCAACACGCAGGCATGTTCGACGGTAGAAGTAGCGATAGAGATGCCCGGCTTCTGGAACGCTCGCCAGGCCAAATGATTGGCTTCCGTACCACCGGAAGTGAAGACCACTTCCGCCTCGGAAACGTCCACCAATGCCGCCACCGATTCGCGAGCCTCGTCAATCAGCTGACGAATTCTTCTTCCACTGGTGTGGGTGCTGTTGGGGTTTCCGACATGGCCCATGGCTTCCATCATCGCTTCCTTCACTTCGGGACGAAGTGGTGAAGTCGCGTTGTGATCTAGGTAGGCTCGTTCCATGGTGCCTCGTGTATGTACGCAAGTTTTGCGTAGGTCTCAAATTTTGGGCCTTTTTAAATGAATCGATGCCAATAGAATCAAATAGTTATGCGTCTTCGATCAAGATCTAGCCTGGCACGTTCATCGCAGTCTTTTGGGTATGAAACTTCATCTCGCGTGCGTCTTGTTCTTGGTCGGCTGCAGTTCCTTTGTTGCCGAGACCGGTGAATTAGATGTGGGCAACGACAATGGGTCCATTCCGGTCGTGGTTCCTTCGGTCGTCCCAACGGTCACCGTTAGCCCCGTGCCGAATACCGTAACCTTCAACAAGGTCTACACTGAAGTTCTTTCCAGCTGCGCCAACACATGCCACAACGATAACTCCGGCATGAGCGGCGGATTGAATTTCGCCGACATTAACAACCAACTGGTCGCCTACCAAAATTTATACAACGTCCAAGGTAGTACGTATCCGAACTTCATTCGTGTCGTGCCCGGCAATCCGAACACTAGTCTTTTGGTCTTAAAGTTAGAAGGATCCACCGCCGCCACCGGCGCGCAAATGCCGCTGAATGCCGTCGCGCCGTTGACCCCCGCGCAAATTCAGCTCGTACGCGACTGGATCACCGCCGGCGCGTTGAATAATTAGGTATCCAAGAATAGTTGACGAATTCGATCTCGCAGGTCCGCCACGTTCTTTTTGGTATATGGTTTCGTAGAAATGGCTGGGAAAAATTGCACGCCCACGTCGCCCGGGTTCAGGAGAAATCCGTTCTTTTGGTTGAAGGCGTGCATGCCGGTCAACCTTATCGCCACGATATCGGCTTCCAAATCTATCGCCAGGTGAAAGGCGCCTTTTTTAAACGGCAATAAGTCGCCGGTTGGGGAGCGCGTACCCTCGGGCGCAATCGCCACCGAAATACCTTTTCGGAAAAGCTCCTTGCCTTTTTCCAAGGCGGCAATCGCACGCTTGGTATCGCCGCGCGGGGCGATGGGAATTTGCCCGACACGGCGGAGAAATAGGCCATAAATAGGCCAACGGAAATGACTTTCTTTTTCCACGCCGCGTGCGATCTGCGGCAGCACCGAGTAGATGACGAAGTGGTCGAAGATGTTCGTATGGTTGAACACGATAATGTACGGCTTGGACCAATCAATGTTTTCGACGCCCACGGCTTTCACGCGAATGCCCGTGATGCGCACCATGCTACGTGCGAAAGACTTCAGGATGAAATCCATTTTTTCGTGGGGAAAAAATAAGGTGAGAAACGCGAAGGTCAAAACATAGACGACCAACAATGGAACGCCTACGCACCATCGAAAAAATGAAGTGACGTACCGTAAGTACTTAAGCACTTTTCGCTTTAGTACCGCGATGAGCGGCGTTGCTGGCCGACTGCGCGAGGATTTTTTTCAGGTACTGACCGGTGTACGAATTCGGTTCCTTGGCGACGGCTTCCGGAGAACCGGTGGCGATGATTTTGCCGCCTTTGCTTCCACCTTCGGGCCCGATGTCGATCAACCAATCGGCGGTCTTAATCACGTCGAGATTATGTTCGATGACCAAAACGGTGTTTCCGTTCTCGACCAAGCGGTGCAGCACTTCCAACAGCTTGCGGACGTCCTCGAAGTGTAGTCCCGTCGTCGGCTCATCCAGAATATAAATCGTCCTGCCGGTGGAGCGCTTGGCCAATTCACGCGACAGCTTAATACGCTGGGCCTCGCCCCCCGAAAGCGTGGTGCCCGACTGCCCCAACGTAACGTACCCCAACCCGACTTGTTCGAGCGGCACGAGCTTGTCGTGAATAGCTGGGATCTTCTCGAAGAATGAGACGCCTTCTTCCACCGTCATCGCCAATACGTCGGCGATGGATTTTCCCTTGTACGTGACTTCCAACGTTTCGCGATTGTAGCGCTGCCCCACGCATTGTTCGCAGGTGACGTAGACGTCGGGAAGGAAATGCATTTCGATTTTGATGATACCGTCGCCCTGGCAACCTTCGCAGCGACCGCCCTTCACGTTGAACGAAAATCGTCCGATCTTGTAGCCGCGCATCTTCGCTTCCGGAATTTCCGCGAACAGCTCCCGAATCGGCGTGAATACCCCGGTATACGTCGCAGGGTTCGACCGCGGGGTACGTCCGATAGGCGACTGGTCTATTTCGATGACTTTATCGACATGAAGAAAACCCTCGATCTTCTTGGCGATACCCGCTTGCTCTTTGGAATTATACAAATGTTTTTTCAATTGCGGCAGCAAGGTGTCGACGATCAACGAAGACTTTCCCGAACCCGAAACACCCGTCACGCAGACGAAAAGTCCCAACGGAATCGTCGCATCGACGTTTTGTAAATTATTCGTCGCCGCGCCGGTGATCGTGATGCTCTTCGGTCCGGGCACGCGCCGAGTGCGCGGAACCGGAACAAAACGCGCTCCCGTCAAATATTGTCCGGTCAGAGACTTCGGTTCCTGCATGATCTGTTTGGGCGTACCCTGGGCCACGATGGTTCCACCATGAATGCCGGCCCCCGGTCCGAGATCGAAGACGTGGTCGGCTTCGCGAATGGTGTCTTCATCGTGCTCCACCACCAAAACGGTATTTCCCAAATCGCGCAGATGACGAAGCGTGGCCAACAAACGGTCATTGTCCCGTTGATGCAAGCCAATGGAAGGTTCGTCTAAAATGTATAAAACACCAACCAACCCCGAACCGATCTGCGTCGCTAGGCGGATACGCTGGGCTTCGCCGCCGGAGAGGGTTCCCGCGGTTCGCTCCAACGTGAGGTATTCCAACCCTACGTTCACCAAAAAAGCCAGGCGCGAACGGATCTCGCGCAGGATTTTGTCCGCGATGTGCGTGTCGCGTTTGGTAAGCTCCAATAATTGAAAGAACGAAAACGCGTCTTGGATCGTATATTTGGTGACGTCGGCGATGGATTTTCCATCGATCTTGATGAAAAGCGATTCTTTTTTAAGTCGCGCGCCGTTGCAGCCCGGGCACGTGATAATGCCCATGTATTTTTCCTGGGTGTCTTCGCGGAAATCCTCGGAGTCGCTCTCGCGGTACCGTCGCATCAAATTGGGCACGACTCCCTCGTATTTTTTATTGATGCTGTAATTG
>Ga0075163_10012465_pt1 | contig 11071 bp, 10 predicted proteins | sample JI1023141ADNA_FD_71478 | JGI IMG/M metagenome (GOLD analysis project Ga0075163, IMG submission 71478) | Wastewater effluent complex algal communities from Wisconsin, to seasonally profile nutrient transformation and Carbon sequestration -... | ecosystem: Engineered > WWTP > Effluent > Algae...
TTGCAATTGAAACTATGTGTGGTTTGATTGGGGACCGCACACAGTAGGTACTTTTCACCGAACCGAGGAGAACCAGTGGGATCGGATTTTGTCGCAATCAAGGATCATGGTGCTGCGAAGCAGGAGCCTGATCTCGACACTCGTGAACGGCTCGTGCGCGCCGCGATCGAAGTGTTCCTCGAGAAGGGCTACGGCGGAACCCGTGTGCAGGACATCGCCCGTCGGGCCGGCTTCACGTCGGGCGCGCTGTATGTCCACTTCCCGAGCCGCACCGCCCTGCTCGGCGAGGCGATCATCCGCGAGGGTCAGACGATCATGACCGGCCTCGCCGATCAGATCGACGCCGCAGCCGACAGCCCCGACTCGGTCGCCAACCTCCTCGCCGGCTTCAGCTCGGGCGCGCCGACCAAACTCGATCTCCTTCTCCTCGAGGCGCTGGCGCTCGCGTCGCGTTCCGACGAGGCGAAGGAAGTCCTTGCGACGGCGCTCGACGGCTTCGTCGAGATCCTCATGAAGCGCATCAACGTCGCGCGTGAGCGTGGCGACATCGACACCTCCATCGACACCGAGGCGCTCCGGCAGGTGTTCGTGGCATGGATCTTCGGCGGTGTGGTCGTGAAGGCCCTCAAGATCGGCACCGCGCCGATCGACTCGTTGACCGACGCCACCCGCCGCCTCATCGGTGGCCTCGCGCCCACGGCCTGACGCTCCAACGTCTCCGTCACAGCCCACCCACCCCTTTCTGGGCGGCAACCGCTAGCGTGATCCTCCGATGACGACGCTGGCGGTGGTCAACCAGAAGGGCGGGGTGGGCAAGACGACCGTCGCACTGGGTCTCGCCGCCGTTGCGGCGCGTCGCGACCTGTCCGTCGTCGTCGTCGATCTCGATCCGCAGGCCAACGCGACCTCCGGCATGGGGGTCTGGTCGCCTGTCAGCACCGTCGCCCACGGTCTCGCGGCCGATGCCGACGGCGCGCTCATCGATGTCGTGGCAGCCACGGGATGGGGTCCCGACCTGTTCGACGTCCCCCCACGACTCGCGCCGAGTTCGCCCGACCTCGCGCAGCTCGAGCCCCAGATGGCCGTCGACCCCATCGGCGCACAGGACCGCCTCCGCCGCGCGCTCATCGGTGTGGATGCCGATCTCGTGATCATCGACTGCCCGCCGTCGCTCGGGCTCCTCACGATCAACGGCCTGTTCGCCGCCGACCACGCGGTCATCGTCACCGAACCGAGCGCCTGGGCCGTCGACGGCGTCGCCCAGATCCTGCGCAACATCAGCCGCATCGCCGAGCGCCGCAACGGCACGCCGACTCTGTCGGGCGTTGTCGTCAACCGGCTTGCCCGCACGCGCGACGCCCGGTACTGGGACGAGCAGCTGGTCGAGACCTACGGACCCGACGTCATCCGCCCGGCGATCGCGCTGAAGGCGGCGGTGGCGGAGGCGTCAGCCCAGTCGCTGCCGATCACCGCGGTCACGCGGGCCGGTGCCGCCGAGGCCGCAGCGCAGTTCGAGGCGGTGCTCGACCGGCTGGTTCCGGCGGCGCCGTCACTTCCCGAAGCCTCGCGAGACGGAGTCGCCGATGCCGCCCTATGACCCGAAGGCAAACCGCCCGAAGCTGGTCCCCGTCGACGACGAGTCGGCGCCCGTCGACGCGCTGCTCGGCCCCGCCGACTCGTCGGCGTCGGTCGCTCCGACCGCGCCCCAACGCACCCACCTGTCCGTGGTGTCCGACGACGAACGGGCGCCTCGCGCCGTGCCCGACCAGCCGGTGGCGCCGACGGGCTCGTCGCGTCCCGACACCAAGGTGCTGGTCGCCGTGGCGGTCACTGTCATCGCCGTCGTGGTCGGATCGATCGTCGTCGCCCGCCGCCGCAGCAACTGACGGCTTGCCGTCACCGTGCACCACTTCGACGAGACCACCGAGCGGATCCTCCAACGGGCCACGGCCTATGTCCGCGAGCGACTGAGCTTCGAGCCGGTCCCGCTCGACCATCGCGGCGACGCCGCCACCCTCGACCGCGAGGCGCCGTCGCTCATCGGCGAGTCGGGCAACGACCCCGACCTCGTGTTCGACCAGTACGAGCACATCCTGTCGCCCGCGGTGATCTCGGTCGACAGCCCGCGGTTCCTGTCGTTCATCCCCGCGGCGCCGACCAAGGCCTCGATGCTGTTCGACATGGTGGTGTCGGCGTCGTCGCTCAACGGCACCTCCTGGCTCGAGTCAGCCGGCGCGATCCACGCCGAGAACCAGGTGCTCCGCGCCGTCGCCGATCTCGCGGGCCTGCCCGCGGGCGCGGGCGGCTGTTTCCTGTCGGGCGGCAGCGCCGGCAACCTGTCGGCGCTGACCGTGGCGCGTGACGTTGCCCGGCATCGTCGGGGCGACCGGGCGCGCATGAGGATCCTCGCCAGCGAACAGACGCACTCGTCGGTCACCAACACGGCTCGCATTCTCGACTGCGACGTGGTGACGGTGCCGGCGGTGGATGGACGGATGATCGGTGAGCAGGTGGCAGCGGTGGTGGCGGCCGATCCCGACCCGTCCACGTTCTGTGCCGTCGTGGCGACAGCGGGAACGACCAATGCCGGCATCATCGACGATCTGGCCGGCATCGCCGTCGTCGCCGGCGATCACCACATCTGGTTCCACGTCGACGCGGCGTACGGCGGGGCGGGGCTCCTGTCGCCCACGATCCGTCACCGGTACGACGGCATCGAGCGGGCCGACTCGATGATCGTCGACCCGCACAAGTGGCTGTTCGCCCCGCTGGACTGCGCCATCCTCCTCTACCGGCGGCCGGCCCTCGCCAAAGGGGTGCACACGCAGAACGCGTCCTACCTCGACTCGATCCACGCCGACGAGGACGAGTGGAACCCGACGGACTACGCCTACCACCTCACCCGCCGGGCCCGGGGCCTGGCCATGTGGTTCAGTCTCGCGACCCACGGGCTCGGCGCGTACCGGCGCGCCGTCGATCGCGCCCTCGAGGTGACCGACTATGCGACCCGCCGAATCGAGGCGATCGACGAACTCGAACTGGTGCGGCCGCCCGACCTGTCGATCGTCATGTTCCGTCGTCGAGGCTGGACCGACGAGCAGTACGACGCGTGGTCCGAGCAGCTGTTGGCCGACGGCATCGGGTTCGTGTTGCCGTCGCGGTGGGAAGGGGAGACGATCCTGCGGTTCGCGATCCTGCACCCCGACACGACCGAGGCGATCATCGACGAGATCCTCGTCACACTCGCCTGACATTTCGGCATAGCTCGTACACCATCGACCCCTCGAAGTGGGGGATGCGGTTGCTTTTGTTGCAGTTCCATGACAAGGATCGTGCCCGTTCGCACGAATCGACCGGTTCCCGCGGCTCCTCTGCTGTCCATGCACCCACGTCGACCCACCCGCTCCCGCACCCGTCCCGGGCGGCTCCACCGTCGGTCCCGCGGGTCGCAGCGCATCCGCCCGACGTCGCGCGTGATCGTGATCTCGGTGCTGGCCACGTCGCTCGGCGCCCCGACGTTCGGGGTCGGAGCGTTGGCACTGTCGATGGCCTCGGCATCCGCGGCGACGACTCGCGACGTCGCGGTCGCGACCGAGGCACTGGCGTCGGCCAAGGCGTCCCGAGTCGCGGCGGACCGCCGTCACACCGAGCTCGCCGCGCAGCTCGACGAACTGACCGCCCGGCTCGACGCCGAGTTCGCCGGTGCGGCCGAACTGGCCGCTGATCTCGAAGCGGCCCGGTCCGAGATGCGTCGGAGCGCGATCACGGCGTTCATCAGCGGCGGTGACGGTGACCGGGCGTTCGAGTTCTTCACCCATGGCGACCTCGCCGAACTGTCGGGTCGCAGGACGTTCTCCCAGAGCCGAACCCTCGACTGGGCTGACGCGATGACGGCCTACGAGGCACTCAAGCGCGACAACGACCCGAAGCTCGTTGCACTGTCCGAACAGCGAGAGGCGCTGGCCAGCAAGGTCGCCGACGCCCTCGACGCAGTGTTCCAGGCCGGAGCGACCGAGGCGGACGCCGAACGGCAGGTCGCCGAAGCGGCTGCACAGGAGGCGGAGGCCGAGGCGGCCGCCGCAGCGCAGGCCCGCGCCGATGCCGAGCGAACGGCGAAGGCTGCGAAGGACTCCCGCAACGCGCCCGCCACGGCGCCGCCTCCCGCCCGGGCCGGTGCGGTACCGGCCGCGACCCCGGCAACCACTCCGGCAGTGGGCGGAGGCATCGTGATCCTCACCGAACCATCGGCGCCGCTGCCCGAACTGCCCGACGGCGGCCCCTCGGCCGAAGCGTGGGCAGAGGTGCGGCGTTGCGAGTCCGGTGGCAACTACCGCGCCGTCAGCCGCAGCGGCCGCTATCGCGGGGCGTACCAGTTCGACATGCAGACCTGGGCCGCGATGGGCGGCAAGGGTGACCCCGCCGGGGCCCTGCCACTCGAACAGGATGCCCGAGCCCGGCTGCTGTTCAACCAGCGCGGAGCCCGGGCCTGGCCGCAATGCGGCCGCGTGCTCCTGTAGCCACGTAGTCTCGGGCGGTTCACCGGCGGTCTCAGCGATCGCCGTCGAGGATCCGGGGGGATTCGATGGGGAGAGTGCTGGTTCGATCGACGCGCCGGGCGGCCGTGGCCCGGACGGTGTGCGCCGCCCTCCTGGTCGCAGCGGAGACCGTGGGGTGCTCCGACGACGACGCTCCCGAGGACGCCGCTGCCACGACCACCACGGTCACGGCCCCGCGGGCGACGCCGATCGCGGCGGCGGACGCGGCACAGCTCGCCACCGATGTCGGCGACGGTTCGTGCGACGAGATCGACACCACGCGGTGCCTGCTGCCCTTCCCGAGCAACCGGTTCACCGAGGCAGCCGATTCGACGGACACGAAGCTGCGGGTCCATCTGCCCGAAGGACAGTTGGCCAACACCAGCGGCAGCACGTTGGACGTGACGGAGTGGAACCGCAACGACGGCTTCAGCCCCGGTACCCCCATGTTGGTGAGCGCTCCCGACGTCGACCTGGCCGCCAGTGAGGCCCCGCCGATCGGGGACATCGGTCAGTCGATGGAGGAGTCGTCCCCCACGATCGTCATCGACCTCGATACCGGCGAACGGCTCGCCCACTGGGTCGAGCTCGATTCCAACGCGCCGGCGGGACAGCAGTTGCTGATCGTCCGGCCCGCCGCAGCGCTGCCCGAGGGTCACCGCATCGGGGTCGTGCTGGGCGCGCTGGTGGACTCCTCGGGGACACCGCTCGAAGCGTCCCTCGGGTTCCGCGTGTACCGCGACCATCTGACCACCGAGCTCGACATCGTCGAGGAGCGTCGGCCGGACATGGAGGAGCTGTTCGAGGCGGCGGCCGGGCTCGGGGCGGATCGCTCGACGCTGTACGCAGCGTGGGACTTCACGGTTGCCTCGGAGCGAAATCTGTCCGAGCGTCTGTTGACGATGCGGGACGACGCGTTCGAACGCCTCGGCACGGCCGCACCGCGGTTCACCGTGAACGAGGTGGTCACCGACGACCTCCCCGACGGCATCGGTCGCCGGGTCATCGGCACCTTCGACGTGCCGTCGTACCTCACGGGCGCGGCCGAGCCGGGTTCCCGCTTGACCGGCGCCGAGGACGACAGCGTTCCGAGTTACGCCGGGTACGACTACGCCGCGAACTTCACGTGCCAGATCCCGACCGTCGCGCTCGACGGGGCGGGCGGCACCACGCGGCCGGTCGTGTACGGACACGGTCTGCTCGGTGGCGCCGGCGAGGCGGAGAACTCGCAGGTCGCGAAGATCGCATCGACCAACGACATGATGTACTGCGCCACCGACTGGATCGGCATGAGCGAGGGCGACGTCGGCAACGCGGTCGCCATCCTCAACGACCTGTCGAAGTTCCCCAGCCTCCCCGATCGCAGCCAGCAGGGCATCCTCAACTCCCTGTTCCTGGCGCGGGTGATGAAGGCCGACGGAGGGTTCTCGTCGAACGAGGCATTCCTCAACACGGGCGGAACGAGCATCATCGACCGCGCCGAGGTGTACTACGACGGCAACAGTCAGGGCGGCATCATGGGCGGCGCTGCCACGGCGGTCTCGACCGAGTGGACCAAGGCGGTGCTCGGTGTCCCGGGCATGGACTACGCGTTGCTGCTCTCCCGCAGCGTCGACTTCAACACGTACTTCAACGTGCTCCGCGGTGCGTATCCCGACCCCATCGACCAAGCACTGATCTACCCGATCCTGTCGATGCTCTGGGACCGCGGCGAGACCAACGGCTACGCACAGCACATGACCGACGACCCCTACGACGGCACACCGGAACACCAGGTGCTCCTCCACGTCGGCTTCGGGGACCATCAGGTCGCGACCGTTGCCGCCGAGATGGAAGCGCGGACGATCGGCGCGGTCGTTCGAGGTCCGGCGCTGGCCGACGGCCGCCACCCCGATGCCAAGCCGTTCTACGGGCTGCAGGTGCAAACCGAGTTCCCGACCGACAAGTCGGTGCTCGTCTACTGGGACAGCGGCACCCTTCCTCCGCCACCGGGCAACATCACGCCGGCCGCGTCACCGGAGTTCGCTGCCGCCTGTTCGACGCTCTCCGGGGACGACCGTGAGCGGGACACCGAGTGCGCCGATTCGCACGAGGACCCCCGTCGCGCGCCCGAGTCGATCCTCCAGAAGGACCTGTTCCTCCGGCCCGACGGTCGTATCGAGGACACGTGCAACGCGCAACCGTGCACCGCGGTGCACCGCAAGCTCCTCGACTACTGAAGGTCGGGGTGGACGTCGCTCAGCGGAGCGCCTCGGGCAGGAGGTCGGGAGTGTGCTCGCGCATGGCGTCGACCACCTCTCGGGGCGACGGGTTGACCATGCCCACGGGACCGATGACGAGCGTCGGCACCGTCTCGTTGCCACGGGCGATCGATCGCACTGCAGCGGCAGCGGCGGGGTCGTCCCAGATGTTGTGGCGTTCGAGCGGGATGTCGGCCTTCACCAGCGCCCGTTCGAGGCGGGCACAGAACCCGCAGCCGGGCCGCCAGTAGAAGGTGATGCCGGCCGGCTCGTCGGTCATGACGGCGTAGCGACGTCGAACAGGGCGAGGTCCTCGGCGAGCGACTCGCGGAGGTCGGCGGCGAGTGCTCCCCGCATCGTGGTTCGCGTCATCCGGAACGGCTTGGGGTGCACGGTGTCGGCGAGTCGTTGTGCGACGGCGACGGCGCGGTCGCGCACGTCGGCGAGCGGGACGACCTCGTCGAGGAAGCCGGCGTCGACGGCCTGCTCGGGTGAGCAGAGCTCGGCGTGCTGGACGCACCGGGTGAACCACTTCTTGGCCAGGCGGTCGCGGGTCAGCTCGACGGCGAACTTCGGAACGGGCATGCCGATCGCCACTTCGTTGAGGCCGAGCTTGTAGTCGCCCGCGGCACCGACCCGGTAGTCGGCGGTGGTCGTGAGGATGCCCCCCATCGCCAGGGCGTGCCCGGTGACGCCGAGCACCAGCGGGATCGGGGCCTCGAGGATCTTGATGCCCAACTCGGCACCGCCGCCGAGGAGGCGGCGGGCGTCGGCGATGTCGCCGGTCATGATCTTGAGGTTGAACCCGGCCGAGAACTTGCCCTCGCGTCCGATGAGCGCAATGGCCTTGGCGCTCGAGAACGCAGCGTCGAGCGCGGCGTTGAGGCCGTCGAGGACCTCGAAGGAGATGGCGTTCGCCTTGCCGTCGTCGAGCGTGATGACGGCCACATCGCCGTCGACGGTCGTGGAGACCGGGGAGGTGTCAGACATGATGACCACGTTACAAGTGCGACCTCTACCCTGGAGCCGCGACGGCCCGGGTGCGCTGCCCGGGAGGACGAAGGAGCCTCGATGGGATTCATGGACAAGGCAAAGGAGCTCGCCGCCAAGGCCGAGCAAGCGGTGCAGGGGCTCGACGGCCCCAACCCCAATCGGGAGGCGGAGCCGCTGTTCCGCGATCTCGGAGCGAAGGTCTTCGAGCGCGAGCAGGGCCGTGCCGATGAGCGGACCGAGGGCGAGATCGCCCAGCTCGTCGAACGGCTCCGAGGACTCGAGCAACAGGCGGGCGGGCGCCTCGCCACCGGTGGCACGACCACCGGCCCGCCGCCCCCCGGGGCCGCTGCGGCAGCGGTTGCTCCACCGGCGCCGGGTGCCGCTTCGGTCCCGCCGCCGCCCCCGGCTCCCGCTGGCTCCGTCCCGCCCCCGCCCCCGCCTCCGCCCCCTGCTCCCGCGGTCGCTCCGCCGCCGCCTCCGGGCTCCGTGGCACCGCCGCCCCCGCCCGGCACCGTCTGAACGACGCCGGGAAGAACCACCCCCGCACTTCCCTCCGTCGCCGGCCGAGGTGTACGCTCAGCGGCCTATGGGGGACATCCGAACGACATCGTTTCGACGGCCGCGGCTCGGCGCCGCGGCCGTCGGCGCGCTCCTCACCGTCTCGTTGGTCGGCTGTGTCGGCCCTGATCCTCTGTTCGGAGGAGTCGCAGCGCCCCCTCGTTCGGAGCCGTCGACGTGCGGCGCCCCGTCCTTCTCGTGCGCCCTGCCGTTTCCGTCGGATCGTTGGCAGATCCCCGACGCTTCGACAGCGACCGGGATCCGGCTCGAGGTGCCGCCCAACTCGATCTCGCGAGACGTGCTCGACCAACTGGGTCCGCGTGACGAGACCCAGGAGGCATTGATCGGCGCCGACGGGTTCTCGCCGCTCACCCCGATCGTCTTCCAACTGCCCGACGCGCTCGGCGTCGGCAGCGTGCCTGCGGATGGCGGCGAGCTCGTCCGTGTCGTCGATGCCACCACGGGGGAGCGGGTCCCGGTCCGCGCCGAGGTGTCGAGCTACCTCGCCGACGAGCGGGGGTCGCACAATCTCGTGCTCGTGTGGCCGGCGGTGAAGTTCGCGTACGGGCACCAGATCTTCGCTGCCCTGCGACGCGGCGTGACCGCCCTCGACGGCACTCCGGCGCACGCGTCGCCGTCGCTGGAGCAGGCGTCGCCGGCCACCCGTGCCGTCGCTGCGCGCGTCGAGCCCTCGATCCCGTGGGACGACTACCTCACCGCGACGTCGTTCGTCGTCCGCACCGAGCAGTCGATCGTCGCCGATGTGGACCGTCTCGCCGGTCTCGTCCGCGCCGACGATCATCCGATCCGAAACGTCGAGGTGCGCCCGTCGCTCATCGGTGGGGCCGCCGCCCTCTCGGGGCAGGTTCGCATCACCGACTTCCGCGACGCCGCGGGAGTCATCTCCCGCGACGGCACCGCCGTCGGCCACGAGTTGTGGGTCGACTTCATGGCAGTGCTTCCGGAACGCTCGGCCGCCACCGGGGGCGCTCCGGTGATCATGTACGGGCACGGCATCACGGTGATGAAGGAGTCGATGCTCGTCGTGGCCGGCCAGAACGCGGCGAAGGGCTACGCCACGATCGGGATCGACGTTCCCAACCACGGGTCCCGTATCAACGAAGGGGGTCACATCATCGACCTCGCTTACCCGTCCCTCTTGGGACGGGTCGAGTCGCTGCTGCTCCAGGGCGAGCTCGACCAGCTGTCGCTGCTCCTCGCCATCAAGGTGCACCTGGGCTCGCTCGACGTCCTGCCCCGCAACTGGCTCGCCGGCACCGGCGGCGACGGTGTGGCCGATCTCGACGTCGGCCACGTTCTCTACGAAGGCACCTCGCTCGGCGGCGTGCTGGGCGCGACGTTCCTCGCGCTCGCCCCCGAAGTCGAGGGAGCATTCCTGCAGGTCCCCGGATCGGGAATCATCGACACGCTGTTCCACTCGCTGGTGTGGGAGATGTTCCGGGGAATCGTGCCGACCGGAGCGCCCTACGGCGAGACCCACGTGTTGACCTTCTTTGCCCAGAACCTGCTCGACCGGGCCGACAACACCTACTACCTCGATCGCATCCGGCAGCGGGGCACCCCGATCTTCCTGTCGTACGCCGTCGATGACGGCATCGTTCCCAACACCAGCACCGAACGAATGATCTCGCTCCTGGACCTGCCGCTCGTCGGTCGCCAGGCGGGTCCGATCCCGTCGTGGCTCGCGTCGTCCCGGTCTTCGACGATGCCGACCGACGGGCGAGGGTACGGCCAGGTGCCGACGGGGGAGCTGTACGGCAACATCCTCAAACCCTTCCTCACGCACCTCGAGTTCATGAACCCGATCTCGGTCTCCGCGCTCGACGCATGGCTCGACGGGCGCACCGCGGCGCTCCTCCGGGGTTAGCTCGGGCTCGTCCGGCATCGGTCGGCGGGGAACATCGAGGAGCTCGCGCCTGTTTCCTCCCGTCGGGAGGCGCTTGCTACCCTGAATCCCGGCCCTTCTCCGTGGCCACTCAGTCGAGGAGTACCTGTGTCTGCTGACACCGAAACCATTGGATCCGGTTCTGCCCCCGCCGAGCCCGTCGCCAGTTCCGGCGCTGTCGACCCTGTCGTCAGTCCGTTCGCTGCCGGCTCCGTCGTCAGTCCCTTCGCTGCCGGCTCCGTCGTCAGTCCCTTCGCCAACGATCTGCCGGTGATCGAGATCACCGAGGCGGCCCTCGAGACGGTGCTGAACATCCGCGCCGGCGAGGACAACCCCGACGAACTGGGTCTCCGGATCGAGATCACCGGGTCACGCGGCTCGGAGTACACGTACGACCTGAGCTTCGACGAGATCAGCAACGCCGTCGCCGACGACCAACTCATCGAGGCCAGCGGCGTCACCGTGATCGTCCCGGCCGAGACGGTCGAGAAGCTCCGGGGCTCCGTGCTCGACCTGCCCCGCACGGCCGGTCAGGGCGGCCTCGTCATCCGCAACCCCAACCGTCCCGATCCGCTCGCCGGCATCGACCTCGACCTCGAGGGCACGATCGCCGAGCAGGTCGAGCAGCTCCTCGAGCAGGCCATCAACCCCAGCCTCGCTGCCCACGGCGGGTTCGCCAGCCTGGTCGGCGTCGACGAGTCGAACAACGTCTACGTGAAGATGGGCGGCGGCTGCCAGGGCTGTTCGGCCAGCGCGCTCACGCTCGCCGAGGGCATCAAGCGTCAGATCAAGGACCTGGTTCCCGACGTGTTGGACGTCATCGACGCCACCGACCACCA
>Ga0075163_10012467_pt1 | contig 11069 bp, 10 predicted proteins | sample JI1023141ADNA_FD_71478 | JGI IMG/M metagenome (GOLD analysis project Ga0075163, IMG submission 71478) | Wastewater effluent complex algal communities from Wisconsin, to seasonally profile nutrient transformation and Carbon sequestration -... | ecosystem: Engineered > WWTP > Effluent > Algae...
CGAAAATGCATAACCTATGGATAAGCAAAAGTGGGAAGGCAGGTTGATTGATTACATTGATGGAAGAGCCGATGCAGCCGAGCGGGCAGCTATCGAAAACGAATTGCTGCACAACGAAGCAGTGCGTAATCTCTACAATCAACTTACTGAAGTTATAGGAGCCATGAATGAAGCCCGCGTGCTGGAACCTTCCGGAAAGTTGAAGGCCAACTTTGAACAAGTCTTGCAGGAAGAACTTGCATCGCAAGCCAGGCCAACCAAAACAGTTTTCTTCTCACCAGTAGTGTATCGGGTTGCTGCCGGTTTTGTTTTGCTGATGGTGGGTTTAGCGGTTGGTTATAAAATAAACCAAAGTAATGTGGAGGCGGATAGGCTTGCAAGATTAGAAAAAGAACTGGAAGCGAATCGGCAAATGATGTTGGCTATGATGGATAACCAGCTTTCGGCCAGCCAGCGTATGATTGGCGTTTCGGTTGCCTACGAAATGGAGAAACCCGATGATGAAATTGTAAACGTGCTGGTAAAAACCATGAACGAAGATGTTAATACCAACGTGCGCCTGGCTGCGCTTGATGCGCTGGGTAAGTTTAGTAATGAAGAACACGTGCGTAATGAATTAATCGGATCGCTTAAAACGCAGAAAGACCCGGTGGTGCAGATAGCCTTAATTCAGTTACTGGTTACAATGAAAGAAAAAGGTGTGCTGAACCAATTGGAAAAAATTACCCGCGATGCGGGCACACTGAAAGCCGTAAAAGACGAAGCCCATGCAGGAATATTGAAACTCTCGTAATGCGCACTGCAGAACGCAAAGCAAGAGACTTGAATAGATAAATAAGTTTGAATCAGAAAAATTAAAAAAGATAAGTATGAAAAAGGTATTGGTTTTAATATGTGTTTGGCTGGCAGTACAAACAACATTTGCGCAGGAATTTAAAGTGGCAAAAAGTACAGGTCGCTTGGAATTGAACATTGGCCGGGTAACCGTGGAAGGGCACAGTGGCAATGAGATCATTTTTTCCTCGCGCGATAATCGCGAAAGCAAAGATGAACGCGCACAGGGCTTACGCCCTATTAATGGAATGGGTCTTGATGATAACACCGGCCTCGGAATTAATGTAACCCAGAAGGGCGATGTAGTGGAGGTAAATCAATTGAAAAAAATGAATGCTCCCGATATCAAAGTGCTCGTACCAAAAGGTGTGATTGTTTCATTCAGTCATCAATCGCAATATGGCGGTAAGGCTACCTTCAAGAACATGGAGAACGAGATTGAAATCTCAGCCACATACAACAGCATTGAGTTGGAAAATGTAACCGGCCCGCTTGCTATTAAAAGTGTGTACGGGCATATAGAAGCCAGCCTCGGTGCTAATATAAAGGGACCAATCTCTATCGTTTCAGTTTATGATTACGTAGATGTTGCGTTGCCGCCAACTACTAAAGCTAATCTTAAACTCAGCACTTCGTATGGCGAAATTTTTGTTGGCCCTGAGTTCAACATCGAGATTGAGAAGCAAGGTAATTGGGTGCAGTATAGCGACAAGGTGAATGGTAAGCTTAACGGTGGTGGTTTAAGCATAGATATTCGTGCGGATTACGGCAAAATTTACCTGCGCAAAAAATGAGAACGCTAATCGCACTCATGTTGTTTACCGGAGTTGCCATGGCGCAAACTCCGGTAAATAAAAGTTACCCGGTAACAGCTGGTCAGAAAATTTCATTTCGCTTTGATTACCCGGAACTGGTTAAGATCAGCACGTGGGATAAAAACGAAATCTCTATTACCGGAACGATAAGCATTAACGGTGGCGAGCATGATGATGCTTTTGAATTGGAACAATCAGCATCTAACAATACATTGTACATCGAAAACCGGATTAAAAATCTGAAATCGTTACCCAAACGCATTACCGTAGTGCGCGGAACAGAACGATTAACATTTAAATCGGAAGCCGATTATAAAAAGTATTGCGAAGAAACCGGTAGCAACTTTAATGTAAAATCGTGGGGTGTGGATATGGATATTGTATTAGAAATAAAAGTACCACGCAATATGGTGACCAAACTGGTGTGCGTGTATGGCCTGGCCGAAGTGAAGAATTTTTTTGGTGCGCTTACAGTGGAAGCCACTTATGGCGGGGTGGATGTAACCGTTCAGGAAAAAACTACAGGCGAGTTATTAGCTGAAACCGGCTATGGCCAGATTTATTCTAACCTCGATTTGAAATTTACGGGTTCAGAATTTAAAGACTTCCATACGCAGGTGGTAGCTAAACCCGGCACTGGCCCGCGCTATAGCTTCGAATCGAAATATGGGAACGTGTATTTGCGAAAGGCATTGTAGCTTTTGAAATTTCTGGTAGCTGATGTAGATTTGTTTATGAAAAAATTACTACACTCAGCTACCTTTTTATTTGCCTGTGCAACATTATTTGCACAAAATGTGTCTGATCTGCCTGCTAATAGTTTTCCATTCAACATGTCGGGCACAACCGTTAAGGCATTCGACAATCGCTACGAAGGCATTAAGGGAACGCATATGTTCCTGGAGGATTTCAAACGAGGCAGCGTATTGCTCAGAACCACTCTATATAAAAAGGTTTTGTTGAATTATGATGCTGTTAATGACTTAGTATTGATTCAGCGCGATTTAAAGACGGACGCATTTGAACTTCGAAAAGATATGGTAAGTGAGTTCACTTTATCTGATAATGGTGAGGTATTCCATTTTGTTAGATTAGTAAAAGACTCTAATCCTTCATACTTTCTTGAGCTTCTAAATGGCAAAACCTCAATCTATTGCAAATCAATAAAAATTCTGCAACGTACCGAAATTGGCGGTGCTTATAATAACAGCGACAATACATCCGACCAATTCAAGATGCAGAATAGCTTTTTTACTCTAAAAGATGGCGAACTTGTAGAGTTTACGCTTTCTAAAAAAGGCTTGACTAAGTTTTTTCCAGAAAAGGAAAAACAAATTACAGCAGCCTTGAAGGGCAAAAAAATTGATTCTACTAATTTCAGTGAGTTAAGAGTTTTGTTTGCTGAAATTCTAACGGATTAATCCAGTTTTCTGTGAAAAAACAAGTCATACTCAGGCAACAACTTCGGATGCGCGATCTTAACAAGATCTTTTAGAATCAAATCGGGACGTAGGTAGCCTAACTCCAAAAATTCGCTACCACCTTTTGCGCCTTTGCGGGCATTATAACTATAAACCTTTTGTTCTTTTAATGGCTTGAATAACGTGTAGCGCGATTCAGTATTCCGGATTTCGTCTATAGTTTGAAATGATCCTACCCCAATCCATAAATCGGCATCTTTTGCTTTTTCGTAAACGGCTTCAAAACTTAATTCCAGAAAGCCCGTAGATTCTGTATCGCTCCATAAATAGTGTGTGCCCGCATCTTTTAACAATCGGGCTGCATAATTTTTTCCGGCTGGCATAAACCAGGTATCGCCATACACAACGCCACTCATTACTGTAGGTTTTTGTGTAACGGCTTCAGCTAATTTTTGTGTAGCAAGGTATTCGGCTTCAATCACATTAAACACCGAATCGGCCACAGCCTGCTTATTATAAAACAAAGCCATAAACTTTATCCACTCGGCCCGACCCAACGGGTGCTCCTCCAGATATTCGGTATTGATTACTACTGGAATACCCAATTCACTAATCTTTCTAAGTTGACCAAGATCACTTGTCATCGTATAACTCATTACTAGCTTTGGCTTTAATGAATACAAAAGTTCCAGGTTCATTCCTTTATCAATACCTACATCGGTAACTTTTCCGGCATCAACTCTGGTTCGCATTTTTTCTGAACTAATGTAATCGGTAGTAGGGAAACCAATAAGCGTTTCGGTTTCATTCAGGTAATCCAGCAAAGGAATATGTGTAGTAGAAGTACACACAATAGTTTTTATGGGTGTACGGATTACCGTTACAGTATTGCTATGCTCAGGTACTGCTTCTGTATGTGGCACCAGCATGTATTGGTATTTTTCTTTTGCGCCCGGATAAGGCGAGTTAATGCTCACATAATGAATGTTGCCTTCCGTTTGCACCGAAAATCCGGTGGCATATTTCAAAGTATCATAATTGGACCTTGTTGTTTCATGCGGATTGAATGTACAACCCATCATAAACCCAATACTCAACAGAAGAATTATTGCTACAATCTTTTTCATCCGGCAAGTTTAAAGAAATTAATTATGTTTGCGCCCGTATTGTGGTCTTCGAATTTAAAACTCGAGGTTAAAAGGGAATCTTGTGAAAACCAAGAACTGTTCCCGCAACTGTAATCCGGCTCCGCACCATGCGGAGTATGTTCAACACAACCATTGTCCCGATCCTTTCGGGATGAGAAGGTGAACAAACGGAAAGTCAGGAGACCTGCCGCCTTACACAAATTCAGTGCTTCGGGTAAAAAGCGACTGTGATTCTTTTGATGGTTGTAATTCAACTCATCATCGTTTCATTTTCAGCCTTTTACTCTTTTTTCAACCTTAAACTTTTTCATTATGAAAAAAGAGCGAAAAGTCTGGGCAATCTCTCTAATTGCCTTTGGGTGGCTGGCACCCAACGTTGTAGTAAGCCAGCAAGATTCTTTGCGCACAACTCAACTATCAGAAGTTGTGATTACAGCCTCCAAGTTTCCAAAAAGTAAAAACGAAACAGGCAAAGTACTTACCGTTATTGATGCCGATGAACTTAATCGTGCTGCCGGTAAAGACCTGGCACAAGTGCTCAACGAACAAGTTGGCCTTGCGATTAACGGAGCCAACAGCAATGCCGGTAAAGACAAATCGGTTTACCTGCGTGGAGCAAAAAGTGAGTACACGTTAATTTTGGTAGATGGTATTCCGCTTACCGATCCATCATCCGTAACGGGTGGAGCCTATGATTTGCGTTTGCTTTCGCTCGATCAGGTTGAGCGTATTGAAATCATGAAGGGCAGTCAATCTACTTTGTATGGTAGCGATGCCATTGCCGGGGTTATCAACATCATCACCAAATCGCAAAGTGAAAAACAAATTCAGGTAAATGGAACGTTGAGATACGGCACCTATAATACGTTACAAACTTCAGCGGGTATTTCCGGAAATATAAAAACTGTGAATTACCGCGTAGGGTACTCGCGGGTTAGCACCGATGGAATAAGCGAAGCTAAAGAAACCGGTGCAGCAACTTTCGATAAAGATGGTTCTGAACAAAATGTATTCACGGCTAACTTAAATGTAGAGGCTATTAAAAATTTCAGCATTAAACCATTTATTCGTTACAGCGAGTTTAAAGGTAAGTTTGATGCCGGTGCCTTTACGGATGATGAACTCAGTACCTATGCAGGCGACTTGTTAAGTGCGGGCAGTTTGCTTTCGTATAAATTAAAGAAGGGCTCGCTTCAGGCACAATATTCCTATAATGAAACCAACCGGATATTTGATGGTGCATTCGGGCCATCTGATTATACTGGCAAGTTTAATCATACAGAATTTTTTGGCGATTACCAGATTACAAAACACATCCGCGCTTTAGGTGGACTATCGCAGCAGAATTACCAGATGCTTGATAAAACTGCCATTGAAATTGATCCATCAGTTAACATTTTTAGTCCGTATGCATCCCTTACGGGAACATGGAATAACTTTAGTGTTGAGGTCGGTTCACGCTATAATAAGCATTCCCGCTTTGGCGATCATACTACGTATAGTGTTAATCCGGTTTACACATTTGGCAAGCAAAAAATTTTCGCAAACGTATCTTCGGGGTTTAAGGCACCCTCGCTTTATCAACTTTATGGAATGTTTGGCGCAAATCCTGATTTAAAACCCGAACGCAGTCAGAGCTTTGAAGTTGGTGCCTCAGGATTAATCCTTCAGAATAAAATAGAATGGCGAGCTGTTTATTTTAAGCGCACCATCAACGATGTAATTGTGTATTCAAGCGCATTTAATATTAACCTCGATAAACAAGACGATCACGGTCTGGAAATTGAAACCACGATGCATGCCGGAAAGCGAGTTGCCGTTCGGGCATGGTACACATACGTTACCGGCCAGGTAACAACCAATACTATCAATGGCGATACAACTTTCAACAACCTGATCAGGCGGCCTAAGCACGCAGCCGGAATTAACCTTTCTTATCGTGCAACAGACAAACTTCAGTTTAGTACGTTTGTGCAGGCAATGGGTAAGCGTAGCGATTTGTATTTTGATATGACCACGTTTACAAGCCAATCAGCTAATCTTAAAGCGTATCTGCTTCTCGATTTATCTGCGCAGTATCAGGCCACTAAGAACTTTTCATTTTTTGCTTCAGTTCGTAATGCCCTGAATGCGCAATACGAAGAAGTTTATGGCTATAATACATTGGGTATTACGGGTACAGTTGGTTTAAAGATTAACTTCTAAATTTTTACCGAAGTGAAAACAGGAAAGGAGTTACAAGAAGGTGCAGATTATTATCTTGAAAACGGCTTGCTTGTTTTTACTTCGGCTTACCATATTAAACGCGGCTTTTGTTGTAAGAACCAATGCCGCCATTGCCCTTACGGGAATGATAAACCTAAAGCGAAGTCCGATAAAACTCCTCAATAATTTGTTGTGCTGCCGCGGATGGTAATATTTGTTGGGTTGCAATCTGACCTTCGAACTGCCCAAGGCGGGCACTCATTTTTTTGGATTGCATGAAACGTCTGCGCAACTGGTTATCCAAACTTTCTTTAAACCAAAGTTGGTTTTGCTCTTTGCGAGTTGCTTCAAAATAGCCATTAGCTTTAACGGTTTCCAAATAAGTCTCAATCAATGTCCATACGTCTGCAACCCCACGGTTCTCCAAAGCTGAACTCGTACTTACTTTTGGTGCCCATCCCGAAGCAGATACATTCAACAGATGCAACGCATGTTGATAATTAGCACGGGCAAGATCAGCCAGTTTTTTGTTCTCGCCATCGGCTTTGGTAATTACTACGGCATCAGCCATTTCCATAATGCCTTTTTTAATTCCCTGCAGTTCATCGCCTGCACCGGCCAACATCAGCAATAAAAAAAAGTCTACCATGTTACGCACGGCTGTTTCCGATTGACCTACACCAACCGTCTCAACTATAATTACATCAAACCCGGCAGCCTCGCAAAGCAAAATAGTTTCGCGGGTGCAATCGGCTACTCCGCCTAATGTAGAACCCGTGGCCGATGGACGGATGAATGCATTCGGGTCTTTAGCCAGATTCTCCATGCGGGTTTTATCGCCCAGAATGCTGCCTTTGGTTTTGGTGCTGCTCGGATCAACTGCCAACACCGCCACTTTCTTTTTATGAGCCGTAAGGTGCTTACCGAAAGATTCAATAAAAGTGCTTTTACCCACACCTGGAACACCGGTAATGCCCACTCGCACCGATTTTCCGGTTTGCGGAAGCAACGCTGTAATTACCTGTTGCGCCAGCATAACATCTTCAGCCCGCTGGCTTTCAGCTAATGTAATGGCCTGCGCCAATACTACACGGTTTCCCTCCCGGATGGCATCCACATAAAAATTTAAGTCTTTGGTTATAGTGTGGTTTTTCAAATCCTTGATTGATTGATGGGTTAAATTTCTAAATTTATATTGAAGTTTATTAACCTATGAAGAAACTCTCCTTACAAGCGCTTACTATCACCGTATTTGTTTTTATTCTGATGTGGGTAGTGAGTAAAACTACAGATTTACACTTTTTTAATTCTTTTGATGGAATGTCACAAGCATTCAAAGAATTTGAGTTAACCGATATAGTCTTTTCTGAGATTAGAAAAGATCCCGATGTAGAGGAACGAATCGTGGTTGTTAATTTAGGCAACCTTGATAGGAGGTCTGTAGCTCAGCAAATAAATATTATAAGGCAACTTAACCCCAAAGTTATTGGAATAGACAGTTATTTTAATTGCGAAGGTAATCTGAGAGACACTATTAATTGCCCACAATTACTGGATAATTTTGGAAATCTTTTACTAGCAAATGAGTTTGAAGAGGCCGGTAATGTTGTTTTAGTCTCAAAACTATTACAAACGACAAAGACAAGTTTAGATGACAATTTGATAGATTTTTATGACTCTCTTGAGTACTCCGATAGCATATTTAACAAAAATGTTAAATATGGATTTGCAAACCTGGTTACTGATCCTCCAGCGGTCCATCAAGATGACGTTAAGCAATGCAGATCTTTCATACCAAAGTATCAGGTAGGAGATGAACTTCATTATGCATTTGCTGTACAACTTTGTATGGCTTATGATTCCGTTAAGACCAAGAAATTTCTTGAACGCCAGAAAGAAGAAGAAATAATTAATTATAGAGGCAATATTGAAATTCAAGATATTCGATTGAGTTCGGTTAGACAAAAAGAAACATCCACAACAAATTATCCTCTCATGTTTTTCGCACTTGATGTTGATCAATTGTTAAACGGAGACTATGTGGAGGGTTTTTTTGAGGATAAAATTGTTATTGTTGGTTTTTTGGGATCTTACTTCGGAGAATTTACTTGGAGTGATAAATACTTTACACCGTTAAACAAAAAACCAGCGGGACGTGCAAATCCTGACATGTTTGGAGTCGTAGTGCACGCAAATATTGTTGCCATGATTCTGAACGAGGATTATGTTGACGAATTGGCAGAATGGCAAAAGTATTTAATTGCTATTTTAATATGCTTTCTAACCGTTGCATTATTCATAACGATAGATAACAAATTACCCTTTTGGTTTGATGCATTATCTGTCCTTATTCAAGTTGCTTTGTTGCTACTAGTGTCAGTGTTTATGGTCTTCTCTTTTGCATGGTTTGATTTTAAACTTGACTTAGGCTTAACAATGGCCGCATCGGCTTTGGTTGGTCCAGCCTACGATATTTTCAAAGGCTTCCAAAATCAGTTCCGTAAATGGCTTACCAAGAAGCCTGCGGAAGTATTAACGGAGTAGTCGATTTTGGCACAATTTTTCGTAATTTCGAATTGCAAATCCACAAAAAAACCATGAAAAAAGGCAGATTTCTATTATTAGTTGGCTTTTTCGCAGTTAGCAATCTGGCGTTAGCTCAGGATTATACCTTTAGGGTACTCGCTAACAAGGGCGCTAACGAAATTAAGTCAGGTGCGGCCTGGCAACCCGTTAAAACCGGTTCTACATTAAATGTTTCTGATGAGATCAGGATTTCAGAGAATGCTTCAGTAGGATTAGTTCACATTAAGGGTAAGCCGCTTGAGGTAAAGCAGCCCGGTGTTTATAAAGTAGCCGATCTGGCAGCCAAGGTGCAAACCGAGGCCAGCGTTTTAAACAAATACACTGATTTCATTTTGAGTAGTAACTCAGCTGAAGCAAAGAAAAACAGGTTAAGCGCCACAGGGGCGGTACATAGAGGTTCAAAAGATGCAATCCAGCCTCAATTGCCTAAGAATGAAGGTGCTGAAATATTCGGTAATCAACTTGTAATTAATTGGGATACTGAAAGTGCAGGCCCCTTTGTTGTAACGGTTTTGAATATGTTCGATGAAACAATCTTCAAGGCTGAAACAGCTCAAAAATCTTTAACTGTTGATCTGGCCGATGCTAAGTTTAATGGAGAAGATGCTTTGATTGTTGATATTAAATCGAAAACAACAGGCGCTAAATTAGCTGATGATTCAAGACCAATGGTAAAGCGCCTTAGTCCCGCCAAAGCTGCAACCATTAAAGCCGGCTTTGCTGATGTATCTAAGGAACTTGACGGCACTACCGCATTTGGCAACTTATTTTTGGCAGGTTTCTACGAGCAGAACAGATTGATTGTAGATGCGATTGCTGCTTACGAGAAAGCGATTGCATTGGCTCCTGAAGATCCAACCTATAAAGAATATTATCTGGAGTTTCTCTATAGAAACAAACTGAAAGTTGATCCGAATGCACCGGTAAACAATAAATAACAGAAGCCCCGCCTACAAAGCGGGGTTTTTTGTTGGCTTCAACTTTAGCAATACCACTTGGCTACCAACAATAATCTCCTAATTTTGTGAGCTAACCTTTTTGTTTATGAGCGTACTTGTTAATAAAGACTCCCGTGTAATTGTGCAAGGGTTTACCGGTTCTGAAGGTACTTTCCACGCAGGCCAGATGATTGAATATGGCACCAATGTGGTGGGAGGTGTAACACCTGGCAAGGGTGGACAAATTCACCTCGGCCGTCCGGTATTCAATACGGTAAAAGAAGCCGTAGAAAAAACAGGAGCCGATGTGTCTATCATTTTTGTGCCACCCGCATTTGCTGCTGATTCCATTATGGAAGCTGCCGAAGGCGGAATAAAAGTTATTGTAGCTATTACGGAAGGAATCCCTGTAAAGGATATGATGACAGCCAAAAAGTATGTGAAGGAAAAGAGCGCTACGTTAGTTGGCCCGAATTGTCCAGGAGTAATTACACCGGGCGAGGCAAAGGTGGGCATTATGCCTGGCTTTGTATTTAAGAAAGGCCGTATAGGTATTGTATCAAAGTCAGGAACATTAACATACGAAGCTGCCGATCAGATTGTAAAAGCTGGTTTAGGAGTATCAACAGCAATTGGTATTGGAGGCGATCCAATTATTGGTACCCCTACCAAAGATGCAGTTGAATTATTGATGAACGATCCGGAAACCGATGCTATTGTAATGATTGGTGAGATTGGTGGTAACTATGAGCCTGTGGCTGCACGCTGGGTAAAAGAGAATGGAAATAAAAAACCGGTTGTTGGATTTATTGCCGGACAAACTGCGCCTCCGGGCAGAAGAATGGGCCACGCAGGTGCAATTATTGGGGGAGCTGAAGATACCGCAGCCGCCAAAATGGCAATCATGCGCGAGTGTGGAATTCACGTAGTGGAATCTCCGGCACTAATTGGCGAAACCATGCAAAAAGTGTTGAAGAAATAATTTTGTTTGAATAATAATAGAGAAGAGGCTGTCTCAAAAGGGCAGCCTCTTTGGTTTTATGAGAGGGCAAAAAAAAGAGGAAGCCGAAGCATTCCTCATTTAGTGCAAGTCGCTATCTTGCTTGTGTGCGCTAAATCAAA
>Ga0075163_10012468_pt1 | contig 11069 bp, 10 predicted proteins | sample JI1023141ADNA_FD_71478 | JGI IMG/M metagenome (GOLD analysis project Ga0075163, IMG submission 71478) | Wastewater effluent complex algal communities from Wisconsin, to seasonally profile nutrient transformation and Carbon sequestration -... | ecosystem: Engineered > WWTP > Effluent > Algae...
ATATTCATTATGATAGTGGCATTTTGGTGTATCATGCGTATATAATATTCTCAAATTAATTTTATTGAGCATATCATGATTCAAGAATTTGTATCTATCAGTGTTTTAATTTTGTTGGCTGCAATTTCACCAGGACCAGATTTTGCGATAGTTACCAAAAATTCATTACTTTATTCAAGACGAGCGGGGATTTATACTTCACTAGGTGTGTCGGTTAGTTTATTGGTTCATGCCGTTTACTGTATCCTTGGACTTGGCATTATTATTTCACAATCATTATTGGCTTTTAGTATCGTAAAATACCTTGGAGCTTCTTACTTGATATACCTTGGCATTAAGGGATTGCTTGCTAAACGAGAAAAAATAAAATTCAATGAAAAACAATCCGGGGCAAATATCACTCGATTGCAGTCGTTTTATCAAGGTTTATTGTGTAATCTTCTCAATCCCAAAGCGATTATGTTTTTGTTGGCCTTTTTTACATTAATTGTCAAACCAGGACATTCTTTATTTTACGAAATGGGTTACGGTGTTGAAATAGCACTTATTCACATGATTTGGTTTACTTGCTTGAGTTTGATGATGACTCATCATGTTGTTAAAACGAATTTAAATCGCGTTCAGTTTTACTTTATTAAAGCATTAGGCGCTCTTCTTGTGGCGTTTGGTATCCGTATTGCAACATTGAGTCAAGCCATTATGCTACCTTCTACGATGCTTGAGTAATAATGCGTGCCCCCTTCGCGTTGTAAATGAACATGTTGAAAAAAAGAACCTCGGGGAGCAGGCCGCATATGTCAAAATTTTATTGCAGAGCAAAAGGCATAGCCTGACACCAGGGACTCAGAGTTTTAAAATTACTCAATTTATGCAACAACGCCTATAATGAATAAAACAGCTATAAGGATATAGACAATGCCTACCGTAAGAGAAGTCACCTTAAATTTATTAAGAAGGTTAGATTTAACCCATATCGTCGGTAATCCAGGTTCTACGGAAGAAACATTCCTAACAAATCTACCTGATGATTTTACTTATATCATGGCCTTACAGGAATCAAGTGTGGTTGGTATTGCTGATGGATTAAGTAAAGGATTACGCAAACCGATAATCGTCAATGTTCATACTGGCGCTGGTATGGGAAATGCCATGGGTTGTATTCTGACCGCTAAACTCAATAAGACGCCTTTAATCCTTACCGCAGGTCAACAACACAGAGAAATGCTTCTTATGGAACCATTTCTGACCAACGTTGACGCAACGGAAGGCCCAAAACCCTGGGTGAAATGGAGCTATGAGCCAACACGAGCTGAGGATGTCCCCGGGGCATTTATGCGTGCGTATGCCATGGCCGTGCAACAACCTGCAGGTCCTGTGTTCTTGTCCTTACCTTTAGATGATTGGGATAAAGAAATGGCTGATAATCATATCATGCGCGCTATTCCAACTCGTATGATCCCAACGCCTGAGGATATCACCCTGTTCGCGAATAAAATCAATGCAAGTAAAAATCCGGTCATTATGTACGGTGGTGATTTGGCACGAAGTCAAGGATGGCAGGAAGCTATTGCGTTTGCTGAAAAACTAAATGCTCCCGTTTGGAAAGGCCCTTTTTCAGAACTGGTGTCATTTCCTGAAGATAACCCTTTATACCAAGGTGAAATCCCATCAGCAATTGGTCCGCTATGCGAGAAACTCCAAGGCCATGATTTAGTAATTGTCGTAGGAGCACCTGTCTTCCGCTATTATCCCTGGGTCCCGGGTTCATATTTACCGGATTCAGCCAAACTCATCCAAATTACAGATGATCCTTATGAAGCCGCTAAATCGCCGGTTGGTGATGTAATGGTCGGTGACTGTGCACTGGCATTAGCGGAGGTTACCAAACAGATTAATGCTAAAGCCAATACAGTCAATACTAGGAAAAAAATCGCTTCTGGTTTAACCGAAGCCCCTAAATATCCCCTAACAGCCCTCCAGGTATTTGAAGTATTAAGTCCGCTCACGCCCAAAGACTATATTCTGGTTCAAGAATCCCCCTCAAACGGGCATGATCTACAAGAGTCAGATCTAGGGACAATAAAACAACCCGACAGTTTTTACACGATGAGCTCTGGTGGTTTAGGATGGGATTTACCCGCCGCAGTCGGTTTGGCGTTTGCAGAGAAAGAAAGCAAACGCCAACGTCCTGTTATCTTGATCATCGGGGATGGTTCCTTCCAATATTCACCTCAAGCAATCTGGACGGCTGTTCAGCATCATTTACATGTCGTCATCGTGGCCTTACGTAATTTTGAATATGGTATCTTAAAATCATTTGCCCTATTGGAAAACACTCCTAATATTCCCGGACTGGATTTACCTGGGTTGGATATTTTATCCATTGCAAAAGGGTATGGTGCAAAAACCTACAACTGCGAAACAGTGGAAGATCTACAAAAGCATTATAAAACAGCCCTTAACGATAACGCCGTCAGTGTTATTGAAATATGTATCGATCCAACGATACATAAGCTATTAGGGATGGATGCCAAATAAGACATTAGGGGAAGGAAACTATTTCTATTCTCCTAATGCTGAGTGTAATGGATACGCTTCCACCAACTTAAATAGATCAATGGAATTAGAAACAAGGTAAGTATTGTTGAAGCAAATGAACCAAATATCAAAGAAATCGCAAGGCCGCCAAAGACAGGATCGGATAACATCACGGCAGAGCCCAGAATAATAGCAAGTGCTGTTAAGACAATCGGTAAAATTCGCTCCACGCCTGACTCAATAACGGCTTCTGTTATAGAAGAACCTCGATGTTGGTGTTCTAAAATAAAATCGATGAGTAACAACGAGTTACGAACAACAATTCCGGCTAAAGCAATAACCCCTATCATGGACGTTGCAGTGAACGGTTGGTTCATCAACCAATGCCCCGGAAATACACCAATGATAGTTAAAGGAATAGCGCCCATGATAATCAAGGGAATAAAAAACGATTGATAAAATGCTGTAAGCAAAATATAAATCAAAACTATAGCCACTATAAAAGCTGAACCTAAGTCACGGAATACATCCAGAGTGAGGCGCATTTCACCAAGCCAAAAGAGTTGATTTGTAGCAAATCTCTTAGGCTGGGAGTCATGAAACCCTAAATTTTTAACCTCCAGTGAAAAGGGCGGTTTATTAAGCACCTTTGTCGCAGAAGAGACTGCATAAGCGGGGCTCGAATTCAACACTTCACCGGTTACATAAACAACGGGCGTTTGATCTTTAGTGAAGATGGGTTTTTCCTCTTTATCTTCATAGAAGGTTGCAATTTGTGCCAGAGGAATGAGTTGTTGTTGCTGATTTTTTAGATACAGTTGATTAAGTACCTGAGCATCTTCACGCGCCTTTTGCGGGAGACGTAAAATGATGTGCTCAGGCTCTCTAGCATTGGGTTCATGAGCATTTCCAATGGAAATACCCTTGAACAAAGCACTCACCTCCTGCGCTACTGTTTGCGGGGCTAAGCCGGCCAGCATGACTGCATTATGATTGATTTCAATGCGATATTGACTGGTGTCTTGAGTCACCGAGTTATCAATATTTATCATGCCATATATTTTGGGATACACTTCAGAGGTTATTTTATTAGCGAGTGATCTCAATTCATTGTAATTAGGCCCGTAGAGACCTGCCTCCATTTGTGAACGAACAGGCGGCCCAGGAGGGCTTTCAAAAATCTTGATATGGCTTTGGTGATGTTGCTTTTGTAAAGGCACAAGTCCAAGGTATACCTGTGTTGCAATTTGGTGCGAGCCAATAGAACGATGATGCTTGTTCACCAAATTCACGCGTATTTGCCCATATTGACTACCTCTTAATAGATTATCTCCTCTCACCAGAGCGGCAAAATCTTCTGGAGCCGACTCTCCTACATACAACTCCAAGTCGGTGACGTAAGGGTTTTTTTGAATGGTTGCACTGAGTTTGCTGAGCAACTCATTTGTTTTTGTTAAGTTAGCATTCGCTCCAGCATCAACGGACACTAAAAAGGTATTCACGTTGTCATCGGGTAGCATTTTAATTTCAACGCCTAACGGGCTTAATGGCCCGTTAGGACCTTCAGGACGAATAAATTGCCAAGCAGGTTGAAGCAATACCGCAAAGACTAATACTACAATACTCAAATAAAAGAGATGTCTTTTTTTTGATGAGTTAAGCAATCCATTGAATAATACAAGGTATGCTCGCTGCAACCAGGAACTATGGTTCTGATGATGCTCATTCATTTGTTTTTTAGCTTTAGTTTTTAACCAACGATAAGCAAGATAAGGAACCACACTATAGGCAATAAAGAGGGATACAATCATTGCTAATGGCGCATTAAAAGGTATAGGCGCCATAAATGGCCCCATCATTCCACCTACAAAAGCCATAGGCAGTAACGCCAACATCACTGTAAAGGTAGCAATAATCGTAGGCTTACCAATTTCATTGGCTGCATAGATAACCAAACGGGTAAAGTTTTTTTGCACTCCCTTAATAATATGGCGGTGAATGTTTTCAATCACCACAATGCTATCGTCTACTAAAAGACCTAACGAAAGAATGAGCGCAAACAAAGTAATTCGGTTAATGGTCTGGCCTGATAGCCAGCCAATACCAAGTACCAGGCACAAAATTAAGGGAATAGAAAAAACAACGACCGATGCTTCGCGCCACCCTAAAAACACCATAAGCAATACCACGACACTTATAATCGCAATCCCTAAGTGCTCGACCAAAGTATTCACCGCATCATTAGCTTCATCTCCATAATTGCGCGTGATTGAGACATCGATATTTTTTGGAATAAGCCGACTGTGTTGTAATTGCTCAATTTTATTCAAAAGTGCTTTTGCCACATCAACACCATTGCTTCCTTTTTGACGCGCAAGAGCAATGGTTACTGCCGGTTCTATATCTGCATTCTTCAATTGGCCGTGTGCTCCATAGGCAAAATAGGACGCAATCGTTTCATCTTGAGGCCCCTTTTCAATAGTCGCAATATCTTTTAATAAGATAGGGTTGGCCCCATCAGTTCCAATAATAATGTTGGCTAAGTCTTGATTGGAAATGAGTGAGCCCTCGATGCGAAGCGGTGTTTCACTTAATTCATGCTCTAATGTTCCTGCGTCAAGACTGATGTTATTAATAGATAAGGCTTGTTGAATATTGGCAATTGAAATGGCGTGTTCTGCCATTTGCTTTGGGTTAAGCCAGACACGAATAGCCTGAGGTGATGCGCCCATTACCCAACTTTTACCCACCTGGGGTACGGCGCGCAATTCCTCCAAGACTTTATCGGCAAGCGTGCGTAAGTCAACTGAATTTGCGCCTTTAGCATGTAATGTCAGTGTCACTAATGGAACATCGTACAAACTGACAGAGCGAATTAACGGCATTAAAGTACCCGGGGGCATTTTATCCATATTGCTGTTGATTTGGTTATAGACCTTGACTAAGCTCGCCTCTTCATTTTCATTTACTTTAAAGCGAACCGTAACCATAGCACCATCATCAATGGCCATCCCGTAAGTATGTTCAACACCGGGAATAGAGGCCATTAAACCTTCTAACGGTCGAACAATTTGATGAAGCATTTCTTGGCTGTCACTGCCCGGGCGACTTACAGAAATAGTTACTGCAGGAACAATGATTTCAGGATTATAAGTTCGCGGTGTACGCTCAAGGGCCAGTATACCGAATAACAAAATCCCAATAATCAGCAGAAGCGTCAGCTTAGATTGGATAAAAATCCTTGCTAATTGTCCTGCTTTATTGAGCTTATTTTTCGAATAAAACACATCCTTCACTATAGTCTCCTGATATACATTCGATTTATACGCTTTTTATCGTTATAGGAATTAATTGATTACTGAGCATCAGCCAATGCGCTTGATGAATTCTGAATTCATGAAGCGCCTGAAGTTCTTGAGCTTTAGTTTGTGTTAGTTTCATCTGACTCTCCAACAAGGCACTCAGAGGGGCTAATCCACGTCCAAATCGCTGTTTTAATTTTTGAATGACCGCCTCCCCTTTCTCTGCGCTTTGCCTGCTTAAGCGCACTTCATAAAGCGTTTGTTGTTCCGCACGCTGAATTTTTGTTAATTGCAACCGCAACTGATTGCGCTGCTCATCAAGCTCAAATTGAACTTTTTTAGCGTTGGCGCTTGCTACCTGAACTGCACCAGCTCTCTCGCCTGCGCTAAATAAAGTCCAGTTAGCCCCCAGCGCAATCGTATCTGATGGAAGTCCTGAGCCCATCGTATTGCCATTCCAATCATGTCTTAATTGCATTGACACTTGAGGCTTATATAGTGCCTGAGAAGCGGCGATTGCCGCTTTTTCGGCGTGAAGGCGCGCATGAAGGGCTTTAATGGATGGATTGTCCTTCAATGCCTGGTTTATCAATGCGGTGTTAAGCTTTATCTTTGTGGTTAAGTTCGCGTGCCGACTGGGAACAAAGGCGCTTCCAGGCGCACCAAGCAGGGTCCTGAAACTATCAAGTTCATCTTCTGTTTGAATTCTCGCATTAGATAAACCAATAAGGGAACTGTTTAAATAAGCTTCTGCCATTAATATATCGCTCTCTAGGGTAATTGATTGCTTTTTTAGTGCTTTTGTTGTTGATAGAAACGTTCTTGCTCGAGCAACTTGTTGTTGTGCGACACTGACTAATTGATTGGCAATGAGAACTCGCTCGTAGGATGCATATACTTCATATGCCAGCTGATTCTGAGCTTGTTGATTACCTCCTTGTGCCGATGCAACCAAAGCACGCATCTGTGCTTGCTGAGCTTTTATTCTTCCACCAGAATAAATGGGAACGGTTAGTTTAAACGCCGTATCCAGATTACTGTAATATCCTGGGTGATTTAAAGCTTGCGGCCTAGTATACAAGGTGTTTGGCCCAGTATATTCATTGGCGCCAAAATCAGCAAAACTGGCATTTCCCTGACTTAATTTATAGCCAAATACCGACATCGGATTGTCAGTGCGTGCCCCACTCACCTCAAGCCCTAATTGTGGCCAACTCATACTGTCTGCTTGCTTTGATGCCCCTGCTGCTGCTTCTACCGAAGTGTTTGCTGCATGAATTTTAGGGTTATTCGCTAGCGCAAGCCGAATGGCTTTAGCGTATGAAATAGGTACGGAACCTGCACAAAAAGAAGTCGACAGTGCGCTTGTTAGTATAATAAAAGCCATGTGTTTTCTTAGGAAAATATTATTTAATAACATGACGGAAATCCTTAAATAAAACATTAGACCATTCTAATATAAAGAACGATTCCTATTCTTTGCAATAAATTAAATAAAGCGTTGACAAAACCGCTTCTACTTCCGGTTTGCTAATAAAATAATAAACTCGAGTCCCTTCTTTTCTTACCGAAAGTACACCTTCGCGCCTCATTTTAGCTAAATGCTGCGACAACGCAGATTGAGACAAACCCACAAGGGGCTCGAGCTCACCAACCGTACTTTCTCGCTTAAGGAGATAACATAGAATGAGAAGCCTTTTGCCATTGGCTAAGAGCTTAAGTAATTGCTCAGCCTTGGAGGCGTTGTTTTTCATCACCTCAAGGCTTGTGTTTATTAATGTATTCATGAGCCCATTATATTAGAACCACCTAATATTTCAATAGTAAAAGAACGTTTTCTCGATAATTAAAAAATAAGGCCTTATTATGAATACAAGGAAGCATTTTGGGCCCTGCCTTAAACTGACACTTTCAAACAAAAGGCAAAAAGCAAGACCCTAGGGACTTTAGTTAATGAGAAAAATATGATAACATTTTGATCAGACCCTAAATGCGAAATAGAACGGTAAACTCATAAATAAAGGTGATTTTCATGTTTAGCAAAAAGAAGCCCGAAGTACAATCCACTTTTATAAATGAATGTAATGGAGCAATTTTTAATTTACTTGTACTTGATAGTCCCATAACTGATGGCCAACCATTAGGACGTATGTTTACTGCTATAGGGCTAGATGAGGATTTTAAAAAAACTATTGTAGATAATCTAATGGCTGATACACGCTATCCCTTAGAAAAAAGAGATGCCGCAGTTATACTTTTCAATTTATTTGATGTAATGCCTTATCGTCGTAATAATGCTGATGCTTATCAAGATATAATCAATGTTATTCAGGATCAAAAGCTAACGATAGCCTACGCAAATAGAATATTATTGATTGTTTGCAAAACAAAACCATATTTAGTAAGACCAGAAAAGCAAGGCTTAGTCTCAAGTTATTTATTTCCTGCTGCCCACTCTAGCGCATGGCAAAACACAATGACAGAAATTCGTAAAATAGCGCTTGCTAAACTTACGAGAGAAGTAGAGGCACTAATGACAAATGAACAAAAATTGTCACTATTAGAGATGTCGAAAAAAATGCAAATTTTTTGTGAGCATCAAAGTAATTATTTTATTACTGGTGCTTATGGTCGTACAGATGCCGTGATAGCTATCGATGCCTTAATAAATAAGATAAAGTCTTGTTCACCAAACGAAAAGTCTAATTCGAAGAAATTTTAAAAAAATATCCTCCATTTTTCAAATCCCTGGGGTCATTTCAATACTCACAAAATTGAGATTAAAGTATGAATTCAAATATTGAAATAATTTATCAACCTGAACCTTCTGCAGATGAAATACAAGTTTTATATAAGGGTATTTCCGAGCATGCCCAATTAATGAAAAATCAACCGCCTATTGAAACCTTCGGATTTTTTGTTAGAGATAATAATCAAAAAATAGTGGGAGGCTGCAGTTGTGCCATGTTCTACGGATGTCTTTCGATTGATTCATTATGGATTGACACCGCATTTCGGGGCAATAATATAGGCACACGACTTATAGAATCTGTTGAAGAAGTTGGAAAAAAGCATGGATGTATCTTTGCAACAGTCAATACCATGGATTGGGAAGCCTTAGGTTTCTATCAAAAATTGGGTTACGGTATTGAACATGAGCGAACGGGCTATTTTAATGATTCGACTTTTTACTTCTTAAGAAAAAAATTAATTACCAACGATAGAAATAAAGTGCCCACAGAAATAGATATTCTTCCATTCAGCAAAAAAGATATAGATCTACTAGTCGATACTTTTGCGAAACATCATTGGCCCAAACCAAGCTCAACCTTCTTACACTATTTACAGGAACAAGCCCAAAATCAGCGTGTAGTATGGCTTGCATTCTTTAAACAACAGCTCGCTGGTTACATTACTTTAAAATGGGCTTCACCCTACCCTCCATTCTTGGAACAAAGTATCCCTGAAATTATGGATTTAAATGTGCTCCCGCCCTATCGCCAGCATGGAATTGGTTCTTTGTTATTGGAAACAGCTGAGAAGGAAGCGAGTAAGCAAAGTAATAAAGTGGGGCTGGGAGTGGGTTTGTATCCTGATTATGGCAGTGCGCAAAGGCTTTATATGAAGAAAGGCTATATTCCTGATGGTTTGGGAGTAACATACGAGTATAAATCAGTAAAACCTGGCAGCAATGTTCGCCTTGATGATGATTTGATCCTTTGGTTTACAAAACAATTAAATGGTAAATAAATGAGTACGACTATCTCCATAAAAAACAACTTTTTCATCCTGACCGGAGGACCCGGTTCCGGCAAAACTTCAGTTCTTGAAGCATTCGAAAATTGTGGCTATGTTGTTGTACCCGAAGTAGCACGTTCGATAATCAAAGAACAACAAAGCATCGGTAGAGAGGCCACCCATACAGGGAATAGAATAGCCTTTTGCGATTTAATGCTTAATCAATCCATACTGGATTATAAAAATCATTTAATTGTGCCTCAAACCGTATTTTTTGATCGGGGAATTCCTGATTTATACGGCTATGCGAAACGATTTTGTAATGGAATAACAGAAGAAATTGAGCAAGCAACCAAAACCTATCGTTACAATCCAACTGTATTTCTTTTCCCACCTTGGCCTGAGATTTATAATGAAGATACAGAGCGCAAGCAGGACTTCAATGAAGCGATAGATACTTACCAGGTTGTTAAAGAAGCCTATAAAGTCTGTGGTTATCAAATAATTGAAATTCCCAAAACCACCATAAATGAACGAGTTGAATATATCTTACAACGCCTTATACCAATAAATTAATTATGCCGCCAATTTATCATCAATGACGAGAGCAATAGATACATGTGCTTTAGCCAACATATTGACTAACATATCAATCGTAAATTTATCAATTTTACCAGTTATAAGATCACTAACACGAGGTTGCGAAACACCCATTAAAAGAGCGGCGGCTGCCTGTGTTAACTTATGCTCAGAAATATATTTTTCAATTGCTCTCATTAAGGATGCGCGAATTTTTAAATTTTCCGTTTCTGCCTCATCAAAGCCAAGATCATCGAAAATACTTCCTGTAGTAGTATGTTTTATCATTTCATTACCCCTCTTTAATCTGATGGTATTTCTTTAAAACGCCTCTTTGCCAATTCACGATCCTTCAGACTTGTTTGTTCTGTTTTTTTCACAAAAGAATGTAATACATAAATACCTTCATTACGCTGAGCCAAATAAATAACGCGATACTCATTTTCACAATGAATACGCAGTTCTTTTACTCCCCTACCTATGGACGTCATAGGTTTCCAGTCTTGTGGCTCTTGTCCACGCTGTACTTTATCAAGGTTATAACCAGCATTTTGTTTCGCAGGTTTTGAAAACTCAGGCAAGTCATCATAACTGCTACCTAACCAGAATATTTTCTTCATATTTTAACTATATAAAATATTATATAATAATGCAATTATTTATTTTTTGGTGTCGCGGACTAATAGCATTAAGAAATGCCAAGCAATCCTTGCTTTAAGTCAAGGGGGTCAAGCCCTGAGGTGATTGTATTTTAAAATAAAACTGTTTGGTTTTAATCTTGTAATATCATCGGGTGTTAACAGGGGTACAAAACCGCGGATATATGGCGCAGGCATAAATTGATCAAGGTTAACGTACAACGCCCGCCTTGATCCAGCATGCTAAAACTGTCAGCTCCAACTAAAACGGAGG
>Ga0075163_10012470_pt1 | contig 11068 bp, 9 predicted proteins | sample JI1023141ADNA_FD_71478 | JGI IMG/M metagenome (GOLD analysis project Ga0075163, IMG submission 71478) | Wastewater effluent complex algal communities from Wisconsin, to seasonally profile nutrient transformation and Carbon sequestration -... | ecosystem: Engineered > WWTP > Effluent > Algae...
CGGGAATGAATGTCAAGGGTCCTTTGCATGGAACATGAATGAGGGGGAACGAGGGGCCCAGACCCGGTTCAGGCGGGGGAGCGCCTTATGTCGTCATCGCCTGCAACTGGGGAGTGCATGCGTCGGACTCGAAAGGAGCCCAGACCATGAAACGCTTTCTGCTTACCACTGCCGCCGGCCTGATGATTGCCGGTTCGATGAGCCTTCCTGCTTTCGCGCAGCAAGGTCGGAGCGGGTATCAGAACAACCAGGGCGGCTATCAGCAGGGCCGCGATGATCGTGGCCAGCAAGGCTACGAGAACCGCGATCACCGCAATGACGACCGGGCGCGCGGCAATGACCGTGACAATGATCGTGATGGGCGCCGCGGCGATCGCCGCGATGGCCGCAGTGACGACAGGCGCTATCAGACTTCGCAGTATCACGACCGGCACTCGGACTGGCGCGACACCCGCCGCCATGCGAGCTGGAACGACCGCGACCACAACGGCTACTATGTCGGCCGCACGTGGCACCGCGGCCAGCCGTCGGCGCGTGACCACAGGCAGCGCGGCTTCTCGCTCGGCTATCAGCCGTGGCAGCGGGGCGACCGCCTCGGCGACTACAACGACCGCTATCGCGAAGTCGACTATCGCGATTACCGCGTCGATCGCCCGCCCCAGGGCTATCGCTGGGTGCAGGACGATAATAGCGGCGACCTGATCCTGGCCGCTCTGGCCGGCGGCCTGATCGCGACGATCATCGCCAACGACTAGCGCGTCTGACGAGATGTGCTGAGGCCGCCCCGGAAGCAATTCCGGGGCGGTTTCGTTATGGGGCGAAGCGGGACGTCGTGACGGTGACGTCGCCCATGTGGGCCTGCAGCGCGGCGTCGGTGCGGAGCGCCGCGATGGGGGCGGCTTCTTCCGGCAGGCCGTTCCAGTAGCCCTGCACGAACCACGGATAGGCGAGGGCGGCGGCTTTCTCGTCTGGCGTCGTTGCGGCGGCGAGCGTCAGCGTGACGAGGCCGCCATCGCATGTGGCGCCGACGCAATCGAAGATGTAGGCGCTGTTCTGCGGCTCGCGCATCGTGATGAGGCTGGGGGCGCCGGTTAGCTGCAGGCTGGTGGGATGCGCGCCGGCGGGAATGCGGAAGCGGATCATGCGCGCGCCCGGTGCTGACATGCGCAGGGTGAGCGTGCGGACGGCGCTCATCGTGATGTCGGACTCGACGGTGAGCGCAGCGCGCGGGCGGCCGGTGAAGGCCAGCGGGCGGAAGGCGAGCGGCGTGGTGACGCCGGGCAGGATTTCGCTGGCTTGCGTGGTGAGTTTTTCGGCGATGGCTTTCGGCAGGGCGAGCGGGGGTGCGGAGGCGACGAGCTGGGCCTCGCGCGTGTCGGTGTCGTAGTGCGCCGTGAAGTTGAGCGTGAGCGGGCGTTCGGCGCTGAAGGCGGGGACGGCGACTGTGGTGATGGCGGCGATGAGGTAGGCGGCGCCGAGCGCGGGAAACATGAGGCGGCGACCTTTGCCGAAAGGCGCGATGAGGCCCATGAGCGTGGAGAGGACGAGCGCCTCCAGCACCCCGAACATGGCGGCCATGCCAAGGCCCATCATCACATCGACCAGATGAATCAGCGGGAAGAAGATCAGGATGATGCCGGCGGCGGCGACGCTGTAGGCGATGGTGAGATAGCGCGGCGCGAACCAGGCCGTGGCGGCGCAGGCGACGAAGACGACGCCGGGGATCAGGAAGATCATCGACATGCCGGGCACGGCGATGGAGAGGCCGACGCCGATGGCGAGGAACCAGAACCAGCCGGAGGCGAACAGCGCTTCACGCCGGGCGTTGGGCGCGAGAAAGGCGAGCAGCAGCGCGGCCGCGATCAACACCGACACGAAGATCAGCATGTTGAAGGCCTGCGGATAGGCCGTCCAGAAATAGGGCTCTGGGCGGGCGGCGGCGATCATTTCCTGCGCGCCATAGGCGAGGAGGCCGCCGGCAGCGATGAGCAACGGCGCGAAGCCGAGCGCGCGCATATCGAGATCGCGCCAGCTGATATCCTTCGCTGGGCGCATCAGCAGCATGGCTGACAAGCCGAAGCAGACGCCGAGCAGGATCATGCCGAAGGTCTGCGGCAGGCTGACGAAGATGCGCGAGCCGATGTCGGAATAGACGATGTCGCCTTTTGCCGATGTGTCGGTCGTCAGGAAGGCGCGGGCGGCGCCGAGCGCCTGGTCGCCCATGTGCTGGACGCTGGCGGGATTGAGGTGGGCCAGATCGTCGTGGTGCGAGTGGTAGAAATCGAGGCCGTCGGAAATGGCGATGTTGATGCCCGGCGCGCCGGCCTGCAGGTAGACCGTGAGGTCGGTCGAGTTGGGCAGGAGTTCGTAGACGGCGGTCATCATCGAGTTGGAGAAGGGCCGCGCGCCATTCTTCGCCCAGGCCGAGACGACGCCCTGATTGGGGCGCGAGGTTTCGAACATCATGGCGGGGCCACGCACGCCGCGGGCTTCAAGGTTGATGATGCCGGCGATCTCTCGGCTGTAGAATTTGCCGTCGACGAAAGCCTGCGCCCCGAGCAGGGCGGTTTCCTCGCCATCGGTGAGCACAAACATCACCGGCTTTGCGGGCGGCGCATCCTTGAAGTGCTGTGCGACTTCAAGCCAGACGGCGAGCCCGATGCCATCGTCGCCAAAGCCGGGGCTGGCTTCGACGCTGTCATAGTGGGCGGTGAGGACGAGGACGGGGCCTGTTGCAGGACCAGTGCTGAAGGTGACGTTCTGGACGCGGGCGCAGCGGATGGACGAGCCGGAGATGGAGGAGCGGCAGGCCGTCTGGTCGTGCACTTCGGGCTGGTAGCCCAGCGCGGTGATCTCGGCGAGGAGGCGGGCGCGCGTGGCGTCGAGCGCCGGGCTGTCGACCGGATGCGGCTTGCCGTCGAGTATGCGGGTGAGCCGGTCGAGCGCGCGGGCGGTGTCGAACTGGGCGGGTTTGTTGGTCGCGCGCACGCCGTCGAGTCCGAGGGGGATGGCGCGGAAGAAGAAGGCAATGAGGAGGAGGACGAGGATGCCGAGGGCGGTGATCTCGCGGCGGGAGATGGGCTCGCGCGGCTTTTGCTCGCCCGGTTGGGGCGTTGCAGCTTCGGTCATGGTCGTCTCCCCCGCCTGTACCGGCGTCTCAATGACAGTACGGGTGAGCGGGGACGGGCGCTAGGTCCGTCCTCCCCTCAAAACGGGGGAAGACGAAACGCTTCAGCTCCAGGTGAGCGGGTCGCGGGGGTCGGGGTTGGCTTCGGGGGGCGGCGCGAAGCGGCGCACCAGCTGGACGGCGAGGAAGCAGCAGACCATCGCGGCGGCGCCGATCTCGGGCGAGGCGGAGAGTTCGAGCGCGAGGATGCCGGCGGTTATCGGCGCATCCAGCAGGATGGCGAGCGCGATCGCCATGCCGATGACGCCGAAATAGACCTGAGCGGTCGCCGCCTCGCCCATCACCAGGCCGACGACAACGCCGAGCGCGCTACCCATCATCGCGCCGACGTAGAGCGCGGGCGCGATGGGGCCGCCGCCGAAGCGGAAGGCGAAGGTGATCGACGTCGCCGCGATCTTCGCGAGAGCGAGCACCGGCATCAGCAGGGCGGAGTAGCCGCCGCCGAGACCGGCGCTGAGCGGTTCGTAGCCGATGCTGATGACCTGCGGGAAGCCGATGGCGAGGATGCCGAGCAGGACGCCGCCAATGGCGGGCAGGAGCCAGAGCGGAATGTGGAAGCGCGCGGCGCCAGTCTCCGCGATTTCAGGGGCGCGGGTCCAGAGATAGCGCGTCCACCAGGCGAGGAGGGCGAGGATCGGGGCGACGAGCAGCAGGGCGAGATGGAAGCTGGACGGCACGGCGCCAATGTCGGGAATGTCGATGACGGGACGGTCGCCGAGTAGGTCGCGTGCGACCAGCCAGGCAGTGACGGATGACAGCGCGACGGGGCCGAGCGTGGCGAGACGCTGGCGCGGCAGGATGAGTTCGCGCGCGAGGAAGATGGCGGCAAGCGGCGCGTGCAGGCTGGCCGAGATGGCGGCGGCGACGCCCATGGCGACCAGCGCGCGGCGCGCGGCGACATCGAGACCGAGCAGGCGGCCGGGCAGTGTGGCGAGGCTGGCGCCGAGATGGGCGGACGGGTCTTCGCGGCCAGCGCTGGCGCCCCAGCCGATGGAGACGACGGAGATCAGCGCCGAATAAAAACTGTCACGCAGGGCGAGCGTGGACGCGCGGATGGTGCCGCGCAGGCGGCGGGCGATAACGACATCGGTGAGGCCGTAAGCGCGCGGGCGCGGGCCCCAGCCCATCGACGTGCCAAGGCGCAGAAGAACCGCGACGATGCAGCCGCCGACGATGGGGCCAAGCATTACGCGCCACCATTGCAGCTCGGGCAGGTGGGAGGCGAGGCGGCCGCGCGGCGCGCCGAAAGCGATGAACTGTCCGTAAGAAATGAGCGTGCGGAGCAGCACAACGGCGCCGGCGACGAGCACGCCGACGAGAACAGCCAGCGCCCAGATGCGCCAGCCGCCCCGGCGGCGGCGTGGCAACACCTCGCCGGAAGGTCGAAGGAGAGCACCTGACATTGGCGGGATGTTCTGCAACGCTGGGCTCGCGGGTCAAGGCAAACCACCCGGCGCGGGAGAATTATTTCGGTGCTGCCCTGCTTGATCGTTTCGGGTGTGACGGAATGCTGACACGGCGGAAGCTTGTCGTGGGCGGCGCTGCGGCTGTGCTGGCGCCAGCGGCGGCGGGGCAGGCGGCTGCTGGCGGCGAGCTTCATGTCAGCGATATCGGGCATGCGCTGGTCGCGGCGGCGATCGATGGCGAGGCCTGTCTTGCGCTGCTCGACAATGGCTACAACCCATCGGCCATTGATGCGGACTTTGCGATAGCGCGCGGTCTGGCGGGACGGCAGTCGGTGACGATCAATGGCGCGGCGGCGCGGCGCACGCAGGACCTGTCGGTGCGAATCGGCCCGATCAGCGCCATGTTGTCGGCGGCGATGCTGGACATGACGCATGTAGCGCCGGTGAGCGGGGAGCGCGTGCGCCTGATCGCCGGGCGCGATCTGCTGAGCCAGATGATCGTGACACTGGATTTCGAGCGGCGTCGCTATCTGATGCAGCGGCCGGATGAGCCGTTCGCGGCGCAGAAGGGCGCCGTGCTGCTTCCGCTCGGCGAGTCGCAGGACAGGTGGCAGACGGTGCGCGTCGGCGTCGAGGACCGGACGTTGCAGGCGGGCGTCGATCTTGGACTGTCGGCGCCGCTGCTGCTGCGCGAGAGTGAACAGACGCGAGGCTGGATCGATGGCGGGCGGCGATGGTCGACGGCGGCGACGGCGATCCCGCGCGGCGGCGACCTTGTGATCGCGGCGCGCAAGGTGACGCGTGCGCAGAGGATGACCATTGGCATGGTCCGCTTCGGGGAGATGCCGGTGGAAATCTATCCCGCCGACGATCCGGTGTTCGGCGGTTGCGAGGCGATCATCGGCGCGCCGCTGCTGGGGCGGTTCGTGACGACGCTGGACGTGAGCGGATCGCGGCTGTGGCTGAAGGCGGGAGCGGCGACGGGCGTGCGCTTTCACGCGCCGACGGTGGGGCTGGGCACGCGCGTCGAGGGCGGCGTGCTGAGCGTGCTGCATGTCGCGGCCAACAGTCCGGCGGAGAGGGCGCGGATCGTGGCGGGAGATGTGGTGGCGCGGTTGAACGGCACGAAGCCCAATCGCGACGTGCTGCGCCTGGCGCAGCCGGGCGAGACGGTGATGATCGAACTGGCCAGCGGCCGCCTGGTGAAGCTGGTGGCGCAGGAATACTACTAGCGCGCGGTGCGCTCCTAATCGTGCGTTGCATTCGATCCCAACCGACTTACGCTCGCTCCTGAGGCGCCGCAGAGCGTTCGCGGGAGGAGATTGCATGGTTGCGTTGAGCCGTAGAGGCGTGCTGGCGGGCGGAGTGATGCTGGCGGGGTGCGCCAGTGTTGGATCGCGCGGCGGATATTCGACGCTGTACTATCTGGGGCAGGCGCAGGTGTTGCGCGTCGCGGCGTCCGGCGGCGAGGCGCGTGTGCTGGTCGACGCCACGGCGGAGAATGCAACGGCACGGGGCGTGAACGATGGCATCGCGCTCGATCTGCCTCGGGGCCATGTCTACTGGACCAATATGGGGCGGGCGGCGGAGCGCGATGGCTATGTCATGCGCTGCGATCTCGACGGCGCGAATGTGAAGACCATCGTGGCGCCGGGCGCCACGTTCACGCCCAAGCAGCTGAAGATCGATCACAGTGCGGGGCGCGGCGCGGGCAAGCTCTACTGGAGCGACCGCGAGGGGATGGCGATCGAGCGCTGCAATCTCGATGGCTCGCAGCTCGAGACATTGCTGGTGACAGGCGATCCGGCGGCGAACAAGGGCGATGAGACGCGCTGGTGCGTGGGCATGGCCGTGGATGCCGAGCGCGGCCACATCTACTGGTCGCAGAAGGGAGGCGACAATGCAGGGGCGGGCGTGATCCGGCGGATGAGACTGGAGACGCCGGCGGGGATGAGTGCGGGCAATCGCACGGATGTGGAAACGCTGTTCGCTGGGCTGCCGGAGCCGATTGATCTCGACCTCGATCTTGCGACACGCACGCTCTACTGGACCGACCGGGGCGATAACACGATCTCGCGCGCGCCGATGGATCCGAAGCCGGGGTTCGATCCGGCGAAACGGACGGACCGCAAGGTGCTGGTGAGCGGCCTCAACGAAGCGATCGGCGTCGCGCTCGATCTCGCAGGCGGACGGATGGCCTATACGTCGCTGGGCGGCGAACTGGGTGTCGCGAAACTGGATGGATCGGACGCACGCATGATCGGGTCGCACAAGGGATTGCTGACCGGCGTCGCCTGGGGCTGATCGTGCGCGTCTGCTGCTTTCTCGCGCGGGCGCATCGGCAAGGCGACCAAATCCTTCGTTGAATAGATGGCGACGTGCATGCAGTGCAGGCAGGTCATCGTGAAGCCTTGCGCTGGACGTCCCATTGCATCCTTCGGCGTCGACTTGAGACGGAATTGATGGCTGCAGCTGCGGCAGACGATGACGCGCGCCAACTCGCCGGCGTGAAAGTGGATCGCAGAGATACTCGACATGATGCTCACTCCATCCGTCGCGCGCGGCGCTGCACGGACAACACGGCGTCTCCTAGGCTGCGGAAAAAACCAAACCGCTAACGCGCAGCGCGCCATTCGTGCGTTTCGACCCATGCTGGGTCACCGCGGAAGGAAGTGAGGAAAGTGCGGGGGGTGCGCGGCGTAGATGCGAGCGATTGTCATGTTGCGCTGGCGCCTCAGGCTTTAACCTTGCTGGGTGAGGGGCCATTTCAAGATCATCGTCGCGCTTGAGCTGGCGCAAACCGAAATACCCAAACTGGGGTCATGTTGAATTGCGCATACCCAAAATGCGCTGGCGGTCCCGCTCGGGGGTCGCGACAAGTCCGGGTGCTTGTGAAGGTCGAATCATGCCGCGGACCAAACTCTCGTATGCAGCGGTGGATGGGCCGGATCAGGTCGATCCCGAGGTTCGCTATCGCGCCTATGCCTCGACCGAGCTGTTGCTGGACCTGCTCTACAGCGTCCGGTCGGTTTTCCAGATCGATCTCGAAAGCCTGCTCATCTATCTCTGCGTCTCGGAGGCGAGCATGCGGCCGCTGGTGCTGGACCAGAACGTGCCGCACGACGTGATGTCGATGGCTGCGCCGCCGGAAGAGTATCGCGGCGTGATCTCGCGACTGCTGGTGGCCGATCGCACCGGACTGCCGCGCGAGACGGTGCGGCGGAAGGTGAAGGTCCTGCTGGAGATGGGCTTGCTGACGGAGGACGCGCAGAAGCGTGTTCGCTCATCGCGCAATCTCGCATCGCCGGGGGCGCAGAAGGCCGCCAACGAAGCGCACGCTGCTATCCAGCGCTATCAGGCCCGGCTGACGCAGCTGCGCGGCGGCGCGAGCGGGACGTAAGCTAGCCGGGACGTTGCGGCCGCGCCAAAATATCTTCACCTTGCTCCGGAAGCGCGGCAGAATGCCCGCCACAAAGCGGAGCCTTCTTTCATGCGTAATCGACATTTCGCCTACTCAGTTCTGGCGTTGGCGACGGTGTTGACCGTGACCGGCGAGGGGCTGGCGCACGCGCAGACGGCTGACGCCGGGCAGGCGGCGTTCCGCGCGATCTACAAGGAAATGGTCGAGATCGATTCCTCGCCGACGACGGGCTCGTGCACCGCGGTGGTGAAGGCGGCGGAAGCGCGGCTGAAGGCGGCCGGTTTCTCAAGCGATGACGTGAAGGTGGTGATCCCCGAGGGCAAGACGGATGACGGCAATCTTGTCGCGGTGATCAAGGGGCCGGCGAACGCCAGCAAGAAGGGCGTTCTGATGCTGGCGCATATCGACGTGGTGGACGCCAAGCGCGCCGACTGGGAGCGCGATCCGTTCAAGCTGTTCGAGGAAGGCGACTTCTTCTATGCCCGCGGCGCGTCCGACGACAAGGCGATGGCGGCGGTGTTCCTCGACCTCATGGTGCGGTTGAAGCAGGAGAGAGGCTTCAAGCCGAAGCGCGACCTCAAGATCGCGCTGACATGCGGCGAGGAGACGTCGAACCGCGTCAATGGCGTCGATTACCTGCTGAAGAACAATCGCGATCTCATCGCTGCAGATTTCGCGATCAATGAAGGCGCCGGCGGATTGCTGTCGCCCGAAGGCAAGCCGCTGCAGCTGGGCGTGCAGGCCGGGGAGAAGATCCACCAGGTGTATTCGCTGGAGGTGACCAATCCGGGCGGACATTCCTCGCGGCCGGTGGCGGACAATGCGATCTATCATCTGGCGAGTGCGCTGGGAAAAGTCTCGCAGCTGCAATTCCCCATCGAGCTGACACCGGTGGTGCGCGAGAATTTCGCGATCTCGGGCCCGCTGCGTGGCGGGGAGATCGGTAATGCGATGATCGCAGTGGCGAAGGATCCCACGGACGCACGGGCGATGGCGATCCTGGCGGCTGACGCGGACATCAATCCGCAGCTGCGCACGACCTGCGTGGGCACGCAGCTGGAAGGCGGACATGCGCCGAATGCGTTGCCGCAACGGGCGAAGGCGACGCTGTCGTGCCGCGTGATGCAGGGGACGACGCCGGAGCAGGTGCAGGAAGCGCTGCAGAAAGCGATCGGCGACGAACAGGTGAAGGTGACGATCGAACGCCGGCGTGATGGCTCGAAGCCGCCGGTGCTGACCGACGAGGTGATGGGACCTGTGCGGGCGGTCGCGAAGAAGATGTGGCCGGGTGTGCCGGTGACGCCGTCGATGACGGCGGGGGCGACGGACGGGCGGTTCCTGATGAACGCCGGGATTCCGACTTACGGGATGAGCGGCATGTTCGCGAAAGAGGGCGAGTTCAACGCCCATGGCCTCAACGAAAAGATCCGCATCAAGTCGCTCTATGAGGGACGCGCATTCCTGGAGAGCATTGTGCGTGCGTATGTGAAGTAGCGGCTGCTCGCTTCGTCTTCCCCGTGAACGGGGGAGACGAAGCAGTGCGCTACTTCCCTTTGCCGCCGGATCTGCTTTCGGCGACGCGGGCGCCGGCGAGGATGTGTTCGAGGGCATAATTGCCTTCGTGGCAGGCGTATTCGTAGACCGGGCCGCTGGAAGGGGTGAACACCATCTCGGCTTTCCACGGCGCCGTGTAGATCAGCGGATCGTTGACCGCGAATTCGTAGAGGATTTCGTCAGGCGCGGTGCGCGTGAAGCGTTCAGTGACGACGGCCTGGTCGGACAGGAAGACCGGTTCGTACATGCTGTGGTCCGGCTTCCAGTTGCGGGTTTCGACGACCAGCGTGTCGCCCTCCCAGCGGCCGACGCTGTCGCCCAGCCATTGATGCAGGGCTGCGGGCTTGTGGGTTTCGTCCATGCGGATGATGCGGGCGTCATGCATCATTTCCACCTCGATCATCACGGCGCCAGGCGTCTGCACGATCTGGTACGTGTTGTTGTAGATGTTGTTCAGCATGGGCGGGCCGCCCGAGCCGCGGCTGCCGACGAGGCAGCGGTCGGCGGGGTTCATGCCTTCGGGACCTTCTTCGCTGCGCCGGGCGAGAATTGCGGCGATGCGGGTCTTGCCCTCGGCGGAGACCGGCATTTTTCCGTTCGGCGGATCAATGATCCAGGATGAGCGCGGCGTGCCCTTCACCTTGCCGACCTGCACGCCACGATCTAGCCAGAAGGCGTTGAAGCCGCCGATCGAGCCGCCAGCGGCGGGCGCGCCCTGCTTTGTATCCGTGGGAGCAGCGTCGGCGGCGTTGGCGGACGCGACGGAGGCTTCCATGCGTTTGACTTGCTCGGGGCCGAGTACGAGCGGCATCGAGGCGTCGCGCCGCTCAATCGTCGTGATACTGGAATTGGTCCACGTGCCTTGCAGGTCGGGCTTGCCCTCCGGCGTGCGGGGGACTTGCCAGGCCGGCGCCTGAGCATTCGCGCCCGGCAGTACCGGGGCGGCGAGGGCGAAGAGGGAGAAGAGGGAGAGAGCAGCGAAGCGCAGGAAAGACGTCACCAGATACGACTCCGAAGCTGGACATGAGTTGCGATCCTACGCGCTGGGAGGGGCGACGTACACGCCCCGCGCGAGGCGCTGCGGTGGACTACGCCCGAGGTGGTCGGAAGGCAGGCGGAGGCGGGCAGGTTTTGCGCAATGCCCGGTTTCGTTTGCACTCGCGAGCGCTGGCGGCGCGTCTGATTGGCTCACCCGGACGAACGCACGCCAGCGCGATGGTGAATCCAGCCGTTTGGCGCATCAATCACCAGGCGCTGCGGTGGTATCGTAAAAATCCAGTTCAGCGCAAAGTGAACGCGCCACAGCGCGAAGCATCAACGAGGCGCCGGCTTCGATCTGCGGCCTGCTGCATTCGAACTCGCCTCGCGCGATGCTTCTGGACATAGACGGTTCGCCTTCGGAGGACTCGACCAGCGACCGCTTGGCTTCATTCGACGCCGCCGGATGTCTGCGGATCAACAAGAGAGCTGTGTCGCTGTTTGCGCAGACCTCGAACGCCA
>Ga0075163_10012471_pt1 | contig 11068 bp, 10 predicted proteins | sample JI1023141ADNA_FD_71478 | JGI IMG/M metagenome (GOLD analysis project Ga0075163, IMG submission 71478) | Wastewater effluent complex algal communities from Wisconsin, to seasonally profile nutrient transformation and Carbon sequestration -... | ecosystem: Engineered > WWTP > Effluent > Algae...
GAACAGGAACCGCGCGTCCTCGCGGGCGCGGGCGTGGCCTTGGTGGAGCGGGAACAGCGGCAGCTCGATCGGTTGCACAGCGGCAACGTGCATCGCCGCGCGCCGCAGCACTACTCGCCGGGGCCGGTGCTGATTCCGTTCCGATATCATGAGCTTGCGAGGAGCGACGAACGTGGGCTCGCGAGGCGCGCGGCCACATCGACACCGCGCGCCGTGGCGCCGCGGCGCCGTCGACAGCGGTGGACGCGTCCGGTCGGCGAGTCCGCTCGAATGGACGCGGACGGCGCAGGGCGTGGCGCGGCGCGGGCGGGCGCTGGTCTGCCACGTGCAATCGACGCCGGCATGGGTGCATCGCTGGCTCGATCGGGATGGTGGCTGCTGGCCGCGGCGAGCGCGTGCGGCGACGTCGGCAACGCCGCCGACGCGTCCCCCGACGCGACGCTCGCCGACGCGCGGGTCGTGGACGCCCCGACGCTCGACGCCGCGCGCTGTGTCGCGGGCCCGGCGAGCCTGCGGGCGCGGTGGCGCGGCGACGGTGACGCCGCCGAGGTCACCGGCGTGTATCCCGGGACCGCCGTCGGCGGTGTCGGGTTCGCGGCGGGTGCGCACGGGACCGCGTTCGCGTTCGATGGCGTCGACGACGCGATCACCGCCGATCCCGCCGATCAGCTGTGGCCCGTCGGCTCGTTCTCCGTCGAGGCCTGGGTCAAGTTGACCGTCCTCGAGCTCGGCGTCACCTACGCGCCGCTCGTCGGCAAGTACGACTGCGGCGGCGCGGATCGGTGCGGCGCCTCGCACTGGTATCTCTACGTGACCGACGCTGGGTTTCCGCACTTCGAGATCCGCGTGCCCGGCACGACCACGGCGTCGGCCACCGCCACGACCACGACGATCGTCGACGGCGCCTGGCATCACCTGGTCGGCGTGCGCGACGTCGCGCAGCGCCAGCTCGCCCTGTACGTCGACGGTGCGGTCGCGGTCACGGTGCCGCTCGCCCCGGCCTTCCTGGGCGCGATGACCGACGACGGCGCCTCGGACCCGGTGACGATCGGCGCCGGTCGCGCCTCGGGCACGAACGCGCTCAGCTTCGAGTTCGTCGGCGCGATCGACGACCCGGCCTACTACATCGAGGCGCTGGCGCCCGCGCAGATCGCCGCCGCCGCGGCTGCGCCCGACGGCTACTGTCCGTGATGCGTCGGCCACCCGGCCCGTGCCGGGGCGCTGTGCGACCGCGCACGCTCGCGCTGGTTGCGCTGGTGCACACTCGCGGGATGCGCAGACGACTGCTCACCCTGGCGATCCTGACGGCGTGCGACGGCGGGAGCGCGGGCCCCATCGACGCGCCGGCCGATGCGCGCGACGCCGCGGTGGCGGCCCTCACCTGCGAGGAGATCGGCGCGGCGCTGCAGGCGCGCGCCGCGGTGACCTCGCGGCAGTGCGCCACGCCGAGCGATTGCGGCCTGTACGGCTACCCGGCCGACTCGAGCGGCGGACCGACGTGCAACTGCGGCGCGACCTGGTCGTCGACCTGCGGCGGCGACCCGGTCAACATCGCGGCGTGGACCGGCGACGCCACCGCGGCGGCGCTGTCGGCGGAGTGGGCGGCGCGCTGCATCGGCGGGACCAACGGGCTGTGCGACTGCACGCGCGGCACCGCCTCGTGCGTCGAGGGCACCTGCCGCGGCACGACCTACGACTGCTTCAATCCCCCCGACGCGGGCGTGCGCTGACGGCCCGCGTGGTCACGCGTCGGACGGCGCGTCGCCGGCCGCGACTACCGCGACGATGATCGCGTCGCTGGAGTCGGGATACGCGTAGCCGACGTGCACGGCCGGTGCCCGGTTGAGCCGGGCGAGGCCGTCCTCGGTGACCAGCCGCGTCAGCGCGCGGGCGATGACGAACCGGACGTGCCCCTCGAGCCAGCCGTCCTCACCGCCGACGTTCTGCGCCGCGTACGCCGGCGACCGCACGAACGGATCGAAGCTGATCGTGAACTCGTGCAGCTCGCCCTCGGAGATCGCGTAGTCGCCGTGGCGTGGGTCGAAGGTGCTGGCTTGCGTGCGCAGCGCGGTCGTGCGCGCCGTCTGCCAGTGGTCGGGCGCTTGCGTCAGCCGGGGAAGCAGCTCGCGCAGCTCGGCGTTGCGGGCCCGTGCGCCGGCGGCGTTGCGCGCAGCGGTGTCCGCGACGACCTCGTACCAGCCCTTGTACGGATCGGCCCACAGCACGATCGCCGCGATCGGCTCGTCGGCGTGGTCGTCGGCGAGGCGCGCGACCGCGGTCCGCAGCTCGACCAGCAGCTGGTCCTCGAGGGCACGCCAGTCGGGCGGGGGCGGTTCATCGGTGGCCATCGCGTCGAGCGTACGCGATCGTCGGCGCGCCTCGCGGCGCTACCGATCTTTGCCGCGGGCCTGCAGCCGGCCGACCAGGCTGGTGCGGGCCACGCCGAGCTCGTTGGCGGCGCGGGCGACGACGCCGCCGTGGCGCGCGAGCGCCAGCTCGATCAGCGCGTCCTGACGGGCGGTCAGCTCGGCCTGCTCGGTCTGCAGCGCGCGCCAGGCGGCGCCCAGGTCGGCGGGCGCCGGCGCGGGGTCGCGGCCGGGCTCGCCGCCGAGGTCGCGGGTCGCGAAGTGCGCGACGTCGAGCGCCGTCGCGTCGCGATCGATCGCCAGCGCGCGCAGCCGGGCGCGGTGCAGTGCGGCCTCGAGCTGGCGCAGGTTGCCGGGCCACGGCCACGCGTCGGCGGCGAGCATGCGGCGCGCCTCGACGGTGAGGCCCAGCGCGCGGGCCGGGTCGATCCGCCGCAGCACGCCCTCGGCCATCGCCGGGATGTCGGCGCGGCGGGCGCGCAGCGGCGGCAGCTCGATCGTGATCGCGCTGAGCCGGTAGTACAGGTCGCGCCGGAAGCGACCGTCGGCCATCGCGGCGTCGAGGTCGCCGTTGGTCGCGGCGATCAGGCGCGCGCGCGAGCGCTTGGGCTCGGGCCGCGGCCAGCCCAGCGGCCGGTAGGTGCCGAACTGCGTGAAGTCGAGCAGCAGCTGCTGCGCGTGGCTGGGCAGGTTGAGGATCTCGTCGAGAATCAGCGTGCCGCCGTCGGCGTACTCGACCAGCCCGACCCGGCGCTGCAGCGCGCCCGAGTACGAGCCCTGCTCGTGGCCGAACAGCTCGGAGGTGATCGTGTTGAGATCGTCGGCCTGGCCCAGCATCGCGCGCACGATGAGCTGTCGGCGGGTGTCGCTGGTGACGACGAACGTCGTCGTACGTCGGCGGTCCCGCGCGTGATCTCGAGTACTTCACGAGCCGGCGAGGTGGCCGCCGGCGTGCAGAGGAACCCCACGCTCAACCCAATCGGAGGCTCCAAGATCCATGAAGGCCCTGTACCTCGGCGTGTTCGCGACGACCATCATCACCACCCTGTCCCTGGCCGACGCGCGCCCCGCGTTTCAGGTGCGCTGCCCGACCGGCTACTCGCTCAAGAAGGACGCGCTCAACCCCGAGTGGTTCCAGTGCGACAAGGCCGGCGGCACCGCGACCGCCGCGCCGACGTGTCCCGCGGGGACGACCTACGAGGCGCGCGACGGCCTGAACCGCGATCGCTGCGTCCGCACGACGACCAGCACGGGCGCCATGCACTGCGAGATGCGCATCGGCGACGTGCGCGACAACTGGGCCATCAAGGTCCAGTCGAACTGGGACAAGTGCGAGCACAAGACCAAGTCGAACAAGGACGAGCGCGAGGTGAAGTGCGACGGGGGCTTCGAGCCCGTGCGCGACGGCAACGGCCTGCGCGACACCTGCGTCAAGAAGAGCGAGAGCTACTCCGACCCGTCGTGCCCCGCGGGCTACGACTACAAGAGCCAGGGTGGCCGCGACACCTGCCAGAAGGAGTCGGGCGTCGACACGGTCAAGCCGTTCTTCTGATCGGCGCTGGCGCGCGGCGCCGTGGCGTGTCGCCGCAGGGGCTTGCGGTGTGGGCGTCGGTGGCGACGCTGGGATCGCTTCCCTCGAGGAGGATCTCATGCGTCGTGTCATCGTCGCCTCGCTTGCGGCTGTGCTGGTCGGTGGGTGCCCAGGCGGTGACGACGACACGGTACCCATCGATGAGGCCGGCGAGCGCGTCGGCCTCGCGCTGTGCGCGCGGTTGCAGGAGTGCAATGCGCTGGGCCTGACGCTCCTGGCCCAGACCACCTGCGACGCGATCGCGTGGTCGTATCGCAACGACACGCTCGGCGCGCTCGCGACCTGGGTCGGGGCGGGGCAGGTGGTCTACGACGAGGCCGCGATGGCCGACTGCCTGAGCGACCTCGACGCCGTCGCGTGCGCGTCGCTGTCGACCGGCGTGCTCACCGACGTCGGGCGGTGCGGCCAGGCGATCGTCGGTCAGGTCGCCCTCGGCGGCGCCTGCGACGACGACCTGCAATGCCAGCCCGGCGCCTGGTGCGACGTCACCGCCGCGTGCCCCGGGACCTGCCAGCCGCGCGTCGCGGCGGGCGTGGCGTGCGCGAACAACGCCGCGTGTGGCCCCGGCCTCGACTGCGCCGCCGACACCTGCCAGGCCCTCGGGCAGGCTGGCGCGAGCTGCGGCAGCGGCTTGCCCGACTGCGCGTGGGGCCTGGTGTGCGACACCTCCGCCGGCACGCCGGGCGTGTGTCAGCCGCTGACGTTCGCCGCCGGCGCCGGCGCGAGCTGCCGTCCTGCGGGCGGCACGCTGTGCCAGGCCGGCCTGGTGTGCGCGCTGGTGGCGAGCGACCCGTCGACGTACCAGTGCGAGGCGCCGGTCGCCGTCGGCGCCGCCTGCCACCGCGCGATCCCCAGCGCGTGCCCGACGGGCACCGTGTGCGTCGTCCCGAGCGGCACCCTCGGCGCGTGCCAGCCGCAGGGCCAGGCCGGCCAGCCGTGCCTCACTGGCAGCGGCGTGCTGTTCGGCTGCGCGCCGGGCGCCGCGTGCGACTTCGACACCGACACCTGCGTCGCGCTGGTCGACAACGGGGCGGCGTGCGCCGTCGACGCGCAGTGCGCCAACGACGCCTGCGCCGGTGGTGTGTGCGCCGCGCCGGTCGCGTGCGACTAACCGAGCGCCGCGAGGCTACCCTCGGGGCTACGCGGTGCAGCCTCCTGGGCATCGGTTCGGGCGTCGGCGGCGTATGCTCGGCCGGTGACGTCCAGCCTGGGCCACCCGCTGAACCCGCTGTTCCTGCGGCGCCGTCGCAAGCTGATCGTGGCCGCCGGCGGCGACGCGCTGCCGCTCGGCTACGTGGCCGCGGCGCTCAAGAACCTCGAGCGGCTCGGCTACACCGCGTCGCCGCGGCTGGTCGCGCGGCTGCGCACGCTGTCCGAGCGCGACCTCGCGGCGGCGTACGGCCAGCTGGTGTCGACGCTGCGGCGGCTCAAGGGCGCCGACGTCGCGTGGCGGCCGATGTACCCCAACTTCCCGCGCCAGGTGATGGAGGCCAGCGCCGCCGAGCTGTACGTCAACGCGCTCCTGCACTACCTGGGCGACTGGGTCGGGCTGCGCATCCTGCCGGTGTACCCGATCGACGCTCGGCCGCCGCTGGTCGAGGCGGTCGAGCTCGAGGTGATCGACCTCGGCGACGACGACGAGCTACGCGCGATGGCCCGCGATCTGATCGGCGCCGCGACGTCGATCTCGGCGACCGACAAGGACGACCTGCGCGCGCTGCTCGCGCACTACGGCGCCGACCTCGCCGCGGTCTTGCCGGCGGAGATCCCGCACAAGGAGAACCTGGCGTTCACCGCGGCGGTGCTGCTCGAGCACCGGGTCGCGTCCGACGTGCTCTTGACGCGCTACTTCCGCACCGCGACCGACGTGCTGCGCCTGGCGGTGGCGCGCGCGGACGGCGACGTCAGCCTCGCCGCGCCGACCCGGTTTCGCAGCGTCGGGCGGGCCGAGCGCCGGCTGCTGGTCGCGCTGCTCGATCGGCTGGCCGCGCCCGACGAAGATCTGTGGCGCCACCGCGAGGCGTGGCTGCGCCTCGGCGAGCGGCTGCACCCGGGCGAGCTGGCGGGGCGCTTCCCGAAGGCGGCGGCCGCGTTCGCGCGCCTGCGCGCCGGCGAGCGCCCGGCGACGTTCAATCGCCAGGTCGAGCGCGCGCTGCGCACGCCCGACGTCGAGGCCGCGCTGGCCCGGCTGCGCACCCGCCCCGGCGAGCTGGCCCGGCGCCTCGATCACCTGCTGCGCCTCGCGACGCCGGCCCAGCGGCCCGCGGTCCTGGCCGCGTTCGCGACCACCGCCGCCGAGGTGGCGACGCCGGTGTTGCTGCAGGTGCTCACCCACTTCGAGCACCGCGGCGCGGCCGAGGCGGTGCGGCCGATCTTCCCCAAGGGCAACGCGGCCAAGGTCATCGCGATCCCCAACCGGCTGGCGCCGCTGCCGACCGCGACCACCGCCGCGGTCGTCGCCGCCTGCGAGGTCGCGCTGCGCGCGCGGTTCGCGCGTCGCCCGTCGCTCGGCAAGGTCTACCTCGATCCACGCCTCGACAAGTACCTGGTGCCGTTCTCGCAGCGCTCGGCCAGCAAGGCGCTGCGCACGCTGGTGCGCGGCTCGCGGGTGCCGCTGCCGGCCGGCACCACGCTGCGCTTCTTCCTGTGGTGGAAGGAGGGCCTGGTGCGCGGCAAGGCGACCGGCCGCGTCGACATCGATCTCACCGCGGCGCTGTACGGCGCCGACTTCGGGTACCGCGAGCACATCTCGTGGACCAACCTGCGCTCGGCCAAGTACCGCGGCGCCCACAGCGGCGACATCACGTCGGCGCCCGACGGCGCGTGCGAGTTCATCGACCTCGACGTCGCGTCGGTCCTGGCGTTCGGCGCGCGCTACGTCGTCGCCGCGGCGTACGCGTACACCGCGCAGCCGTTCTGCAACCTGCCCGAGTGCTTCGTCGGCTGGATGATGCGGCGCGACCCGGGCTCGGGCGAGATCTTCGAGCCGGCGACCGTCGTCGATCGGGTCGACCTCGCGGCCGATCGGCAGGTGTGCGTGCCGGCGATCTTCGACCTGGTGACGCGCGAGGTGATCTGGACCGACGTCGCGTACCACACGCAGCCGCAGACCATGGCGGCGATCGAGAGCAACCGGTCGTCGCTCGGCCAGCTGGTGCAGGCGATGACCGTGCTGCACAAGACCACGCTGCACCGGCTGTGGGGCCTGCACGCCGACGCGCGCGGCACCCGCGTGGCCACCGCCGCCGAGGCCGACACCGTGTTCGCGGTCGACGCCGGCGTCACGCCGCGCGACCTCGAGGTGATCATGGCCGAGTACCTGGCGTGACCGGCGCGGTCCGCGCTACGCTCGTCGTCGGCGGCTATGGTCGCGCTTCCTTCTACTTCGGAACCGGTGGTCGGAGGTTCGAATCCTCCTCCCGAGCTCGCTCGGGGTAGCTCAGTGGTAGAGCGCCGGTCCTCAGCTCGACCGCTCTCCGCCACTATCTCCCGCGCCCCGCGCTGCGACCTTGAGAGGGTCTTTCGTAAAGACCCTCCCCCACAAGACGTGGTGCCCCCACCCGAAACGCGAGATCGTGCTCGGGGATCCGAGTTCTGATCAACCCTGTCAGCGCCAGCGACGACGCTACCCGGCCGCTGCCGGGCGGCCGTCGCCTCGCGTGGTACCGATCGAGACCCATGCGCATCGTCGTCGGTGGTCTGGTCGTGTCCGTGTTGGCCGCGTGCGGCGGCGATCCATCCCCGGCGGTCGACGCGGGGCCCGACGCGCCGGTGGGCGCCGACGCGAGCGTCGACGCGCTGGTCGACGCCGGCGGTCCCGACGCGCGGCCGACGACGTTCGGCGGCGCGCGCCCGGCCACGCTGGTGGTGCCGGGCTCGTACGATCCGGCCACGCCGACGCCGCTGGTGCTGGTGCTCCACGGCTACAGCACCAACACCACCTACGCCGCGCCGCTGTTGCAGCTGACCGCAGCCGCGTCGACCGCTGGGTTCCTGATGATCGCGCCGGCCGGCACGGTCGACAGCACCGGCAACCACTTCTGGAACGCGACCGACGCGTGCTGCAACATGGAGAACAGCCAGGTCGACGACGTCGCGTACCTCGACGGGCTGATCACCGAGATCAGCGCCGCCTACAACGTCGACCCGAAGCGGATCTACGTGGCCGGCCACTCCAACGGCGCGTTCATGGCTTACCGCATGGCCTGCGCCAAGGCCGATCGGATCGCGGCGATCGTGTCGGTGGCCGGCGCCACCTTTGCCACGCCGGCCAGCTGCGCGCCGAGCCAGCCGGTGAGCGTGCTGCAGGTCCACGGCACCGCCGACACGACGATCCAGTACGCCGGCGGCACGATCATGATCGGCGCGGCCAACGTGGCGTACCCGTCGGCGGTGGGCTCGACCGATCGCTGGGCGACCTACGATGGCTGCGCCGCGACGACCACGACCGGCGCGGCGATCGACGTCACCGGCGACGCCACCGCCGAGACCACGCCGACCGCCCACGGGAGCTGCCCGGCCGGCATCGGCGTCGAGCTGTGGACCGTCGATCAGGCGCCGCACATCCTCGCGTTCAAGGCCGGCCCGCCGCTGCTGTGGACGTGGATGGCGGCGCACCCCAAGCCGTGAGCGGTGGCCCAGCGCATGCGGGCTCGGCCCCGCGCCAACGTTCACGCGGGCGGCGCGTGCGCGGTGGTCCGCTTCACTCCGCCGCTGGCTCGCCGTCCCAGTAGTCGAGCGACGCCTCGGCGCGGGTGGTGTGGTTGACCCACAGCGCGTCCCACGTCGGGCCGGCCAGCGCCTTCAGCTTGCGCGAGTCGGGGTAGCCGACGACCTCGCAGGTGTGGTTGGTCGCGACGCACAGGTACACCAGCGGCGCGGCGCCATCGTTGACGAGCTGGTGCGCGTGATCGGGGCCGACCGGGAACGCCAGCCAGTCGCCGGCGCCGATCGCCACCTCCGCGGCGCCGATGCGCGCGGTGCCGGTGCCGCTGAGCACGTAGATCGCCTCCTCGTTGGCGCCGTGCCAGTGCCGCGGGTACGAGCGCGCGCCGGGCGGCACCTCGTAGATCGAGGCGCCCAGCTGGCGGTTGCCGGCGGCGGCGCCGAGCGCGCGCCGGGTCAGGCGGTGCGCGCCACGCGCGACCTCGGTGGGCTCGACCTCGTCCTGGTGGACCACGTTGGGATGGCGTCGATCGGTCATCGCCCGAGTAGACCCGACGCGGCGTCGGTCGCGCCAGCCGGCGCGCCCGGCGTCACAGCGCGATCGAGCCGCGGCCGAGCTCGATCACCGCGCCGGTGACGTGGATCGCGCCGGCCGTGTCGACGTCGAGCCGCAGCCGCGACGGGCGGCCGGCCTGGTCGCCTTGATCGAGCGTGGCGGTCAGCGGCAGCGCGCCGCCGGTGGCGATCCACCAGCCGCCGAGGTTGGCGCACGCCGAGCCGGTGGCGGGATCCTCGAGCACCGCGCCGGCGCTGGTGAAGAAGAAGCGCACCGTCCAGCGCGGCTCGCCCGGCGCCCACAGGTACGCCATCGCCTCGTCACGCGCGGCCGAGAAGCCCCAGCGCTCGAGCAGCGCCGGCACCGGCCGCGCCGCGCGCACCTGCGCCGGCGTCGCGATCGGGATGATCAGCTGCTCGACGCCGGTCGACACCCAGCGCGGCTCGCCGGCGATCGCCTCGGCCGGCAGCCCGACCATCGCGGCCAGATCGGCGCGGCTGGCGTCGACCGCGCGGGTCACCGGGGCCTGGGCCGCGCGCAGCGTCCACGCGCCGTCGCCGCCGCGGGTCACCGGCACCAGCCCGGCCTTCATCTCGAGCACGACGCGGTCGCGGTCGCCGGCGACCACGCTGGCGGTGCCCAGCGTCGGGTGGCCGGCGAACGGCATCTCGAAGCCCGGGGTGAAGATGCGCACGCGCGCGTCGGCGTCGGCGCGCTCGCTGGGCAAGACGAACGTGGTCTCCGACAGGTTGAGCTGGCGCGCCAGCGCCTGCATCGTGCGATCGTCGAGGCCGCGAGCGTCGTCGAACACCGCCAGCGGGTTGCCCGAGAAGCGGTCGCCGTCGATCGTGAACACGTTGACGATGCGGAACGCGTAGGCCATGCGCGCACTGTACGGCGGCGCCGCTGCGCCCGGCGGTACAGCTCGCGCGCCCGCGACCGGTACAGCACTTGATCGCGATCATCGTGTCAGTTGATCGCGATCACCTCGTGGCCGGACCCCGACCGTCGCGCGTCGAAGCGTTGTCGGCCCGTGCGCGAGTCGTGACGATGCGGTGACGCGGGCGGGCGCACCGTGGCCGGCATGCGCGTCCTGCTCGTCCATCCCGCGTTCCCGATCACCTACTGGGGCTTCCAGCACGCGCTGCCGATCATCGACAAGCGCGCGACCCTGCCGCCGCTCGGGCTCATCACCGTCGCCGCGCACCTGCCGCCGACCGCCGAGCTGCGCTTGGTCGATCTGGCGGTGGCGCCGCTCGACGACGCCACCCTGGCGTGGGCCGAGGTCGTGTTGATCGGCGGCATGCGCATCCAGGCGCCGTCGATGCACGCGCTCATCGCGCGGGCTCGGGCCATGGGGCGGCGCACCGTGGTCGGCGGCCCGGCCGCGACCACCGCGCCCGAGGAGTTCGCCGACGCCGACGTGGTATTCGTCGGCGAGGTCGAGGGCCGCGAGGCCGAGCTGTGGGCGGCGATCACCGGCGCCGAGCCGCGGCGCGTCCCGGCGCCCGCGACCCGTCCCGCGCTGGCCACCGCGCGCCTGCCGCGCTTCGACCTGCTCGCGCTCGACGCCTACGCCTCGATGAGCGTGCAGTACTCGCGCGGGTGCCCGTTCCGCTGCGAGTTCTGCGACGTGATCGAGATCTTCGGCCGGGTGCCGCGGGTCAAGACGCCGCCCCAGGTGATCGCCGAGCTCGACGCGCTGTATCGCCTGGGCTGGCGCGGCACGGTGTTCCTCGTCGATGACAACTTCATCGGCAACCGGCGCGAGGTGGCGCTGCTGTTGCCCGCGCTCGCGGCGTGGCAGGCCGCGCACGACCGACCGATGGCGCTGTACACCGAGGCGTCGGTCGATCTCGCCGGCGAGCCGACGCTGCTGGCCGGGATGGT
>Ga0075163_10012473_pt1 | contig 11067 bp, 12 predicted proteins | sample JI1023141ADNA_FD_71478 | JGI IMG/M metagenome (GOLD analysis project Ga0075163, IMG submission 71478) | Wastewater effluent complex algal communities from Wisconsin, to seasonally profile nutrient transformation and Carbon sequestration -... | ecosystem: Engineered > WWTP > Effluent > Algae...
CCATTCTTCTTCGATCGAATGAAAATTACTCAACCAAAATTTCTTCCATTCCAGGCCATTGCGCTGCAATCGCACAGTATGTTGATTTTCAAAAGTTTTGGAAAACTTAAAAAAATCCTCAAATTCCACCGAACGATTTTCAATAGGCGGCTCTGGTGAAGTAGGCACTGGTTTTTCGCTCTCCATTATCTTATATGAAACTTGATGACCTAGTCTTCTGTGACCATGCAGCCCCCTGGCTTTTACAACTTTCCCACATATATCACAACCTACATCCTTGCTTGGCGCTTGTTTTCTCTTTTCCATAAACTCATTTTTGTAAATATATAATTCATTTATTTGAATTACAAATAATAATCTATATTTTTGAACTATGGACATAGAAAACCTAGATGCTATAGTTGCAAAAGTCGAAAGTTCGGACTATGCAAAACTGTTTCTGCAGAGAGACTATGCTGCAGAATGTTTGGATTTTTTGCAGAACAGAAACCGCACATTAAATTATTTTAAAGCAGAACAACTGGTTTTTGATAGAAAAAAGAGAAGTGATTTTACCTTTTTAGAATTGATTTGGATAAGAATTGTTTATGAACTCAAGGAATTAGGGGTAAAAAATGAACTGATCAAATCATTAAAAGAGTATTGTTTCGCTCCCCCAGAAAATTTATCCCTGTTCGAAGATCTGGCGAAAGAATTTCCAAAAGAAGTTAAAGAGCACGCTTTAAAGGAACTTGGAGAGATTTCGCCAAAAAATATGAAATTAATAGATAAAATTTTTGATGAGATTATTCAAGATAAAGAGTTTCTTAGAAAGCATCACACTAGTAATATTTTGCACTGGACATTGATTTCAATATCTAACCGGATTCCACTTGACTTAAGGCTATATAGTACCGGCGAAGCAAAATTTAATATTATCGATAACAATTTTCAGTCTTTGATTGGTTTTGAGAATAAGCATTATATCAGCATTTCTATTACAAGTATACTCTCTTATTACTTAAGTCAAAGTTTTGTAGAAGGCGCGTTTAGGGCAGCTATGTTCACGCCACAGGAGTTAGAGGTTTTGGTTACGATAAGAAAAGTTAAATGTAAGTCAATAACCATCAAGTTCTCAGACGATGAGATAGAATCCATCGCAATCGAGCAGCACCCTAAAGTCGATCCGGGGCAAAGAATTGCGGAAATTCTACTGGCAGGTGGATACCAGGAAATTACTCTAAAGACGGCTAATGGAAAAATTGTAAGTGTATCAAAAATTACGAAAAGAAAACTGCGGAAAAAATAAAAAGTTTTAAATTGACATACTGGAAATACCAGATTGAATGAAGAATAAGCTAGTTAATCTGAAAAACAGAAATGCCGGCACTTTTCATATCAAATGTTTGAAAAAAATGTTGTAAAAAACTATGTAGAAGTAAACGACAAGAGAGAAATTCAGGAGCTAAATGAAAAAAGCTCAATTGACATGCAAATCGATTGCTTGGCAGATATAATTCTCGCCATGCTAATTCATGAAAAAGATAATGAAAATGAAGGACAGTCAGACCAACGACCTCTTTTTTGAAAAGCTATCAAACAAAAAGACGGCTTCTAAAATATGCCGCACTAACGTAGGTGTAATTTATACTAGGGTATCAAGTAAGGACCAGCAAGACAATACCAGTCTTGAAAGTCAGAAGAACGCCTGCGAACAATTTTGTTTGAGAAAGGGCATTCGGGTTGATAGCTATTTTGGTGGAACGTATGAATCTGCAAAGCAAGATGACAGAAAGGAATTTAAAAAAATGCTGGATTATGTAAAAAAAAGTGGTCGAATAGATTCCATAATAGTTTATTCCTTTGATCGTTTTTCAAGAAGTGGTCCTAATGCCCTCCTGTTAATAAATGAGTTGTACAGTAAAGGTATTACGGTTTTTTCCTCTACACAGGAAACAGATTTGTCTACTGCCGCAGGTAAGCTTTCTAAAGATATTCTTCTCATTTTTAGTCAATTTGATAATCAACTTCGTCGTGATAAGACAATAAGAGGAATGGTTGAGAATCTCCGTGGCGGTTTTTGGGTGGGAGGGACACCTATTGGGTATGATAATGTCCATAGAAAAGAGAAGGCCAGAAATCACAAGTATGTAATTAATAAAGAGGGGGAATTACTAAAACTGGCCTTTAAATGGAAAGCAGAAGGAAAGCTGAACAATGTTGAAATTGTAAATAAGCTGAAGAAATTAGGCTCTGCGATAAACTATAAAAGCTTTACCAGAATACTATCCAATCCTTTTTATTGCGGATATATTACTCACAGCTTATTGCCTAATGCGGTCAAAGGGAATCATCCTCCACTTGTATCCCTGGAGTTATTTAAAAAAGTAAACAAAGAGCTAAATGACCAACCACACAAAGGCATTCCGAAAAATGGGCAAAATACCTTTCTTCCGATGAAGGCTTTTGTCAAAGATGAAATAAGTCTCTCACCCTTTACAGGCTATCAACAAAAAGGAATCTACTATTACAAAACACGGGCAAAAGGTACCTGTGTGAATGTTAAGGCTGAACGACTGAACGAGAGATTTAAAACTGAACTTCTTAAATATTCAATAAAGGAAGAGCACACAACTCTTCTTATGGAAAAAATTGTAGCTAAATTAGAGAGTAATTTTTCCGAACAGATCTCTATTTCAAATGCGTTGAAAAAACGGCAAGGGGAGTTAAAAGGAAAGCTTGAAAATCTTCATGAATCTTTTATTGAACGGGCTATTGATAAGGAAGTATACCAAAACTATAAGAATAAATATCAAAAGGAGTTAACTGAAATTGCAGACGAGATGCAAAAGAATTCTTTTATGAGTTCGAACTTAGAAAAATGTATTCAGAAAGGAATTAAATTGGCTCAAAACTTAGGCGGGGCGTGGGACACAGCCGATTTTAAAACAAAACAACAAATTCAAAAACTTGTATTCCCAGAAGGAATGTTATATAACAAGCAAAATGATGTACTTCGAACCGAAAGAGTCAACACTTTATTTATGCTAATTGCCGAGAAATCAACTCCTTCTAAAGAAAAAAAAGATGCTGTCCTCCCGGAATATCAGCATCATTCTCATTCAGTAGTCCCGACAGGAATCGAACCTGTATCTAAAGTTTAGGAAACTTCTATTCTATCCATTGAACTACGGGACCAGTCAACTCATTTTTGAATTGGGCAGCAAAAATAAGGATTGACACGATAGCTTCCAACTTATAAAATCCATGATTTTGATACTAACAACTGTTAGTATTTATTATCTTTACGCTATAAACACACCACTATGCAAGTGCAGGATTTTGAAAAACTGTTCCAGGACAGGATTGACAAAGAGGTAAAAATTGAACCCAAGGACTGGATGCCGGAGGCTTACCGGAAAACGAATATCCGCCAGATAAGTCAGCATGCCCACAGTGAAATTGTTGGTATGCTGCCAGAAGGTAACTGGATCAGCAGGGCGCCCTCGCTAAAAAGAAAAGCCATCCTGCTGGCCAAGGTGCAGGATGAAGCGGGGCATGGTTTGTATTTATACAGTGCCGCAGAAACCCTGGGCATGAGTCGTGATGAAATGATCAATGACCTGCACAGTGGCAAGGCAAAATATTCCTCCATTTTTAATTATCCTTCTCTTACATGGGCAGATATGGGTGCTATTGGCTGGCTGGTGGATGGCGCCGCTATCTTAAACCAGGTGATGCTGTGCAGAACCAGTTACGGTCCTTATGCAAGGGCCATGGTAAGAATTTGTAAAGAAGAAAGTTTTCACCAGCGGCAGGGCTTTGAATCGCTATTGGTATTATCCCAGGGAACAGAAGAACAAAAAGAGATGTGCCAGGATGCGATCAACAGGTGGTGGTGGCCATCGTTGATGATGTTTGGTCCTAAGGACAGCGAAAGCACCAACAGTGACCAAAGCATGAAATGGAAAATAAAAAGAAAGACCAATGATGAATTGCGCCAGCAGTTTGTAGATATGATCGCTGAGCAAATAAAAGTTTTGGGAATGACACTGCCCGATCCAGATCTGAAATGGAATGAAAAAAGAATGCACTATGATTTTGGAGCAATCAATTGGGAGGAGTTCTGGAATGTGGTAAAAGGAAACGGGCCCTGCAATAAGCAACGGCTGGAGGCAAGAAGAAAAGCGCATGAAGAAGGGCAATGGGTGAGAGAAGCTGCGATGGCATTTAGTAATAAACAAAAAGTGAAAGCTTCTGCCGCTTAATTATTGATTATTCAATTATTAATTATTCAATGGCAACTTACAACCACTTTGTTTCATCATCAGGAAAATATCCAGTTTTGCAGATAAAGCAGAGGCTCATTAACAGAAACACTTGAACACATGATTACGGCTTTTGATGAAAAATATATTACTAAGGAAGTTTTGGCGGATATAAATAAAGATTATAAAGAATGTCTTAAAGAGTTAAATGGATACATTAAATATTTAAAAGAAGCTAAATCTGGAGGCACCTAATAATCAATAATTCAATAATTAATAATACGATAAAGATGAGCTTTATAATTTCAAAATTCTGTTACGGCGATATCCCAGAGGAAAGTGCAGGCGGCACAGAATCGAAAGGCACCAAAGTCCCTCCTTTAGAGGGATTCAGGGAGGCTGGAGCCTGGCCACTTTGGGAAGTTTTTATCCGCAGCAAACAAGGTCTCGATCATAAACACGTTGGCAGTCTGCATGCAGCCGATGCAACAATGGCAATTGAAAATGCAAGAGATGTGTACACACGAAGAATGGAGGGTGTGAGCATTTGGGTGGTGGAAAGTAAACATATCACTGCTTCCAATCCGGAAGAAGCCGGTGAATTGTACGAACCTGCTGTAGATAAAGTGTACCGGCATCCAACTTTTTATCAATTGCCGGATGAAGTGAATCACATGTAGGCCTCCCCTAACCCCTCCAAAGGAGGGGCTTACAAAGAGTAAAATAATTTAAATGTAATTTATTAATGCAAGAGACAATACACACAGATAATAAAAGCAATTTAAAGTTAGCAGGTTCAAAAGTCCCTCCTTTCGAGGGATTTAGGGGGACTTTTATGCTGCACTTAGCAGATACCACACTTATTCTTTCGCAAAGAAACAGCGAATGGTGTGGGCACGGGCCTGTACTGGAACAGGATATTGCTATTACCAATATTTCTTTGGATCTGTTGGGTCAGTCGAGAAATTTTTACCAGTATGCTGCCTCCTTAATTGGCCATACTGATGAAGATAAGCTGGCGTATTTAAGAAAAGAAAGAGAATTTAAAAACCTCTTGTTGGTTGAACAGCACAATGGCGACTGGGCACAAACGATTCTCCGGCAATTTTTATTCAGTCAGTTTCAATATTTATTGTTTGAGCAATTACAAAAAAGTGATGACGAACAACTGGTGGCCATCGTAACAAAAGCACTGAAAGAAATTGCTTACCATGTACGGTGGAGCAGCGAATGGGTGATAAGGCTCGGTGATGGCACAGAAGAAAGTCATCAGCGAATGGTACAAGCAATAGACGAATTGTGGAGGTATACGGGTGAAATGTTTGTACCGGCTGAATATGAAAAGGAAATAAAGATTGATTATGATTTGTTAAAACAGGAATGGCATAAAAAAGTAAAAGATATTTTTGATGAAGCCACCATTCCCTCCCCTTTTGGGGAAGGACAGGAGGAGGCCGTATTTATGCAAAGCGGCGGAAAAGAAGGAAGGCATACAGAACAACTTGGTTTTATTTTGGCCGAACTGCAATATATGCAAAGGGCTTATCCAAATAGTGAATGGTAAGAAATGCAAACAGCCACCATCGATAAAAAAACACTCTACACTTACCTGGAAGAAATAAAAGACCCGGAAGTGCCCGTGTTATCAATCATTGACCTCGGTATTGTAAGAGAGGTAACAATAAACGGGGATGAACTGGAAGTGATCATTACACCCACCTACACTGGTTGCCCTGCCATGGATTTGATTGCCGCCACCATAAAAATTGAGTTGGCGACATTGGGTTTTAAAAAAGTAAAAGTAACCATCGTTCTTGCTCCTGCCTGGACAACAGACTGGATGACTGAAGAAGGAAAAAGAAAATTGAAAGCATACGGTATTGCGCCACCAAATCCAAAGCAACATGCCTGCAGCAGCCATTTGTTTGCAGAAGAAACCGTGCAGTGCCCTCAATGCAATTCTTACCATACCCACCGCGTCAGCGAATTTGGCAGCACGGCCTGCAAATCCTTGTATCAATGCGATGATTGCAAAGAGCCGTTTGACTACTTTAAATGTCACTGATCGCTTTTGATTTTACTGCAGCACGATGTTCTTCTTTTTAAGCCTGCTTCTTATTCTTCGTAAGTTACTAATATGGTAATTTGTTTACCACCAATATTAGCACTGTTGCCCGGTTTGTTTATAACAGTAATACCGTTAAACTGCACTTGTACATTATATTCATAACCCGCCGCATCTCTGTAACCAGGTGGTATTTTTGATGTGCCCGCATTGTCGTATTTCATCAATACATCCACACCCAAAACTTTATCATCGGTAACGCCGCTGCCAAAGGAAAAAGTAGCCAATCCATCAACTGCCGGGCCAACAGGAATGATGATCTTTTTCATTTTAACTTCCGGGGCACCTTCACTTAATTTGCCCAAACGGGTGTAGCCATTAATATCTACATTGGCATTTTTGTACACTACCATTGCGTTGGATCGGGGGCCGCCTGATATGTTTCCATTGCCAATGTATAAAAGTGGGTCGGTAGGCAACCAGTTCGTTTCGCTTACACCAGCAAATGTGTCATTTCTTGATCCGATGGCCGTGGAAATATATGACTTTGCATTGGTGCCAAATCCCATTGCGGTAGAGTTATCCCCTTTTGCTGTGGTAAAACTTCCTATGGCAGTTGAAATATTACCAGTAGCATTATTACGGTCACCCATAGTAACAGCAAGTGTTCCACTTGCTGTGGTAGAATTTCCCATGGCGATAGAATAACGTCCTGTTGCCTCTGTGTCATATCCCATAGCTGTAGAATAGTCACCTGTTGCCTCTGCGTAAAGTCCTGTAGCTACGGCAGCTCTGCCTCCAGCATAATTATTTTCTCCCAATGCTACAGAATAAGCCCCAATAGATTCTGAATTTTTTCCCACTGCAAACGAGCTTTCGCCACTTGCTGTTGTGCCAATACCAAATGCTACAGCGTTGTTGCCACTGGCTGTAGTATTATTTCCACCTGCAAATGAATAATTTCCTGCTATGGCTTCATTTATTTTGCCTGTTCTAAACGCACCATTGTTACTATTAAAGAAAAAGCTGTTGCCTGTAGTTGCAATTGAATTTTGCGATGTAGTATTGAAATATATTTTTTTGAATGCAATATCAAAGCCCTTGCTGTTTATATTGTCTCCATTGCTTCTAAACGTAAAATAAACCGGTCCTTTTGCATTAAAATCTGCAGGTGCAACAAGAGTATTGGTCAATCTTTTGAAATAACTATCCCGGTAATTTGTTCCTGAGCTTATCCATAAAGTATCGCCTGTGGCAAAACCAAAATCAGCAGCATTAAAGCTGATCTTGCAATCTGCATCTACCCATGCATTGCCTTGTATGTTATTTATATAGTTGTTGTTCGGGCCACTGGGGTCAAATATCCTCCCGGTACTGTCTGCTCCCCAAATGTTTTGATAGATAGCTGAATTTGCCTGGGTTATTGTTTGTGCAGCTGTAGGAGCCGTACTGGTAACAGTTCCTTTTTGTTGTATAACTAAATTACCATCAACCGTTAGTCCTTCTACAGGTATTGCTGTATTGGCATTTGGGTTTACACTTATATATTTTCTGTTGGTAAATGCTGCACTATCACCCTTTGCCTGCCACACAATATCTGCACCGCCACCACCATTTGCGGCTTGCCAATAACCACCAGTATAAAACCAAAGACTGTTACTTGCATTACTAAAAATTAGCAATCCCTTTGCAGGGTTTGATATAGCATTGGTATCTGCCACCCTTGGCAACAATAAACCTTTGTTGGTGCTTTGCAATTCAAGCAGGGCACTGGCATTTGGTGCAGGCGTGCCGATACCTACATTCTGGCTGCTGCCTGTGAGGCCTGCAAAAAGCAACAGCAAAAGAAATGGATATTTGATCATATTTTTTCAGAAAGTTTTTGGTGAATTATTTTTTGCACGGATGAAAGTCCTTAGACGGGATAGCTTTTTTCACGAAGCAATTTATTCTACCTTATACAACCGGCCTATAGCAGATATCTGTCATTTTTTAAACCCTTTTTAATTCAAATGGTTATGTTTGAAAAATAAAGCAAAGGATACAATGAATGAGATAAAGCCGGTTTCACCAGGTGAATTTATTCAAACAGCAAAAACAAACAGGCAACTTGGATTGGTGAATTATGAGGATTTTTTTTCTGCGCAAATAAAGGAAGCCCCCAATTTTGCCATCGGACCATATTACTGGTTTATAGGCGACAATGCGAACATGCTGATCACCGCAGCCAGTGAAAATATTGGCCAGCTTACACCTTTTACCCAACAGGAATGGGTAAACAATTCCGCTTTCTTTTTTGCAGAGAATATTCATGCAGAAGACAGCTTTTATGTATTATCTGCCCTGCAGCTGGCCATTGCAAAAATAGAGGCGTTGCCAGATGAAAGGCAATCAGATGTGCGGGTGAATATTTATGCAAGAATGCTGAATGCAGAAAAAAAGTACCGCTGGGTGTTGATCCAGATACCGGGATTATACATTAATAAGGAAACAAGGGGCACCTGCGGATTGATCATGGTAACAGATTTGTCGCATTTTAATTTTAATGGCCGGCCGGTTATGATGACACTAACGGATAAAGTGAATAACAGGAACGAATACTTTCATATTGCCACTGAGGAAATGAAACTGGTAAATGCAGCACTTCCTAATATTACCAGGCAGGAACAAAAGATTCTTCAACTAATGGCAAAGGGTTTTAACACACCGCAAATAGTGAAGGAACTTACCATTGCTTATAGTACGGTAGAAAATCACAAACGTAACCTGCGGAAAAAAACCAATACCAAAACGGCTGCCGAATTGGTACACTTTGTAATGACGAATAACCTTTTATAAACATGCAGTGATATATTTAAGCGAAGCACTTTTCAAATGCCACTAAATAATCCTACCTTTCATTTATACTAACTCCCGCTGTATGTTATTGGATATTTTTATTTATTTTGAAGAAGCTGCGCAGGTTTCGGTTGCATTTATTATAGGCGCTGTAATAGGGCTGGAAAGGGAATTCCGCAGTAAGCCCGCCGGTTTCCGAACCATGATATTGATCTGTGTAGGCTCCTGTTTGTACACCATTCTTTCCAAAGAAAGCAATGGCGTAAGTCCCGACCGTATTGCCAGTAATATTGTTACCGGTATTGGTTTTATTGGCGCTGGTGTAATTTTTAAAGAAGGGATTTCTGTAAATGGTTTAACCACTGCAGCATTGATCTGGATCACTGCCGCATTGGGAATGGCAGTGGGTTACCACAATTATCCCATTGCTATCGTGGTGGCGTCCATGGTAGTGGTGGCCTTGTTTGTACTGGAGCCTGTGCAAAGGTTTATCAACAACCTGCATAAAGTAAAAGACTACCGCATCAAAGCAAATGGCGACGGGGAGGTTTTAAGAAACCAGCTGGATAATTTTTTAACCATGGCTGAAGCCAATTTCAGGTGTATGAAAGTACTAAAGGAAGATAACAACGCCGTTTACATTTACCGCATTGGTACACCTAACCGCAATTATGATGCGGTAAATAATTTTTTATTGATGCACAAAGATGTGCAGACCTTTGATTCATAATCCCATCTATATGTCATCTATTTTATTTGAGATCAAACAGCAGGTTGCCTACATCACTTTAAACAGGCCGGAGAAATTCAATTCTTTTAACCGGGAGATGGCCTTGCTGATGCAGGCAAGACTGGATGAAGCAGCTTCCCTGCATGATGTGCGTAGTGTGTATATAACAGGGTCGGGTAAGGCTTTTTGTGCCGGCCAGGATATCAGCGAACTCACAGGAGAAAACAAAATAGAGATCAGGCAGATCTTATCAGAACATTATAACCCGATCGTGAAACGAATACGCAATATGCCAAAGCCAGTTATATGTGCGGTGAATGGAGTTGCAGCTGGTGCCGGGGCCAATATTGCTTTGTGTTGTGATGTGGTGGTGGCTGCTGAATCCGCTGCATTTATTCAGGCATTCAGTAAAATTGGATTGATACCAGACAGCGGTGGTACGTTTACATTACCCAGGCTGATCGGCTGGCAAAAAGCAAGCGCCCTGATGATGACCGGCGATAAAGTACCAGCAGCAGAAGCAGAAAAAATGGGTATGATCTACAAAGCATTCAGCGTAGAAACATTTGAAGAAGAATCTAGAAAGATAGCCACTACTTTGGCCAGTATGCCCACAAAAGGCCTGGCCTATACCAAGCACGCCCTTAACCAGTCATTCACCAACGATTGGGAAGAACAATTGCTGATGGAAGATGAATACCAGCAAAAAGCGGCACTCACTTTCGACTATACCGAAGGTATCAATGCTTTTTTAGAAAAAAGAACCCCTGTGTTTAAGGGAGAGTAGAAAATGAGGAATGAAAAATAAGAAAGTTAAAAATTCGTGCCCATTCGTCTATTCGTGGCAAAAATCTATCTGTGTTCATCTGCGTCATCTGTGGCTGAACTGTTTTTTAGAGATGACCTTCGTGTTCATTCGTGCAATTCGTGGCGGATAACTCATCTGTGTCCATCTGTATAATCCCCGCCTGAACGAATTCATCCGGGCAGGTATGGCCAAATTTCATCTGTGTCCATCTGCGTAATCTGCGGCTAAATTCCTTTTCTTTGCACATGGCAATCAACAACAAGATCATCATCATCACTGCACCATCCGGGGCAGGTAAAACCTCCATTACGCATCATTTAATGCAGGTATTTCCTCAACTGGCTTTTTCTGTGTCGGCAGCCACAAGAAAAGCCCGGGG
>Ga0075163_10012474_pt1 | contig 11067 bp, 11 predicted proteins | sample JI1023141ADNA_FD_71478 | JGI IMG/M metagenome (GOLD analysis project Ga0075163, IMG submission 71478) | Wastewater effluent complex algal communities from Wisconsin, to seasonally profile nutrient transformation and Carbon sequestration -... | ecosystem: Engineered > WWTP > Effluent > Algae...
GCCGGCGGTGGCGGTCATCCGCATCGGCCTACGCCCCGCTGTCCCCGGGGCGCGCGCGAAACAGCCGGAACCCGGGCCCCACGCGGTCGTCGGCGATGCCGTCGGCGCCGCTCAGGGCGCGGCCGGCGACGACCGCCAGCTCGGCCCGGTTGGCCACGTCGAGATCGGCCATCATGACCTTGAGGTGCTTCTTGATCGCGTCCTCGGTGACGCCGAGCGCCTCGGCGATGCCGGCGTTGGTCAGGCCGCGGCTGACCAGCCGCGCGACCTCGCGCTGGCGCGCGGTGAGCCGCAGGGGACCGAGGCCGCCGTGGTCGTGGAAGCCGAGGTGGGCGAGCCGGACCGAGACGTCGGCGCACAGCGCCGCCAACCGGTCGCCGGTCCCCGCGGGCAGCGGGTCCTCGGCCGCGATCCGCACCATCCCGAGCACCCGGCCGAGGCCGGTCAGGGGCGCGACCGCGATGTGCTCACAGACGGCGTCGCGACAGCCGAAGTCCGCGGCGTGCTGAAGTGCGTCGCGCCGACAGAGCAGGGCCGCGCTCAGCGCCGGCGTCCGGTTCTGGCGGGCGTGGGCTCGTAGCCGATCGTACCGATGGCCGCCGGCGAGGTAGACCTCGATCGCGTCGCCGTCGAGGTGATCGTTGACGACCGCCACGGTCGGCTGGCCCGACGCGCGCTCGATGTCGAGCATGGCCGCGACCGCACACGACAGCTTGAGCGCACGCGCGAGCGCCGCCTGGGCGACCGCCGCGAACGTGTCCTCGTAGATCCGCATGGCTCATGCCGAGCTCGCCATGGCCACACCGCGCCTGTGCGATCTCTTCGCACGACAATGAACGAGTGGATCGGGCCGGACAAGTACCCGAAAGTGTCCGTCAGCCTTTTGAGGTGACCAGGCCAATAATTATCCCACTGTTGTAACCGCGATCACACACGCCAGACCTCGAGTACGACGGGGTGACCGGGAGTGACCCGCCATGCCTCGGACAGGCGCTGTCCACGGTCGTCCGACGATCGTCAACGGCTGACATCGAATCGGCGAATACGGGTGCGCCTCACCGGCTTTACAGCGGCGCCGGCGCTGATACGGTCCGCACGCGCCGTTCGCGGCGCCTGCCGTGTGGCGCCCTCCCAGCCTCCGACGACTGCGCAAGCTGCGGCTGAGCCGGCGCTGGCGCATGTTCTTCCTCGCGCTGTGCGCGGTGGCGGCCGGCGGGCTGGCGATCGTGACCGTGTTCCCGCAGCTTGCGGGCCTCTACCTGCTCGGCCTGTACTGCATCCCGTCCAACTCGATCCTGCCCATCCCGCACGAGCCGGGCGTGTTGTACATGGCCCGCTTCTACCCGCCGTTCGCGATCGCGATCGCCGCGACCCTGGCCAGCGCGGTGGTCGCATTCGCCGACTACGGCCTGGTCGAGGCCGCGATGCGCCACCCGCGCATCCAGGGCGCCCGCGACGCCCGGATGATGCGGTGGGCGGTGCGGTGGATGACCCGCTTCCCGTTCGCGATCATCGTCGCGTTCTCGCTGGTGCCGGTGCTGCCGATCTCGGTGGTCCGCGCGCTGGCGCCGATCTCGGGCTACCCGCTGCGCCGCTACATCGCCGCGCTGGTGATTGGCCGCCTGCCGCGCTTCTACCTGCTGGCCTGGCTCGGCCGCGCGGTGCTGATCCCGACCTGGGTGCTGGTGTTGGTAACGGTCGGCACCTTCGCCCTGATGTTCGTCGGCAGCACGCCGACCCCGATCGACGACGATGACGACGACGAGCCCGACGCCGAGGAGGTGCTGGTGCCCGACCTGACCGACCCCGAGCACCCGGTCGACCCAGGCGCGAGCACGCGGCTCAAGGCCAGTCGCTGACCGGCGATCGGGTACCCTCGGCCATGGCGTTGCGAACCCGGCGCGGCACCCTGATCGCCACCACGCTCGGCAGCCTCGTCGGCGGCGGCCTCGCCGGCTGCGTCGAACCGCCGGCGCCCGGCGCCGACCAGGCCGCGATCGTCGGCGGCGTCGCCGATCTCGGCCACCGCTACGTGGTCGGGGTCGGCGGCAACAACAACGCGTTCTGCACCGGCACGGTCATCTCGCGGCGCACCGTGCTCACCGCCGGCCACTGCATCGGCGGGGTCCGCAACGTCTTCGTCGGCCCGCGGCTCGGCGCCGCCGCCACCAAGATCGCCGTCGTCGAGCAGATCCGCGACCCGCGCTACCGCGACCTGCCCAACGACAACGCCACGTTCGACCTCGGCATCCTGCGGCTCGCGGCCGACGCGCCGGTGCAGGCGGCGCCGCTCCTGCGCGACACGCTGGTCAACACCCCGCGCTTCATCGGGCCGGCCTGGGTGTTCGTCGGCTACGGCGCCACCGACGGATCGGGCGCCGGTTTCGGCACCCGCCGGGTCGCGACCTTCCCCATCCACGTCGTCGGGCCGGCGGTGGTCGGCGGCTCCTACCCGGCGCCCGACCACCTGCCGGCCGAGCTGTTCTACTACCTCGACGCCGAGACCGGCGGCCGCAACACCTGCGGCGGCGACTCGGGCGGGCCGTCGTTCTTCGTCGAGCACGGGGTCGAGTGGCTGGCCGGCGTGACATCGTCGGGCGACGCCGACTGCCTGCTCGACGGCGCCAACCAGCGCACCGATCAGCCCTACATCGACGACTTCATCCAGCCCCACCTCGACGCGTTCGAGGCCGGCGAGCCCTGCCGCGCCGACGGCGCCTGCGCCGAGGCCTGCAACGTCGGCGGCCAGGTCGGCGACCCCGACTGCGCCGCCGCTCACTGCGCCGCCGACGGCGTGTGCGCCGAGGCCTGCACCGCCCCGCTCGATCCCGACTGCGCCGCCGGCCCGCAGCCCGACGCCGGCCCGCAGCCCGACGCCGCCCCCGGCGCCGGCGTCGACGACGAGGCCGGCGGCTGCGGCTGCCGCACCGGCGCGTCGCCCTCGGCCGCCGCCCTGCCCTTGCTCGCCTTCGCCGCCGCGCTCCGCCGCCGCCGCCGCTGCCGCTGACCTGCCCCGGCGTCGCGCTCGCGCGCTACCTGGTGACCCGCGGACGTGCGCTGGCCCACGCTGGCCGGCCGCCGCCAGCGTAGAATCCAGGGGTGCAGGCGCTGCTCGTGATCGACGTCCAGCGGGCGTGCTTCGAGCTGCCCGTGCCGCTCCACGATCCGGACCGGACCCTGGCGCGGATCGGCGCGCTGATCGAGCGAGCGCGGGCGGCGCGGGTCCCGATCGTGTACGCCCGCCAGCTCGGCGCCGACGGCTCGCGGTTCGCGGCCGGGGCCCCGGGCCGCGAGCTCCACCCCGCGCTCGCGCCGCGCCCGGACGAGATCATCCTCGACAAGCGCGAGCCCGACATGTTCCACGGCACCGCGCTCGCGGCCCTTCTGGCCGAGCGCGCGGTCGACGAGGTGGTGATCGGCGGCTTCGCCACCGAGGCCTGCGTCGACACCACGGTGCGCAGCGCCTTCGGGCGCGGGCTCCGGGTGGTGCTCGCGGCGGGCGCCCACACCACCACCGCCAACGCGGTCCTGACCGCCGAGCAGATCGTCCGCCACCACGAGGTGGTGCTGGCGCGGTTCGCGCGGGTGATCCCGGCCGACGACGTGGCGTTCGCGATCGGCTAGGCGGCGAGCAAGAGCGTGCGATCGAGCCGGCCGGCCGCCGCCGCGGTCGCCGCCGGGCTCAGCCGGAAGCCGGGGGCGCCGCCGTGGCGGCGCAGGGTGTCGTCGAGGTCCTCGACCAGCGCGACCACCGCGTCGGGGGCCAGCGGCAGGTGGCGGAGATCGATCACCAGATCGGCCAGCCCGGCGCGGGCGCACCCATCGAGGACGAGGCGGCGGACCGCAGCGACGTAGGCCGGGTGATGCGCGACCGGCCCCTGGTAGCCGCCGACCCGCAGCACCGCGCCGTCGCGGGTGACCAGCGGCCGGACGTACAGGCCGTAGAGGAAGCCCTTGACCAGCGCGGGCTCGAGGGTGCGCGGCAGCACGCCGTCGAGGGCCTCGGTCGGCGCCCACGGCTGATCGGCGCGCCCGCCGTCGGCGATCGCGAACAGCCCGGCGGTCGGCGCGGCGGCGCGCAGCACCGCCGCCATCGCGTCGACCTCCTCGAGGTCGTCGGCCGACTCGACCAAGATCAGGGCGTAGGGGTGCAGCTCGGTGAGCTCGAGCGACTCGGCGAGGCCGGCGCTGGTGTCGATGACGACGTGCGGCGGCAGCAGCCGGGCCAGCCGGGCCGGCAGGCCGGCCTCGCCGTGCTGGATCAGCACCCGCGGCGGCGGCGGCAGGCTCGCCGGATCGAGGCGCAGCGAGCGGGTGGCCAGGCTGGCGATCAGCTCGGCGGTGAACGGCTTGGCCACGTACTGGACGTTGCCCAGCTTGATCGCGCTCGCCACCACCGCCGCGGTCGACACCGAGGTCACCAGCACCACCGGCGTGGTGTCGCCACTGGCCCGCAGCGCCCGCAGCGCGGTCGGCCCGTCCATCACCGGCATCACCACGTCGAGGAAGATCAGGTCCCACGGGCCAGCGTGGACCCGGGCCAGCGCGGCCTCGCCGGTGTCGGCGTGGCCGATCTCGAAGCCGAACCGCTCGAGCGCGTTCTGGATCGAGGCCCGGACCAGGGCCGAATCGTCGACGATGAGGACGCGGCGCACGATCAGCCCGCCGCCGCGTGAAGGTTGGTCGCGCGCGGCGGCTCGAGCGGCGCCACGCAGCGGACGACGGTGCCGCGGCCGCGCGCGCTGTCGAGCTCGAGCCGGCCGCCGAGCTCGACGCAGGCGGCGCGGACCGCGGCCAGGCCGACCCCGCGACCGGACAGCTCGTCGGCGGTCGCCGCGGTCGACAGCCCGTCGGCGCACAGCGCGGCGTGGAGCTCGGCCGCGGTCGCGTGCGGCAGGCCACGCGCGGTCGCCGCCGCCGCCACCGCCGCCCAGTCGACGCCAGCGCCGTCGTCGCCGATCTCGATCACCAGGTCGGCGCCCCGCCGCACGCCGCGCAGCGCGAGCTCGCCGTGGGCGGACTTGCCGACCGCCAGCCGGGCGTCGGGCGGCTCGATGCCGTGATCGACCGCGTTGCGGACGGTGTGGACCAGCGCCGACCACAGCGGGCCGAACCGGTCGCCGTCGATCCGGGTGCCGTCGTCGGTGATGACGACCGCGAGCTCGGGCTTGCCCAGGCGGTCGGCGAGCTGACGGGCCTGCTCGCCGATCCGCTCGAGGTGGGCGCGGACCGGCTCGAGGCCCCAGCGCCGGACCCGGGCCGCCCACGGGCCGTCGCTGTCGTCGATCGCGGTCAGCACCGTCTGGTACTCGCCCCAGTCGACCACCAGCGTCCGGGGACCGGACAGCCCGAGCAGGCCGGCGACCCGGTCGTGGAGCGCCTGCCAGCCGGCGGCGATCGGCGCCACCGCCGACGGCACGCACGCGGCGTCGACGTCGACCAGCTCGGTCTCGAGCTGGTGGCAGAGGGCGGCCAGGCCACCCAGCCCGAACAGGCCGAAGTTGCCCTTGAGGGTGTGGAGGTGGCGGCGGAGGTCGGCGGGCGTGACCGCGGCGGCGCTGGCGGCGGCCAGCAGCCGATCGGTCTCGCGGACGAAGCTGGCGAAGCCGTGGCGGTCGCGGGTCGCCCGCTCGATGACGGCGATGACCTCGGCCTGGGCCCGCTCGGCCCGCTGCAGCGCGACCTCGTCGGTGATGTCGGACACCACCACCAGCAGGCGGGTCGGCGGCGCGCCGATCGGCAGGTACTCGAGCCGGTACTGGCGGCCGTCGCGCTCGAGCCGACGGACGAGCTGGGCCAGCACCACCTCGGGCGGCATGAGATCGGTGCGCAGGCTGTCGAACCCGAGCTGGAGCCAGGCGGCCAGCTCGGGCTCGTGGCCGAACAGGTAGTCCCACAGCGTCACCCCGGCGGCCGGCGGCCCGAACCAGGCGTGCAGCGCGCGCGACGCCTGGCCGCCGAGCAGGCCGTCGAAGCCGACGGTGACCAGGCCCTGGCCGACGTGATCGAGGATGAGCGTCATGGCCTGGTTGCGCCCGACCAGCTCGGTGGTGGCGAGCTCGAGCGAGCGCTCGAGCTGGGCCCGGTCGTCCTCGCACGCGGCGTAGGCCTCGCCGACCGCGGCGGCCAGCGCGGCGATCTCGGGGCCGTCGGGGACCCCGGCCGGGAAGGCCTTGCGGAGCTGACGGCGGATCAGCGGGTGCATGGCTCAGCGCTCGGTCACGGTGGTGACGGTCATGGTCTGGTTGTGCAGCTCGCACGGCGCGGTCGGCGAGAACGGGGCGATCTCGCCGTACGAGTAGAAGCCGGCCAGCACCGCCCGGTCGCCGAGCGCGCCCCGCACCGCCTCCAGCTCCTCCTCGGTGCGCTGCTTCATCACCAGCTTGCGGCCGACGCAGCTGATGAGGATCGCGAGGTCGGGGCCCGCGGTCGTCGCGCTGGCGCCGGCCTGGCAGGTGGCGGCGGCCGACTCGGCGCCCGCGATCAGCCCGGTGACGTTGGTCCGCATCAGCCGGGCGCGGTGGCCGGTCGGGACGTCGCCGGCGAAGGTCAGCGACCGGCTGGCCTCGTCGATCGCCAGGATGGTGCGCACCACCGGCTCGCCGGTGGCGCCGCGGATCGCGAGCGGGAACGCCAGGCCGCTGGCCGGCAGGCCGGCGGCGTGCTCGCCGAGGTAGCGGCGGTACAGATCGAGCGCCGGCTCGCCGTCGAGCTCGTGGAGCACGCTGCCGGTCGAGCGGGTGATCAACCGCTCGGGGCCGAACGGCTCCCAGCCGCCGCGCGAGCCGCAGCCGATCTCGAGCCGGTCGCCGTACAGGCCGATGGCGACGATCTGCTCGCTCGGCGCCGGGCGGTCGAGGCAGATCGCGGTCCGCTCGAAGCGGGCGCCGTCGCCCGACAGCCCGCCCGACAGCCCGACCGTCGCCGCCAGCACCGACCGCAGGCCGGCGACCAGCGCGCTGCCATTGACCTTGAGGCCCTCGGACAGGACCAAGACGTGGACCAGCCCGGCCGCGGGCAGGCGGCCCGCCAGCAGGGCGCCGAGCGCGGCGCTGTCGCCGGCCTCGGTGAGCGCGACCGCCGCGACCTCGATCCGGCCGTGCTCCAGCGTGATCGCGGTGGCGACCAGCGCGTCGTCGTGGAGCTCGACGCCGGCGACCTCGCCGGCGGTCGAGCAGGCGACCACCCGGGCGCCCGGGTACATCGCGGTCAGCTCGGCCCAGGCCGCGGGGTCGGTGACCCGCGCGGTCGAGCCGAACACCAGCGCGAGCTGAGGGTGGGCGGGGGCGCCGGGCCGCGGAGCGGTCCAGCGATCACGGGTGCGAACGCGTTGGTCTACGAGCACGGGGCCTCGACGTGTTGAGACGACCGGACCGGCCCGATCTTGAGGGCCGATCGCGGTCCGCCCTCAAGCTGTCGCCCGGGCGGTCGATACGATCGGCACGCTTGATGTCCGAACGGCTGCGCACCGAGATCGTCGAACGCTTCGTGGAGGTGGTGGTGCGCCAGCTCCGCGCCACCGTCGGCGTCGACGCGGTGGTGGCGGCGATCGGCGAGGCGCCCGACGAGGCGCCGACCATCGCGGTCGCCCTCGACTTCTGCGGCGACGTCCGCGGCCCGGTGACCTGGGTGTTCCCCCAGCCGGTGGCGCTCGAGCTGGTCCGGCGCCTGCTGTCGGATCCCGATCCCGATCCCGACAGCGCCGCCGACGGCGCGACCGAGCTGGCCAACATCCTCACCGGCCGAGCCACCGCCGCGCTCGAGGCCCAGGGCTTCCACTGCGCGTTCGGCGTGCCCCGCCTCCATGTCGGCGCGCTGCCCGGCGGCGTGTCGGTGCGGATGCAGACCGCCCAGGGCCCGATCGATCTGGTGCTGTCGATGTCGACCATCAGCCGCGTCTGATCCGGAGATCAGATCGGCGGGTTGGCCAGATCAGAAGGAAGCTGCGGTGGCGCGGCCCGCCCTCACGCAGCGGCAGCGGGGCTCCTTGTTTCTTCGGACCCTCACTTCGTTCGGGCCCTCAGGTCGATGTGGGCGAGCTTGCCGGCCAGCGGCAGGCGGTAGAAGCGGCGCAGCTCGGCCAGCATGTCGACCACGCCGCGGCGGTGGACGAAGCGGCGCTCGAGCGAGGCGGCGTAGGTGCGGGCGTTCTGGTTGGCGGCGCGGTAGCGATCGCGCTCGTCGGCGTCGAGGTCGTCCTCGAACACGCAGTCGTCGTACAGCCGGCGCCGCCAGCCGGCGCTGGCCGCCGGCGCGCCGTCGGACACCAGCAGGCAGACCACGTACTTGTCGACCTCGGCCTGGAGCTCGAGCTCGAGCGCCGACACCGCCCGCGCCTGCTGCGCGCACATCACCATGTAGACGAAGTGCGAGACGCCCTCGACCGCGTAGAGGAAGGCGCCGAGGTTGTGATCGTCGAGGCGCTGGCCGGGATCGCGGGCGGCCAGCCGGGCCAGCGCGCCGGCGTCGACGTAGAGCGCGAGCTCGACCCCGTCGTCGCCCTCGCTGACCAGGAGCTGCTCCTTGGCCGGCCGGGCCGAGGACAGCCGATCGCGCGCGTCCTCGTCGACCACGAACTGCTCGACCGCGACCCCGGTGGTCAGCCGGTAGGTGCCCTCGAGCCCGCGCTGGATGCGGGCCAGGACCTGCCGGCGCGCGGTCGCGGTCATTGCACGGTCGGGCTGGCGTCGACCATCACGCCGAGCGCGCGCAGCTTCTTCTCGATCCACGCGTCGCGGCTGCGCAGCCAGTGCTGGTACAGCTTGATCACGTCGCAGCCGGCGAAGTCGACCCGGCGCCGCACCGCCGCCAGCACCTCGACGAAGGCGGGGAAGTTGGCGGCCAGCTCGCGGTAGACCTCGGTCAGCGAGCCCTGGAGGTGACCGGCCAGCTCGGCGTAGGCGCCGCGGCCGAGCCCGATGTAGTAGTCGGCGTCCACCAGCCGGCGGGTCAGCGACTCGGTGAAGAAGCCGGCGACGTACAGCGAGGTGTCGCCGACCTCCTTGAGCCCGCGGAACCGGTCGCCCGGCTCGGCCGCCCGGGCGGCGGCCAGCTTCATCGCCAGCGGCTCGTCCGGCAGCCGGGCGCGGGTGAAGTCACCCATCAGGCTCACCAGGTACCAGCCGGCCGGCTCGGTCGCGTCGATGTGCGCGGCCGCCAGCGCCTCGGTCAGGACCTCGTAGAAGAACCCATCCACCGATGCGTGCGGGAGTACGTCCATGATTCCGTTATCGGCGATGGCGGCCCACGTGCAAGTTCCCGCGTGTTTCCAGCGCGTTACGTGGCCCCGAGGACCATGTACGGCGGTGTGCGTGGCCCGGTGATCGCGGGGTGGCGACGAGCGCCGGCAAGGCGAGCGAATTCGGTGCGATGGCCCCTTGCGGGCCTTCGGGGCGAGCTTAGTATGCCGCCCGTTAGCACTCGTGCTGGACGAGTGCTAACAAACCGCGCGCGCCGGCGCCGCCCCGCGGCGACCGTCACGCCCGACCTTCAAGACAACGACCCGATCAACGAGAGGAAGCGATCATGAACGTCCGTCCGCTCCAGGACCGCCTGCTGGTCCGCCGCGTCGAGGAACAGGAGAAGACCAAGGGTGGGATCATCATCCCCGACGCCGCCAAGGAGCGCCCGCTCGAGGGCAACGTGGTGGCGGTCGGCGCTGGCAAGCGGCTCGACGACGGCACGCTGATCGCGCTCGACGTGAAGGCCGGTGACCGGGTGCTGTTCGGCAAGTACAGCGGCACCGAGATCAAGGTCGACGGCATCGACCACATCATCCTCCGCGAGGACGAAGTCCTCGGCATCATCGAGTAGTCGGGCCCGCCGCTCTCCCCCCTCTCTCTCCTTCACCGAACAGACACGGAGCTACCAATGGCTGCCAAGGACATCATCTTCGACGAGCGCGCCCGCGCCAACATCATGAAGGGCGTCGACACCCTGGCCAACGCGGTCAAGGTCACCCTCGGCCCGCGCGGCCGCAACGTCGTCATCGAGAAGTCGTGGGGCGCGCCCACGGTCACCAAGGACGGCGTCACCGTCGCCAAGGAGATCGAGCTCGAGAACAAGTTCGAGAACATGGGCGCCCAGATGGTGAAGGAGGTCGCGTCCAAGACCTCCGACAACGCCGGCGACGGCACCACCACCGCCACCGTGCTCGCCCAGGCGATCTTCCGCGAGGGCAGCAAGCTGGTCGCGGCCGGCCACAACCCGATGGAGCTCAAGCGCGGCATCGACATCGCCGTCGCCAAGATCATCGAGCACCTCAAGAGCCAGTCGAAGGAGACCAAGAACCACAAGGAGATCGCCCAGGTCGGCACGATCTCGGCCAACGGCGAGGTCGCGATCGGCGACATGATCGCCGAGGCGATGGAGAAGGTCGGCAAGGAGGGCGTGATCACGGTCGAGGAGGCCAAGACCCTCACCAGCGAGCTCGACGTCGTCGAGGGCATGCAGTTCGACCGCGGCTACCTGTCGCCGTACTTCGTCACCGACGGCGAGCGCATGGAGGCCGTGCTGCAGGACGCCTTCATCCTCACCCACGAGAAGAAGATCTCGAACATGAAGGAGCTGCTGCCGCTCCTCGAGCAGGTGGCCAAGAGCTCGCGGCCGCTGCTGATCATCGCCGAGGACATCGACGGTGAGGCGCTGGCGACCCTGGTCGTCAACAAGCTGCGCGGCACCCTCCACGTCTGCGCGGTCAAGGCGCCCGGCTTCGGCGACCGCCGCAAGGAGATGCTCAAGGACATCGCGGTCCTCACCGGCGGCCAGGCGGTCACCGAGGACCTCGGCCTCAAGCTCGAGAACCTGACCCTGGCCGACCTCGGCACCGCCAAGCGCTGCACGGTCGACAAGGACAACACCACGATCGTCGACGGCGCCGGCAAGAAGGCCGACATCGACGGCCGGGTCAAGACCATCCGCCGCCAGGTCGAGGAGACCACGTCGGAGTACGACCGCGAGAAGCTGCAGGAGCGGCTGGCCAAGCTGGTCGGCGGCGTCGCGGTGATCAAGGTCGGCGCCGCGACCGAGGTCGAGATGAAGGAGAAGAAGGCGCGCGTCGAGGACGCG
>Ga0075163_10012476_pt1 | contig 11065 bp, 5 predicted proteins | sample JI1023141ADNA_FD_71478 | JGI IMG/M metagenome (GOLD analysis project Ga0075163, IMG submission 71478) | Wastewater effluent complex algal communities from Wisconsin, to seasonally profile nutrient transformation and Carbon sequestration -... | ecosystem: Engineered > WWTP > Effluent > Algae...
TCCTTGCCCACAGTATTTTGTTTTTCTTTGTGTGAATTTTTGTGTCTGATTTTATTTATTTTTGTAAGTAATATATCGGAAGTGTTTAGCTTGTAATTAATTTCTCGAAATTAATGATATATTGTTGAATTTTGAGAGAATTCGCATGAATTCAGAGATTTAGAGGGTTTTTCAGAAGATGAAAAAATTTTTAAAAAATAAAAATTTTTCCAACTAATAGTATTTTCGGAAGATTTGCGAAAAAGGCATTAAACTTTTTTTGAAAAAAATGCAGTTATTTATTTAAAGGCAGCCATTTTTGAAGGACTATACTAATAGTTGCCTTTACTACCGGTTTTGCTACGTAGTCATTCATTCCATAACCGAGGCATTTTTCTCTATCACCTTTTTGCGCAGCTGCAGTAAGGGCGATAATTGGCGTTTTTTTATCAGCTTCATAAAGTCTTATCTGAGTTGTTGCATCAAGCCCGCTCATTCCTGGCATTTGTATATCCATTAAAATCAAATCAGGACTTTCTGTTTTGAAAAGCTCTATTGCATCCCGTCCATTTTCAGCCTGCATTAAAATTGAATTGGGTAGAAGGCTTTTTAGAATTGTCTTTGCAAGAAGAAGGTTAATTGAGTCATCATCTACGATTAAAATTCTATAAACTTTCTGGTCATTGGGAGATTCTTTTGTTGAAATCAGATTATTCTTATCAGATCTATTAGGAACTTCTTTTTTTAATTTTGCAATTTCTTTTAAAAAGGAAATCGTTTTGGCTGGCTTCATGAAGAATAATTGAATGTCGAGATCGCTTTGATTTTTGAAAAATTTATCATCATCTATTGCATCGTATAGAAGTATTACAAACAAATCAGAAGAAGAAATTTTATGTATGAAACGAATTTGTCGAATCAATTCTAATCCATTTGTAGTCGGCATATTATAGTCTATGATTGCTAAATCAAATTTTTCCAGTTCGATGCACTTGATTGCATACTCGCTATTATGCGCAATTGTAGTATTCATTCCTCTTAAGCTTAAAATTTCTTTTAGAACATTTACATTGCTAGAATTATCATCAACTATAAGAATTCTTTTTATTTCATCTAGTTCATTTACTTCAGTTAATTCTTCTTCGTCTATTCTCGTATTTAACTTAAAAAAGAACTTGCTACCTTTACCATAAATTGTTTCTAATTCCATTTGCGATTTCATCAAGGCTAGAAGTCGATTGGAAATTGTAAGTCCAAGTCCTGTTCCTCCATACTTTCTTGTTGTTGAACTATCTTCCTGGGAAAATGCTTCAAATATTTTTTGTGAATTTTCCGGCGCAATTCCAATTCCAGTGTCGCGAACAGAAAAAAGAAACTCAGCTTCGCTACTTAAGGGAAATTTATTTAAAATTTCAATTTTTAATTCAACTTCTCCATGTCCTGTAAATTTAACTGCATTCGACAAAAGGTTAATGATGATTTGGCGAAGACGAACTGAATCTACCCAGATATAGCGGGGAAGAGTAGGGGGAACATTAAAGATGAGTTCTAATTTTTTCTCATGAGCTTTAAATTTTATTACGTCTATAGCTTGTTCGGCTAATTCAAATATATCGACTGGCTCAATATTGAGTTCTAATTTTCCTGCTTCAATTTTTGAAAAATCTAAAATATCATTAATTAAATCTAGTAATGAATTGGAAGATTGAAGAATAATTTTCATATACTGTCTTTGCGATTCATTCATTTCTGTTTTAGTAAGTAAATCCGTAAAACCAATGACTCCATTTAGAGGAGTTCGAATTTCGTGACTCATATTTGCCAGGAAATCGGACTTTGCATGATTTGCTGCTTCTGCTTGTTTCGTTCGTAGCACAAGTTCTTCGCTAAGTTTTTTTCTTTCTGTTATATCTAAAAAACTAACTACTGATCCGACTATTTTTTCATTGATAAATATTGGATAAGACCAATATTCCACTGGAAATAGGGATCCGTCTTTCCTTGCAAAAAATTCATTGTCTGAATGAAATTTTTGTTCTGATCGAAAAGAATTGAATATATTACACTCAGCCTCTTTTATAGTTTTTCCATTTGAATCAGAGTGCCTTAGCAGATGATGCATATTTGCCCCTAGCAATTGATCTTGAGTTAAATATCCAAGTGTCTTAATACAGGATAGATTACAAAAACTACAATTTCCATTTAAGTCTAAACCAAAAATTGGTTCAGCAGTTGAATCTAGAAGAACCTGAAACCACTGTGTGCTTTCTTCTAAAGATCTTGTCATATTTTCTGCAATTTTAATTGCTTTGCCTTCTGTATTTAAAATGGATTTTGATAAAGCAAATAGTAATATACTAATTACCAGTCCTGATAAAAATACAATAAAAGACTTATTAAATGAAGAGAAAAAAGTTCTTTCTTTTGTCTCGGTAAATCTTAAAGTCCAAATAGTCTCGTTAAATTTAATTGGAATTATGATTTGGAGTCCGTTAGATGGCAACGCATAATATTGATTATCCTTATGACTATCAAATAATAGATTATTTTCGATGAGACTTTTATCATCGAAAATTTCTAATCGAGTAGTGATTGTAGAGCTTGAATCACTTAAAATTCCTTTCATGAGATCATTCATGCGATAGGGACTATAGACCCATCCTAAAATTGCTTTTTTCCGATCTTCAATGTTATTTATGGACATATTTTTTTGATAATAGGGAGTATACATCAATGCTCCCGCTTGGACGTCTTTATCAGTTTCCTGAACTAAAGTTACTTTTCTAGAAAGAGAAACAGAGTCGTAATCGCGGGCATCTTCCATTGCTTGTCGTCGGATCTTTTCTGAAAACATATCGTATCCAAATGCTCGTAAATTTCTACTTTCAAATGGCTCAAGATAAATAATAGAAGTATAAATTTCCCGATCTCCTTCCGGTTTAATTTTATAATCAGGGAATCCTTCAGCACGAATATTTTGAATATGCTGGTTTAATTGCGATTTGGGGATAATGATAGATAACCCTATACCTTGAATTCCGGGAAGACTATGTAAAGATCTAGAATTGTCTATGTATTCTTTCCATTTTTTTCGAGTCACAGAATCTGTTGTTCTCATAAATGCGGAAACATTTCTTAGGATCTGTGCATGAGATTCAAGTCGGGTGAGAATCTTTGATTTTAACTCATGACATAAAAGAGAAAATTCTAATTTATTATTAATTAATGTATTTTCGCGAATATAAAAAGATGCAACAGAGCTGATAAATAAACTAAGAAATAAAATTAACCAGGGTAGTTTACTATTTTTATTGTGATTCGTTTGGTTCTGAAAATTCATTAGGCTGGCTTATACTTCTTTTTTATAAGACGAAAATAAAAGAGAAATACTTGGATTGTAAAACATATCTGAGCTAAATGTCCCTTCAAAAAGCCAGGTTGTCAAGGAAAATAAAGAATTGAAATTATAAACAAATCTAATAAATCAATGTTTCAATGAAATTGAATGCAGATTCGTTAAAGAGGAAGGTAAAAAATTTAATCAAGAAGAAACACTGGTTCTGTTCAGATAAAATTATTAATTTTTAACGAAGCTTATTTACTTGGCATTTTTCAATACTTACATGATTCTCTATGAAAAAGCGTATTTTCTTTATATTCACTATTTTAAAATCTCCTCTATAGAAGTTTTGAATTTTACAAAATTGTTTAGTAAAAATAAACAAATTCTATCAGAGAAAAAAGGGAGCACATTGAATGTAATTTATTCCATTTTTGTGCTCTTCTTTTTCTCAATAGCATTGATTTGAAAATATCCTTATATTAAGTGAGCTCTCCCGATTGTAAAAGCCTGGCTCTACTGTTTCCAACAAACCAATAATAAAGAACTGGAACTGCGAATCTACTTAGAACGGTAGCCGCAATTTCTCCGAACATGAGGCTAATAGCTAATCCTTCAAAGATAGGATCGAAAAGCATAATAAAGCTTCCGACGACAACTGCTGCAGCTGTAAGTAGCATGGGGCGAAAGCGAATTACCCCCGCGCTGATGACAGCTTCTTTTAATTGCATTCCATTTTTTAGTTGTTCTTCAATGAAGTCTACAAGTATTATGGAGTTACGCACGATTATCCCTGCACCTGCAATAAAACCAATCATGGAGGTTGCGGTAAAATAAGCTCCGAGCATAGCATGTCCTGGTAAAATTCCAATTAAGCTTATAGGAATTGGAGCCATGATAATGAGTGGAACAGTGTAGCTTTTAAACCAACCGAGCACAAGAATATAAATCAAGACCATTACAACAGCAAAGGCTCCCCCTAAATCTCTAAATACTTCGTATGTAATAAACCACTCCCCATCCCATTTGATAATAGGAGAATTTGTATTCCAGGGAACGTCTGCTGTTTGTGTCGGATACTTAATCTTAGGCGCTAGCTTAAGCATACCGTAGACGGGAGCTTCTTCTGCACCGGATAGTTCACTCAATACATATGAAACTGGCTTCAAATTTTTTCGATGTAGTACTTCATTTGCGATAAACTTAGGCTCTTTCAAAAGAGAATCAACCGGTATAACTCCTGACTCAAAAGATGAAATCCGACTTCCCTGGAAAGGAGAATTTCCGGAGCGAGTTTTATTTTCTAGAGAAAGAGATACTTGTGTTTCTTCAGGAGCATTGGACTCTGCAAGAGATAAGAGTGGAGTCTCTCTGAAAATAAAAGAACCGAGTCCAACAACTTGCATAGATCTCGCTCCCATAACTCCACCTTTTATTTGGTCGTAGTCATAGACCTTTCTAGTTTTTCCTTCTCTCCAGGAATAATCTAAATCAACTACTGATTTTTCGGAAGCGAAAATTTCTAGAATTTCCTTTGCGACACGCCGCCTATCGTTCTCAGTCGGACCATAAACTTCTGCGACCATTGTAGACATCACTGGAGGTCCTGGAGGAATTTCTAGAACTTTAGTCACTGCATTTTTTTCTTTTCCAAATTCAGCAATAATCGGACGGAGTTTTTCGATGATTTTATGACTTGATTCTTTACGTTTGCCTTTATCCGACAAAAGAATTTGAAGATCATTCATGTATTCTTCATTTCGTAAAAAAGTATGTTTTACCATTCCAGAAAAAGAGAAAGGAGCACTTTCGCCGCCGTAGATTTGAATCTTTTTTATTTCGGGCTCTTTTAAAAGTTTAAGAGATAATTCCTTTGACCAGGCAACACTTTTTTCTAAAGGAGTATCCGGAGGATAATCAATGATTACCTGAAATTCATTTTTATTATCAAATGGTAGCATTTTTACTTTCACAGCTTTAAAATAAATAAAACTAAAAGAAAGCAGTAAGAGTATAATACTGATTACCCCGAAATAGAATGCAGACATTTTTTTACCAAGAAGCATTTCTGCAAAAGAAATATAAAGCCTATCCAAAAAGCTTGCCTTTGATTTATCCATTGGATCGTTTTCTTCTTTATCCGGGTTAGCGTGAGATTGTTTCAAAAGTCTTACTGATGCCCAGGGAGTTACAATAAAGGCTACGAACAAAGACAAAATCATTGCAAGACTAGCACCGACTGGAATTGGTTTCATGTAAGGACCCATGAGTCCACGCACAAATGCCATCGGAAGAATCGCCGCAATCACTGTGAAGGTTGCAAGTATTGTAGGATTTCCAACTTCTGAAACTGCATTGATCGTTGCTTTTAAAATTCCATATTCTGGATTCAAATGTAGATGTCGCTCAACGTTCTCTACAACTACAATTGCATCATCGACTAAAATCCCGATAGAGAATATGAGGGCAAAGAGTGTCACCCTATTGAGTGTGTAACCCATGAAGTAATAGATGGCAAGTGTGAGAGCAAGTGTAACTGGAATTGCAATGGAAACTACCACAGCGGCTCTAATTCCCATGACAATAGCAATGAGAATTGTTACAGAAAAAGTTGCTATGAGTAAATGCTCTATTAGCTCAAACGATTTCTCTTCTGCTGTTGAGCCATAGTTTCTAACAATTGACATTTTAATATCAGGTGGCAAATCTTTCGAGAATAGATTCGCTCTTTCCAATAAATCTTTTGCGAGGATAACAACGTTAGTCCCTTTTCGTTTTGCGAATACGATTGATACTGCGTTTCTAACTTCATTCGATAATTCTTTGTCGTATAATACGGATAATCTGCTTCTTTCCTCTGCGCCTAGTTCTACTCTTGCAATGTCTTTAAGTCTAACGACACTTCCTCCTCTTTGTCCTATGGCAAGATTTCCAACTTCTTCTTTAGAAGATACCCGTCCTCCGACTTCAACTTGAAATTCCTTGTCCTTGGAAAAAGTTTTCCCCATTGGAAAATAGGCGTCGCTCATTTTTAAACTCATGGCAACATCCGAAATGGAAACTCCAAAGGTAGATGCTTTAGCGGGATCTACAATAACTCTAATTGTTTCTTTTCTTCCTCCAAGTAATTCAACACGGGATAAATCAGGAGTGCTTGAAAGTTCTCTAGCGAGTGGTGCGATTTTTTTTCTAAGATCATAATCATCTCTTGTCTCAGAGCTAAAGCTTAGAGTTAAAAAAGGCACATCATCAATCGTAAAAGAACTAATCTTGGGGGGAAGAACGTTAGCTGGTAAGTCTTGCCTGATTTCCATTAACTTATGGTGAACTTTTACAAGAGAAGGCTCAGTTGGCTCTCCTACTTTAAACCTAACAGTGACAATGCTGCCATGAGCCTGACTTGCGGAATATACATATTCAACGCCATCGAGTCCCCAGACTGCTCTTTCAATTGGCTCTGTTACTTTTCTTTCTACTTCCTTTGCTTCAAAGCCAGGTGCACCAATTCGAATATCGATCATTGGCACAGAAATTTGTGGCTCTTCTTCTTTAGGAGTGAGGTAAACAGAGAATATCCCAAGTAAGATGCTGACGACTGCAATGACTGGAGTCAGTCTTGAATTTATAAATTTTTCTGCCAGGTTTCCGGCGAATCCTTTTTCTAATTTACTCATTTTTTATTCCTTCTAGATTTGTTTCAGATAATGTCAATAAGCCTGCGCGGGCTTTTAAATATTCAGATTCCATATTTGCTTTTGCTTGAATTACATCTGCTCGCCTGGAAAATACTTCTGATAGCTGAATTGCATTGATGGCACCACTACTAAATAGCTGTTGGCTAACAGTGAGTTGCTCTTCCATTAGTTTTGTATTCTCTTGTATTAATTCTAAATTTTTACTAAGTGCTTTTTCCATTTGGAGTAGAGATTTAATTTTGGCTTCTTCGTTTCGAATTGTTTCTTCTACTCTTTCTTGCATTGCCTTGCTATTTAATTTAGCTTGTTCGATGGAGTCTAAATCTCCCGGAGAATAGAGATTCATTTGAATATAAAAGCCTGCATTAAAAGAATTGGCTACAGCGCGTTCGCCTCTATACAGATAAGATTCCCCATAGACTCCTACTTTTGGTAGAATTCTTGCTTTTTCTGCTTCTGCTTGTTCTGTAGCACCGTCTGCATAGGCTTTCATTGCTTTTGCCATATATGATTTATCAGGTGCGGATAATTTTAAATATTCGTCAGCGAATGAATTTGTGCTTTGAATTTTAAGATTCCAATTTGGGGGAAGGCTTCCAGAATAAGATTCTATTGATGTTTTAATTGACTCTATTCTTGCATTGGTTTCTTCTCTTATTCCCTCGATTCGATTCTTAAGACTTTTTAATGCAATTCCTCCTGAATAACCGACTGGATTTCCACGGTTACCTAGTTGATAACGACTGAGAATTGAATTTACTGCTTTTTCCAGGCTTATAATTTTTTCTTGCTGATCGTAAAGAGAAATCAGGGTTCCATACATCGCTGCTGAATTTGCATATTCATTTAGGCTTACAAATTTATTTTCTAATTGTTTTGCCTCTGCCTGTTTTTCAAATGCTTTTGCAACTGCTTTTTTTGAACCACCTTCATAAATGGATAAATCAACTCCAAGTGTTCCTCTCTGGTAAGTATTTGTCCCGGGATTATTGAGAGTATCCGGTGCAAATAGATTTAGTGTATTATAATTTGGAGTTGTATATAGATTATTATTTGTATCTATGAAATTACTTGGTTGTGTTCTCACACTCTTTGTAGAAAAATCAGAATTAGTCGCTGACCTTTGTCCCAGGTTAGAGAAAAAGTTTAGTGCTGGATCATTCGTTGTATAGTTTCTAGCATCTGCATAAATTCTTGGAAGCCAGTGCTTGGAAGCTTTGTTGCTAGATATTTTTGCGGCTCTTGATTCTAGAGATAATGCTTTTTGAGTGTGTGAATTCTCCCTTATTTTTTCCCAGATTTTTCCAAAATCCAGTGTTTGAGACTCCTGGGCATTTAAATGGAATGCTCCGGAAAAAATAAAAAATCCCAGATAAAAGCTCTTTTGAAGGATTTTTTTTATCCTTAATTGATTGTATAATCTTCTAAACTTTGCTTTCATTTAATTTTCTTCTCCTTGTAATATACCATGGGGGGTATCCTATGTAATAAATCAAATTATTTTTTTCTTGTCTTAAAAAATATCATACCCCGTATGGTATAAATAAAGGAGATTTTATGTTTTTAGCTAAAACTGATAATTGGTATATGGAGAGAATCATTTGGCTTCTGGCGGGTTTATTTACAATCGCAAGCGTTGGATTAGGAATATTTGTTAATCCTTATTGGTTTATTTTGACGAGTCTAGTTGGACTCAATCAAATAATTTTGTCTTTGACCGGGTTTTGCCCAATGACAGTTTTTTTAAATTATTTAGGAATCCGATCTAGAGTTCAATAAGCTACTTCTCAATCCCGCATTTCAACTAAGTCGAGATTGTTTAGGAGAATTCATTTATAAAATTAATTAAAAAAATCTAGAAGTAAAGAATATACTTGAATCTTTAGAGTAATTTGAAACACTTTTCCTGTAATTGGAAAAGCACTCTAATATGCAAAACAGTGATTCGACTAAATTAAAACAATTTATACTTCTAGGTTTAGGTCTGGGATTAGAAGTTTTATTTTGGGAATTTTCTAAAGGACTGCTTTCTGAGTATTTTATTCTAATCCTTTTTTTTATTTTTAATTTTTTATTCTTTTTTGCACTAATAAAGGTTCCTAAATCGTTTATCGAAGGTAAACATTCGAAAGGTTTAGTTTCTAATAATCATATTCTTTCTTCTATCAATGGAATCAGTTTCGATATCACAGAACAAAAAAAGAATGAAAAACTTCTACAATTTCACAGTGATATTTTAAATAAAATGTCAGAAGGAGTTTTTCTTTTAAAGACAGACGATGCTACAATCATCTACACAAATCCAAGTTTTGATTCTATGTTTGGATATGAGGCGGGAGAACTTATTGGAAAGCATGTTAGTATTTTGAATTCCTCTGAAATAAAACCAAACACAGCGATTGCTGATGAAATCAACGCTATACTTTATCGCGATGGATTTTGGAGTGGGGAAGTTTACAATCGAAAAAAGAGTGGAGAATCGTTTTGGTGTGCGGTTAACGTCTCTGAATATGAGCACGCAGAATACGGATTGGTTTGGATTTCTGTTCATAAAGATATTTCCATTCGAAAAAAGATGGAGAATGATTTAATCAATGCTAAAAAAATTGCAGAAGATGCGAGTAAAGCAAAAACAGAATTCTTATCTAGAATGAGCCATGAAATTAGAACTCCAATAAATACAATCCTTGGAATGGTTTCCCTTCTCGAAGAATCACGATTACCCGCAGAAGAAAAAAAATATACCAACCTTGCACTAAAAGGAGCTGAGTTATTATTAGATATCGTAAATGATATATTCGACTACTCAGAAATTGAATCGGGCAAAATTAAACTTCTTAAAATCAAATTTAATATTTTTGAATTAGGTAAAAATATTCAAGAGATATTTTTACGCAGAGCCTCTGAAAAAGGAATTCAATTAATTATAAATATTGATAGTAGAATTCAAGAATTTTTATTAGGCGACTCTGACAGATTGGGGCAAATCTTAATTAACCTGATTGGAAATTCAATAAAATTTACAGAAGGTGGAAAAATACAGCTCGATATTCAATTGGAACAAAAAACTGATAAGTTTGAGGAGTTACTCTTTACCGTTTCTGATACAGGAATTGGAATTCCAGAAGAAAAGCAAAAGAATCTTTTTGAAAGTTTTTACCAGGTAGATTCTTCTCTTACTAGAAAATATTCCGGAACAGGACTTGGTCTATCTATAGGCAAACAATTAGTTGAGCTAATGGAAGGAAAAATTTGGGTCGAAAGCAAAGAAAATCTAGGCTCAAAATTCCATTTTAAAATAAAATTTGAAATAGCGGATAATGGTATTAACTCTACAAATCCGATTTTATCTCCAAATGAAAATGAATCTACAAAGAGTGAAATCACACATCAAGTCGCAGTTGTAAAAAATAAGAATATCCGCATTCTTCTTGTCGAGGATGATACCCTAACCGCAACTATGATGATTCAAATTCTAAAAAACAAGGGAATTCAAAATATCAAGCATTCTCAGAATGGTTTGCAAGCTATACAAGATTTTCAAGAGTCAGAATTTGACTTGATACTCATGGATATTCGGATGCCGGAAATGGATGGAATGGAAAGTTCTAGAATCATCAGGGAAGCGAGTAAAATACCCATTGTAGCTGTGACTGCTGAAGTTCTAGATGGCGAAAAGGAAAAATGTCTTTCTGTTGGCATTAGTGACTATTATAAAAAACCAATTTCAGCAAGGACTCTCGTTAAAATCATAAACGATTGGACTTAAATCATGTTTTATATTTTCTTAAAAATATTCTCTTGAAGGAAAACATTGCGTATGAGACCTTGTTAGTTACTTATCTATTGAAATCATTTAGGAGAGAATTTGAATGAGTAAAATCAAGGTTAAAACACCATTAGTCGAAATGGACGGGGACGAGATGACCCGCGTGATCTGGAAAGAAATTAAAGACAGGTTCATTCATCCATTTTTGGATATCGAGCTAGAATACTATGATCTTTCCGTAACACATAGAGACAAGACAGACGACAAGGTGACAGTTGATTC
>Ga0075163_10012477_pt1 | contig 11064 bp, 3 predicted proteins | sample JI1023141ADNA_FD_71478 | JGI IMG/M metagenome (GOLD analysis project Ga0075163, IMG submission 71478) | Wastewater effluent complex algal communities from Wisconsin, to seasonally profile nutrient transformation and Carbon sequestration -... | ecosystem: Engineered > WWTP > Effluent > Algae...
CCAGTCTGCGGGGAAATCGACGGTGAAGTCCGGCTTGGCCTCATCCGGGTAGCTGAAAGTCTGCACCTTGCCTGCGCCTGTCGCGGCAGCTTGCGGCTTGCCAGCGGCGGCGGCGATCGAGTTCATCATGGCCCCGCAGGCGTCTCCATGCTTGGCGGCATTCTCCTTTGATGCGATAAGCGAGAACAAAATCTGGCTCTTGGCTCCGGGATGCTTGATCAGCGCCATGTTGATGTGCGCGGGGCCGCTGTCGTCCTCACCTTCGCCGCCGAGGAGTGTGACCACCAGACCGTTGGTCTCCGTCGGATCGCTTTTCGTCAGCTTCAGGTTCTTGAAATATTGATCCACCGTGCTCTTGGCTTCCTTGATGGCGGCGGCATCGTCATCCACCGCGGCTTCCATCGACATCACTTCCACGATCACATCACCACCGTCCGGGGATACCACGAAGAGACTTCCGCCCGTCACCTTGGTAGTCCAATCGTCGGGTGCGGTGAAGGAAACCAATGGACTCTTCTTGGGATAGCCAAGAGTTTGATCCGCCTTCAACGAAATGGCGGCGAACAGAACGGCAAGGCACAGGGTGAGGGATGCTTTCATGGTGTTTGGATTGATGGGCAAGCGTGTGTGCCGACCGAAAGAGCGCGAATGCTGCAAGTGGCACTCATATTGTCAATCAACAGTTATGCCCGTCGCGCCGTGCAGCAAATCGTTGGGTGGATCGGGCGTGGGGCCTGCTACTTCACCTCTGGCTCATCAAAGGCCAGCGCTGCCAATTCCGCGTAATATGGGCAGCTCTGCACGAGCTCGTGATGCCGACCGTGCGCCAAAATTCGGCCGAGGCGCATGACGTAGATTTGATCAGCCGCCACCACGGTCGAGAGCCGGTGCGCGATCACCAGGCAGGTGCGGTTCTGTCGGAGTTGGTTGATCGCCTGCTGGATGAAGTGCTCGGACTTCGTGTCCACGGCTGATGTGGCTTCGTCGAGCAGAAGGATGGGCGCGTTCTTGAGAAAGGCTCGCGCAATGGCGATGCGCTGGCGCTCCCCACCACTGAGCCTGACTCCACGCTCTCCGACCTCGGCGTCGAGCTTGTCGTCCAAGCGCTGAACAAACTCATCCGCGCACGCATGTCTCAGCGCCGCCCACATTTCCTCGTCGGAGGCGTCGGGTTTTCCAAGGCGGAGGTTGTCGCGGATCGTGCCGGCGAATAGGAAGGCATCCTGCGTGACGTAGCCGATGGCGTCGCGCAAGGAAACGCGGCTGTATTCGGTGATGGGTACGTCGTCGATGTCGATCTCTCCCTTCTGCGGGTCATAGAAGCGTGTGAGAAGCTGGAAGAGCGTGGATTTCCCGGAGCCGGTCGCGCCCACGATGGCTACAGTCTGGCGTGGCTCGACGCGCAGGTTCACGTCGTGGATCACGGGCCGCTCGTTGTAGGCGAAAGTAACGTTCTTGAAAACGATCGCGCCTTCCGTCCTCTCGAGCGCGCAGCCATTCGTGAGATCCTCCTCGCCGCCTTCGTCGAGCACCTCAAAGACTCGACGCGCGCTAGCAAGACCGCTGACGAGTGTTTGGTTCACGCCATGGAGCCGCGAGATCGGCTCGAAGAAGAAGCCAATGAGGAAGACGAATTTCAGCAGCTCACCGACCGTCCACTTGTCATGGATGCAGCCATACGCGCCCACGCCGAGCAGCAGCACGAGACCCATGCTTCCGAAAAACTGCATCAGAGGGCTGTAAATGGCCCACGCATTCATGAGTCGCGTCTGCGCCACGCGGAGGTTGTCGCTCGCCGCGTTGAAGTCGCGCTGCTTCTCGTCCTCGGCGGTGTAGCTCTTGATCTGGCGGATCCCAGTCACGGTGTCGTGCAGCAGCGAGTTCATGCGGCTCGAGGCTTCCTTTGCCTGTCGCGAGCGCGGAGCGACCCAGCGTGCGAAGATGAATCCGCCAGCGGCGATCCAGGGGGTGGGTATCATCACGAAGAGAGCGAGCTGCCAGTTGGTGAGGAACATCATCACGGCGCTGATGATGATTTGCAGGATCGACGTCACGCCCTGCTCGATGCCTTCGAGGATCACGCGCTGCGTCGCCGGCACGTCATCGGCCATGCGAGTCATCGTGTCGCCGGTGCTCTGTTTGTCGAACCAAGCCACTGGCAGATGCGCCACCTTCCGGTGAAGCTGGCCGCGCAGGTCAAAGATCATGCGCTGCTCGAAGACGGTGTTCAGCCGCGTGCGGAAGGCGAAGAGCAGCTCCCGCACGGCAAATGCTCCCGCCGCCAGCGCGGTCGCCTGACACAGCTCGTCGAGTTTCTTGTTCGGAATGATGTCGTCGATGAACCACTGCACCACGCTCGGGAAGACAAGAAACAATGACGTGCCCACGACCGCCAGAACAAGCTGCGCCGCCACCATGCGCCAGTGCCGCCGTGCAAACTTGAGCAGGCGCGGGAGCGGTGAAGGTTCGGTGTCAGTGGGCATTGGAAAGTAGTCCAGTCACTTCGCGACTCGTGTCAGAGCCTCCGGTCACGGAGTGACAGGACTACTAAGCACGAGCGAGTCGAATTGACGAACGCTTTACAGACGCGGCGGGGTGGCAGTGTGATTCATATTGCCATTCGGCATTCCCCACTCCCAAGAATCTTCTTCACTCCAACGTCTGACCTTGTGATTTTCCGGCCATTTCTGTAAGCTGTTACAACTTGATTTGGGTATCCTTATAATATTCACGCCTAACGCACCCACTCTTATGCGCTTCATCCGCTCTCTGCTTCTCTTCTGTGCGTGCTTGCTCGCGAGCTTGGCCTTCTCGCAAGCTCCCGCGCCGGCTCCCACTCCACCGCAGCCTGTGCCCGTTCCATTGCCTGCTCCTTCCAAGGACACAGCCAAACTCCCCGTTCGTGAACGCGAGCGCACGGTCTATGTGCCGTATGAAGAGCTGGAGAAAGTTTTCCAAGACGGCGGTCGCGGTGTCTTCCTGCCCTATCGCGAGTTCCTCGATCTCTGGAACGAACTCACGCTGAAACGCGAGCAAGAAGACAAGCCGCCGACCGATGGAGTCGTGTCGCGGGCCGAATACACGGGCCGAGTCGAGGGCACGACGCTCACGCTTGATGCAAAGATCAGCGTCGAGTCGTTTCAGAAAAGCTGGATCACACTTCCGCTCGGCACCGCAGACATGGCGGGCATCGGCGAGGCGCAAACAGGCAAGGCGGTGCTGCAATCCGACAAGGACGGCGTGAAGGTGCTGCTGCCAGAGAAGGGCGTCTATGAGTTGTCGCTCAAACTCTTCGCCCCGGTCGTGCAGTCGAACGGCAAATCGAAGGTGAAGCTCTCGTTGCCGCGTGCCGCCGTTTCCAAACTCACCGCGACGATTCCCGGCGACGGACTCGAGTTCGAGGTCACACCCGCAGCCGCTTTCACTTCGCGCGCAAGTGCGGCAGGACAGACGGAGCTTTCGTTCTTCTTCGGTGCCGGAGCGTCGCATGAGGTCGCCTGGGGCGCTCCGCAGGGTGCCACTCAGCTCACGCCGCTGCTCCTTGCCGAGACAAAGCTAGATGCATCCGTCGGCGCGGGGTCCATCGCCACGAGCGCCGCGATCAGCTACCGCATCATGCGCGCGCCGGTCAGCGCGTTTCGCATCAATTTGCCAAAAGGGCAGGAGGTCCTCGGAGTGACGGGCGACGACATCAAGGAGTGGACCATCGAGCCAGCGGGGGAACGACAAGTGCTCGTCGTCACGCCGAACAAGCCGGTGAAGGAAAAGTATTCGCTCACCCTCTCTCTCGAAGCATCCATCGCCAAGCTGCCCACCGAAGTTCAGGTGCCGGACCTCGTGATTGAGGGCGCGTCTTATGCGCGCGGCACGGCCAGTGTGCAGACGGAATCGCAATTCGATGCGACGGCGAAGACGCTCGATGGCATTGTGCGCGCAAACGCATCCGTGAGTCCGAGCAACGGCATGATCGCAGTCGGCAGTTTCCGTTTGCTGACGCAGCCGTACAAACTCTCACTCGACGTTGCCGAAGCGAAGCCGCAGGTCGAGGTGAGCAGCGTGACGAAGCTCGACGTGCAGCGTGATGCCGTGAAGGTCGATTCCACCTTCGACTATAATGTGCGGCGCGTCGGCATCTTCGATGTGCAGATCACACTGCCGGGCAATCTCTCGGTCTCATCGGTCACCGGCGATGGCATTGGCGAGTGGCGCGTGATCGGCACGACAACTGCGACGCCCGCTGGCGGGGGGGCGGGATCGCAGTCGCTCATGGTGAAGCTGCAAAAGCAGACGACTGGCGCTTTCAAAATCAATGTCGCCGGACGCATCTCCCGAGCGCAGCCGACGGATGATCTCTCTGTGCCGATGCTGGCACCGGCGGAGGTGAACCGGCATGAGGCCAAGATCGGTGTGTCGATGCATTCGAGCCTCGAAGCGAACACGAAGGACATCGGCGGCTTTCAGCAGGAGGATGTGAGCGCGCTTGGCGTTGCGGCGAAAAGCGGCGACTCTGCTGCAACACTCGCCTTCCGCTATCGCGACGCCGCAAAGCCAGCCGTGCTCGGCTTCAAGAGCCGCGATCCGCAGGTGAGCGTGGAAGTGCTCACACTAGTCGAGGCAAAGGAGCAATCCACGCGCCATCAGTGGACGCTCGCGTTCGATGTCGCTTACGCAGCGGTGGATCGTTTTGTCTTGGCGGTGCCGAAAGCGGTCGCTGGTGAAGTGCGTCTCATCGACCCGCAGGTGAAGGAGACAAACAAGGCGTTCACACCCGATCCCGCGAAGATCAAAAACGCCGACACGACGAACAACGCCTATTGGGAAGTCGTGCTACGCAGCGAGAAAATGGGTGCCTTTCAACTTGCGCTCAGCCACGAGAAGCAAGGCGCGCTCGAAGCGGGCAAGACCGGCAAGGTCGAGTTGCTCCAGCTTCATGTGCCCGGCGCGTTTCAGGAGACTGGCCAGGTGGCGGTGATCAAGGACGACAGCCTTGAGATCCGGAACTCGCAGCCGGAGAATCTTGAAGAGATCGACTCGCGCGAATTGCATCAGGCCATCCAGCGGCCCGGCGTGTTTCTCGCCTTCAAGTATCGCGCGCTGCCGATGAAGCTGTCCGTCGAGGTGGCGAAGAATGATTACTTCAAGGTGCCGCAGGCCGTGGTCACGCACGCTGATCTCACGACCGCCGTCGCCACCGACAAAGCGCAATCGACCGAGGTGATCTACTGGGTGAAGAACATCGACCTTCAGTTCCTCGTCGTGACATTGCCAAAAGGAGCGAGGCTTCAGAGCGACATCATCGTTGGGCGCGAGGCGCAGCAGCCGATGCGACGTGAGGGAAGTGAGGATTTGCTCGTGCGCCTGCCGTCTGGCTCAGGCAACAGCCGCGAGGCCTTTCCCGTGCGCTTTGTCTATGAAATGCCAAGCGCCAATCCAGGCGAGAAACTCGGCACCTTCGGTTCCCTCGCCATCGAGCCGCCGAGCGTGGGAGATGTGAAGGTCTTTGAAACGCGCCACCGACTGTTTCTGCCCGAAGGTTGGCACTACACGCAGTTCGATGGGCCCCTGACTCAGACCGCCACCGAGCGTGGCTGGTTGCGCGTGCGCCGCATCATTGATCCGCTGATTCCCGCCTTCGGGCCGCAGGCCGGCCGCGCAAACGACTCCAAGTGGAACGACCCGCCTGCCGTCGCCAGCGAAGTAAAGTCGCTCTTCGATTTCCAGGTCCCGACCCAAGGCCATCAGGAGACGCTGCGCCGTCTCGGGCCACCTGCCACGATCACCGCGAGCTTCCGATCCAAGAAGCTCACCTTCGGGTTCGAGGCCGTAGCGTTTCTCTTCACCGTGCTCATCGGCGTGTCACTCAATCGCAGCTCGGTGTCGGGCAAGCTGCCTTTCGTCGTGATCTTCGGCTGTGGTGCCGTGCTCGCCACGGGGCTGCTCAGTCCGGTGAATGCGCTCGTCGCCAATGCCGTGATCCTGGCCGTCGGGATGATCATCGCACTCTGGCTGCTGCTCGGTTTTTTCGGTCTCTTCCGCAGGCGGGAGCGTTTGATCGCCCAAAATGTGACTCCTGCGATGCATGAGCCCCATGTGCCGCCGCCAACGCCAGTCGCGAAACCACAGCCTCAACCTGTGGCGTCATCACCCGTCGCGCCGCCGCCGCCCGCGCCGGAGAAAAAGCTTCCGCCACCATCGGCCGCACCATCTGACCTCGAGTTCCCCGAGGTGGATAGCAGCGACAAGAAACCCGGCGAGTGAGTTTCGCGCAGAGCCACACACGATGAGCGCCATCATCCATCGCGGATCAACGACACTGCTTGGCCTGCTGTGGCTGGCGCTGCCGCTTTGCGCCGACGAGAAACCAAAGCCTGCACCGCGCACGCCGGACCGCACCGAGCTTTGGGTGCCGAGCGCGGATTTGGAAAAAGTGCTGGAGAAAAACGCCAACGCCGTGCTCCTCACGCCCGAGCAGTACGACGCGCTCGTCCGCGACGCGGGGAAACTCAAGCCAGACGAAACCACGAACCCGCCTCCGGTCGGCGCGGTGGTCGAGAGCATCCGACTCAGCGGAAAAGTGGCCGATGGGGAGAGCGGTATCCGTTTGCAGGGCGAGATCACCGCGCGCGCGCTGACCAAAGGCTGGTCGTCCGCCACGATCTCGCTGCCGTGGCAGTCCATTGGAAAACTCAGCACGACTGGCGATGCTTTGCTGACCGACAACGCCAACTCGGCGGCAACAGACAAGGGGACAGCGGTGCCCAATGCGCGCTCGGTCATCCTCTGGATGAAAGGCCCCGCCGAGCATCGCATCCAGTTCGAGTGCGCGGCGCGAATCAATCAGGGCGGCTCGCCCGACGAGCGCGTTTTGTTCTTCACGCCGCCCGCGGTTCCCTCCGTCCTCGATCTCACGCTGCCTGCTGGTGCGCAAATCACTCAAGGGCCGTCTCGCGAGACAAGGGGCAACGTGCATCGCTTTTTTCTTAACGGCGCGCAGGGCGGCGGCTCCATCATCGCGTGGCGGCTCGCGCTGCCAGCGGGCGCGGTTTCGCGCGTCTCCGCGCAGAGCCTTCGCGGGAGCTGCCGCGTGTCCGGCTCGGAACTCTCCGCCACTTATGATGTGCTGTTGTCGTCCACCGTCACCGACTCACCTGCGCGCGAGATTGCCTTCACCGTGTCGCCATCCGCCGCGTCCGTGATCGCCATTGAGGGCGACAAGGTGGAATCGTGGTCACAGACGGGTGCCGCAGTGAACGTGAAGCTCACCGGTGAGGCGCGCTCCATGCAGTTGCGTGTCGAGGTGCGCGTGCCGTTCTCATTGCCGGAGAAGGAACCGCTGCCCGTGGAGGTGCCCGTCCTTTTGCTCAGCGGCTCGCGTCAGGTGCCGGCCATCGTCGAGATGTTCATGGAGGACGGCGTGGAATTGATGGAGATTCAGGCCAGTCGAAGTCCGCTGGCCTCCGTCGCCGAATGGGATGCTGCTGCGGGCAAGGCACTGGCAACGATCCGCAAAGTATCGCCCCGCATTGTCGCCGATGCCGACGCGCGCATTTTCGTGGGTCGCGACCACATCGAGATCGAGCGCACGCTCAACGTCGCCACTGATGTGCCAGTGGACCATCTGCGCGTGAGTCTGCCTCCTGAAGAGGAGCTTCTCGAGGTGAACTGGCTCTCCGGTCCGAAGATCGAATGGAAGCGCGTGGAGCAGATCGTCGAGATCGAGTGGCTGTCGCAGGTGAATGCGCGCGAGCCGGGCAAACTAACCATCAAGAGTCGCAAGAAGCTCGACAATGCAGCCGCCTTGCAGTCGATCTCCATCGCCAACATCGTCATCGCGGATGCCAAGAAACTCGCCGGTTACATTGCGCTCGATCACGAGCCCGGCTGGCGTGTGGCCTTGACGGAAATCAGCGGCCTTGAGGATCGCGATGTCCGGCTGACACCGGTGAAGGGAAAGATGGCGTGGTTCAGCCTGCGCAGTTTCCGCCTCGGCTTTGAAGTGCAGCGCAAGGAATCGGTCGTCGATGCCGAAGTCACCGCCTACGCATTGCCGCGTGCAAAATCCGTCGAGATCGAAGGCCAGATCGCGCTCGACATCACCGGCGCGCCGCTGCGGCAGATCGAAGTGCGCGTGACCAAGGAGCAGGCAAAGCTTCTGCGCTTCACCTCACCGCTCATCGGTGAGCAAACGCTCGACGAGGCCACAGGCGCGTGGAAGCTCACACTCACGCGCGAGACGTCAGGCCGCGTAGCCTTGCGCTTCCGACTGTCGCTGCCAGGAAAAGCAGACGCAGGCACCGGAACAGCGACCACACTCGTCGCCACGCTGCCGCATTTTGAAATACCTGCCTCGCGTCGCTTCCACGGCTCGTGGGTCGTTGAGGCCAACACCGACACGCAGCTCTCCTTTGCCACGCAATCGCTCCAGCCCATCGACGTCATGCGCGTGCCAGCCGTCGAAGACTACACGCCGCGCCATCGGCTCGTCGCCGCCTTCGCCTTCGGCACCGGCGCGCACTCGCTGACCGTCACCGCCGTGCGCCATGCAAGCTCCGCGCTCGCGGCGCTTGTCGTCAATCAACTCACGCTCACCAGCGTCCTCAGCCAGGACGGCACCTCAAAGCACGAGGCACTCATCCAGCTCCGCCATTCCGGCGAGCAGTTCGCGCATGTGAGGCTGCCCGCCGGATCACAGCTCCTCAGCGTCATCGTCGATGGCCACGCCGTGAAACCCGTGCGCGGTGAGAGCGAAGCCATCGCCATCCCACTCCCCGGCGGCTCCGCCAACACCGACCACGTCACCGCCCGCCTCATCTACGAACTCCCCGGCGATCCCTGGACCACGCACGGCGCGAGAAAACTCGAACCCGTCACCATCCTCGGCAACGCCCCGATCCTTGCGACCGATTGGCAGGTGCGTGTGCCGGATGGATTCAGTTACGACAAGGTGAACACGGGGCTGGAACAGAACGGGACGTTTGAAAGCACGAGCGTTCTGCTTGGAATCGGCAAAATGACAGGTCTTTTGATCGAACCTTTAATCATCACAAAGAGCGTGGATTTTCTCCCTGGCGGACCAGCGGAGCATGCGGTTCAGCAGAAGAAGCGAAGCACGATCTCTGACGGGTCGGCAGCGCAGCCAGGCGACTACGACAAAGCGAAGAGGGAGTATGACGATGTCCTTCGTCGCGACCCGAACAACCAAGCCGCCCGACGTGGCATGGAAAAAGTTGAGCAGTTAAGAAGCGAGTATTTTGAAGCCGCCCGCGATCGCACGCGGGCCTCCATAGTAGCGAAGGTTGATGAAGAGTGGGAAACTAAAGTGCCAACTACATCCACTGCCGATCCATTTGCGGCCACGACATCGCCAGACTCTTATCTGAAGCAGAAGATGGACCGGATCATTTTGCCGGTCGTGTCCTTCAAAGATGCCACCCCGGAAGAAGCCATCGAATTTCTTCGAGTGAAGAGTCGCGAATTGGACAACCTTGAAAAGACAGTCGAGAGAAAAGGCGTGAATATTGAGGTCCGCACGGGAGACCCACCCAGCAGTGCCAAGATCACTCTGGAACTCAAGGATGTGCCAATGACAGAGACACTGCGGTATGTTACGGAACTTGCTGGACTGAAATACAAGATCGAGGCTGATCGGATTGCAATCCTGCCGCTTTCGGAGACGTCCAGCGAGCAGTTCACTCGCGTCTACCATCTTCCTCAAGGCTTTGATCAGGAAGTTCGGAATGCTGGTTCTCCTTCCGCTCTTAAGACGTTGAAGGAACAGGGCATTCCGTTTCCCGAAGGAGCCTCGGCTGCTTTCGAGTCGCAGGCTTCCCGGCTGGTGGTGAAGAATACCCAGCCGAATCTGGATTTGGTGGAGACCTTCGTGGAATCGATTTTTGCCTTGAAACGCGAAGACCTTCCTCGCGCGCTGTATTCCGAATCAGGTGCAGGCTTGAGTCCTGAGAAGGCTGGCCTCATCCCGCTCGAACTCGATCTGCCCACCTCCGGCCAACTTCTTCGCTTCTCCGGCACGCAGGCTCCGGAGGTGTTGAGCCTGCGATATGTCTCGTGGGAATGGCAGATGGCGGTGGCTTGCGGGATGATGGCGATTGGCGGTTTGTTATTTGCCATCTGGGGCAGGAGACGAGCCTGTTTGCGGACGCTGCTCGTGGTGCTCGTGCTGTCGTTCGGCGTGAAGCTGTTTGCCGAGTCATGGCTGCCGCTGGCGAATGCGGCGCTCTTCGGCTGGCTGGTGGCGCTGGCGATTTGGGGGGCGGCGAGTGTTTTGGGGTGGATTGGGCGCAAGGCGGGTGGTGAATTTGAGATGAGGAAGGGGGTGGAAGCGTGAACAGGGCAATATCATTTTGGCAAAAACATGTGCGGCCAAATATGGGGACAGCAGCCCCCTATTTTGCCGCTCAATTTTTTGCCATCCTCATGCTTCAAACCGCACTACAAGCGGCTGACAAACCTGACCCCGCCGCACACACAGTGGTGGTGCCATATGATGTGACGAAGCCGCTGAACGCGCAGAAGCCGCGGCGCTACTACCTGGACCGTGCGTCGTTCGAGCGGCTGTGGAGTCTGGCAAAGGAGAACCGGAAGCCGGATAAGCCGGACGACTCGAACGAGAAATCGGCGGCGACGATCCACTCGGCTGCTTATCGCGCAGTGGTCGAGGATCTGCGACTCATGGTCGAGGCGAGGTTTGAGATCGGCACGCGCGGCGTGTGGACGACGACAGCGCTGCCGATCAAGAGTGGCGATGCGGCCGCCGCCGTGGTGCGTGACTGGATGTTGGATGGAAAGCCAGCCGCAGTCGTTAATGGAATGATCCAGATCGAGAAGCCCGGCGTGCATCTCGTGCAGGCCGTCATCGAGCTGAATCGCAAGCCGGGCTGGAAGGAAGCGCATCTCTCCTTGCCCGCGTCACTCGCTTCGTTCGTGTCTCTTGCCGTCCCCCCGACGGATGGTGGACCCGAGATCGAGGGTGTGGATTTGCTGACCGAAGAGCAAACGGTCGGTCAGCGCATCTTCACGGCGGTGCTCGGTCAGCCAGACAAACTG
>Ga0075163_10012478_pt1 | contig 11063 bp, 14 predicted proteins | sample JI1023141ADNA_FD_71478 | JGI IMG/M metagenome (GOLD analysis project Ga0075163, IMG submission 71478) | Wastewater effluent complex algal communities from Wisconsin, to seasonally profile nutrient transformation and Carbon sequestration -... | ecosystem: Engineered > WWTP > Effluent > Algae...
TGGCCCAGCAGGAACTGGCCATGTCGCTGCGCCGTGACGGCGCCCAGGTCCTTACCGTCGAGCATCTTCTGGCAGCGCTCTACGCCACCGGCGTCGACAACGTTCGGGTGGAACTGAACGGCCCGGAGATTCCCGTCTTCGATGGCTCGTCGCGGATGTTCCTTCACCTCATCGACGAGGCGGGAGTCAAGAATCTCGCGGCTTTCCAGAGCACACTGGTGGTCCGACGCTCGGTCCGCGTGGGTTCCGCGAATGATGACCGGTTCGTTCTGATCGAACCCGCCGATACTTTCGAGGTCGACTACACCATCGACTTCAACCACAGCCTCGTGGGCCGCCAGCGCGTGGCCCTCGATATCACCGAGCAGAGTTTCCGGAACGAGTTGTCCTCGGCGCGGACCTTCTGCTTCCTGAAAGACGTCGAGGCGATGCGCGCCCGCGGCCTCGCCCTCGGCGGGTCGCTCGAGAGCGCGGTCGTCATCGGCGAAGAGGGTTTCCTCTCGAACCCGCGCATGCAGGACGAGTTCGTCCGTCACAAAGCGCTCGACGTGGTGGGCGACCTGGCTCTCATCGGCTTCCGCCTTCGCGGTCGCGTGGTGGCCCGTTGCGCCGGCCATGCCCTTCACGCGGAGCTGGTGCGCGCGCTCCTGCGCGACCATGCGTCCTGGACCATCGAAACCACCTCGGCCCATATCTCGGGCTTCGAGCAGGCGGTCGTCTCGGCCTGATTCTCTCCATCCCGGCAAAGAAAAAGCCCGCCTGAACCAGGCGGGCTTTCTTTGTTGGTTGGGAGGTGACTACTGCGCGGGGGCAGCCGGAGCGGCGGCGCCGCCGGAGATGATGCCCACCCGCTCGACGCCAGCGCCGCGGGCGATGTCCATGGCCTCGACAACTTTGCCATAGAGCGACTTGGCATCGCCGCGCACGAACATGGTCTTGTCGGTGCGGGTCTGGAAGATGTCTTTGAGCTTCTGGTCGAGTTCCTCGAGGCTGGCCACCGGGAGCTTGTTGATGGAGATCGAACCGGACTCGGCCACTTCCATGACGATGGTGTTGTCGGTTGGGGGCTTGATCTCGGAGTTACTGTCCTGAGGCAAGGCGATGTCGACGCCCTTCTGCGCGGTCGGCGTCACCACCATGAAAATGATGAGCAGAACCAGCATCACGTCGATGAGGGGCGTGATGTTGATGTCCGAAACCGCGGCGGGGCCCGCCGCGTAATGGGCGTCCTCGTGCTTGATCTTCTTCTTAGCCGGAACTTGAGCCACGGTTTAGCCCTCCACCTTGGGTTCGGAGATCAGTGCGATCTCCTCGATACCGGCCTCGCGGCAGACGTCCATGATCTTCATGACCTCGCCGTACTCGATGTTGATGTCGGCCTTGAGGTACGCCACCCGGTCGGTGTCACCGCGCTCGTCGAGGGCGCTCTTGAGGCGCTCCGCAAGTTCGGTGGCCCCTCCTTCAAGCTTGACGCCCTTGAAAAAGATGGTGAGCCCTTTGGTGAACCCGATGGTGATGTTGTCGGGCTGGTCCTTGCGCTCTTTGGTGTTCGCCGCTTTGGGGAGATCGACCTCGATACCCTTGTTGATCAAGGGCGTGATCACCATGAAAATGATCAGAAGCACGATCATGATGTCGGCCATGGGCGTCACGTTGATGTCCGCGATCGCTCCGCCTTTTTTTCCGCCGACTGCCATCGACATGGTTGTTTACCAGTCCTCAGTTGAAGTTCAAGGGAGCCGCAAGGCCCCTCAGCCGTCCGTTCGACCTCGGTTTTCGGGGATCGTGAACGACTGGGGGGCGTTTGGGGCCGCTATCAGGCGCTCTTCTTGACGAAGTCGAGAAGCTCCGAACCGGAGTTGTCCATCTCGACGGTGAAGCCGTCGACCTGGCCGGAGAAGTAGTTGTAGCCCCAGACCGCGAAGATGGCCACGGCCAGTCCGAGGGCGGTGGTGATGAGAGCTTCCGCGATACCGGCGGAGATCGCCGCGATGCCGCCCGACCCGGTGAGAGCCATGCCGGAGAACGCGTTGATGATGCCGAAGGTCGTTCCGAACAGACCGACGAACGGCGCGGTGGCGCCGGTGGTGGCGAGGAAGGAGAGGCCCTTCTTCAGGTCGGCGAGGTTCACGGCGGTGGCGCGCTGCATCGCGCGCTTGGCCGCTTCGAGCGCCGCTTCACGGTCGGTTTCGCCGGTGGCGCCCTGGAACTGCCATTCCTGGAGGCCGGCCAGAGAGACCTTGGCGAGGTGGGAGGACTTCATTCCGGCAGAGCTCGAGAGATCGACCGCTTCCTTCAACTTACCGGCCTTCAGAAGGCGGGCCACGTCGGCCGCGTACTTCCGGGACTGCTGTTTGGCGCTGCTGTACAGCTTGTAGCGGTCAAACATGATCGCGATGGACCAAATGGACATGATGAGCAGGGTGAAGACAACGCCCTTCGCAATCCAGCCCATGCTGGCCCACATATGTGCCATATCGAATTGCATCTTGAGACTCCTTAAGGTCGGTTTATTTAGAGATCGGGTGCGCCGAAGAAACGAGAGAGAAGGGCTTTCGCCTTGGGGGGTAGGGGACGGCCGAAACGGCTAGTTGAGCCTGAAGTTCACCGTCACCGTCATGATGACGGGAACCGGCACGCCGTTCAGGAGCGTCGGAGTGTACTGCCACTGCTTGACCGCATCGATGCCGGCCTGGTCGAGCAGGGGAATCCCGCGAAGGACCTTGACGTCGGTGACGCGACCCTGCGGAGAGATGGTGCATTCGAGAATGACAATGCCCTGTACGCGCGCCTGTTTGGCGATATCGGGATAGACCGGAGCCACGTTCTTGGTCTTGGTGGGTTCCTTGATGTTGCCGCCGACCCGAACCGCCTGGACCGGCGCCGGGGGCTCGGCGGGCAAACCGCCGACGATGCCGCCGGCCACGCCACCAGCAACGCCGCCCTCAACACCGCCTTCCTGACCACCTTCGACGCCAAGGTCGATGCCGGCCGAAGGCTTGATCTCCTGGGGCACTTCCACGGGGGCCACGAACTTGACCTCCTGGGGCACAGGCTTGGGGGCTTCCCTCACCTGGGCTTTGGGGGCCGGGGGTGGGGGAGGAGGAGGAGGAGGAGGAGCGGCCGCGGGTTCGACGAAGAACGCCTTGACCGCGGCGGCGGGCTCGGGCAGCTCCTGGGCCTGGAGGAGGGGCACGATGACCACGGCCAGAAGGCCGATCACATGGAGCGCCAGGGACACCGAGAAGAACAGGCCACGCTTGGGCTTGTGCCCCTTGGTGTCCGATTCGACTAAATCTGCGAAAAGTTGTCGTTCCATCTGTCCCCTCGCTCTTGTCTTGAGAACATTCCCCGATCAAGAGACGTTACGTAAGGTGGATGAGGTCTATGAAGAACCAAGTGCCGAAACGGTTCTCGTCGAAATGAGTGCGGGGGATTCTAGACACCGCGACGAAACGCTGTCAACGAACAGTCTCGCATTGTCTGCCCGCATTTCGGCACGCCTTGGATCGTCAACGCTCAAGCACTTAACATATAACGCCTGACCGTACAGACTAGAGACGCGCCACCTTGATGAATCGTTGACGTAACTTTGATCGCTGCCCTACAATTCAGCGGAAACCGTCGCCATTCTTCTGAACCATTGATCCATCCTCCCCGCGGCCGGACCTTCCTGAAAACAGGGCTCCCGCTTGGAGAACCACGCTTCCCCTAAAAACCGCTTCCGCCCCTTTAGGGACGGCGCGAGGATAAAGCCCTTGAAAGACACCCACATGAGGCACGCGATTCGGACCCTGGTCGTTGTTCTGCTGGCCATTCCCGTCCTGAACTGCGCTCGCGTTCAGGAGCAGACGGCGCTTCGCGAGGGCCACCGGCTCTACAAAGATGAGAGCTTCCGCAAGGCCATCGACCAGTACAACATCGCCCTCGAGAAGAATCCCGGCAACATCGAAGCCACCTTCTACCTCGGAAGCTCCTATCACCAGCTCTTCCGTCCCGGCAAGGAAGAGTCGAAGGTCAACCTCGAAGAAGCGACCAAGCACTACAAGACCGTTCTCGCCGCCACCGCCTCCCCGGATGACCAGAAGTATCCGGTCCTCAAGAGGAACGCCCTGTCCGCCCTGGTCGGGATCTATGCCGACGACCCCTACCGCGACTTCGACACTTCCATGAAGTACGCGAACGAGCTCACGAGTTCTGATCCGGGGAACCTCCAGAATCTCTTCGCCATGGCGAACCTCTACGAGAAGTTCGGCCGGGTGAACGAGGCCGAAGCCTCGTACCGGAAAGCCGCCCTCGAGATTGCCCCCAAGGATCCGAAGGCCTGCGGCGCCCTCGCCGGCTTCTACAACAAGACGCTCTGGGACGAGAAGGGCGTGCCCGTCACCGACGGCAAGCCCGGTCGCGGTCGTTTCGACGACGCCGTCGCCCAGCTCAAGCTCTGCGCCGAACTCGATCCGACCGATCCTAAGGGCTACTACACCGTGGCGACCTTCTATTGGGATCAGTGCTACCGCGGTCCCCTGCTCGACGACGCGCGCAAGAAGAAGCTGGCCGATGAGGGCATGGAGTTCGTCAACAAAGCCCTCTCCATCAAGAGCGACTTCGTGGAGGCCCTCATCTATAAGGGTCTCCTCCTCCGCGAACAGGCCAAGCTCACCAGCAACCCGGCCACCCGCAACAACCTGATGGAAGAAGCGCAGGTGCTTCAGAAGCAGGCGGTCGAACTGAAGAAGCAGCAGGAAGCCGAACTCGCCGAGAAGGCGAAGCAGGCGGCGGCCACCGCCACCAGCTGATTCGTTCCGCTACGGTCCGGTCCTGAAAAAGGCGCGCGTCTTCAGCGCGCCTTTTTCTTTGTCGCTTTTCGAGCTTTGAGCGTCGGGCGCGCGGGCGTGGCCGCCTTCCCTGGCCTGGGTGCCGGCTTTGGTGAGGGCTTCCGGGTCGGGGTCTTCTTCCGCCCGGCCGGCGCGGCCGCCGCCTCGCTCAGCCGGCGCACGTAGGCCGCCAGCATCTCGTTCTCGTAGGTGACCGAGTTCAGGAACAAGGACTCCGCGAGATAGTCGCGACGTTCGGCCGGGGTCATTTGATCGATCAGGGCGAGGATCTCCGCCCGCATCGTCTCGAAGGATGAGTTGAGGACGTTCCCGAGGGTGATCTCCTTATAGAGAGCCTCGACGATGGCCAGCAGATCCCCATCTATGGGAACTTCGAAGCCGGTGGACAGACGCAGGTTGCGGGTTTTCGACATGGTTACTTCCCGTCCGACGCGCCGAAGGCCCGCACCGCCTCGTCTTCCTCGCGGAAGATGGGCACGATCTTGTGAACCCCCGCCATCGAGAGCATGGTCTCCACCCGCGCCTGAGGCGCCAGGATGTGCAACGCTCCGCCGCGGTCGGTGGCCAGCCGGTAGATGTCCATGATGCATCCGATGGTCGCGCTGTCGATGTATGAAACCGCCGCGAGGTCGAGCACCAGGGTGCGGGCGCCCTTCTCCACTTCCTCCCTGGTCTTCGCCACCAAAGTGGGCAGCAAGGGATAAATGACGCGGGCGGTCAATACGCGAACGATGGTCGCGTCGCCGTTCTTCTCAATCGAAAGGTCCAAGGGTGTTCTCCTTCACAAAGTCGCCAAAGCCGTCCTACCGAGGCCCCCGGGCCAAGAGCGCCCGGGCCAGCTCCTCACGTCCTCGATTGATCCGGCTCTTGATCGTGCCGACGGGGAGCGAGAGCTTCACCGCCATTTCTTCGTAGGCCAGTCCCTTCAGATCACGCAGCACCACCGCCTCCCGGAGCTTCTCCGGCAGGGTGGCGAGTCCCTGACGCAGGAACTCTTTCGCTTCCGAGGCCTCGATCGACCGCAGGGGGTCGGTAGAGGACGGCGGCGCCACCGCGAGATCGAAGGCGAGGCCGTCATCGACCATCGTCCTTTGTTCTCTTCGAGTGGAGCGATAGTTGTCGATGCAGTGGTTGCGCGCCACCGAGGCCAGCCATTTCGAAAAATCAGCCGCCGGATCGAACTTGCCGAGGTTCTTGAAGATGCGGAGGAAGATCTCCTGGGCGAGGTCTTCGGCGCGATCGTGGCGTCCGGTGAACTTGTAGGCGATATTGAAGACCCGCCGACGGTGCTTCTCCACCAGCAGCTCCCACGAAGCGCTGTCTCCCTCAAGGCACTTCGCGACCATCATCACGTCCTCGGGGCGAGGTTCGGTTCGGGTTTCGAGCACTTTGGAGAAGGGTTTCAAGAGGATTGGGTGTTGAGGGGACCGGGTCCGGCTCAGCGCAGCTCCGGTCGTCCGGCTTCGGTCCACGCGGTATACCAGAAGCTGCCCACGTCGGCAGCCGCGTTCGAGAGAATCTCACCGAGCAGCCGCCCGGTGCGAAGCTCGAGGGCCTCGAAGTAGGCGCCACCGTACGAGGACTTGCCTCGGTAGGCCAGTCGGTCGGCATAGAGGAGGTTGTCGACCCACACATGGTTGCGCACCATGGCTCCGAAGACATAGTCGCGCGGATTTTCCAACAGGCGGGCAGCTTCGGGATTCAACTTGAGCCGCCCTTCCATGCCCTCGGGGAGTTGAGAGCTGAACCGCTTGGCCAGGCCCGGCTGCTCCGTCTTTTGTCCGTCGAAGTTCTCCGACAGGGCGAGAGGGTTGTTCAGATCCGCGGCCAGAATAGCCACCGCGTCCGCCTCTCTGAGAATCCGCTCCTTGTCGCCGCTCTTGAAAGCCTCGACCAGGCGGGCCTGCGCCTCCAGCAGCAGGAAGGGCAGACGGCCCACCTTCTGGAGATCCGCCTTCGTCTTGAGAGTCGCCTCGTCCTGCGCGATGTCTCCGAAGGGGAAACGGCCGAGGGTTTCGAGGCTGAAGCGTCGACCCTCCGGCCGTTCGGGCGCGTCCTCATCAGGCGTGAGACTTGGAAGTTCGTAGCGATGTTCCTCGAAGAACTTCTTCTGCGCTTTGGGAAGGGTGTCGATGGCCTTTCGCAGCACCAGTCGATAGACGGTGTCGCTCCAGGCGAGCGCGGGGGTCGGCAGCAGCGCCACCACGGTCAGGGCGACAAGGCGCGCGAGTCGGGTCGATTTCATCAGATTCTCCTCAAGGTTTCGAAAACCTATTCTGCGCGAGCTACCGTGATGGCCCGAACTTCGCCAACCCCCGCGGCCAGCAGAGTGGCCGCGCACTCGCGCAGCGTGGCGCCAGTGGTAGCGACATCATCCACCAACACCACGGTGGCGCCGATGAGCGAGGGCGAATTCTGGACCTGAAAGGCCCGGGCCACATTGCGACGCCGATCCCGAGCCTTAAGGTGGGTCTGCGATGGGGTGTTCCGAATGCGGCTCAGAGCCGACGACACCGGCAGTCCGCTGATCCGGCCAAGAGCCTCGGCCAAAAGGGCGGCCTGATTGAAACCGCGCTCCTTCAGTCGCTCGACGTGCAGAGGCACGCCGATCAGGCTGTGTGCGCCAAAGAGAACCGCGCGTCCTCGCTCCCGGCTCAAGATTCGGAGGGCCAGACGCTCCGCGGTCTTGTGACGGCCCTGATACTTGAGGGCGACCACACAGTCGCGAAGCGGGCCGGCGTAAACCCCCAATGCCGCGCCGCGAGAAAGCACCGAGCGCCCACGCCGGCAACGGCCACAAAGCCGCAAAGACCTCTCCGCCCCGGCCACCGCCGAAGCCGGGAGGGGCGCACCGCAGGCGCAGGCGTCGTTCGGCATCTCGGGAAGCCTGGCCCAGCAGTCTGAACAAAGGGGCGGATCATGGGCGGCGATCAGGCCGCGGCATGACACGCAGGGCGTCGGGAAGACCGCGCCGGCCAGCGCGTCCCAAGCCTTCGTCCAGAAGAGCGTCAACTTGGGGATCGCTCAGCCTAGATCAGGCCCGCTTCGATCTTCTCCTGGCAGCTCAGACAGTGCTTGGCCCAGGGAACGGCCTCCAGGCGCTTACGTTCCACATCGTCTCCACACACCACGCAGGCCCCGAAACGCTTCTCGTCGATGCGGATGATGGCGTCGTCGATCATCTGGATCTCGTCGCGCTCCTTGTTCGACAGGCTGAAGAGGAACTCCTTGGTGTAGGAGTTGGCTGCCTTATCGACCGGATCATGGGACGCGTCTGCATCGACATTCTTGCCCTGCGACCGGGTCTTGTCATAGCCCCTGGTGATGTCGGTCTTCTGCTCGACGAGGCGCTTCCGATAGATCTTGAGCGTCTTTGTGTCCATGTCCGATCTCTTCTCCTTTGATGTTTCGCTTTCCACCCGGCGTTTCGGGCCCGCCCTCAGACAATTCCGAATCGCTTGCACTTCTCCCAGAGCGATTTGCGCGAGATACCGAGGATCCTCGCCGCCTCCGCCTTGGTTCCGGTCGAATTCTCAAGCACCCAGAGGATGTAGGCCCGCTCCACTTCTTTGAGAGTTGGAGCCGCTCCCCGGAATGAACGCACGACAGTATCAGGACTCAGTAGGTTTTTGGGCAGGGTCGAGGCATCGAGATCTCCACTCCCGTCGTGACGCAGCGTGGCCCGTTCGATGGTCGAGTGCAGCTCACGCACGTTCCCCGGCCAGGAATAGGCCCTGAGGATCTGCTCGGCGGCCTCCGAAAAACCCTTCGCCAGAGTCTTGCCCCGGTTGCGCTCCAAGGACAGGAACGCGGCGGCGAGGGGAAGGATGTCCTCGACGCGCTCCCTCAGAGGAGGCACAGGAATGGTGATCACGGACAGCCGGTGATACAGGTCGTCCCGGAATGTGCCGTTCGCTATCGCGTCTTTGAGTGGCCCGCGCGAGGTGGCCACGTAACGCACATCCACCGTCCGCTCGACACTCTCGCCAAGGCGCTGGATTCGCCCCTCTTCGATGGCGCGCAGGAGCTTGGCCTGGATGGTCGAGGACAGGTCTTCGACATGGTCGAGCACGAGTGTGCCGCCGTTCGCCCGCTCGAGCCGCCCGCTCTGGGCCTCGAAAGCATGGGTGAAGGCCCCCCGTCCGTGGCCGAAGAACTCGGACTCCGCAAGCGACTCCGTGATCGCTCCGCAGGAGAGAACCTCGAAGGGACCCAGTCTGCGCGGGCTTAGCTGATGCAGAGCCTCGGCGATCCGCCCCTTGCCGGTTCCGGTCTCGCCCTCGATCACCACCGGGGCCATGGCCGCGGCGACGCGGGGCAGAAAGGACTCGATCTCCCGCATGGCCGGTGAGGCCGCGATCAGGGGCCCAGGGGTCAATCCTTGACCTCTTCGCGCCGCGCGCCACCCCACAATCGTTCGAGGTCATAAAACTCGCGGCTCTTGGGGGTGAAGACGTGAATCACGAACGGACCGTAGTCCATCAGAATCCACTCGCGTCGCGGATAACCCTCGAGGTGGCGGGGCTTGACTCCTTCGAGTCGCAGCTTCTCCTCGATGGCATCGACGATCGCCACCACCTGCCGCTGGTTCTTTCCCGTAGCGATGGTGAAGCCGTCGGCGAGCCCCGACCCTTCGGCCAGTTCGAGCACCACCACGTTCTCCGCCTGCTTGGCGAGCGCCGCGTGGGCGGCGGTCCGGCAATATTCCATGGCTTTCACTTGTACAGCCCTTTCTCCTCGATGTAGAGCCGCACCGACTCGGGGGTGAGATAACGAATGGACCGTCCTTGCGAGACGGCCTCCCGGATTTCCGTGGACGAGATGGCGAGCCCTTGGAACTCGGAAGCGCCGGGGAATGCGGAAGCGCCGGGCCGGCCGAGGACGCGGATCTCCGCCATCTCCCGGATGGCCGAAATCTCCCGCCACTGTTCGATACCCCGGGCGGCATCAGACCCGACGATCAGCGCGAACGTGTCGTCCGGCGATCGGCCACAAAGATCCCGCAGCGTGTCTACCGTGTAGCTCGGCGCGTCGCGGGCCAATTCACAATCGTCGACCCGAAGCGCCTCGTTGTCCCGCGCCGCGAGCTTCAACATGGCGAGCCGATCCGGGTCGGGCGCGCTCGCCGGGCCCTTGAATGGCGAGCGCCTCGCGGGGATAAGGAGCACACGGTTGAGGCCGAACGCTTCGAGCGCCCACTCGGCGGCCCGCAGGTGACCGTAGTGCACGGGGTCGTAGGAACCGCCGAGCAGACCCACCCGCACGCCCTCAGGCCTCCTCCCGGGGGCTCTGGAGCATGAAGGCGAGATGCTTCGTGAGCTCCGTGAGGCCCGCCCCGGTGGCGGCCGAAACTTCGAACAACTTTAGGCCCTCACGATCGGCGATGGCGCGGATCGAAGGAAGCGGGTCCTCTTCTTCGCGGGCCAGATCGCGTTTGCTGGCCACGAGCACCCGGGGACGGCTGGAGAGCGCGGGGGAAAAAGCGTTCAGCTCGCGGCAGATGGTTTCGTAGTCCTCCGTCACGTCCCGACCGGAGAGACCGGAGGCATCGATCACGTGAGCCAGCACGCGCGTCCGTTCGACATGGCGGAGGAAATCGAGACCGAGGCCGGCCCCGTGTGAGGCGCCTTCGATGATGCCCGGCACGTCCGCCACCACGAAGTCGAAATCGTCCCACGAGGCCATGCCCAGTACCGGCGTGAGCGTGGTGAAAGGGTAATCGGCGATCTTGGGCTTGGCCGCGGAGATCTTGGAGAGCAGGGTGGACTTGCCTGCGTTGGGAAGACCCACCAGGCCCACGTCGGCCAGAAGCTTGAGATCGAGCCACAACCAGCGCTCTTCCCCCGCTTCGCCGGGATCGGCGTTTCTGGGCGCGCGGTTGGTGTTCGAGAGATAACTCTTGTTGCCCCGCCCACCGCGCCCGCCCTTGGCGATGAGGAGTTCCTGGCCGTGTTCGATCACCTCGCCCATCACGAGGTCGGTGCCCTCTTCGCGAACCACCGTTCCCAGCGGGACCTGGATCAGGGTGTCCTTGGCGTCTTTGCCCGTGCGGTTGCTGGGGCCTCCGTGGCCGCCACGTTTGGCTCGGAACTCAACGTGGAACCGAAGCGGCAACAGGGTGTTCTGATTCACCTGGCCCACGAGAATCACGTCCCCGCCGGCTCCACCGTTGCCGCCATCGGGGCCGCCCATGGGCACGAAGGTCTCTCGCCGGAAACTCGCGCAACC
>Ga0075163_10012483_pt1 | contig 11061 bp, 11 predicted proteins | sample JI1023141ADNA_FD_71478 | JGI IMG/M metagenome (GOLD analysis project Ga0075163, IMG submission 71478) | Wastewater effluent complex algal communities from Wisconsin, to seasonally profile nutrient transformation and Carbon sequestration -... | ecosystem: Engineered > WWTP > Effluent > Algae...
CAGAGGACAAGCTGGCGCGTGTGAGTGCGCTAGTGGCGCGGCTCGATGCGGTCGTTGCGGCACCCGCGGCGTCTGCACGCACGCCCCTCGACGAAACGCGCGACGCCTACGTGGCCGCGACAACGGCCGCGTACGCGTACGCAGCGACAGCTTTGGCGCGAATGTCCGTCACGCAGCGGAAGCACGCTGAGGAGCTCCTCGCACGTCTCGAGGAGACGGAGGGGTACTTCTGGAACCTGGGCGGAGACGCCGCTGCAGAGGCGGACCACGTGAAGAAGGGTGCGGAGGCGAAGCGGCTCCTCACGAAGCGCATCAGCAAGGCCCGTAAGGGCTGATCACGAAGGGGACCCAACGCATGCGCGTTGGGTTCTCTTTAGCTACCCAGCGACCCCCACCCTCAAACTCTTGATCGCGCTCACCAACCGCCCCAACACCAGCTTCATCCCAACCGTCGGAATCCCCGACGCTCCCGACGGCGTTGGATGCGTGTGCGCGTCGAAGTGCGTGAACAACGCGTTGACCAAGATCTCGAGCTGTTCGAAGCGAGCCAGGTGCGCCACCAGCGCTTCTCCGCCGAGTACCACGCTGTCTGCCCCTGTGGCGTTCAGCATGATCTTACGTGCCGAGACCTTGGCCTGCCCCGACAGCGTCTCGAGGTCGATATTGCCCCCCTGCAGAGACTTCAGCAGGATGCGCCCGCGGAGAGTCTCGACGGTGTACTGGCCGTTCGGCTTGGTGACTTGTCCCACCTTCGTGCTGCAGTCACCGTCGTTGACGGTCGTCGTATGCTTGCCGCCTGCCGTCACGCTCACGTCGCGTCCAGCTGAGACGCCCCAATCCCTGACGGCAGCCGCAGCGGAGTCGTTGCCTACCGACGAAGTCTCGTTGCCGTCGACGGTACGCACGGAGTTACCCTGCACGACGTTCGAGGCGTTGCCGTCCGTGAGCACCTCGCGGTCGCCGCGCACAATGTCTCGGGAGTTGCCCCCCTGCTCGGTCACCGCGGGCTCCCCCGAGCGCGCGCCGGACTGCAGCACGACCCCGTCGAGCCCGAAGATGCTGCAGCGGCCGTTGCTGTCCACGTGCATCTTGAAGAGCGTCTGGCCCTCAGGAGTCGTGAGCTCGAAGTTGAAGAGGTCGCCGATGGCCCCGAGGTCCATGCGGATGGTCCAGTTCTGCTCTGTCGCGCCGGACTCCGACGCTTGGTCCGAGGCGCCGCGGAACGACATGTTCACGCGCCCGTCGCGGTTGTCGATCTTGAACTCGCCCATGTCCGTCACCATGCGGTAGTTCCGCGCGATGATCTCGATGAGGTTTCGAAGAGAGTGAGCACGAATCTGCGAGAGCAGCGAGCCCATCAAGACAGCGATGCCGCCCTCGAGGACACCTACACGGGCACCCGACGCGTTGCCGCGCACGTCGTCGCCTGCGACGAGGTCAGAAGGCTCGCCGTTGCTGCGGAACGTACCCGTCGCATAGTTCTGAGTGAGTGCGTTGACGGACGCCTCGGACCCTCCAGTAACAGGAATGCCTGTGTCCGTGGCTTCCTCCGCGGGCATTGACAGGACGCCGTCGATGTACGCGAAGTTGAGGTCGAAGCGGACGAGGACAGTGGTGCCCACCGGGAGCACGGCGAGGTCCGACGGTGAAGAGCGTTTACGCTGCAGGCCCGGCAGGTTCTGCCCTGCCATCGTACGCACTGAGTACGCGTAGCGTTCCGTGTCGACAGACGTAACGGTGCCCATTTCGGGCGCGGAGACACCGGTAGAGCGGCCTACGCCGCCGTGTCGTGCAGGGCCGCGGTGGGTAGCATTGGGATCGCGAGAGGACATAGGGACCAGAATAGCACGGAGTTCTGCGGTAGAAGGGTGCGAGGAGATTCTAGATGAATGGCTGACACCTACAAGATCGTACGCATGTACTTCAACAAGGACATCCCGAAGCGCACCATCGACACGCGTCTCACGCTCGAGGAGGCCCAAGCACATTGCAGCGACCCTGAGACCTCGAGCCGTACCTGCACTAAGCCCGCAGGCGTTCGCCGGACGCGTAAGCTCGGCCATTGGTTCGACGGCTATACCAAAGAGTAACTTCTGATACTCTTCGGCGATGACTCGCTGCCATCGCTGTCGGATTCACATAGCGGACACTCGCTACAAGTACTGCTTCGAGTGCGATCCCCCGCCCTTCTGGGCATCAGTTCCGTTTGTGCGCGATGTGGCGTACGTGCGGGCACGTTGGTTTGACAGGAAATACGTAAAAAGGTAGAAAGACCCTATGTATATCAAAGGAACGCCTTCGGGCTACGAAGACTCCGTCGAAAAGGGAGAGTCTGGGTGGGCCGTGTGGAAGAAGCGAGACGATGGGAAACCGCCGTGTGCGCACGCCGAGTGTCGCGCGCCCTACAACGAAAAAGAGCCCGCGCACGCGTGGAGTGTCCAGAATGTGGTGACGCCGGGTGCGACGACGTCAACTGCTTCTCTGGCGGGCGAGGCTGTTTGTGCCCTGCGTGTGAGGACGGAGAGGTGCTGAAGCCCGAAGGCTGGGAGCCACCTACGGAGGCTATTCGGGCGATTCTGGTGAAGGACGGGTGGACGCCGTGAGCAGCGATCTTCTGCATGTGCTTGTGGGTATGTTCATCGCGACTACGCTGATACACAGCGTGGTATTCGCGGCGATCCCGACCAGCGCGCAGCGCGTTCTGTTCATCAACGCTACGTGGCCTGTGTGGGTGGTCTCTAGCCTCTACGTCTCTCTACGGCTGCTGTGTAAGTTTGTGTTACAACGAAAGAACAAAGAAGAATGAGCATCCGAAACAAGGGCACGTGGACTGACATCTGCGAAGTCCCCGAGAAGCACCTCATCGCAGTGCTGAAGCACATGGAAGTACGCGCAGACGCGATCGTGTCCTTCACCAAGCGTGGCGACGGGTACATGCTACACATGCAGGGAGTTCTCGAAGAGAAGATCGGCAAAGGAGAGCCGGCCGCGTGGTGTAATCACGTACTCGGTTTCATTGAGGGTTTGGAGTACAACCAATGAGCGACCTCTACGCAGCGAAAGTCATCGAAGATTCCATCCCCGCCGACCTCCGGCACACGCCGAATGTCCGCCTGACCACCGTCGAGCTCACCTTCCCCCGCTTCATTCTCGCAGAGGTGAACACGCATCGGATGATGTCTCGAGGGAGTGAGTCGAGCCGCGCCATCCCCGTCGAGAAGCGCATCGAGCGCGTGCGGGAAAACCCGTTCGTGCCCGCGGCGTTCTCGGCGAACAAGAAGGGGATGCAGGCGGGAGCAGCCCTCAACGAAGCAGAGAACCTGCAGGCACAGAAGGACTGGCTCGACATGTGCTACGACGTGATCCGAGGTACGGAGCGCTTCGTCACGAATGGCACGCACAAGCAGTGGGCCAACCGCCCCCTCGAGCCGTTCGCGTGGCACACCGCGGTGGTGTCGTCGTGTTACTGGGACAACTGGGATGCCCTGCGTATCTCGCCGCATGCTCAGCCGGAGTTCTACGAGATCGCGAAGCTGTGCTACGAGGCGCGCCGGAACTCGACGCCACGGCAGCTCAAGCCAGGCGAGCTCCACGGTCCGTACATCCAAGAGGACGAGCGCAGCCTCGAGGTCGACATCCTCAAGCGCCTGTCGACGGCACGCTGCGCGCGCGTGAGCTACCTCTCGCAGTCTGGCATCCGTGACCACGAAGAGGACATCAGCCTCTACAACCGGCTGGCTGGTCCAGGCCACATGGGGCCCTTCGAGCACGTGGCGACCTGCGGCGAAGTGGGGCCGCTGCCCTTGGACTTTCCCGAAGACAAGGACATCCCCCGCGCCATCTACAACGCGGAGAAGCTGGCAGGCAACTTCTCTCCGCCGTGGATTCAGCACCGCAAGGAGATCCCCAACGAGGCCGTGGCGAAGCGCGTTGAGGAGTTCTATCCATGGTAACCGGCGTCGAGTTGTGCATGACGCGCTCGCCCGCCCTCATCGTTCTCCATGAGGGCGGGGTGTGGTACACGAATCAGGCCGGAGGGCACCTGTGTGCGCAGCCTGGAGCTCGCGGCTTCTATCTCCCGCTCGACGGTCGCGTGTGGGGTTTCGACGAAGAAGCGAAGGTGAAAGCGCTTATCAATCATTGGGGGCCCGTCCGCGATCTCCCCGACTGGGACTTTGCTGCGTTGGACCTGCCGGGGCTCGTGATGGCTACGCCACAGGAGATCTTCAACCATAGCTTGATGCTCGATGCGTTCGAGTTCGGAGAAGCCTGGCTCCCCGTGGTGGTGCGCGACCCGCACGAAGCCCGGCACATACTACCTGTCGCGGATCCGGAGCAGCTTCGCGACCGCGTATGCATCCTCACGTGGGAGAACTCAGACTAATGGCTGACTACTACACAGCGACCTGTTTCGAGATCCCCAACGTGTCGCCGATGGAGGCGTCGTGGTTCCGGGCTATGCTCGCCGATATCGAAGGCGTCTTCGACGATGGTGAATTCCTCGAGGACAAGGACGAAGAGACCCAGGCTCTCTGGGCGCAGATAGAGCAGTGTGGGTACTTGGCACTCCCGTACGCCCTCTATGACGAGCCTCGCCGCGTACTCACCAACTGCGGGGAAGACATCTCCATCGACGTCCTGAACATCGTCCTGAAAGCCTTCCTCAAGCGCTGGAACCGCGTCGACACCATCGAGTACACCTGGTCTCACCGTAGCGACAACTGCGAAGAGGTCGGGGAGTTCTACGGGGGGGCAGAGTCGGTGTGCGCACAACGTACGCGCGCCGGAATCGTCGACGAGATCGCGAAGCTGTTCTACGAAGAGTTTGGGAGTAGCGTGAGCGGACGCTACACCACGGAGACCGGCCACACGGTGTCCTACGACAACGGCGTGTTGCGCGTGGCAACGCTTACGTCCGTGGCGCTTCTCGCCGACGCCCCGTCAGCAGACTCCAAGGAGTATCTCCCTGCGTTTCTGGAGCTATGGAAAGGGCTCACGGAGTCTCGCAAACAGAGAGAGCAGGGTGCTGACGTGGCGCAGCGAGTGCTCGACGACCTCCACACGCTCCGCGCAAAGAAAGCAGGGAAGTAGTGCGTACTGTTTACACGTGTCCGGAGTGCGGCAGTCCAGCCATCCAGCGTCACGTGTGGGTGGACGTGAATCACCCTACGTGGCGCCCTAATCGTATCACCTTGAGCGGGACGTACTGCTGCCCGGACTGCGAGACAGACTTCGACTACCCCGCGGTGATCGAAGAGGACGACGTCGAGGGCGTAGTGCATTCGACGGACTGCATGCTAGGACTCGACTGCACGTGTGGGGTGGCCAGTGACTAGGCGCTCCGAAAACAAGCCCTCCAACGGGTAAAAGAATAGGTACTGCTGTACCTACTCTTCCCCTCCTAGGAGTTTTCCATGCTCATCGGAACCCATGACGGCGTGTTCCACGCCGACGAAGTGATGGCCTGCGCCATCTTGCGGCGCCTCTACCCCGACGCGCGAATCATCCGCACACGCGACCCCGTGTGTCTTGCGCAGTGCGACATCCTCGTCGATGTCGGCGGAGTTTACGACGACGCGAAGAAGCGTTACGACCACCACCAGCGTGGGTTCGACAAGAAGCGTGAGAACGGCGTGAAGTACAGTTCGGCGGGCCTGGTATGGTTCCACTACGGAACCATCCTGGGCCCGCTCGAGGTGTACGAACAGGTTGACCGTTCTCTCATCGCCGCTATCGACGCGGCCGACAACGGACAGCGCATCCACGAGGCCCCGGGCCTTGTGCCGGTGCAGACGGTCTCTGGGCTCATCGCCTCAATGAACCCGACGTGGCTCGAGGAGGTCCCAGTGAATAAGCGTTTCGACGACGCGCTGTTCCTAGCGGGCCTTGTGCTGGAGCGCGCCGTCCAGAACGCCCTGGCGCGCATCAGCGCCCGTAAGTGGGTCGAGGACGCGCTCCTCAAGGCTCACGACGGGTACTTGGTGCTCCACAAGTACATGCCCTGGCAGGAGGTCGTCTGTGGCACCTTCGCGCGCCAGGACGTGCTCTACGTCCTCTTCCCGTCCGAAGACGGCACCTGGAAGGTCCAGGGCGTGCCGAAGACCCCTGGCGGGTTCGAGGTGCGGAAGCCGCTGCCTGCGGAGTGGGCCGGGGTGCTCGAAGGCACTATGGCGTGCATCTCGGGGGTGGAGGACGCCGTGTTCTGCCACAGCCAGCGGTTCGTCTGCGGAGCGCGGTCGCTGGCGGGGGCGGAGAAGCTGGTGAAGATGGCGGTGGACTACAAGTAGTCCACCGTCTCGGCCGCGTGCATAACGAGAAAGGGCCTCTCCAACGAGAGGCCCTTTTCTTTAGCTGCGAGCGCGTCGTTCAGACGGTGGACTGAACGGTCGCGTTGCTCATGTTCTCCGACTCCGCGTCCGCGATCGTGTTGTCCTTGAAGCCCAGCACCGCGTCCACCGTCGCTCGAGGCACGTTGCCCTGCGCCACGTCATCCGCCTGGAAGGGCATGATGCGGTCGAACACGAAGGTGACCATCTCGGCGACCATCGTCGTGCCCGCCTGAAAACCGATGTTGTAGCTGTTGATCAGCGAAAGCTCAGCGTAGAACCCGCCGACCGGGTCGTGCATCTTCGTGCGCAGCAACGCGGCGAGACCGAACGGGATGAGGTAGAGCTCCGAGTCGAGGTTCGTCAAGAACGTCGCGTTGCTGCTCTGCGCTGCCGGGTCATCGAAGAGGTCCCAGCGAAGGTTCTGCGTCTTCGCGTTGTGGTGCAGCACGCGCAGCAGGTTGCGGCCGTTGACGAAGAGGCGCTGGATCTGACCCTGCCCCTGCGCCTTGCCAGACACGAAGAACGAGCGGCCCGAGCCGATGCTCATGACCGGGGTCGTCGGCTTGCTCTGGCCCACGTTGAAGCTCTGCAACATGCCGATGGCGAGCAGCGAGCTCACCGAGGTGCCCGAGACGTCGTCGGCGCGCGCGATGTCCGACCGCGCCGGCCCGCTGAGCACCAGCGTGTCGTCGGGGTGCGCCGCGGTGTACGTGGCGTTGTCCATGAGGCGCTCGACGTAGTTGTCCTGAAAGCGCCAGGTAGTGAGGCCCTTAGTGATTCCGATCGGCATGGTGATCTCCTTGGGTCGCTGGCTGTTGCTTCCCGAAATACATTTTGAGTGCGTCGACGTCGAGCTCGTCGAGAGGGTTGGGCGCAGCAGGCGCTTGGGCCTCATTGTACGCCCGAATAGCGGTGACCGCTGGAATAGTCAACGCGGCTGCGCCGACTGTGGGGAGCACGTACTTACGCAACGAGCCCTTCTCTGCGAGGTGCGGGAGAAACCGGTCTGCGGCGGAGTCCGCTACGATCTTGCCTGCGGTGGTGCTGAAGGGTGTGACGAGAAAGGGCTCGATGCGCTTTGGGGCAGCCGCTGCCACAGTCGGGGGCTCTGCGGGCTCTGGAGGGGTCTCCAGAGCGCTAGCTACGCGTACCTGCTGTGGGTACTGCTGTGGACGTGGCTGCGGCTGCTGAGCGGGCTGCTCATGGCCTCCGCCCGGTAGCATGCCCATCAGCTTGTCCCCCACGTAGAAGTCCGCCGCGACAGTAGCAGGCGCGGCCAGCGCTTCCATGGCGTGCGCACCGCGAGAACCCTTTTCTCCGAAAGGGTTCATGCCCCTGACGTTGTCGCGCCATCGCGCGTCCACGGTCTTCTTGGCGATGTCCTTGCCGTATCCTGCTGAGGCGATGCTGTGCTGCCGCAGATTACGCAACGGCTGCGTCACGAGCCCCGACGCAGCTCCGCCGACCGCTCCCTGGAGCGCCATGGGAATCGCTCCCTTGACTGCCCCCTCGAGACGGTGCCCTTCTTCTGCCTGGTAAGCCCCAATGCCGCCACCAACCACGGCGCCGAAGCCCGCGCCGCCCTTGGCGTAGTCCTTCACCGTCTTCCCGAGCCCCTGTGTGGCGATGTTGCCTCCCAGGTGCTTCGAGTACAGGCGCCCTCCCGCAGGGCCGCTAGCAGCAGGCGCAAACTTCTTCGCGACGCTCAAGGCGCCACGAAGAAAGGCTGCTTTCGTGCGGTAGGTGCTCATCAGCCGATGAGGTGAAGCCCGATGACGTTGAGGGGCGTCGGGCGGCCGACGTTGATGTAGAGCTCGACGCGGTCCGGCGATGCCGTGCTGACAGCCAGCGAGACGATCGCCGCGTCCGTGAGCGGCGCTCCGATGCGGGCCACACGCTTGGTCTTCAGCGTCTGCACGCCGGAGTTCACCGCCTGGCGCTGGAAGCCCAGGAGCTCCTCTGTGACGTTCCACTTGCCGATGAAGGCGTCGAGGATCGCGACGAAGAACTTCGAGAGGTAGTCGAAGTTCTTGACCATCGAGTACTCTCCGGTCTGAAGCGCCGAGGTGTCAGTGGTGACCTGGTGGATGCTGTACGGCAGGGACTCCGGCGAGTCCTGCACGAACACGTAGATACCGCCCTCGCTGATGCGCGTGAGCTGCCGCTCCGTGAAGTAGTTCTGCGAGTGGAACACCTCGTCGATGCCCGCGCAGCCGATGCGCGAGAAGCCTTGGTGGTTCGGCAGCCCAGCGGTCATGCCGCCCACCACGGCGGCCAGGAAGGTGCCCGGCTGCGGGTCGGCGTCGTCGGCCGCGTTGCCCGCGAGGCGGGGCTTGCTGCCGTCCTTGAGGCCCGACACCTTGACGCTGTCGGACCACGTGATGATGGCCCGCTGCGAGCGCACGCTCTGTCCGATGGTCACCAGGCGGTCAGCCTGCTGGTCCTTCGTCAGGTTGCGGATGAGGCGGTAGCGGATCGAGCCCTGCGTCACGTTGGTGCCCGTGCCGAGACGGTTGTCGAGGTGCGGGAGCTCCGTCTCTGTGGCGCTCGAGTTGTTGACGTACGCGCCACTCACGATGTTCACGATCTCGAGACGCTGCTCCGAGATGACCTCATTCACGACGAACCGCTTCGTGCCCGTCGAGAAGGTCGCGTTGGGGTTCGTCGGGATCTCGATGATGTCGCCCGGGACCACGCCGTTCGTGAGGAACGTCGCCGCGGCATCGAAGAGCCGGATGTAGACGGCGTCGAGCGCGGCGAGCGTGACATCGTTCACACCTGCGGTGCCCGTCGAGAGCGCGGCGGGCGCTGCAGCCGCCACAACCGTCGCAGGCACCACGGTGCTCGCGACGAGGTTGATGGAGCCCGTGAAGGGCGTCAGGACGCCCGTGCCGAGGTTCACAGCGGCCACCACGTCAGCCGCCGTGAGGGTACCGTTCGCCCAGTGGCCGGTGATGACGGTTGACGTGTTGGCGACTTCGACGATCGACTGGATGCTGCCGACAGGCACGGTCACGGCGTTGACGAGAGACACCGTGCGGCCGTCAGCCAGCGCACCGGAGCCCGCCACCATGGACGTGAAGCGCACGTCGCTGCGCACCAGGTACCCTCGGTAGTCGGCCAGCGCGATCACGTCAGCCCCCGTCGAGGGACGGTAGATGCGCACGTTGGCACCGAGGCTGCTGAGCGTCGGGACCGCGGTGTTGGTCTCGAGCACCGAAGCGCCATTGATGTGCGCGATGGTGTAGTTGCCATCGGCGATGCCGTTGTAGGTCGCGCTGAGCTGCAGGATGTCCCCGGGGCGCACGCCAGCGGCCTGCACCAGCTCGGCCCCGAAGGTCACGCGCCGGTTGCCCGCCGGGATAGCTCCCGAGCGGATCTCAGAGGTACCCGTGGTGACCTCCGCCACGACGTCCTCGGTCGTGACGAGCGGCACACTGCCGATGGCCACGCGGAACTTCTGTGGGACGCCCGTCGAGAGAGCGAGCTCTGGGTCGGCCAGGGTGACGTTGTCCGCGTTGAACATCGCGATGATGCTCAGCAGCGGGGTACCGACGACGACCGCGTAGATGACCTTGTCGCTCGAGAGCAGGTCACGGGCCGCGGTGTAGCCAACGAGGTCATCGGACTCGACGCCGAACGCGTAGATGGGCGCTTGGCCAGCGTTCTGCGTCGCCGTGAAGCAGAGTGCCCCGAGCGGGTTGCGCGCGTCGATCTTGCCGATCTTCGTCTCGATGTCCGTGATGGCTGTGCCGGGGTCGATCGAGAGCTTCGCCTGGAGGTCCGTGCGAAAGGCGCGGTACTCGACGTAGACGTTGGCGAAGGACACCACACGCTGGATCGCGTTGACCGCGACGGTGACGCCGCCAAGCAGCGTGATCTCGTTGGAGACCCCGAAGGCCGGGAGCGACACGAAGCTGCTGTTGACCTGCGTGTCATGCAGCGTGCGCTCGACGCGAAAGTCGAGGGACGCCGTGGTCGCGAGGAAGTTCGTCGAGACGGTCAAGGTTGTCTCAGACACCACCGTGCGGACCGTCAGGACGAGGTTGGGAGTAGCCGGACCGACGGGGTTGTCGATGATGACCGTGTCACCCGCAGCCACGCCGTCAGTGATGAAGGTGCTGCTCGCCGAGGTCAGCAGGTTGTCCGCGGAGGTGACGGAGCCGTCGGTGCCGTCCGCGAGGATCACACGGAAGTCGTCGAGATAGATGTGAACGGAGTCGGGATCGACCCAGCCGCCGGGCACGATGCTCGGAGGGGCTGCGATCACGATGGCAGGTGTCGCAGCGATGGGCGGCACGTAGGGGTTGTCGGCGTTGAGCTCGCCGTAGTCCGCCACCTGGATGTTCGTCTTGTCGTCCGCGTAGTCCAGGATCTGGTACGCGGACGCCACGACGATGGTGTTGAGGTCGGGCTCGACGCCCGTTGGCGTCACAGCAGCGAGTTCCTGATAGACGACAGTAATCGGACGAGTCATGCGGCGGTCTCCACGTAGGCGTCGAGGAAGAGAGTGTCAGTGGGCAGCGGGGCCCGCAGAAAGGTGATGGACCTTGCAGCGGTATTGACACGGTAGTCTGTGATGGGTACCCGCACTCCGGAACGATACACTACTTCCCGGACTGCGTCATCCGAAACGAAGGCTACCACGGAAGTGAAGACTTTGTTCACGCCGTCGCGTACTCCGAGGAGGGGCTGCTTCGGCAAGAAGCGGGTGTTGGCCGGGAGCCCCGCG
>Ga0075163_10012484_pt1 | contig 11060 bp, 9 predicted proteins | sample JI1023141ADNA_FD_71478 | JGI IMG/M metagenome (GOLD analysis project Ga0075163, IMG submission 71478) | Wastewater effluent complex algal communities from Wisconsin, to seasonally profile nutrient transformation and Carbon sequestration -... | ecosystem: Engineered > WWTP > Effluent > Algae...
GCGGCGCCCACATTGCCGGCATGGCTGGTCTGAATAAGGATGAAACGGGTGCGCATGGAAAAATCAGAGAGGAACGGCGGGCCGCCGGAGCAGGCGCCATTGTCGCCGCTGGCCGCGCAGGGCGATGGCCCCGGCTGCGCAGCGCACGGCAGAGATTGCCGGGCCACCCTGCGTGGGTGTAAAACTGTGTTCATGGGGCGAAACTCTGGTGCACGGCTTCGTCGCGCCAGGCGTTACATGCCAGTCCCATGGGCTGCGGCGTCAGACACCACCAGACGTTCAGCTCCTCCCCGTTCACCCTCCACAAGGCCCGCATGCACGCTCGCATCCCCACCCCCATCGCCCGAACCCTCGGCAGCTGGCTGCTGCTGATGGCTGCCCTGGTGCTGTCGTTGCTGTCGTCCACCGCCTGGGCCCAGCGCGACGAAGGCCCACACCAGATCCTGCAGGCGGTCTACGGCACTGACCAGAATCGCATCGACGTGACCGACCGCCTGCGCCAGCTGGCCGCCCGCGACCAGCGCTTTCAGCTCACCAACGACCTGTTCAACGCCGACCCGGCACCCGGCCAGCGCAAGACGCTGCGCATCCTGGCCCTGGGGCCCGATGGCCAGCAGCGCCATTTTGATTACGGCGAATACAGCTGGGTGGACGGCGCACAGTTCAGGGGCTGGAGTAGCGGCCGCTGGGGCCGGGGCGCAGCCGCCCCCGGCTGGCGGGCGGGCGGCTTGGGCCAGGGCATGGCGGACCCGGGCCATGAAGACATCCTGCAGGCCACCTACGGCGCAGCGCAATACCGTGTCGATGTGACCGCCGCTGTCCGCGAGCTGGCGCACAGCCAGCAGGGCTTCCAGATTCACAATGATCTGTTCCAGTTCGACCCCGCTCCCGGCCAGCGCAAAACCCTGCAGATTCACATGCGTGGCGCGGGCGGCCAGCAACAAGTGCTCGCATTCGCCGAAGGCAGCTGGGTCGATGCCTCGCGCCTCGCAGGCGCCAGTGCCGGCCGGTGGGGCCAGGACGGCAGGCGCAACGATGCGGGCTACGGTCGCATCAACGTTCAGCGCGCCCTCTACGGTGACGGCTACCGCCAGGTGGACATCACGGCGCGCCTGCGCAGCTTGTTGCGCGATGGCCGGCTGGAAGTATCGGTAGACAACGACCTTGCCGGCACCGACCCGGCCCCCGGCGTGCGCAAGAGCCTGCGGGTGGAATTCAGCCTGGGCAACGGGCCAATGCAGCACACCACGGTGCAAGAGGGCCAGTGGCTACAGCTGCCCTGATGCTGCGCAGGGCTCCGGGAACCCTGCCCACTGGCCTGGCCCACCAGGGCGAGCAGGCAGTTTTTGGTCGCAGCGGGTAGAATCTCACCCCTTGTCGCCGCATCGTCGGTCCAGGCCTTGCCTTGAGGCCCCTGTCCTTCTCTCACAATTTATGTCGTCCAACCTGCACCCCATGCTCAACGTGGCCATCAAGGCCGCACGCGCCGCCGGCGCCATCATCAACCGCGCGGCCCTTGACGTGGAATCGGTGCGGATCTCGCAAAAGCAGATCAACGACTTCGTGACCGAAGTGGACCACGCGTCCGAAAAGGTCATCATCGAGACGCTGCTCACGGCCTACCCCGGCCACGGCATCCTGGCCGAAGAATCGGGCAGCGAATACGGCGCCAAGGATTCAGAGTTTGTCTGGATCATCGACCCGCTGGACGGCACCACCAACTTCATCCACGGCTTTCCCGTCTATTGCGTCAGCATCGCGCTGGCGGTGCGGGGCAAGGTCGAGCAGGCTGTCATTTACGACCCCTCGCGCAACGATCTGTTCACCGCCACCAAGGGCCGTGGCGCCTACCTCAACGAGCGCCGCATCCGCGTGAGCAAGCGCACCCAGCTCAAGGACTGCCTGATCTCCACCGGCTTTCCCTTCCGCCCAGGCGACAACTTCAAGAACTACCTGAACATGATGAGCGACGTGATGCAGCGCACGGCCGGCCTGCGCCGCCCTGGCGCCGCCGCGCTCGACCTGGCCTACGTTGCCGCGGGCTTCACCGACGGCTTCTTTGAAACCGGCCTGTCGATCTGGGACGTGGCGGCGGGCTCGCTGCTGGTCACCGAAGCCGGTGGCCTGGTGGGCAATTTCACGGGCGAGTCCGACTTCCTGGAGCAGCGCGAATGCATGGCCGGCAGTCCGCGCATCTACGGACAGCTGGTGCCCCTGCTGGGCAAATACAGCAAGTTCACCAGCGCGGGCGACAAGGCCGCCGTGCGCCAGGCCGCCGCGGACGACAGCGCTGCGCCAGCAGCCCCCGCCGCCGACGAAACGCCCGACAGCCCCAGCGCTGCCAGCGACGACGCGCCCTTCTGATCTGGTGAACACCTGCCCCCCAGGTTGCGGGGGTGCGGGCCGTTCCTCGCGGTGGGCTCGATGCATGGCAATCGAAAAACAGCCCTGAGCCCCTTGCCCTTTTCCCGAACCCAACCAAGCACATGCAGGGAAACACGCCACACCATCCACCGCTTGCGGATGCCTCGATAGCGGCGCACACACCCATGATGCAGCAGTACCTGGCTCTCAAGGCCGGGCACCCCGAAACGCTGCTGTTCTACCGCATGGGCGATTTCTACGAGCTGTTCTGGCAAGACGCCGAGAAGGCCGCGCGCCTGCTCGACATCACGCTCACCCAGCGCGGCCAGTCGGGCGGCCAGCCGGTGGTGATGGCCGGTGTGCCGTTCCATGCGCTCGAGAACTACCTGGCCCGGCTGATCAAGATGGGCGAATCGGTGGCCATCGCCGAGCAGGTGGGCGAGGTGGGCGCGGCCAAGGGCCCGGTGGAGCGCAAGGTGGTGCGCGTGGTCACGCCCGGCACGCTGACCGATACCGAGCTGCTGTCCGACAAGTCCGAATCGCTGCTGCTGGCCGTGCACCAGGCGCCGCGCGCGCGCTGTGGCCTGGCATGGCTCAGCGTGACGCAGGGCCGCGTGTACCTCACCGAATGCGCGCACGATGAACTGGGCACCTGGCTCGCGCGCATCGCGCCCAGCGAGCTGATCTACAGCGCGGGCGTGACCGACCGCTTCGAGCAGCAGTTGCAGCTGCTGCGCCAGGGCGGCGCCTTCACCTGCCCCATGGCCCCCCGGCCCGACTGGCAGTTTGATGGCGCTTTGGGCGCGCGCAAACTGCTCGAACACCTGGGCGCGGCCAGCCTGCAGGCCTGGGGCGCGCAGGACCTGGGCGAGGCCCATGCCGCCGCCGCCGCGCTGCTGCAATATGCCGAACACACCCAGGGCCGCCAGCTCAGCCATGTGCACAGCGTGCGCGTGCAGCGCGGCGATGATCTGATCGACCTGCCCGCCAGCACACGCCGCAACCTCGAACTCGTCAAGACCCTGCGCGGCGACGATGCGCCCACCCTGTTTTCGCTGCTCGATACCTGCATGACCGGCATGGGCAGCCGCCTGCTCAAAACCTGGCTGCTGGAGCCGCAGCGCGACCGCCAGGCTGCACGCCAGCGCCTGGCTGCCACCGGGGCACTGCGCGGCACCGGCGGCGCGGGCGGCGGCAGCGGCCCCTGGGCGGCGCTGCGTGGCGAGCTCAAGGGCGTGAGCGATGTGGAACGCATCACCGCCCGCACCGCGCTGCGCCAGGTGCGCCCGCGCGAACTCGTGGCCCTGGGCAGAACGCTACAAAAAGCAGAGCTACTAGCCCAAACAATACAAGCACCAGAGCCCTATCTGGCCCAAATTTTCAGCCAGCTGCAACCACCGCCAGGTTGCGCCCCCCTGCTGCAGGCCGCCATCGCCGAGGAGCCCGCCGCGCTGGTGCGCGACGGCGGCGTGATCGCCAGCGGCTTCGATGCTGAACTCGACGAGCTGCGCGCCATCCAGACCAACTGCGACGCCTTTTTGCTCGACCTGGAAACCCGCGAAAAGGCGCGCACCGGCATCCCCAACCTGCGCGTGCAGTTCAACAAGGTGCATGGCTTTTACATCGAGGTCACCGGCAGCCACCTCGACAAGGTGCCCGAGGATTACCGCCGCCGCCAGACGCTCAAGAACGCCGAGCGCTTCATCACGCCCGAACTCAAGGCGTTCGAGGACAAGGCCCTGTCGGCCAACGAGCGCGCCCTGGCGCGCGAGAAATGGCTGTACGAGCAGGTGCTCGACCAGCTCCAGCCCCATGTGCCGCAACTCACGCGCCTGGGCGAGGCCCTGGCCACGCTCGATGTGCTGTGCACGCTGGCCGAGCGCTCGCTCACACTGAACTGGTGCGCGCCCCAGTTCGTGCCCGAGCCCTGCATCGAGATCGAGGCCGGCCGCCACCCCGTGGTCGAAGCGCGCCTGCATGAGACTTCGAGTGGCGCCTTCATCGCCAACCACACGCGCCTGAACGCCAACACGCGCATGCAGGTCATCACCGGCCCCAACATGGGCGGAAAATCGACCTACATGCGCCAGGTGGCGCTCATCGTGCTGCTGGCCAGCATGGGCAGCCATGTGCCGGCCGCCAGCTGCCGCCTGGGGCCCATCGACGCCATCCACACCCGCATCGGCGCGGCCGACGACCTGGCCAACGCGCAATCGACCTTCATGCTGGAGATGGTGGAGGCCGCGCAAATATTGCACGCCGCCACGCCCCACAGCCTGGTGCTGATGGACGAGATCGGCCGCGGCACCAGCACCTTTGATGGCCTGGCCCTGGCCAGCGGCATTGCCACGCACCTGCACGACAAGACCCGCGCCTTCACGCTGTTTGCCACGCATTATTTCGAGCTGACCGGGCTGCCCGCCAAGGCCCGCCACGCCATCAACATGCATGTGGCCGCCGCCGAGTCGGGCACCGACATCGTGTTTCTGCACGAAATCCAGCCGGGCCCGGCCAGCCGCAGCTACGGCATCCAGGTGGCCAAACTGGCCGGCATGCCCACCCCGGTGCTGCACCATGCGCGCCATGCGCTGGCGGCGCTCGAAGAACGCGCCGGTGAAGATGAGTTGCAGGTGGACCTGTTCGCCACGCCCGAAGTGGCCGAAAGCGCGGGCGCCAGCCCGGTGGAAGCCGCGCTGGCCACCATCCACCCCGACGCACTGAGCCCGCGAGAGGCGCTCGATGCGCTGTACCAGCTCAAGAGGCTGGCGGGGCAATGAGGCGCAGTGCGCGCCCCGCAGAGGGGCCTGGAAAGTTTGATCAAAAATGGCCTCTAGTGCTTACAGAATAAGCACTATTAGCTATATTTTTAATAGTATTCATCCGCAATCCGCCTGTAGGCGGTGGGTGTGGCACCTGCGTGCTGCAGCACCGCACTACACTCTGTGCCTTTCTTCTTTCTCGCATTCCCCATGACGTATTGCGTGGCCATCAAACTCAATGCCGGGCTGGTATTCCTGTCCGATTCACGCACCAATGCCGGGCTGGACCAGATCAGCTCGTTTCGCAAGATGATGGTCTACGAAAAGGCGGGCGATCGCTTCATGGTGCTGCTGTCGGCGGGCAACCTGAGCATTTCGCAGTCGGTGCGCGAGATCTTGCAGACCACGCAGATCAAGGACGAGCACGATGGCGAGCCCGTCACCATCTGGAATGCCAAAAGCATGTTTGATGCCGCCCGCGTGCTGGGCGCGGCCGTGCGGCATGTGCATGAACGCGATGGCGCGGCGCTCAAGCGCTCGGGGGTGGACTTCAATGTGTCGATGGTGTTTGGCGGCCAGATCCAGGGCGAGGGCATGCGCCTTTTCCAGGTGTATTCGGCGGGCAATTTCATCGAGTCCACGGCCGAGACGCCTTATTTCCAGGTGGGCGAATCGAAATACGGCAAACCGGTGCTCGACCGTGTGCTGACGCCCGAGACGCCGCTCAACGAAGCCGCCAAGTGCGCGCTGGTGTCGATGGACAGCACGCTCAAATCCAACCTTTCGGTGGGCCTGCCCCTGGACCTGGTGCTCTACGAGGCCGACCGCTTCACCACCGACAAGATCGTGTGCATTGACGAAAACAATCCCTACTTTCGCATGCTGCATGGCAGTTGGGGACAGAAGCTGCGCGAGATGTTCGACAGCATCGAGGACCCGGCCTGGGACGGCGGCTCGACCGATGCGCCCATTCTGGTGGATACGGTGCGCAGCAAGCCGATCAAGAAGATCACCCACTTCCGCGAAAAGCTGATCTGAGCGTGCACACCCACACAGATCCACGGATGGCCAAGATCGTTTTTTCGCACGGCAACAGCTTTCCGGCGGGCACCTACAACCTGCTTTTCTCCCATCTGCGCCAGCGCGGTTTCGACATCGCGGCCATCGACCGCTTCGGCCACGATGCGCAGTACCCGGTCACCAGCAACTGGCCGCATCTGGTGCAGCAGCTGGCCGACTTTGCGGCCCAGCAGGTGGCGGCGTCGGGTGAGCGCGTGTTTCTCGTGGGGCATTCGCTGGGTGGCATCCTGAGCGTGATGGCGGCGGCCCAGCACCCCCAGCTGGCGCGCGGCGTGCTGATGCTCGACTCGCCCCTCATCAGCGGCTGGCGCGCCACCACGGTGGGCGTTGCCAAGCACACACAGATCGTGGGCGCCTGGTCGCCCGGCCGCGTAAGCCGCCAGCGCCGCATGAGCTGGGCCAGCACCGCAGAGGCGCTGGAGCACTTCGGCAAGAAAAAAGTGTTTGCGCACTGGGACCCGCAGGTGCTGCGCGACTATGTCACCCACGGCCTGCACGACGAAGACGGGCGCCGGGTGCTGGGCTTTGACCGGGCGGTGGAAACCGCCATCTACAACACCCTGCCACACAACCTGGACCGCCTGCTGCGTCGGCACCCGCTGCGCTGTCCGGCCGCCTTCATTGGCGGGCTCGCATCAATGGAGATGCGCCAGGTGGGCATGGCGCTGACACAGCGCGTGACCGGCGGGCGCATCATGATGCTCGACGGCAGCCACCTGTTTCCCATGGAGCAGCCGCTGGCCACCGCCGCCGCCATCGAGGCGGCCTTGCTGAACCTGGCGTCGCTGCCGTCTGCCGGGCACTGAAGTCGGCCGGCTTGCCGCTTGCCGCTTGCCGCCAGGGGCGCTGGGCGCCGGGCCGCGTCAACGGCAGCAGCGGTAGGCCAGCCCCAGCGAGGCCGTGTAGGAAGTGGGCCGCACCGTCAGCGGGCTGCGGCGCGCGTCACCTTGAAGCTGCGAGGCCCCCACGCCACCCCACACCACCCAATGGCGGTTGAGCGCCGTCATGACTTCCGCGCCCAGATCCACGCTGTAGAGACCGCTACCGGGCTCGTACGCGGGCAGATGGGCCGCTCCGGCGCCGCCCGCCACGGCGGGCACACCAAAACGGGCACGCAGGTAGGTGCGGTCACCAAAACTCGCACCCGCGCCCAAAACCACCCGGGTCTGCTGCGTGACGGGCAGGGTGTAGGACAGGCTGGTGGACAGCTGCGCCCCACCGTCGCGCCCCAGAATATCTTGCGACAGCCCTGCCCCCACCGACCACCGCGACGTGAAGGCATAGCCCGCACTGACCCGGGCGCGTGCCGTGGAACGCACCTCGGGCAGGCCCGCCAGCAGCGGCGCATCACCGCTCTTGCGGCCATGGTCCAGGCGCAGCGATGCGCTCAGGCTGAAGCGCTCGCTTTCGGCCAGGATGGCGGTGGCGCCCGAATCACGCTGCTCCAGCCCATGGCCCATGAGGGTGCTGCCGCGCGAGGTGCTCAGGCGAAAGCGCCCGTATTCCAGCGCCCAGGCGGGTCGCAGATGGGCCGAGCGACCACTGCCGCCCGCATAGTCCGGGCTGCTGCTCACGATGGCGCCCAGCACATAGTTGAACTTGGGGGGCGCGCCCGCATCGGCGGCCGGTAGCGCCTCCTGGGCCAGCGCGGGCAGGCTGGCGCCCAAAGCTGTCAAGACAGTGCAGGCCCGAAAGCCCCCAAGAATGCGCGACAGGTAGGTCATGGCGCCATTATCAGCCCGCCCAGTTCACCCAGCCCGTCCATGCCGAAATCAGCACCACCACCCCGAACACGATGCGGTAATACGCAAAAGGCACGAAGCTGTGCGTGCTGATGTAGCGCAGCAGCCAGCGCACGCACAGCCAGGCGCTGATGAAGGAAAACACCAGCCCCACGGCAAACAGCGGAATATCCGCCGCCGACAGCAGCGCGCGTTCTTTGTACAGGCTGTACGCCCCTGCACCGATCAGCGTGGGAATGGCCAGAAAAAACGAGAAATCCGTGGCGGCCTTGCGCGACAGGCCCAGCAGCATGCCGCCGATGATGGTGGCGCCGCTGCGACTGGTGCCCGGCACCATGGCCAGGCACTGCACCAGGCCCACCTTCAGGGCGTCCAGGGCCGTCATGTCTTCTACCGCATGGATGCGGGTGGCCGCAGCGGGGCGGCGCTCGGCCCACAAGATGATGAAGCCCCCCACGATGAAGGTGCTGGCCACCACCACGGGGGTGAACAGATGGGCCTTGATGGCCTTGCCAAACAGCAGCCCCAGCACCACGGCCGGAACAAAGGCAATCAGCACATTGAGGGCAAAACGCTGTGCCTGCCGCTGCGTTGGCAGGGCCACCAGCGTGGCGCGGATCTTTTGCCAGTACACCAGGATGACGGCAAAGATGGCGCCCGTCTGGATGGCGATGTCGAACACCTGGGCCTTGGCATCGTCAAAACCCAAGAGCGAGCCCGCAAGAATCAGGTGACCGGTGGAGGAGATGGGAAGAAACTCTGTCAGACCCTCCACCACGCCCATGAGGGCCGCCTTGACCAGCAAAACAATGTCCACGCGCTCGTCCTTCACGCCCTTGGGGCGGGCAAAAGGGCGAATTATCCTCTGGCGGCGCGCTGCCACTGGCACCCGTGGCAAGGCATTTCGCGCCCTGTGGTGCCGTTTCGTCGCAGGCCGGTGGCGGTGCAGACCAGGGCTGGGCACAGTCCGCTCACCCCCACCCGAAGACGAGACTGCCATGCAAACCACCCCTGTGATCGCGATCCACCTCGCCGCTGCACTGGCGGCCACCGCGCTCGGCCCCATCGCCCTGTGGGCAAGGCGCCGCGGGGCCGCTCGCCCCCGCCTGCACCGCGCAGCAGGCTATGCCTGGGTCACATTGATGCTGGCCACGGCCCTGTCAGCCGTCTTCATCCAGGGCAACCAGGGCCCGCGGATTGCCGGGTTCGGCCCCATCCATTTGCTGGTACCTGTCACGCTGGCAACGCTCTGGCTGTCATTTCGCCACCTGCTGCGCGGCAACCTCACCGGCCACCGCCGAACCATGCAAGGCCTGTACCTCGGCGCCTGCGTGGTGGCCGGTGCATTCACCCTGCTGCCCGGCCGCATGCTGGGCCGCACCCTCTGGACCAGCCTGGGCCTGCTGTAGCGCCCCGGCACCCCTGCCGCACACAGGCACAATCGCGCTCACCCGCCCTGCCACTGGCCCACCCCATGCCGCACTTCGACCCGCCCGCGTTCGCGCGCCACGGCCTCGCCACCGCCGTGGTCTGCTGCCTCATCGCGCTGGTGCTGACGCTGTCCCAGCGCGGCGCCTGGGACGTGCAGCTGGTGTATTCACTGGCCATTGGCATGACAAGCTGGCTGGCCATCGAACTGGGCCTGCGGGGCCTGCGCGGCACGGGCGACAGCCCCTGGCCTGCGGGCTGGCGCGGCATCGCGCTCGTCGTCTGCGGCATGGGCACCGGCTTCGTGCTGGGCAGCGCCATCGGCGACGCCTACAGCGGCAACCCGCAAAGCCTGCTGCAGCGGCGTGACGCGGTGTCCACCCTGCTCATCACCGTGGTGGCCAGCACCGCCATTTCTTTCTTCTTTTACAGCCGGGGCAAGGCGAGCCATCTGCAGGCCCGCATGGCCCAGGCCCAGCGCGATGCCGCTGAGGCGCGCCTCAAGCTTCTGGAGGTGCAACTCGAACCCCACATGCTGTTCAACACGCTGGCCAACCTGCGCGTGCTGATCGCCACCGACCCGCCGCGCGCCCAGGCCATGCTGGACCACCTGATCGCCTACCTGCGCGCCACCCTGGGCGGCGCCCGCGCCACGCTGCACCCGCTGGCCGACGAGTTTGCGCGGCTGAACGACTATCTGGCACTGATGGCCGTGCGCATGGGCCCCCGCCTGGGCTACCAGCTGGAGCTGCCCGACGCGCTGCGCGCGGTACCCGTGCCCCCGCTGCTGCTGCAACCGCTGGTCGAAAACGCCATCCGCCATGGGCTGGAGCCCCAGGTGAAGGGCGGTCACATCACCGTGCGCGCCAGCACCCGCCCCGGCGACGATGGCGGCACGCTGCTGGTGCTGGAAGTGCACGACACCGGCGCAGGCCTCAAGACGCCAGCGCCAGCCGTCACAGCATCCGGCACAGGCTTTGGCCTGGCCCAGGTGCGCGAGCGCCTGGCCACACTGCATGGCACACAGGGAACTCTTGAATTGATAGCTGCCAGCGCAAGCGGGACAAGCGCTTTCATCACTTTTCCCTTGAAACCCGCTGCCCCATGACCGCACAGCCACCCCGCGCCCTGATCGCCGAGGACGAGCCCCTGCTGGCCGCCGCCTTGCAGCACGAGCTGGCCCGGGCCTGGCCCGAACTGCAGATCGCCGCCACCGTGGGCGATGGCCTCTCGGCCGTGCGACAGGCGCTGGCGCTGCAGCCCGAGGTGCTGTTCTTCGACATCCGCATGCCCGGCCAAAGCGGGCTCGAAGCCGCCGCAGAACTGGCCGACGCCTGGCCAGCAGACCGCCCCTTTCCGGCGCTGGTCTTCGTCACCGCCTACGACCACTACGCGGTGCAGGCCTTTGAGGCCCAGGCGGTGGACTACCTGCTCAAGCCGGTGCAGCCCGCACGCCTGCAAAAAACAGTGCAAAAACTGCAGCAAGCGCTTGTCCAAAAAGCGCCAGCAGCTCTTCTTTTAGAAGCAACTTTGACCCAGTTGCGCCACCTGCTGGCCACGCCCGGCTTGGCCGCGCCCGCGCCGACCACGGCATTGGCACCGCCGAGCGCGCCCCTCACCCTCATCCAGGCCAGCAGCGGCAACCAGATCCACCTGGTGCCCGTGGCCGACGTGCTGTATTTCGAGG
>Ga0075163_10012485_pt1 | contig 11060 bp, 5 predicted proteins | sample JI1023141ADNA_FD_71478 | JGI IMG/M metagenome (GOLD analysis project Ga0075163, IMG submission 71478) | Wastewater effluent complex algal communities from Wisconsin, to seasonally profile nutrient transformation and Carbon sequestration -... | ecosystem: Engineered > WWTP > Effluent > Algae...
CGCCGAAGAAGAAGTCGGGACTCAGCGCAGGGTCGCGCGATGGCGAGCCTGGGCTACCTCCCGGCGGCGCCGAAGAAGAAGTCGGGACTCAGCGCAGGGTCGCGCGCAGCCGCTCGCCGAGGCCGGAGTGTCGCTGGGCGACGCGCTTGCCGCCGTTGATCAGGATCGGCTTCGCCCCGGCGAGCACCACCGATTTTCGGGCGCGCGTGATGCCGGTGTAGATCAGCTCGCGGGTGACCAGCGGGATGTCGTCGTGCGGCAACAGCAACGCGACCGCGTCGAGCTCGCTGCCCTGGCTCTTGTGGATGGTCAGCGCCCACGCGAGCTCGAGGCGATCGCGGAGCGCCTCGATCGCGAACGGCCGCAGCTCTCCGCCCTGGCGAAACACCGCGCGGTAGTGATGGCGACCGAGGCCTTCATCGGCGCGAACGACGATCCCCTGATCGCCGTTGAACAAGCCGCGCTGGTAGTCGTTGGCGGTCACCATCACCGGCTCGCCGGGGATGAACTCGGGGCGGCCGGTGACGCTCAACCGATCGAGGCCTTGCTGGTGGAGGTGCTGGTTGATCGCGACCGAGCCGGTGGGCAGCGTGCGCGTCACGGTGAGGACGCGGCCGCGCGCGAGCACGGCCCACAACGCCTCGAGCTCGGCGCGATCGGCATCGACCACCTTGCCCTCGACGAACCGGAACACGCGCTCGGCGGAGCGCAGCGCCTTGGGACCGTCGAGGTGCAGCCACAGGGCGTCGGCGACGGCGAGCGTGACGTCGTGGGGCCGCGGCGACGTGGCGGTGTCGACCCACTCGACGCCACGGAACACCAGCTTGTGCGCGAGCCGCGGGATGGCCAGCGCGCGCGAGCGCTTGGGTGCCGAGCGGGTGACGCTCTTCGAACCGACACGCGCGTCGAGCTCGTCGGAGGGCTCGAGCTCGTCGGTGGGCACGGGCTCGTCGGTGGGCGGCGGGACGTCGTCGGCGAGCTCCGAGGTCGCCGCGAACTCCTCGAGCAGAGGTGGCACGTCGTCGCGATCGAGGCTCCCGCGCTCGTCGCGGGGTGATGCCGTCGTGGCGGAAGGAGCCGGAGCACGGAGCTCGGCGGGTAGAACGTCGTCGCGACCCGTGGTCGGTGTCGTCGCACGAAGCTCGGCGGTTGAAGCCGGCAGAACGTCGTCGCGATCGGTCGGCGGTGTCGCGAGGGGCGCACCGTCGCGCGGTGGCGAGGTGGCCTTCGAGCGCCGGGTCTCGAACAGCTTCGCCGGATCGCCATCGTTGATCGCCTTGGCCGCCTGATAGACGGCGAGCCCGTCGGGATCCGAGGTGTTCTGCCGGTAGCTCTTCTCGAGGCGCGCGACGACGGTCGCCGCGACCCGGTCGACGGTGAGATCCGTCAACACCTGGCCGGCGTCGATCGCGGGCAGCTGATGCGCATCGCCGATCAGCACGAGCGGGGAGGTGGCGGGCAGCGCGTCGAGCAGGGCGTCGACCAGCTCGAGATCGATCATCGAGGCCTCGTCGACGATCACCGCGCCGACCGGCAGCGGGCTCTGCGCGTGGTGCGCGAACGATCTCGACCCCGTGCGATAGCCGAGCAACCGGTGCAGCGTCTGCGCCGGCCCGACCTGCACGCCTTGCTCGCCGATCACCTCGGTCAACCGATTGGCGGCCTTGCCGGTCTGCGCGGCGAGGGCGATGTCGGGGATCCCCATCGCCGCGAACCCGCGCACGATCGCGGCGGCCACCAGCGTCTTACCGGTGCCGGGGCCACCGGTGACCACCGAGATCCGGTTCGCCAGCGCGATCTCGACGGCGCGCCGCTGCTCGTTCGACAGCGTGCGCGTGCTCTGGGCGGCCACCTTCGCGGCGATGCCCTCCACGCCACTGATCGCGGGCTGCGCGATCCGCTCGGCGAGGCGCGCGGCCACGCGATCCTCGAGCCACCGCGCACGCTCGGTGTACAGCGCGTCGCCCTCGACGACGAGCGGCAGCCGCGCCCCGCGCACGCCGATCACCGAGTTGAAGCGCGGCGCCTTGGTGAGGTTGACGATCGTCCTCACCACGCGCGGGATGTCGAGCTCGATGCCGGCGAGCCGCGCCACGTCCGTCACCAGCGTGCGCAGCGGGCCCTTGGGATCGAGCGGCAACCGGGTCGAGCCCTGGCGCTGCGCGATCATCAGCGCGAGCACGAGGATCGCGAGCGCCTCGGGATGCTCTCCCGAGCCGAGCCAGCCGACATCCGCGGCGACCAGCTCCTCGGCGAGATACAGGCCCTCGTCGCCGAGATCGCAGCTGCGCGCGCCGATGCCGAGGCGGCGGAACACGTCGGCGGCGACCGGCTCGAACCGATTGCGCAGCGTGCCGCGGGGATGGAGCGGTGCGGTCATGCGACCTCCACGCGCGGCGCGACATCGGCCCGTTCGGCGATGCGCGCCAGCCAGTCCTGCCACGCCTCGAGGCGCTCGCGACCGGACGTGGTCGCGTCCTCGATCCGCATCGGCACGACGAGGCCGTAACGCAAAAACGCGAACAGCATGCCGGCGAACCGGCGCTGGCCACGCATTCGATCCGCGGCGATCGCGTAGAGCCGCGCCTGGATCTCGTAGTGCTGGCGCACGCGGTGGAGCGCGGCGGCGGCGAGATCGCTGCCCGCGAGCGCGTCGGACTTGTAGTCGAGCACCCACAGCTCGTCGTCGTACGCGATCAGCGCGTCGATGTAGCCGCGCACCAGGCCGGGGCTGGGGCGATCGCTACGCACCGTCGGGATCGGGAACGAGAACTCGACCTCGCGCGCGACCCGTGTCGCGTCGGCCATCGACGGCAGCGTGGTGCCATCGGTCAACGCGAGCGGCGCGGTCAGCATCTGGTGCGCGAGCTTCGCGGCGTGGGCGAGGAAGCGCGGCGCCACGCCACGCGCACACGCGGCATCGGTGAACGCGGTGGCGATCTCGGGAATGAACGCCCAGGTCTCCGGGGTGGCGGCGCTCTTCGCGGTGGCGAGGTCGGCGATCTCGAGCACGTCGTGGAGCAGCAGACCCGAGCTCGCACCCGGTGGGAGCTCGCCGGGACCGACGACGATCTGCGCGTCGGCCTCCAAGCTCGCGACCGCCGAGGCGTTGCTCGCCGGCTGCGCATCGTCGACGTCGAACTCCGCCGGATCGATCTCGACGCCCTCGGCGGCAGGTGCGGCGGGCACCGCGGCGATATCGATGTCGTGGGCGAGCCGCGTGTACGAGACCATGGTCAGGCCGCGTTGCACCACCGGCAGCTCGAGGAGCTCGGCGATCTCGGGCGCGGGCGGGGCGGTGAACGTGGCGAGCGCATCGTCGGGAGGTGGTGCCGGCGGCGGCAGGCCGACCTCGAACGATTGCAGCGTGAACAACTTGTGGACGGTGCGCCCGACGTACGGCGCGACGCAGCGCTGGATCGGCTGGTACGCCGCGTTCTTCTGCAGCGCGTTCTCGGTGGCGTACAGCGGCAGATACAGCCGCACGCGCGCCCGCGTCAGCGCGACGTACGCGAGGCGCTGGTTCTCCGCGATCAACTCGTCGTCGAGCAGGCGCTGCGTGTCGTCGTCCGGCGTGCCGAGCACCAGCGTGACCGCGCGGTTCTGGCCGACCAACCGCTGCACGCCCGACTTGGGCCCGCCCGACGTCCCGCCGTAGAGGAACACGTACGCGGCCTCGAGCCCCTTGGCCTTGTGCATGGTCAGCACGCGGATCGCATCGCCGTCGGTCTCGACGCGCTGGACGTCGCGATCGTCGCCGGTGATCGAGCGATCTCCCATCCACCGGCGCAGCTGGTTGACGAGCTCGTGGAGATCGCAGCGCGAGCGCGAGACCTCGGCGAGCAGCAGCTCGATCAGGTGCCAGGTGTTGGTGAGCGCGCGCTCGCCACCGCCGAGCACGAGCGCGCGCTCGGTGTACCGGCTGTCGTCGACGAGCTTGCGGAACAGGCTCTCGTACGCGCGCCGCGCTGCGAGCTGGGCCCAGTCGAAGATCCGCGCCATCAGGGGATGGTGATCCGGCGCATCCACCACCTGGTGGAGCTCGCTCCACGGCACGTCGAAGAACCGCGTGCGCAGCGCGCGCAAGCGAGCTCCTCGATCGCGAGGTGCCGCCACCGCCGCCAGCACGGCCGCCAGCTCGCTCGCCTCGCGGGTCTCGAACAGCCTCTCGGGCTCGACCAGCGCGCACGGCAGGCCCCGCGCGCGCAGCGCGGCCGCGACCTCCGTCGAGTCGCGGTTGGTGCGCGCGAGCACCATCACCTGCGACAGCGCGAAGGGCTGCACCACGCCGCGGACCTCCCACGGCGGCGCATCGCGACGCAGCGCCTCGACCGCGTCGCCGATCGCGCTCTGCAGGGTGAGCCGCACCTGATCGATCGGGACGCGCATCGGGGCGTGCAGCTGGAACACCGTCACCGGCGGCCGGAGGTCATCGCAGCGAATGTCGCCGGCGCTGGTCACCGGCTCGTCGTAGCGGATCGCCTGGTCGAGCAGCGGCCCGATCGGGTTGCCGATCAGGATCTGGTTCACCGCCTCGACGAGCTGCGCGGTGGACCGCCGGTTGACCGTCAGCGCCACGCGCGTCGCCCCCGCGCGCAGCATCTCCTCGCGCGCCGCGATGTACGTGTGCACGTCGGCGCCGCGGAAGCTGTAGATCGCCTGCTTGGGATCGCCGACGATCGTGAGCCCCGCCGCCGGGTGCATCCACACCGTGCGGAAGATGTTCCACTGCACCGGATCGGTGTCCTGGAACTCGTCGATCATCGCGTGGGGCGTGCGCTCGCGCAGCCGCGCCGCCAGCGCCTCGCGACGCGGTCCGCACAGCGCGCGCCACACCAGCTGGAGCATGTCGTCGTAGTCGAATAGCCCCGACGCGTCCTTGTCGTCGGCGATCCGCGCCACCAGCGGCGGCAGCAGCTGCGAGGCGACCGCTTCATCGAGCGTGATCGTGGCACTCGCGGCGCGCAGCACGACCGCCGCGTCGTGCGGCAGCTTCGCGATCCGCTTGAGCAGATAGTCGATCGGCTCGCGGATCGAATCGATCATCGCGACCCAGCGCGCCGCATCGCGCAGCGGATCACCCGTGGTACCGCGATCCTCGCAGCGATCGAGCACGCGCCCGATCTCGGCCAGCCACTCGGGCACCCAGCGCCGCTCGCCGAGCGCCGCCTCGACGACGTTGCGGGCGTCCTGCGTGCCGAACCGCTGCTTCAGCCCCTCGACGACCAGCGCCACGGCCTCGGGATCGAGCCGGCGGCGCACGCGGGCATCGCGGCCGGCACGCGCGCAGTGCAGCAGCACGTCGCGCAATCGGTCCACCGTGCGCCCGGTCTCGAGGAACGCGGCGAGCAGCTCGCGATCCGGCGACACCCGCGCGAATCGCTCGCGTAGCAGCGCGCCGAACGCGGCATCGAACGCGACCTCGTCGGCGACCTGGGTCTGCTCGAACATCCGCTGCGCGGCGAACGCGTCCTCGACGAGCACCCGATGACAGAACCCGTGGATGGTGTGGATCGGCGCGTGGTCGAACGCGGTGACCGCGGCCCGCAAGCGGCGCCGGGCGTCGTCGTCGATCTCCCAGGCATGATCGGCGCGGGTCCCTTCCTCTCCGGGGGGCTCGACCTCCGTGCTCTCGGTGGCGCGCGCGGTGCGATCGAGCAGATCGCGGATGCGCAGCCGCAGCTCTGCGACCGCCTTCTCGGTGAAGGTGACGAGCAGGATCTGCTCGAGCTCGACGCCCGACAGCACCAGGTCGACGACGCGGTGCTCGAGGAAGTAGGTCTTGCCGGTGCCGGCGCTCGCCTCGACGACGACGAGCTTGGCGTCCGCCGGTGGCAACGACTCCGGGCGCGCGACGCGCACGACCGTCACGACTTGCCCCCCTTGATGATCTGGAACACCGGCCTGCCGGCGCGGTCCGGCTGGAACGCCGGCGGTAGCGGTGCCGACGGCGGTGGAGGCGGAGGCTGCGGGCGGGTGGGCGACGGACCCGAGCGATAGATCTCGAAGCCGTGATCGCCGTGCATGTGCTCGACCAGCGGCCGCAGGCGGCGCTGCGCGATCTCGATCGCCTCCGCCGGCGACAGCAGCGCGAGCCCGTCGCGGCGCTCGATCGGTCCGTAACCGAGGCCGAACGTGGGATCGCCGTACGTGCGGTTGGAGGGCTTGCCGCCCAGCGCCTTCGCCAGTGCATCGAACGGCAGCAGATAGCCGTGCGCGTGATCGAGCAGCTCGCGCGCGAGGCCGCCGAGGTACTCCTTGGCATCGCGCTGCGACCAGCCGGAGTGGACGATGCGCGAGACCCGTCCCTTGGGATCGAGGAGGAAGTGCGCGTGCCCACCGTTCGCGATGCCGGAGGCCGCGAGCACGAGGTGATCGAACGCGGCGCGCAGGTGATACGCGGTGCGACGCTCGAGCTCGCGCAGCATCGGGATCACCGACGCGTACCTGCCATCCGACTCGAGCAGGATCTCGGTCTGCCCGACCAGCCGGACCGATCGTCCGGGGTGGCCTCCGGAACCGGCATCGAGCTCGATCTCGAGCGCCGGCCGGAGCTCCGCGCCCGGCGACCACGCGCGCCCGAACCCGAAGCGCGTGGTGCCGGCGAGCGAGACGCGACCGAGCCCGGTCTTCCAGGTGGTCAGCGTCTCGAGATCGACCGAGCGCGCGGCCTCGGCGAACACGCCGAGCGGGAACTGGCCGCGCAGCATGAGATCCGCGATCGCGGTGTCGTAGCACTCCGTGAGCGGGCGCTCGCCGCCCGAGCGCAGGTGGCTCGCCAGCACATCCCGCAGCAGCACCGCGCGCTGCGGACGCTCGAGGTGGAACGGCTCGTCGTCGTGATTCTCGCTCTCCGCATCGGGGAGCTCGTCGAGGCCGAGCACCGCCTGGGCCCACGCCTGCACCGGGTACTCGAGGAACGATCGCAGGTTGGAGATCGTCAGCGGCCGCGAAGTGCGATTCGGTGGCACCGGCGGCAGCGCATCCCCGACGGCGAGCGCCTCGCGCAGCCCGGCCTGCGACGCGTGCGCGAGCAGCGCGAGCTGGCCATCCTCGTCGGGGATCGGGTGCCCGCCGGCCCGCAGGTGCGCGCGCACGCCATCGCGGACCTCGCAGGCCCAGTGCTCGCGACTGACCCCGGCCTCGCCGAACCGATGGAGCGGAAACCGCGTGGTGATCGACTCGAGCGCCTCGCGGCTCGACGGCGCACCGAGGTACGGTGCCAGCGCATCGGCGAGCTCGAGCACGATCGACGACGGACCGAGCGGCTGCCCGCTGTTCGGCTCGATCGCGACGTACGACAGGCAGAGCTCGCGGCGGGTGCACAGCAGCACGTCGAGGAAGGCCGCGCGATCGCGATCGCGGGGCGACACATCGCCCATCCGCGGATCGCGGCGCAGATCCAGCGGGCTGACGCGATCGTTCGCCGCGAAGCCCGAGCGCCCTCCCTCGTCGAGCCCGCACACGAACGCGATCTCGAACGGGACCGCGCGCATCGCCGCGAGCGGCGCGATCATCACGCCGGTGGCGAGCGGCTCGCCGCGATACGCACGCGCCGCCGCGAGCAGCCGCACCACGTGCTCGCGCGCCTCGCGAAACCCGACCGCCCTCCCGTCGACATCGAGCTTCGCCAGCCCGGCGAGCATCGACCGCGCACGCTCGAGATCGCGATTGGCCTCGCGCTCGCGCGCCGCCAGGTACTGATCCACCAGGGCCGCGAACACCTCGGCCCACCGCGCGAGGGGTGCCTCGAACGTGGCGAGCCACGCCGCATCGGCACACAGCGAGCGCACCAGCAGGGCGTAGGTGGCCGCGCTCGCCTGCTGATCCGGGCGCAGCTCCTCGGGCGCGACGTCGAGCCCCGCGATCTTCGCCGGGCCGCGCGCGCCGCGTTCGCCGACCATGAACGCTCCGAGCGCGAGCCGCCGCACGCCCTGATCCCAGTGGAAGTGCGAGTCACCCCCGACGTCGGCGAGGTACGTGTTCGCGTGCGCCGCCGCATCGGCGCCGTGGGCGATGCCGAGGCGCTCCGTCCAGCGCACCCAGTCCGCGGCGTCGACGTGCGGGTGCGCGGCGAGCACCGCCGGGTGGGTCATCACCCGCAGCAGATCGCGCCGGGTGCGAGACGACGTGGGCAGCTCGAGCAGCGAGAGCACCGCCTCGCCGATCCGGCCGCGATCATCGATCGGCGCGTCGATCAGGTGACACGGCACGCCGATCGCCTCGAACGCGCTGCGCGCCTGCGCGAGGTAGTACTCGGAGTCCCCGGCGATCCACACCGCGATCCGGTGGGCGGAGAGGGTGCGATCCTCGTCGAGCCGCTGCCGCACGCTCTGCGCGATCACCTCGAGCTCGCGCCGCGCGTTGGGACACGCGAGCACGCGCACGCCGGCTCGCTCCGCCGGTTCGGCCGCGGGATCCGGGGCGCGCCGCGAGCGCACATCCGCGAGCAAGCGATCGCGCGCCGTCTCGCACGGCAGCTCGCCGAACTCGCCCTCGAGATCGCCGCCGGTGCGCTCGACCAGCGCCGCGAGCGTGTCTCTCACCGGCTTGCCCCACAGCATCAGCGGCAGCGGATCGACCTTGGTGACATCGGCGGTATCCCGGCGCCCGCCGACGTCGTCCCACAGCTCCTCGCACGGATCGAGGATGTAGAGCGTGACGTCGGTCGTCGTCGATAGATCCGTCAGGGCCTCGAGCTGCGCGCGCGCGAGGAACGACATCCCGAACACGCTGATCGGCGACGCCAGCGTCGGCGTGGGCAGCCCGACGCGGCGGCGCAGCCACGGCAGCATCGGCACCGGCGCCCAGCGCTTGTCCCGCGGCAACCGCGCGAGGGCCCCGGCGATCAGCTGCGCCTGCCAGCGGGCGTTCGGGTTGTCCGCGATCTCCGCCGGCACCTGACCCGCGATCAGCGCCGGCATCCAATCCGGCCGCGACAGCGAATAGCTCCAGGTCAGCGATGCGAGGTGCTCGGCGAGCTGCACGCGGCGCGGCCCGCCGGCATCGCGCCCGCCGGGCGAGGCGGACGACGGGCCGACATCGAGATACGCCGCGACCGGCGCGACATCGTCGACGATCCCGCGATCCGCGAGCACCGACGCGAACGCCGTGGTCAGCTTGCCGCGATCGAGCCCGCCGATCTCGTGTGCGGCATCCCCACCCGCCCAGGTCTGCTCGACGAACCGATCGAACGTCACCAGCTCGAGCCCCGCCGCGATGCCGCGCCCGAACGCGAGCTCGCGCCCGAGCCACCGCGCGATCAGCTTGCTGCCGACCACGATGGTCTGCGGGGTGAACGGGTCCGCCGGCGGCAACGATCCGAGCAGGGTCTCGAGCAGATCCTCGACCCGGTTACCGTGCACGACCCGAAGCAAACTATCCCCTCGCCCCGCCGCCCCCGGGCACCACGAACCACAGCGCCGACGGCAGGATCTCGAAGCGAGCGGGCAGGGTGCCGGGAGCTTCGCCGTCGACATCGAGCTCGACCACCGCGCCGGCATCGATCGCCTCCGCGTCCACGATCTTCGCGCGGCGCTGCGACACCTCGGGCATGCCGATGTGCGCGCCCTTGAACACGCGCCGACCCTTGGTCACCACGTCGAAGAAGCTGAGATCGCCCATCACCACCACGTCGAACTTGCCGTCATCGGGCTCGGCATCGGGGGCGATCTTCATCGCGCCGCCGAAGAACTTGCCGTTCGCGACCGCCACCGTGTTGATCGTGGCCTCGACGCGATCCTTGGGATCGTCATCGAACGTCAGCTGGACGCGCTGGTTCTTGTAGCCCCACGCCGCGCGGGCCGTGCTCAGCATGAAGCCGAGCTTGCCGAGCTTCTTGCCCGACTGATTGACCATCCGATCGACGACGCCCGACACGCCGAACGACGCGATGTTCGCGAACATCCGATGCGCGGTGCCTCCGGCGGTGGCGCGAAACCGCAGCCGGCCGACATCGATCTTCGTGCGCTGGTTCGCCTTGATCACCTCGACCGCGGCGCTGACCTCGGTGGGCAGGCCGAACGTGCGCCGGAAATCGCCGCCGGTGCCGAACGGGATCAGCGCGAAGCTGGCCTCCGGTGCGAGTGCCTTGCCGGTCTCGGGATCGAAGAACCCGTTGACCACCTCGTTGACCGTGCCATCGCCGCCGATCGCGACGATGCGCTCCACCCCGTCGCGCAGCGCCTTGGCCGCGAGCTTGGTGGCATCGCCGGGGCCCGTGGTGATCGCTTCATCGAACGGGAACGCGCGGCCGATCGTCTCGGAGATCTCGACCCACTTCTTCCCGAGCTTTCCGCCCTGGGAGTTGGGGTTGACGATGACAGTGGTGCGCGGTGCAAGCATGACGCGCTCGCACTATAGACCGAGGGTCCGACGTTCTGTCCCCCGCGCCGACGCGACCCGTGTAGGATCAGAAGCTGGGAGGATCGATGGCCACGAAGAAGGCTCCTACCAGTTCGAAGCCCGCGCCCAAGACCAAGTCCGTGCTGCAGAACCTCGCAGCGCGGCCACCCAACGTCGACGACACCGTCGACGAGCAGATGGTCGATGCGAGCGGCGTGTTTCGGGTGACGTCGGCGATCCAGCAGGCGCAGACCGGGCACGACGAAGAGCAGGGCATGCGGTTCGCGAACGACAGCCTGGTGATGGCTGCGCAGCGCGACAACTTCCGCGATGCGCCCGAGGACACCATCGACGAGCACGTCGTCGATGACGAGAGCACCGCCGCGGCCAAGCGCCAGCGACTCGCCACGCTCGCGGCCCGCAACGAAGCCCTCAGCCGTCGCAGACGCTGATACGCTCGGGGGCCATGCACGCGCTCGCCGCCCACATCAACATCCCGCCGAAGCTGCTCGGCTCGCTGATCGTGCTCGGGCTGGTGTTGATCGTGTGGGCGATCGTCGCGATCGCGAAGTCGGGGAGCAAGCCGGCCGTCCATGCCGCGCCACACGGGCCGCCGTGCAACACGTGCGGTGGGCCGGCGCGCTGGAACTACAATGGCTGGGTCTGCGATCGCTGCCAGCGCCAGGTGATCCCGATGGGTGCGCCGGGCATGCCGC
>Ga0075163_10012486_pt1 | contig 11059 bp, 16 predicted proteins | sample JI1023141ADNA_FD_71478 | JGI IMG/M metagenome (GOLD analysis project Ga0075163, IMG submission 71478) | Wastewater effluent complex algal communities from Wisconsin, to seasonally profile nutrient transformation and Carbon sequestration -... | ecosystem: Engineered > WWTP > Effluent > Algae...
CAGGACTTCTTCATCACCCGCGTGGGTTGCGAAAATGGCGATTTCCAGGATGACCAGATTGGACCGCTCTTTGCCAGTGCGCCCGATAACTGCTCACTCCCGGATCGGTGGAAAATCTACGTTGCCCAAGCACGCAGCAAGCCTCTACCGCCCCCGGACGCGGTAGAACCACCCGAAAGCACGCGCGAGGTTTCGCGTTGCCCTTTCTGTGGCCACTGGACCTATGACGACACCATTGAAGCCCCTGCAGACTATTGCCACCATGACATCCTGCCAAAACCCTGACGCTGTTGCGTCCCCAAGCAGCCATCCGAGCGATCCGTTTGAAGGATGGGCCGAACACGTCGTCAAGATCGGCGATATGTCGACCGCCTCAACTCTCAAGTACGCGCCGCTGTGGAAGGCGTGGAGGGGTTGGCTGCTGGCACACGATCTGCGGTGGCATGAAGCCAATGCTGGCGTGATCCGCTCGTTTCTTTCCGGACCAGCTCCCGGCACCGGCGGGCGCGGTAAGCCGCTGAGCGCGACAACCATGTCCTCCTACACCCGCCAGCGATACTGGCGCCTGCTGCGCGGGGTCTATGCCAACGCGGTGCGTACTGGAGCCATCGAGAACAACCCGACGCTTGACGTTGAAGATGCTGATCGTCCAACGATTGCGCGGCGCGACCGCCAGTCCCAGATCCTGGAGCCCCAAATGTTTGAGGCCCTTCGCAAGTCGCGCACTTTGACCTCGACCATCGCCCTGGTGTCCGAGCAGGATTGGTGGCATGTGCGTGACCGCGCTATTCTGGCCGTCCTGATCGCTACCGGCATGACCAGCAGCGAACTCATTGCATTGCGGGGGATGGATGTACTGGGCCCCCGCCGCACCCCGCTATTGCAGCCAGTAACCATGGATCTGGAACCCGCAGCCAAGCAGGAGGTGATCGTGGACATCATGGAGAACTCAAACTTTGTCGGCCGCACACTGACGATCCAGGCGGGGATGGCTGAGCTGGTTGTCCAATGGGCGCGGTGCCGCGAGCAACTGTTGCGCGAGCGAAGCGCACGTCATGTCCAGCTAGCCGAAAGAAAGGCCTTTTTGCAGAAGCATGATGCAAGTGGTGCGTTTTTTGTATCGCGGCGTGCGCGCGACACTGCAGAATTGCTACCCCCTATGGAACCTGTGACACTCTATTACAGCGTATCGCAGGCCATGCTTTCGCTACGTCACAAGCTGGGGCTGGAGGCGACCGATGGCCCCCATGTGGCCAAAGGGCCAGCTGTCATCCGAAACTCTGTGATCCGCCGTTGGCTCGACACGGTGGGCACCGAGGAAACGTTGAAACGCTCGGGCCTCAAGAATACAGACTCGCTGCGCCTGATACCTTCATCGTCATTGCAGTAGCGTCCTGCGCCATGAGTCAGAACACCGACACCACAGGGCTGCGTATACCGCCCAATGCCATTGAGGCAGAGAGCAGTGTGCTCGGTGGCTTGCTCCTCGACAACGACGCGTGGGACAGGGTGGGTGACATCCTCACCGAGAAAGACTTCTACCGGTATGAGCACCAGCTCGTGTTTGCGGCGGCAGGCAGCATCATCAACGCTGGCCGCCCAGCTGACGTCATCACGGTATTTGAGCATTTGCAGGGGCTGGGCAAAGCCACAGAAGTAGGGGGGCTGAGCTATCTCAATGCACTGGCGCAATACGTGCCCAGCGCAGCCAACATCCGGCGATACGCGGAAATCGTCAGGGACAAGTCTGTACTTCGAAAGCTGATCAGCGTCAGTGATGCCATTGCCACGTCAGCGTTTAACCCAAAAGGGCGCGATGTGAGTGACATCGTGGACGAATCAGAGCAGAAGATATTCCACATTGGAGAGCAGGGCGCTCGGAACAAACAGGGCTTCATCGGGATGGATTCGCTGGTTGTAGACCTCCTCGACAAAGTGCAGGTCCTGGCAGACAACCCAGCGGATGTTACGGGCGTTCCCACGGGATACTACGATCTGGACCGCATGACGGCCGGGCTGCAGGCAGGCGATCTGATCGTGCTGGCCGCACGCCCATCGATGGGAAAAACGGCGCTGGCCATCAATATCGCGGAGCACGTGGCGCTCAATGAAGGTCTCCCCGTCGCGGTGTTTTCGATGGAAATGGGTGCGGCACAGTTGGCAGTGCGCGTCGTTGGATCCATCGGCAGGATCGACCAGGGGCATCTGCGCACAGGAAAACTCGATGATTCCGAGTGGCCGAGGCTGACTGAAGCGATTGAGAAGCTGCGCACAATTTCGCTTCATATTGATGAATCGCCGGGACTGACTTCCAGCGAGATCCGCTCCAACGCCCGAAGACTCGCCAGACAGTGCGGAAAATTGGGCCTCATAGTGGTGGACTACCTGCAGCTGATGGGTGGTTCAGGGAATGATGGTGATAACCGGGCCTCCGAACTCGGAGAGATTTCCCGAGGATTGAAAATGCTGGCCAAGGAACTGCAATGCCCGGTGATTGCGCTGTCGCAGCTCAACCGGAGTGTGGAGCAGCGCCCCGACAAGCGCCCCATGATGAGTGACTTGCGCGAGTCCGGCGCCATCGAGCAGGATGCCGACATCATCATGTTCATCTACCGCGATGAGTATTACACCAAAGAGGCCTGCAAGGAGCCGGGTGTGGCTGAAGTCATCATCGCCAAACAGCGTAATGGTCCGACCGGCACCGTGAAACTCGCATTCCAGAGACAGTACACGCGGTTTGAAAACCTTGCGCACGGCTCCGCAGACTATTAGATGGATTTGGACGGCATCGGTTGCTGGAACCAAGCAAGCCCGGTACAGTGGCGCCACTTTGGCTCAGTCCAACGTGCAGGCCGTCGCAAGACTGTGCCAGCCTTTCCAACAACCCGCTTCGGGTCATGCAGATTTACAGCCAAGGGCGCCTACTTTGCCCTTCGGGCTAGGTGCTCTTCAATCAACAGAGCAGGCTAAATGCCTGAAACCAAAATGACACTCTCCAACACTGTACGTGCTGAAAAGCAGTACCTCGACGGCCTACGCCGAATCTACGAAGACGGCACTGACGTTGCAAACCCACGAACGGGGACCGTCTGCCGGACCATCATCAACATCGATATGGTCTACGACGCATCCAGCAACAAAGCGCCTATCACAACAACCCGAAAGCCAGCTCCCAAGCTGGCGATTGCGGAACTGCTGGGGTACATCAAGGGCGTTACATCCGCCGCGCAGATGCGCGACTTGGGCGCAAAGTCCTGGGATGCCAATGCCAATGAGAACGCAGCCTGGCTTGCCAATCCGAATCGCCAAGGGCAGGACCATTTGGGACTGATCTACGGCGCGGTCGGAAAAAGCTGGCCAGTGAGCAATCCGGCACCAGGTGGCAAGCAATCCTTGGATCTCTTCCACAAGGTCTACAACAACCTCAAATCCGGTTCCGATGACCGCGGTGAAATCATCTCCTTCTGGAACCCTGGCATGTTTCATCTGGGCTGTTTACGGCCCTGCATGTACGAGCACCAGTTCTCGCTTTTGGGGGATGATCTATACCTTAACTCAACCCAGCGCTCCAGTGACTGGGCTTTGGGGACCGACGCCAACAAGTTGCAGGTATGGCTGCTGCTGCGCCTAATGGCGCAGATCACCGGCAAAAACCCAAAACTGGCATTCCACAAGAACGTGAACTGCCATATCTACGACAACCAGATGTCACTTGTCCCAGTCCAACTGGAACGCGAGATGCTGGCTGAGCCGACGCTTGAAATCAACCCAGACATCAAGACCCTGGAAGATGTCGAAACGTGGGTAACCGTGCGGGATTTTGAAATCACGATCCCCCAGACGCATCCCGCCATTGCCTATCCGTTCTCGGTATAGAGCAGTAATCACACCACCCAAGCCCCATCCTTCACCGGATGGGGCTTTTTCTCGCCTTTACTTTTCGTACAAATCCCCTCTGGTTTCGGCGGCCTGGTCAACACCGGTTGCAGCCCTGCTCATTGCCCATAAAATCATCTTTACTTTGACCTCGTGTCAATTTGCTGGATGCTTTGCGCTATGCCAGCCTCAAACTGACCTACACGGGTCAATAAAATCAACTGCCCTGGGCGAACGCTTCGCCCACCGGGCCTGCGTTCATCTTCCTTGGGCTTCAACACGGAGCAGGCCTCGCGCCTGAAAGGGAAATGATCGGTATCACAGCAGATGCCCTAAACGATGCTATCGAGCAATCGCAGTTGAAAATATCAAATTTCTCAGATTCGTTGGAAATGAGAAGGATTTGCAAGCGTGTATCGCAACGACTGGCAGCAAATGGATGGGAACCTTGCCTCGGATCGCTTGTAGCAACAAAGATGTACGGGCAAGAGGAACACTCACTCGGGGCCTACGTTATTGATCGAGGTGATAAAGCTCTTGTTCTCGCGCTGCATTATCCCGGGTATCTCAGGGATAGGCAGGAATTCGAAGTGTCAATTCCGAAAGTCGACGATGCGACGGAAATTCGAAGTCAAGTGTCGAAGTTCGTCTTCAAAATCGAGCAGCGATTTGAATTTCTTCAGTATTGCTTGCCGGTCAAATCAAATCAACAGCCCAGGGCGAACAACGCCCACATGGATGCGTTCAGCTTCCTCGGGCTTCACACGAAGGACAACGGAAAATGTTAGCCATGACTACACCCGATAAAAATGGCCCCTCAGTGACTGAACTGGTTGTAGAGGGGTTTAGTGAAGGCGGTTTTCGCGCCGAACACGCTTTGGCCTGTGCTTGAGCCGACGCAGCACCAACGCTGAAACTTGCCTGCAGTGATGCGGTCAAGTTTTTGACAAAATTGCCTGCGAGCCCTGAGCGTGACACTCTGATTGAGCGTTTGAACGGGGCCATAGACCTCGCATCAACGCCGGCGAGCAAGAACGCTCATTGACCAATAGATAACCACCCGGAGGGCACCTTATGCCTTCTGGCCGGTGCTCTCCACAATACGGAGCGGGAGCAATCCCGACATAGGAAAATGCATATCAAAGGACTTGATGAGACGCTTGTGTGGCTAGGTGGCATTGCAGCTCCAGTCGCAGAGACAGCAAGCTACGTTCACTGGTTGAACGCCAGAAACGCAGATACGGATCAAGGTAATAGCTATTGCCGGGATTGTTGCGATACCCAGGTGAAGAAGCTCAATGCAAAGCACCCGAAGCTCGAATATTTCCGTGATGGCGGTTGGCCAACGGACGCCGATCATCCAGAATTTTGCTGCGAATGTGGTGCAACTTTGGACTGCTCGCTGACGACACATGGTGTTGAGTACGAGCTGGACCAATACGAGAAAGAGCGCTTGACCCTTCGCGGGAAGCATGCGCCTTACTTTGCGTACAACGCCTACCAGATCCTGGAAGGCAGCTACAACGTGAATGACTCCACAGATCTAGCCAAACGCTGTCGGCGGTTTGCAAGACGGTTGACGGCTGCATATCGACGACGCCATGGCAATAAGGCTACCGCCTAATCTCTGGCAGTCTATTGTTTCACAAACATCAAGGCCCATCCCTCACCGGATGGGCCTTTTTCTTTGCCTGGTCGCCAGCGGTTGAACCTCTGGGGCGACTGGCTTACGATAGCCCCACTTTGGCTTTGTCCAATTTGCAGGTTCAGCGCAAGCTGCAGCACCTGCCACAAACGTTGACCGCTTGCCGGTCGAATTTCACATCATCGCCCCTTGGCAACGTCTTGCCATTGGGCTGGTGCGTTTCCTTGGGCTTCACAAGTAAAGCAAAGGAAAAATGAACTCAGCTATTCAAAAACTTGCAGCCATCACCGGCACAGTCAGCATCGCAAATGGCATTGCCACCTTGCAGGACGGTACAACCATTGATCTTCAAGCTGGCCAGAAGTGCATTGTGCTGGTCGAGATCGACTGCGGCGCGATTCATAATGTCCGATCAAACATGGAGGCTCGTGTTGTCATCCTTGACCAGGACACGGAAGGTGGTGACAAAGACCGCATCATGAGCATCAATGGCCAACCGGTCTATGTTCACAACTACGAGTTGTCTGAACAGAACCAAAATGACATTGATCCTACTGCCATGCAGTCAGTTGTCAGCCAGATGGACGAAGCACAGATCTAGTGTCTGAAAACCAACCCGGACGGGCACTGCTGCCTTACGGAGGCGGTGCTCTCCATAGAATGGAGCAGGCTTCGGCCTGAAAGAAAATGACAAGACCTCTTGACGCAAAGGACACAGAGTTGCTTGCTGAGATAAAAGCAGCACGAGCCGCTTTTGATGGGCCGCGGCTAGGTGATTATGTGTATTTCACGAAAACCGGTCAGCTCGAACGCATCAGTCACAACTTGGGGAAGACCTTGCAAACGTCTCCAGCGGGATCCTTTTGCATCCACAAAAATGCGGCAACGAGTTTCAGCGGTTCATTGAACCCAGGAACACCACTGCTTAGACTCAAGCCTTCCGTGGCAACTTTGCCAGGGAAATTCTGGTTCTTTCATCACGGCATCTCTGGGCCTCACCGCGCAGTAGATGTTGAGATTGACTGCAGGGTCTACGTTACCTCAGCCAAATTCGAAGGATTCATTGTTGAAACGGTCCAAGCCGACGACGCGATTGCCCTGTCCATGGATATCGAGCGGCAGATCATGGATGCAAAGCGAACTGAGAAGCGGGCTCGAACCTGAATGAAAGTGCCAAACGCGCAAATCACATCGGACACCAGAATTTTGGTTTCAACTTCAACTGGTGGAGAAACCCAAACGACGGTAGGGCAATTCATTGTTGAGAACGGTTTACCGAATCTCGAAATTGAGGATGCCAAATGCCACTTCAAGAACGACACAGATGTGACGCTCTTCAAGATGCAGCTTGCAGAGCAAGGGCTGGCCACTGTGCCTGGCTTTGAAATCAAGCTCTCAAATTGACAGACCCCCGGACGGGCACCAGTTGCCCTCCAAGCCCGGTGTCCGTTCTCTTTTTTGAAAGAACGGAGAATGGTAAAGAGCTACAACCAAGAACAATTGAACGGGCGAACATTGAGCGTTCCGGAAAAGTTGGCTGCTGCCCGTGCAATGCGCTCGGAACAGAAAAAGGCTGCCGAGAAAATCTTGTCTATGCCTAAACGCAAAGACACCAATCGCCCTCACGGGTAGGAGAGGAAAATGCAGAAATCGACACCAATGGTTTCAAAGCCAAATGACTTTTGCGTGTTCAACGGATGTCCTCGTTCGCCATACCCGATTACACGGGCACAAGCTGCGACAGGTCTCCGTTCGATACGTCAAGCAAGTCGGCGCGGGAACGGGAGAGTGGAGCGCACAAATGCCGGTCAGTACACGCTGATCACATTTGAGACGTTAATCTTGAACACGCGTCATCAATAGAACCACCCGGAGGGCACCAGTTGCCCTCGGGCCGGTGAACTCCAAAACATGGAGCGGGCGCAAGCCCGAGGAAAATGTTAATTCAACTTCCAAATGATGCCTTATCGGTCGGCTACAAAGAAGTTCGAACGTTCCATCATGAACAGGTGTTCAGCAGTGTTAGCGCCGGATTTACAGGAACAGAACGTGAATTTATTCAGGCTGGGCATGCATATGCGTATCAACATCTTGGAACACATGTTCGTGCAGTGCTCTCGAATCCTGGAGACAAATGAAAATGCTGAAAGAACAAAGTCATCCGGTCTACCCGCTCTTCGGAGCGTTGATTGCCGAGATGGAGCGCAAGAAAGTTAAGCGCCGCCTTAAAGCTGCGTTTCAGCGAAACCCAAAGCCTGCACGAGTTCGACCACCACGCGAATCGGCAAGCGATTAGCACCAACCCGAACGGGCACCAGTTGCCCATAGGGTCGGTGCTTGTTTACATCACGGAGCAGGCTTCGGCCTGATAGAAAATGAGTACAACCTACTCGGCAGAAATAAAAGTGGATATGCGAGCGAAAGCTCCAATTTCTGCGACAGCGCGCAATCAGTTGCAGCAAGATGTCCGAGACATTAAAGCAGCGGCGGCACGCAAACAGGTCACCTTAGACCGCTATGAAGAAGCGAGAGAGCTTCAAATGGCGAAAAAGCACTTTGAACTTGGTTGCTGGCTGTATTACTACAGTAGCCAAGTCGGACAGAATTCAGAAGCTGGATTCAAGACGCGTGTTGAGTGCGTAATGCGACTCTTCCTGAGCGACATCTCCAGTCCGTCCTATGACTTTTTCACCGTATTCGATTTCGGAGAGCGTCAATTTGACACGATTTTTGAAATGGGCGACGCTGATGAAGTGATAGACAGACTGAGATATGCAATTCAAACTGATTCAAGCGGCTTAATTAAGAAAGCGTTCAGCCATCACGGCTGGCAGATTGAAGTGTCCTAGTTGGCAATTTTCACCACCCCTCAAGGCCACCTTTCCACACGGATTAGTGGCCTTTTTCTTTGCCTGTTTCCTGCCAGGTGCAGTCCCGTGCATTCGTCTGAGTTTCCCATGAAATGCATGCTGGTCGCCAGCGGTTGAATGTTCGCGGGGGTAGCCGTAAGATGGCCGCACTTTGGCTCAGCCAATTTGCTGATCAGGTATCAGCCCTTCATCACGACCGCATGCCGGTCAATCATCAACTGCCCATGGCGAACCACTCGCCTATCGGGCAGATGTTCCTTGGGCTTCATCAAATGGAGAAATGGAACCTATGAACGGTTTGACTACAGAGATTGCATCAAGAGTGGCCAATGGGCATCACCCATCCACGATTGATCGCATCCAACAGGAACTGAAAACACTTGGCTATCGACTCGATCGCGCAATGGATTGCAAGGGCGTGGCCCGCTATCAATCTGGCCCCAGAGCAGGTACTGCTTATCCAGCAATCACCACGGGGGTCTGTGAAATCGACAGCGGCAAGTCGTTTGCACATTTCACGGCACGGCGTGACGGGAACTTTGAAACGCTTCAAAAAATGCGCTACGAAGGATCACTCTACGCAGTCGTGCGAGGACACATTTTGGAAATCTAAAAACTGCCATCCGCCAACATACGGCATACCCGGCATGTTTTTCCTCACAGGAGAATATTGAATATGACATCAGGAACAGGATTCCCAGCCCCGGCTGGAAGTCGCAAACCAACACCAGGCACTCTCAGCATGATCCTGGTGGAACAACTGCCAAGTCCGCGAGTTGCGAGCCAAGCCCCCACGGACGCTTTGGATGATCCGAACTTCCGCATTCAAATGCAGGGATTGAAAGACATGACAGCGGCAATCGACGGTAAAGAGTCGAGCACAGTTGTCTTTTCGATTGACCAAGGGTCAGTCTTGAAGAAAAAACAGAATAAGGAAGAACGCAATGGGCGCGAAGGAAGCTAGCGCCAACGCGCACAAGATCCATATTGTCTTCGGTGAATTGGCAGCTCGCCACATCGCGGACGGAAGGATCACGGAAGAGGTACTGGACGATTTCCGAGAATTCGAGTTTGCCTCACAAGATCTGGCAGACGCATTCGTGCAGGGAGTCGAAGCCGCCAGCGGCTATTTAGGACATCACATCCTGACCGACACAGACCCTGATCTTCAAAAGATCAAACGCAAAATTGCACGTCAACAACGCACGCAATAAGCGCGATATCAAAGCACCCCCCAGTCTTCATAGGATTGGGGGGTTCTTTTTTGTCAAACGGGTTGCGCATTCAGAAATGTGCTGTATTTTTGTAAGTGAAATACAGTGGAGCTTGAATAAGTAAATGGCAAAACTATTGGCGGTAGTAGAAGTGGCCGAAAGCGCTCGGGTGCAATGTCAGGAACCGGGTTGCGGGCACTCCGTTTACAAGCGCATCCATGTGGTCGAAGACAACGGGCAATTGCTCGTTTTGGGATCTACGTGTTTCGCCAAACGTTATGGTGGAAGCGACTCGCTGGGTGAAACGCGCTTTGGCGGTCTGGAAGGCCGGCGTCTTACGGACGTTGAGCGACAATTATTGGTCGAAAACACCCAGGGGCTTCTGGCCCAATTCCAACGGGAACATGAGGTGGAGGTGGAGCGACAACGAGCTCGGCTCCAAGAAATGCGCGATCAGTTGCAAGCGATCAGACCGACTGTAGTGCGCAAATTCCAGCCTGGCGAACGGAAGGCAATACCGGGCATGCCATGGCATTGGGTAAAGCCCATGAGTTCTATGGCCTACTTCCATCTTCAAGACGGATCGGGATGGATACGGGTCATGCAGAAGAATCACACGCACGTGATCATGCCGTGGCCATCGTTCGACGGCTGGGACGAGTCGCTTCCGCCATCTGTGGGAACGCCGGAACTTCAGCTTGGGGGGTACGTGGTCAATGATGTTGTTGCGACAGTCGGCTATCTCCGGGGCAAGTCCGCGTGGGAGCGGATCGGAGTCTGGTCGGAAATTATGGATGCAATCACCAAAAAGCTCGCAAGCTGAAAGTACTGTCCTTCGCCCGCTGGCGTGGTCCACTGAAGTTGCGCAGGCCGCTCAAGACAGCTACAGTGCAGTCACTTTGGCTCTAGCCGATTTGCTGAACTGCACATACTGCAAGTTCCAGCCACACGAGCGTGAAATCTCAAAGGACTGCCTTCGGTCACGCGAACATCGTCAATCAATGGCATGCGACTTTGGCGTCCAATAACGGATGAGCGCCTTCGCATATACACTTAAGAAAACAGGAGAGTGGAAATGACCACAATCAACACAAACGAGCCCATTTCCTCACGAGACGACATTAGAACAGCGTCGCGTGCTGATCTGGTTGCCTACCTCGAAGGATGGGGATTCCAGTGCTACGACAGCGAGACCGACGACGAACTTCGGGACGCCGCAGTCGAGAATTGGGACACTGAGAACAAGAAATAGCACATAGGCTGGTTTAACCAACCAAAAGGCCCCATCCCTCACCGGGTGGGGCCTTTGCTTTTGGGTTGCATCATTTGCTCTTGCGACCACGAGTTCTAAAATATTCAGACTTTGACCACACAGTCAATTTGCTGACCTCATCATTGTGTGTCAGCCTCACAACGACCTTCAGTGGTCATCAAATCAACTGCCCCGGGCGAAT
>Ga0075163_10012488_pt1 | contig 11059 bp, 10 predicted proteins | sample JI1023141ADNA_FD_71478 | JGI IMG/M metagenome (GOLD analysis project Ga0075163, IMG submission 71478) | Wastewater effluent complex algal communities from Wisconsin, to seasonally profile nutrient transformation and Carbon sequestration -... | ecosystem: Engineered > WWTP > Effluent > Algae...
ACATCGTGCTGTCGCGCGAGTTGGCCGAATCCGGGCACTACCCGGCCATCGACGTCGAGCGCTCGGTCTCGCGCGTGATGCCGGCCGTGGCGCCGCGCGAGCAGCTCGAGGCCGCCCGCCGCGCCCGTGCCCTGTTGTCGCGCCTGAGCAAGGCACGCGACCTCATCCAGCTCGGCGCCTATGCGCCGGGCCACGACCACGAGCTGGACCTCGCCGTCCGGCTGCAACCGCAGCTGATGGCCTTGCTGCAGCAGGACATGTACGAGCGCGCGCCGCTGGACGCCAGCCGCAGCCAGCTGTGCGGCCTGCTGCCGCGCTGAACCGTGACCCGATCCCATGGACTCCCTGAACACCCTGACCACCGTGCTGCAACATGCCCAGGGCGAACGCGACCAGGCGCTGGCCGCGCTGCGCCAGGCCGAGGCCGCCGACTCGGCCGCCCGCGGCCAGGCCAGCACGCTGCAGAACTACCGCGGTGAGTACCGCGAGCGCTGGACTGCCCGCTTTCGCGAGGAAGGCACGGTCGAGCTGCTGCACTGCTACCAGGGCTTCTCGCAGCGCCTGGACCAGGCCATCAGCATGCAGTCGCAAGCCACCGAGCAGACCGCCCGCCGCGTGCAGCAGGCGCGCGAACTGCTGCTGGCCCGCGAGCAGCGCGTGGCCGCCGTGACCAAGCTGATCGAGCGGCGCCGGCGCGATCTGCAACTGGTGGCCTCGCGCCGCGAGCAACGCCAGTCGGACGAAACCGCCGCACGCGTCGGCCAGGCCGCGCGCCTGACCTCACCCATGAACTGAAGTACCCACCATGCTCAATGCCCTGACAGCCGTCACCGCGCCCAACGGCGCCCATCCGTCGACCAGCCACAACGCGGCCGACGGCGACACGTCGGGCAGCGGCTTTGCCGGCCTGCTGCAGCAGGCCACGACGCAGCAGACAGCGCCGCCATCGACCTCGACAGGCAGCGCAGCGCCTGCGCGACCGCAGGGCACCCGCCATGCCCAGGTCCAGGACCAGCCCAAGGCGCAAGCCCGGGCCCCGATCCGCCGCAACGAGCAGCACCCACACCGGGCCGACAGCGATGCCGCCCGTGCCGAGGCGCCCGAACAGACGGCCGAGGGCCCATCGACCGCCGCGGCATCGACGGACACGGCATCGACCGATGCGCGCACCGACGGCACCAGCACCAGGGATCCGGCCGAGGCGATCGATCCTGGCACGGCCCCGGCCGGCCTGCTGCCCGCCGTGCTGGCCCCCCTGGGCACGCCCGTCCCGGGCTCGTTCACCAACCTGGCCAGTGCCCCGACAGGGACCTCCGATCCGGACGCCATGCCGCTGGACGGCACCGCGCGCAGCGCGCCGGCCACGGCACCCGAGGCCGGCGTGCGCTGGCACGGTGTCGGGCTGGTGGGCCTGCGACCCGCCGCGGTGGCGGCTGCCGCGGCCGCCGCCGCGCGGGCCATGGCCACCACCCAGGCCGGGCAGGCCGGCGCCGACGACAAGACCTTGCCCACCGGCAGCGCCGATCCATCGCTGGACCCAAAGGGCCCCGCGGGCCTGTCCGCCAGCGCGGACGCCTCGCCGATGGCCGCCTGGCTGAACCCGCTCACTTCCGCGGCGACGGGCCAGGGGACCAGCGCCCCGGGCGACGCCGCCACCGCGGGCGCTGCATCGGGCGCTGCCGCGGCCGCGGCCGCTTCCGCCGGCATTGCCGCCGCTTCGGCGCGGCAGGCCGCAGCAGCGTCCGCCTTGCCTGGGGCCACGGCCGCCAGCCCGGGCGATGCAGCCCGTGCGACGGACACCGATGGGCCGGCGCCAGGCCAGCGCGGCATCACCTCACTGGCCTCACGCGCAAGCTCGGAGCGCTCCAGCGGCAGGTCCGCCGCGCCGGACGCCGACAGCATCGCCGCGCTGGCCGCCAGCGCTCCCGGTCAAGCCCAGGATGCCGGCAGCGAGGCCATCGCCTCCGCACGGGGCGGACCGGCCGACACCGCCGCGGCGACCCAGCCGGCCCCTGGCGCTGGCGCCCCCTCGTTTGCCGCCGCGCTGGCCCATTCGATGGGCGACGTCGGCAGGACCGGTGCCATGACGACGGTGGCCGAGGCACGCGTGGCCGCCCACGTGGCCAGCGCCGAATTCGCGCCGGCGCTGAGCATGACCCTCAGTTCCCTGGCGCGCAATGGCATCCAGGAGGCGCGGCTGCAACTGCACCCGGCCGAGATGGGTCCGATCAGCGTGCAGATCTCCCTCGACGGCACCGGTGCCCGCATCGACTTCCAGGCCGACCAGGCGCCCACGCGCCAGGCGATCGAGGCCTCGCTGCCGGCCCTGGCCGGCGCGCTGCGCGAGGCCGGCCTCACGCTGACCGGCGGCGGGGTGTTCCAGCAGCCGCACGACCGCCCGGCCCAGCAGGGCCGCCCCGGCGATGGCGGCCGCGGCACGGCATCGTCGTCCGGCGCCGACCCGGCGCAGGGCGCCGAGCCGGTGCGCACCGTGGTGGCACGGCGCGGCCTCGTCGACCTGCAGGCCTGAGACCCTCACCTGCAGGGCGCCGGGCAGCCCCGACGCCCAGGACCGGGATCAACGACCGGCTTGCGACGGCACGGGCGCAGTCCAGCGCGAGCCGCACCGGCCCCACGCCCTGACAGCGGCAATACCGAGCGCTTTAGCCCGCTATTCGGCTCATGGCCGGACAACCTATTCCGAATAATGGGCTGATCCCTCGCAGGCCCGTGTCACGGCCCCGCGAGCAGCACGTCGACTCCCGGAGAGACCATGTCAGCAGCCGCAGCCCCCGCCGAAGCAGCACCCGTCGCACCCAAGGGCAATGGCAAGAAGAAGCTCATCATCATCATCGCGGCCGTGCTGCTGCTGGTGCTGGTGGGCGGCGGAGCCGCGTTCTTCCTGATGAAGAAGAAGGCCGCCGCCGAGGCCGATGGCGAGGAAGCCGATGCGCCCCCGGCCGCCGCGGTGCATGCCACCAAGGACGCCAAGCACGGCCCGCCGCCGGCCTTCGTGCCGCTCGACCCGTTCACAGTGAACCTGGCCGACAAGGAAACCGAGCGCTATGCGCAGATCGGCGTCACGCTGGAAATCGACGATTCGAAGACCGCCGATACGCTCAAGGCCTACATGCCGGCCATCCGCAACAACATCCTGATGCTGCTGTCGCACAAGACCTCGGCCGAACTGCTGTCGCTCGAGGGCAAGCAGACCCTGGCCAAGGAAATCCGCCGCGAGTCGCTCAAGCCGCTGGGCGTGGTCATGGAGGAAGAGGAACCCGAAGAGGCCGACGCCGCCGACCACGACACCAAGAAGCCCAAGAAGAAGAAGAAAAAGCACGCGCCCGTGGTCTACCCGGTGACGGCCGTGCACTTCTCCAACATCATCGTCCAGTGAACCGACCCCGGTCATGAACCAGCAGATCCTTTCGCAAGACGAAGTCGATGCACTGCTGCAGGGCATCACCGGCGAGAGCCAGAAGCTCGAGCAGGAGGACGCCCCCACCGAGGGCATCCGCGACTACGACCTGGCGAGCCAGGAGCGCATCGTGCGTGGGCGCATGCCCACCATGGAGATCATCAACGAGCGCTTCGCACGCAACATCCGCATCGGGCTGTTCAACCTGATCCGCAAGAGCCCCGAGGTGTCCATCGGCGGCATCAAGGTGCAGAAGTACAGCGCCTTCCTGCGCGAGATCGTGGTGCCGACCAACTTCAACATCGTCTCGATCAAGCCGCTGCGCGGCTCGGGGCTGATCGTCTGCGACCCCTCGCTGGTGTTCGCGGTGATCGACTCGCTGTTCGGCGGCGCCGGCAAGTTCCACACCCGCATCGAGGGCCGCGATTTCTCGCCCACCGAGCAGCGCATCATCCTGCGCCTGGTGGAGTGCATCGCGGCCGAGTACAAGAAGGCCTGGGTCGGCGTCTACCCGGTGGAGCTGGAGTACCAGCGCCAGGAGATGCAGCCGCAGTTCGCCAACATCGCCACGCCCAGCGAAATCGTGGTGGCCACCTCGTTCACGCTGGAGATCGGCGAGACCACGGGCACGGTGCACTTCTGCTTCCCGTATTCCACGCTGGAGCCGATCCGCGACGTGCTGTACAGCACCATGCAGGGCGACTCGGCCGAGCCCGATCGCCGCTGGGTCAAGCTGCTGAAGGAACAGATCCAGTCGGCCGACGTGAACCTCGTGGCCGAACTGGCCCACGCGCAAGCCACGGTGGAACAGCTGCTGTCGTTCAAGCCGGGGGATTTCGTCGAGCTGGACCTGGATCCGCTGATCCAGGCCAAGGTGAACGGCGTTCCCGTCTTTGACTGTCACTACGGCACCACCAACGGTCGCTACGCCCTGAAGATCGATCGCCTGTTGACCGGCGCCCAAGCGGGCTGGTTGGGAGAACAGCATGTCTGAGCAAGCAATGTCCGAAGAGGACCGCATGGCCGCCGAATGGGCCGCCGCGCTGTCCGAGGCCAAGCCCGAAACCGCCAGCGAAGTGACGGGGCCGGCCGACAACGTGCAGGCCGCGCAGTTCACCAACTTCTCGCCCACCACCGGCGGGCCGGCCAGCAACGACATCAACATGATCCTGGACATCCCCGTCCAGCTGACGGTGGAGCTGGGCCGCACCAAGATCCCGATCAAGAACATCCTGCAACTGGCCCAGGGCTCGGTGGTGGAGCTCGAGGCGATGGCCGGCGAGCCGATGGACGTGCTGGTCAACGGCTACCTCATCGCCCAGGGCGAGGTGGTGGTGGTGAACGACAAGTTCGGTATCCGCCTCACCGACATCGTCACGCCCAGCGAGCGCATGCGCCGACTGAGCCGCATGTGAGCCGGCGTTGAATTGCAGACAAGCATGAACTGGCTCGGGCCCCTGGCCTCCTTCATCGCGGTGCTGGCGCTGATCCCGGTGGCGCTGTGGTTGCTCAAGCGCACGCCCATCGGCGGGGGTGCCACGACACCGGCCGGCATGCGCGTCATCGCGTCGCTGCCGATTGCCCCCAACCAGCGCCTGCTCACCGTCGAGGTGGGCCAGGGCAACGACCGCCAGTGGCTGGTGCTGGGCGTCACGCCCGCCGGCATCCGCACCCTGCACACCCTGCCACCGCAGGCCGACCTGCCGAGCGCACCGGCCTCGGCCGGCCTGTCGTTCGCACAACTCCTGGGCCGCACGCAGCGCCCGCCGGAAGACCCCCATGGCCGCTGAGCCGCATCGTTTTTTTTGCCTGCCCCGCTCGGCGTGGTCACGTGGCCTGGCCTTAACGGTGTTGTCGGCCGTGCCGGCGCTGGCTTTAGCGCAAAACGTCGGTGGGCCCAGCCTGCCGCTGGTGATCGGCCAGGGCGCGGGCGGCAACAGCTACTCGGTGCCGATCCAGACACTGCTGTTCTTCACCGCGCTGTCGTTCCTGCCCGCCATCCTGCTGATGATGACCGGCTTCACCCGCATCGTCATCGTGCTGTCGCTGCTGCGCCAGGCGCTGGGCACGCAGTCCGCGCCGCCCAACCAGGTGATCGTGGGGCTGTCGCTGTTTCTCACCTTCTTCGTCATGTCGCCCACCATCGACAAGGTCTACAGCCAGGCCTGGGCGCCCTACCAGGCGCAGCAGATCGATTTCACCGAGGCGCTGGCGCGTGGCGAGGTGCCGATGCGCGAGTTCATGCTCAAGCAGACGCGGCACAGCGATATGGCCCTGTTCGCCAAGCTGGCCAAGGTGCCGACCGACGTGAAGTCGGAGAACATGCCGTTCAAGGTGCTGGTGCCGGCCTTCGTCACCAGCGAGCTGAAGAGCGCGTTCCAGATCGGCTTCCTGATCTTCATCCCCTTCCTGATCATCGACATGATCGTGGCCAGCGTGCTGATGAGCCTGGGCATGATGATGCTCAGCCCGGTGCTGGTGGCCCTGCCCTTCAAGCTGATGCTGTTCGTGCTGGCCGACGGCTGGAACCTGTTGCTGGGTTCGCTGGCCGCGAGCTTCGCCACCTGACCCACGAGACCCCGCCATGGATTCGCAACTGGTGTTCGACCTGGGCCAACGCGGCCTGATGATGCTGCTGATGATCTCGGCGCCGATCCTGCTCACCATCCTGGTGGTGGGCCTGGTGGTGAGCATCTTCCAGGCGGCCACGCAGATCAACGAATCGACGTTGAGCTTCGTGCCCAAGGTGGTGGCGGCCATTGCGGTGCTGGCGGTGGCCGGGCCGTGGATGCTGACCATGCTGGTCGACTACATCCGCCAGACCCTGCTGTCGATCCCGTCGGTGGTCGGGTGATCTCCATCACCGACGCCCAGTTGATGGGCTGGATCACGCCCATCCTGTGGCCCTTCATCCGCGCGCTGGCGCTGCTGACCAGCCTGCCTGTGTTCAGCCAGCGCTCGGTACCGATGCGGGTGAAGGTGGCGCTGGCCTTCTTCATCGCGCTGGCCGCGCAGGCCAGCCTGCCCGAGATGCCGGCCACCCCGATCGACTCGATCGACGCCTTCGCGCTCATCGCCCAGCAGGTGCTGATCGGCACGGCGCTGGGCTTCTCGGTGCGGCTGGTGTTCGCGGCGGTGGAGCTGGCTGGCGAAGTGATCGGCCTTCAGATGGGCCTGAACTTCGCGGGCTTCTTCGACCCCACCACCTCCAGCACCGGCACGGCCAGCAGCCGCTTCTTCGGCACCATCGTGGCCTTCCTGTTCGTCATCGTGAACGGACACCTGGCCATCATGGCGGTGCTGGTGAAAAGCTTCGAGGCCTTTCCGGTGGCCGGCGAGCCGTTTGCATTCCTATGGCGCACGCAGCCGCAGGCCTGGGGCGCTGAAGTCTTCTCGCTCGGCCTGTGGATCGCCCTGCCCCTGATCGGCATGCTGATGTTCGTGAACCTGGCGCTCGGCATCGTCTCGCGCGTGGCGCCGCAGATCAACATCTTCGCCATCGGCTTCCCGATCACGCTGGGCGTGGGCCTGATCGGCATGCTGCTGACGCTGCCGCTGATGCAGCAGCCCTTCACGATGGCGCTGGAGCGGATGCTGTCGCACTTCCAGTAGCGATTCAGAGGCGTATCCGGGTGCGTGCAAGGTTCCGTGGCCGGAACGCGGAACCCACGCCCAGCAGCCCCAGGCAGACCAGGGCCAGCGAACCAGGTTCGGGCACGCCGCTGCCAGGGATTGGGTCGGGACCAGGCAGCGTACCTTCGGAAACTTGGCCGGACCATGTGATCCATGCATCGTCCGGCGAGTTCGGGTTCGTGTAGACCATGTGGCCGCCAGCGTTCAGGAAGTTGATGTCGCTGATGGTCATGTTGAAGTCGTCCGTTCCCCAGAAGACATTGGTGATGAGGTCAGCACCAAAGTGCCCAGGGGGAGTCGGAACAACCCTGCCCAGGCTCAGCCAGTAGACATTGGCCGGTCCTCTGGAGAGGATGTATTGCACGCCGGTGGTGCCAAAGGCAGGCGTAGCCGCGCTCAAAGTGAAGCTGTCGACGAAGCCCTGATTGCCATTGGGATTGGCCGCCAAGTCCAAGGTCAGGGCGACATTGCCCACCACGGGGTCATAGGGCACGGCCTGCCCGACGCCCATCGACGTGAAGCCAGAAAAACTGAAGTCGAAGCTGTACTGGAGCGGCGTGGCCATGACCGGCAGCGCAGCGAGCGACAGCATGGCAGCGAGGGCGTACCGGCTCCTGAGCAGTGGTGTTTTCATTGTGGAATCTCCGTAGGATGACATTGGTGGAAATGTCGGCACAGCACATGCATTCGCGCTGCCCAGGCGGAGGTGTACCAATGAGGCGTCACAAGAACGCAATTTGTACGCAATCGGGGTCCCCTCGGTTGAGGGATGGATGGTGCGAGTGTCTTCCAGGCATCCCTTCGCTTCAGTGGACATTCCCCGAACGTTCGCGTCTTGTGCGCGTGGCTTGGACTTGATGTGCGCCAACTGTGCGTCACACAAAAGCGTGAACTTCGGAGAACTCCCCCGATAGAGTTCAGATCGGCCCGCACAGCGGCCCGACGACACCTAGAGGCAGCGACCGCATGGCCGGATTTGCACTGACGTTGTGGGGAGGATTCGAGTTGCGTGACAGCACGGGCACGCTGGTTCGCCTGCCCACGCGCAAGTCCGAGGCCCTGTTGGCCTACCTGGTCATGGAGGCACCGCTCGCTCCCACGCGCGAGTCGATCGCGGCCCTGCTGTGGGGCGAGTCCAGCGAGCATGGGGCGCTGGCCAGCCTGCGCCAGGCCATGTCGCTGATCTCGAGATGCTGCGGGCAGCCGTTGATCGCGCCGCAGGGCCGTGGCCTGGCGCTGGTCCCCGGCTCGATCGAGGCCGACGTTCTGAGCTTCGCCAGACTGTCCAGGTCGGCCGAGCTCGAGGACTTGTCGCGCGCAGCGGCGCTGTATCGCGGGACGCTGATGGCGGGCATGGCGGTCAACGAATCGCCGTTCGAAGACTGGTTGCGAGTAGTGCGCGAACGCGCGCGAAACCAGGTCCTTCGCCTGCTCGAACAACTGGCCACCGCGCAGCAACAGGCCGGCGCGTTGCCGCAAGCGCTGGAGTCGGGCCTGCAGTGGCTGGCCATCGATCCCTTGTCCGAGGCCGGGCATCGCATGGTGATGGGGCTCTATGCCGCGCAAGGGCACCGATCGGCGGCATTGAGGCAGTACCAGGTCTGCGTGAACGTGCTGCAACGCGAGCTCGACACCGAGCCCGACCTGCTGACGCGTCGCCTCTACAACACGCTGCTGCGCCAATCCGACGCCGAAGGCCAGCAGGCCCCGCCACAGGACGCCCAGCATGCGCCCCCGGAAGCAACGCCATCGACGCGCCGGCCGACGCCCTTGCTGCAAGCACCGGTGCACGACAGCCCCCTGGTGGGCCGCGAGGCGGAGCTTGCATGCCTGCTGGGCAACCTGGTGAAGACCGAACGACCCGAAGGCCGCGTCGTGGCGCTGCTGGGAGAGGCCGGCATCGGCAAGACCCGCCTGTGCGAGGAACTCGCCGTTCGTGCGGCGGCCCAGGGCAGGCGGGTGCTGGTGGGCCATGGCTACGACAGCCAGCAGCTGTTTCCGCTGGCGCCCTGGGTGGACATGTTGCGCAGCGCAGGCGTGCCGTCCGAACACGCCCTGCTGGCCGATCTGCACTCGCCCTGGCGTGCAGAGCTGATCGGCCTGCTGCCCGAACTGGGACAAGGCCCTGCCCGCACCGAGGACGACGCCAACACCCCCGCGCGGCAGGCCCACCTGTTCGAAGCCGTGGTGCAGCTCCTGCTGCTGCTGTCGGTGCGTTCACCGCTGCTGCTGGTCCTGGAGGACCTGCATTGGGCCGACGAATCCAGCCTGCGCCTGCTGGCAACAACGGCACGCCGCGCGCAAGGCTGGCCGGTGTTGATCGTCGGCACGGCACGGTCCGAGGCCATGGCGGGTGGCGCCGCCTTGCGCCGCACACTGCGCGAGTTGGCCCAGGGTCCGGGTTTCGAGCGCCTGGACCTGCTGCCGCTGACCCGCGACCAGACGACGTCCCTGGTGGGCTCGCTGCTGCGCGCCGGAGCCGACGAAGCCGCCACCCGAACCCTGGCCGACAGGGTATGGCGCACCAGCGAAGGCAACCCCTTCGTGGTGGTCGAGGCGGTGCGCACCGGTGGTGTCGCTCGAAGCTCGCTGGACGAGAGCGACCTGTCGCTGCCCGAGCGGGTGCGCGAGCTGATCAAGGGCCACATCGAGGTGCTCGGCCCCTTGGCGCGCCAGCTGCTGGCGCTGGCCGCGGTGGCCGGCCGCGAGCTTGAATTCAGGCTGATGCAGGAGGCGGCCCGGCGACCCGCCCAGGATGTGGCCGAAGCCCTGGAGGAACTGGTGCGCCGACGCGTGTTCCGGCTGGTCGGCGAGGCCTTCGATTTCACCCATGCCCGCATCCGGCAGGCCGTGATCGACGACCTGCTCGCGCCCAACCGACGCGCCCTGCACCTGACCCTGGCCCAGGCATTCGAAGCCCTGCATGCCGGCGAGCTGGCGGCGGTTGGCGATCGCCTGGCCTACCACTACGCACACACCCACGAGCACGGCAAGGCGGTGACCTACCTCGCCGAGCTGGCACTTCGATCCGCCCACGATGGCGCGCACGACCAGGCCGTCATGGCGCTCGACCAGGCGCTGGACCATGTGGCGCGCGCCGGCGCCAGGGTCGGCGCCGCGCAGCGTCGCGAGCTTCACTTGCGCAAGGCGCGCAGCCTGTTCTTTCTCGGCAGGTTCGCCGAGGTGCTGGCGCTGCTGCTGCCCGAGCAGGCCGATGTCGATGCCGCGGCCGATCCCCGGCTCGCGGCCGCCTATTACCTGCGCCTGGGCAGCACCCGCACCTACCTCGGCGAGCACGCCCAGGCCGTCGACGACGCCAACCGCGCCTTGCTCGAGGCCGAACGCTGCAGCGACTCGGCCACCATGGGCAAGGCGCATTTCCTGCTGGCGCTGGAAAGCTTCTGGGCCCGGCCGTCGGAGGGCGTGGCGCATGGCGAGAAGGCCGTCACCCTGCTGCAACCCACCCCGGAGCAATGGTGGCTGGGACAGGCCTACTGGATCCTGGGCTTGAACCTGTCCTACCGGGGGCGCTTTGCGCAGGCGCTGTCTTTCGAGGCCCAGTGCCGATCGCTGGCCGAGGCCACCAACGACCGGCGCCTGGCCAGCTATGCCGCCTGGACCACCGGTTTCATCCAGACCCTGGCCGGTCGGCTGCCGGAGGCCGTGTCGGCCTGCCAGCTCAGCGTATCGCTGGCGCTGGACCCGCTCAACCGCATGACGGCGCTGGGCATGCTGGGGCTGGCGCTGGTGGAGGGCGGCCAGGGCACCGACGCGATGGTGGTGCTCGACGAGGCGATTCCGCAAGCCCTGCAGTTCCGCATCCCGCAGATGCACGGCCTGTTCCTGAGCTTTCGCGGCGAAGCCTGGCTGCAACAGGGCGACCTGGCCCAGGCGCGCGAGCAAGCACTGGCGGGTGCCGAAATCACCGCGCAGGCCGGCTACATCTATGGCTTGGGCTGGGCGCAGCGCGTGCTCGGTCGCATTGCAAGAGCCGCCAACGATGCAGAC